>VYLZ01000159.1_pt1 | contig 14367 bp, 17 predicted proteins | sample 5115361 | NCBI WGS metagenome assembly VYLZ01 (sample SAMN12291805, study PRJNA351875) | freshwater metagenome | isolation source: freshwater lake | place: USA: Michigan, Sixteen Lake | collected 2013-08-07 | reverse complement strand
AAAAGAAAGAGGAAAGTAATGGAAATGAAGAAGCTAATTCATAAGTTTGATATAACCCCTGACGACCTCGGATTGCAATTGAATATCAACAACTTGTGAAACGTTAGTCAGAATGCTTTATGACGACAGAAGAAGTTAAATTTATTAGACTGACAGGAAGGAGACCATTCAAGTTCAGGGACATATTGGACTATTACATCTTTATTATTTTTCCATTAGCTATTTTTTCCTCGGGGACATTCCTGTTTATAAATACGTTTGGTCACGGGGACAAAGCGGCATTATATTCATCAATCATTTTTATTTTCGGATTGGTGTTATTGCTTTGGACAGTTAAACGACTTCGTGACAATCAAATATTTAGACGAATTCGGACTTCAAGAAATAGTGACGAAAATATTTTAAAGATTAAAAATGTCATCGAAAGACTTGAGTGGGAGCTTTACTTGGACAATAAAGAAAGAGTAATTGCATTCACGGGGACGACTGGGTTTTTTTCCTCGCAGAGTCTCCCGTTTCGGGGACTCTGCGCAAACACAGGCAGACGGGGTGCAGAGTCCCGAGGCTGACACTGGTGAAGACAGATTTGGGTTTCTTACGCATCATTCAGAGATTTAAGATTGTTGGTCGGGAGACTAACAATAACAAGGGCCAATGGGACAAAGTAGTTAAACTCGCACAAACTGAATTTAAAGCCGCAGCTTAACCGAGTCAATTTGAAATGCTCCCAATTATACCGCTGGCTCCTGCTGGCTCAAGCAGTGAAAAGACCCCAATCCCCAAATGATATCGGTTGAGTCCAAGCCAACCACTTTTCTACCTGGAAAGCAGGATTGAAGAATAGTCAATGCTTTATCATCGTTTTTATCTCTGAAGGTCGGAACCACCACATACTTGTTGGCAATGTAAAAATTGGCGTAAGACGCTGGCAGTCGTTGTTCTTCGTAGACAACTGGTGCCGGCATCGGCAATTCAACAATATTCAATGGCTTTCCGTTTTCCAGATGAAGAGTTTTTAGTTCTTTTAGATTGTCTTGTAAGATTTCGTAGTTCTCATCGCCCTTGTTTTCTTCCACAATGGTGACAACCGTATCGCTATTGACAAACCGCGTGAGGTCATCGATGTGACCATCAGTATCGTCTCCGATAATGCCATCGCCTAACCAAAGAATGTGATTTACTCCGTAATAATTTATTAAGTACTCTTCAATTTGCGATTGATTTAGATGGGGATTGCGATTCGGATTGAGTAAACAAGCACTTGTAGTTAATAGCGTTCCCTTCCCGTTAAATTCTACCGAGCCTCCTTCCATCACAATACCAGGATGTACTACTGGTATGTTATAATGCTTTGCTATCAACGTAGGAATCACATCATCTAAATCAAAGGGAGGATACTTTCCGCCCCACGCGTTGTAGCCCCAATCCAAAATCATCTTTTTCTTTTCTGTAGGATTGATCAAAAAAGCCGGGCCATGGTCGCGGCACCACGCATCATTGGTGGGGTGAAAAAAGAAATGAATATTTTTGAAATCAGCATCTACTTTTTCCAAGTGAGAAACGGCAAACTGTTTCAACTTTTCATCAGCTACGTTGATGTTTACTTTCTCACCCTCCGCCACCAACTTGATAAATTGGGCATACACCGGAAAAATGGTATCAATCTTTCCGGGCCACGAAGCTTCTTTGTGCGGCCAGCTTAACCATGTAGCGGTGTGTGGAGCAAATTCTGCAGGGAAGTGGAAGCCGAGATGTTTAGGAAAGTCCGGAAGTCCGGAAGTCGGAAAGTTTTGTTCAGACATAATTAAGATTTTAGCGCTTTGCGAAGTCCGTTAATCATAACAAGAATCTCTTCGCAGTTTGAATATATTTTGTTGAAATCCTCTTCTGAAATAATATTTCTCCTTTTGGCCAGATAGATACAACTAACAACCTCGATGTTTGATCTTAAAGCTATGCCCAAGAATCGGTTGAATTCCGCGTTTGATTGTCCTGTTGATCCCTCTGCAATATTCAGTGCGATGGAATCCGCAGCTCTTTTCACCTGTGAAGTTAAAATGTACAGCTCTTCCTTGGGGAATTTCTTACTTACCTGGTCAACCAATTCCGATAAATCAACAGCTTTCTGCCAAACCAATAACTTCTCAAATTTAAATGCCATCTCTTTCAGCTTTCGGACTTATCGGACTAAAGACTTTCGGACTATTCGTCAATAAATCTTTTTGTAATTGGCTGATATGAATCAATTCGTCTGTCGCGCATGAACGGCCAGTGCACACGCACGCTGTCGGTTTTATTCAAATCAATTTCCGTAACGTTCACCTCTTCATTTTCGTGGGATGCCTTATAAAGAATTGTTCCTAAGGGATTGGCAATAAATGAGCCGCCCCAAAATTTCATCGCGCCATTTTGTTCGAAGCCTACACGGTTTACGCTAACTACATGTAATCCATTGGCTACAGCATGACTACGTTGAATGGTTTGCCACGCACCATACTGCTCTGTATTGGTGGCTTCGTCTTGCGAAGTAGCCCATCCAATAGCGGTGGGGTAAAACAAAACTTCAGCACCCATCAAGGCCGTAATGCGAGAAGCTTCCGGATACCATTGATCCCAACAGATTAACACCCCAATCGTGGCGAACTTGGTTTTAAAAACTTTGTATCCCAAATCTCCCGGAGTGAAATAAAATTTCTCGTAGTATGATGGATCATCAGGGATGTGCATCTTGCGATACTTGCCTAAGTATGCGCCATCTGCATCTAGCACCGCAGTAGTGTTATGATAAATTCCCTGCGTTCGTTTTTCAAATAGGGAGGCAATGATTACCACTCCCAATTCTTTTGCCAATGATGCCAGCGAATCAGTAGACGGGCCGGGAATAGCTTCGGCCAATTTAAAGTGTTCGTAATCTTCTGCATCGCAGAAATACAAAGAAGTAAACAATTCCTGAAGGCAAACAATCTGTGCCCCTTTGGCTGCTGCTTCACGAATTTTCTCCTTTGCCTTCTGTAAGTTTTCAGAAGGGCTTTTGGTGCAGCTCATCTGCACCGTTCCAATTTTAACTGGTTTGCTCACGTAACCTTGATTTAAAGCTGCAAAGTTAAAGGTTAGGGCTAAATTCCTACATTAAATTTTTTACTGGTTTGCTCCCTTGAGATTTGCATCCAAAAACTTCAATACTTCTTCTGAGGCTTTAATATTGTTTTCCTTTTTCACAAACCCGTGGCCTTCATCGGGGAAAATAACATATTCTACTTTCACACCATTTTTACGTGCGTTCGCCACAATCTCATCGGACTCGATCTGAAGTACCCTTGGATCATTACTGCCCTGCAATACGATAAACGGCTTGGTGATTTTATCGGTGTGAAAGAGTGGTGACTTTGCATAGAGCGCAACGGAATCAGCAGAGTTAGGATCTCCTAATTCGGTATATAATGCTTTTCGTTGTGCTTCCCACCATGATGGTATGCTCCGCAAGGTTCTGATCCAATTCGTCACTCCGAAAAGGTTGACGCCAACTTTGAATTCTTCAGGAGCAAAAGTCAGCGCGGCCATCACCATGTAGCCGCCATAGCTGCCTCCGTAAATACCAATTTTATCCGCATCGATATAGGGCAGCGAAGCCAATAGTTTTTTTGATTCGACACAGTCACGCAAATCTTCGTTGCCATGTTTGCGATCATCAGCAGCAAAAAATGTTTTTCCGTAGCCAGAGCTTCCGCGATTGTTAACTGCCAACACCGCATAGCCATGATTGACTAAGTGCTGAAGTGCAGCCGAATAATTTAAGCGTGTTTGTCCGCCAGGGCCTCCATGTATCCAAAGTAAGGCGGGCACCTTTTGGCCTTCTTTGATTCCTTTTGGTTTATAGAGCAGGCAAGGAATCTCCATTCCATCAAACGATTTGAAGCGTACTACTTCACCTGCCACCAAATCATTCGGGTCAATCTCCTTAGTCATCGTATTGGTCAATTGCTTCACCTCTTTGGTCTCGAAATTATAGACAAACAAATTACTGGGCGATTTTGAACTGCTTACATAAAAAGACATTAATTTCTCGCTGTCTGAAATATTGACACCTGTGATATCGCCCTCGGGCAAGCCTTCAACAGAAACCAATTTGCCACTCTCCTTCTCATTGTAAATTTTGATTTCTGTACGAGCATCGTTATTGATGGCCACTACCCGATACTTTCCGTTTCTCGATAGGTAGGCATACATGATGTCCCAAGGCGCTTCTTCTACTTTTTTCTTTTCGCCAGTGGCAATATCGTAGCTGGCCAGGTACATGAATTCGCTGCCCTCATCCGTGAGGTAAAAAAGCGTCTTGCCGTCCAAACTGAAATACTGGGGATTGTATTGCGCATCACCTTCGTGTTTGGTAACCAGATTTAGTTTCCCTGATTGCGTATCGAGCAGATACATGTTTGAATTATTGGTAGTGATGGTTTCGCTGAGTGCGATGTATCGGTCATCGTTCGACATCACGTCCGGGTTCAATCCTTTTTCATTCTTGTACACCAATGTAGTAGGGTACACCTTCGTTTCACCTCCTGCAATTTGTACGTTATACAAATCAAAAAATTTCTTATCCCGACTATTAGACGTATAGTACATTAACTTTCTGTTGTAGCTCCAACCACCAAATTGTGCTTTGGCTGTGCTGTCTTGAATCAAATCAACAAGCGAACCATCTTGGTTACGGACATACAGATGATTGATTTCATTTCCTCCTTTGTCGCTGGTGTAAAGTAATCTGTCATCGTTTGGAAAATAAGACTGACTGAAAACAGCATTGTCGGTGGAAGTTGTCAGTTGCTTTTCTGTTCCCGTTTTCAAATCGATTTCGTAGGCATTGAATATCCCGGTAGATTTGCTGTTATAAACAATCTTTGATTCATCGGCAGAGAACGACCCACCGTTGATTTGAACGATGTCCATAAACTGATTGACCGAATATTGTTTAGTCGTTACTTCTTTCGGAGCATTACAGCCCAAAACTAAGATGGCAATAAGGGCAAGGCATACTTTTTTCATAGATGTCTAAATTTTAAAAAACGAATGTAGTAAGAAAAGAGATGTCATCGACACAGTCGGTGATGTACGGTGTAAAGTCTACTTTCGATTTGCCAGATACACACCACCCAAAATACCGACCATACCGATAAAATGGCCAATGTAGAGTTTTTCACCATCCAGCACGCCCCACATGACTGAAACTATGGGAATCAGGTAAGTGACTGAAGCCGCAAAGAGTGGCGAAGAAATCTGAAGCATTTTGTTAAAAATCAAATTGGCAATGGCGGTACTCATCAATGCCAAAATCACAATGAATCCGGCCGCTTGCCACGCACCTTCCTGTGAAATTAACTTCTGAGTAAAATCCGTAAACCCAAAAAGATAAACAAAAGCGAAAGGACCGATGAGCAAAAGTGAAACACTGGTCACGGTCATGGAGCCAAGTCCCTCGACTTTAAATTTCAAAAAATTTACATTGGCGCCATAAAGTGCACAAGCCAAAACCACTAACAGTGCATATGCATTGAAACCCCCGAGGTCGCCTTCCGCGCGGGCCAGCGCAAGTATGATCGCACCACCCAACGAAACTAACAAACCAAAAATAGCAAATCCGCGAAAGCGTTGATGAAAGAAGAGTGCGCCCATCACCACCGCCCATACTGGCGAAAGTGTATTCAGAATTCCAGTTACTGAACTTTGTAGACGAGTTTGTGCCAACGCAAACAAAAATGCCGGAATGAAGATGCCCATCATGCCTGAAAGGAATAATTTAAGGTGATCGCCTTTCTTCAATTCTTTCCAACGAACGAAGGCAAACGGCAATAGAAAAACAGAAGCAGCCGCCACTCGCAACGAGCCAACCTCAGCCGGAGAAAAGACTTTGAGCCCTTGTTTGATTAAGATGAAGGAGGTACCCCAGATCAACGCCAGCAAAATCAAGAGAAAGACGGCAGTACTTTTTTTATTTTCTGACATGTTAGGTATTGGCGCGTAAAGAACAAGGTTTGAGAGTAAATTTCAAATGCGGATTCTTGCTGATATGAGAAATTCTAGGATTCATTTGCCTCTTCTAAAATTTGATTTACAACGGCATTAGTAAACCTAAATCTTTTCCTGGTAAGTTCTGCCACTAAATTTTTTACGGAAGGGATAACTCCATTCTGTTTTGCTAATAACAAAACCCTTAGCGTACCTATAATTTCCAGGTTGTATTGTTTTGCAATCTTTCTGCCCTTCTTTTCGTCTATGATTAAAATAGATTGTTTCGGATTTTCAAGTGCTAATGCAATGGCACTTGCTTCACCCGCATCTAAAACAAGTTCAAGTTCATTTCTTTTTGCTGAGTTTTGTAGCGTTTTAATGGAAATCCAAGTCGGCAATTCCTTCCCAAACTCCGCGCTTACTTCTTTTGTGGTTACGATTTGGGGAAATGCACTTTTTAGAATCTCAATCTGGCCAATTTCGTCAAGAGCAATCAGGCAACTTGCATCTGAAATGATGACCTTATTCATTGAGCGGCCGACTTAAATCAGCAGGCGTCTCGCCAAAAATCGAAACTCCATAATTCCCCACGGTCAACAAAAATTCACGTTTAGTAGTCCCTGCATAGGTCGCAGCCTGGCCAGACGATAAAATGCCTTTATCAAAAAGCAAAGCAGCCACTGCCATCTTCACATCTTGTTCGTTGGTTTCCTCGGGGAGAGTAAGTGTTAGCGATTTCATATAGACTGATTCTTCAAAGTAAAGATACAAAAATCTTACACCACCATTTCCATGAAATGATTCTCTACTTCATGCAAAATTGCATTTACTTCTTCGTGGTTGGGCGCTTCCACCAGCCTCATCCGAAATGGTTTAAAATCCGGGATGCCCTTAAAATAGTTAGTGTAATGTCTGCGCATTTCAAAAATGCCGAGTTTGTTTCCTTTCCATCGAATGGAGAAATCTAAATGTTTACGTGTTACATCAATGCGATCGGCAATCGTGGGTGCAGGCAGATGCTCACCTGTTTTGATAAAGTGTTTGACCTCGTTGAAAAACCAAGGTGCCCCAATAGCTGCGCGACCAATCATAACACCATCTACGCCATAACGGTTTTTATATTCCACAGCCTTTTCAGGTGAATCAATATCACCATTACCAAAAACAGGAATGTGCATGCGCGAGTTTTCTTTGATCTTTCCGATCAACGTCCAGTCTGCACTGCCTTTATACATCTGCACACGCGTACGCCCATGAACCGTCAACGCCTTGATGCCGATGTCCTGCAGACGTTCGGCTACCTCCACTATATTTTTTGTGTTGTCGTCCCAGCCCAAGCGGGTTTTTACCGTGACAGGTAAGTGTGTCGCTTTGACAATATCTGACGTCATCTGCACCATCTTAGGAACATCTTGCAGAAGGGCTGCTCCTGCTCCTCGGCAAGCCACCGCTTTCACGGGACAACCGTAATTGATATCAATTAAATCAGGGTTTACTTCTGTAGCGATTTTTGCAGACTCGACCATGTTTCCAATATCACCTCCAAAAAGTTGGATGCCGATCGGTCTTTCGTATTCGAAAATGTCCAGTTTTTGACGGCTCTTGGCCGCATCGCGAATTAGCCCCTCCGAAGAAATAAATTCAGTGTACATCAAATCGGCACCACCTTCTTTGCACACCGCACGAAAGGGTGGATCGCTCACATCCTCCATGGGTGCAAGCAGAAGTGGAAATTCGCCCAAATCTATGTTTCCGATCTTCGCCACGTTTGATTATTCGTTTAAAACAGCGTTGTTTGCGCCTATTCCGCATAAGCGGCAACAAAATTAACCATTTTATCGCCTCATGATAGACAATCACGAGAAATCAGCCTGGTCGGTATTGCTGCTAGTAGTGATTGCATCCGGTGTTGGCATTTTGATGGGCACAGCCATCGGGGCAGGCGTTGCGTCACTTTTCTATTCTGGCGAGGGAAGCTTCCTTGAGCATATGACCAATCCAACAGACGACAGATTGCGTGTTCCGTTATTGGTTGTTCAAGGAATAACAACGCTATGCGGATTTTTGATCGCTCCCTATTTCGTTTGGGTTGCCATGCGAAAAAAAAAACTGACTTCCTTCAACACAAAAAAGCTACAGCCCTTTGCGTTGCTGCTCGTGTTTGGGATCGTGGTCGCTTTTGCCGTGGCTGATTCTGCGATCATAGAATGGAACGAAAATATTCAGTTCCCCGACTTCCTTAGTTCTTTTGAAAAATGGGCGCGCGCAAAAGAAGACCAATTGGCCGAGCTAACCAAGATGCTTACTCAATTCCAGTCTTTCAGCGAGTTTGCATTGGCCTTTCTCGTAGTAGCCATTTTTGCAGGCATATGTGAAGAATTTTTGTTTAGAGGCATTATTCAAACCGAGTTATTGAAAGGCACTAAAAATATACATGTGGCCATTTGGATTTCGGCCTTCTTCTTTAGCGCCATACATGTGCAGTTTTTTGGGTTTGTACCTCGGATGTTGTTGGGTGCCTTATTTGGATACCTTTATTATTGGTCAGGGAATCTATGGGTGCCCATGTTTGCTCACTTTGTGAACAATGGTTTTGCAGTGTGTATGATTTACCTTTATCAGAAAAAAATTGTGGATACCAATTTAGATTCACCAGAAGCAGCGCCCTGGCCGGCAGTTATAGTTGCGGCCGGAATTGTGGCGACTGCGCTATGGTACTTCAAAAAAAAATTTCAATCTACTAATCCATCTCTCACTTGAGCGCTACCACAAAAAAATTCAGTAATCTTCCGCAACGCATTGCCACTGGTTTGCTAGGAGCCGCGGGAATTATTTTCGGTATAGTTTACAGTGAGTGGACCTACCTACTTGTTTTCTTTATCATCTGTATCCTTTCCTTACGGGAATTCTACAAACTTTCGGGACTCGATGGAATGATCCCCCAAAAAACCTTTGGAACCATTTGCGGGCTAACCATTTTCTTTTTGTCTTTCTTTATCGAGCGCGGAAGCATTTCCTATCGCTACTACTTTATCTTTTTTCCATTGCTGTCATGCGTATACATGATCAAATTGTATAAGAAATTTGAGCGCAAGCCGTTTACCAATATTGCTTATACCTTCCTTGGAATATTCTATATCGCAGTACCGTTGGCATTGCTAAACATCGCTGCCTTCGAAGAAGGTTCGTATCGTTTTGAAATCATCTTTGGATGTTTATTTATTTTATGGGCGACCGATACAGGCGCCTATTTTGCAGGATCACTTTTTGGTAAACGAAAATTATTTGAACGTATCTCGCCCAAGAAATCGTGGGAGGGCGTGATAGGTGGAGCATTACTAGCGCTGACAATGACCTACGGCATTTCTTATTTCTTTGAACTATTGCCTTTTTGGAAATGGCTTAGCATTTGTGTGATTATTATAATCGGTGGGGTGTATGGAGATTTAATTGAATCGCTCTTGAAACGAAGTATCGAAATCAAAGACTCGGGGAACAGCTTGCCAGGTCATGGCGGGTTTTTGGATCGCTTCGATGGGTTATTTATATCGGCACCTTTTATTGTTGCCTTCTTGGAGATTTTTTAAAACTTCACACCTTCATATACTTCTGCAAGAGAAACCAACACATCTAGGCTTGAAATTCGCACTACATCGTTGGGGTTAATCGTTTCAATTAGTACCCAACTTTCGTCTACCTCACTTTTTAGAAATTTTTGAAGTCGATATTCGTAGGAGGAAATAGTCCAATACTCTTTTAGGCTTTGAATCGATCGATAACGCATAAACTTGCGACCAATATCGTAGTCGGCCGTGGAAGACGACAAAACCTCTACCAGAAAAACAGGATTCAACAGCGTATCAAACTCGCCATCCAAAAATTCCTCTTTTCCACAAACGACCACGATATCCGGGTAAGTATAAAACGCGGTACCTGGTGTATGCAACCTCATGTCATTCGCATAGGGGCGACAACCCCTGCCTTTCAGTTGAACCTTCAAGGAAGAAATTAGATTTACCGTTATCACATTATGATTTCGCGTAGCACCCGCCATAGCAAAAATTTCACCTTTGAAAAACTCGCTTTTCACCTCTGCTTTCCGCTCCAGCGAAAGATACTCTTCTTCGGTATAAAGTTTCTTTTGTTCGGCTGTGGCCATCTTTCTAAAATTCAAGTTAAAGATACAAAATTAACCAAATCACAAGCCGTGTTAGTATCCCTTAACGTGAAAGACTTTTAGTGGGAAAGCAATAGAACTTAATGCCTATTCAAGAAAGCTCAACCTTTTGTTTCATATCTTCGAAAAAACCCAAAACATTATACCGTATTAGGCTTCATTCAATCCTTCTGAACAATTTATCTATCTTTGCAACCGATTTCGTTCCATCAAAAAAGACGATTCCGTTAACAAACCGATGATTTAGAAAATCGTATATCAAAAAATTGTAAATCAATAATCAGTTTATGGCTTATATCGAACCAGCGCCCTTATTAGACAAAGAAAATCCGTTTGAGGCAATGATGTCTCGCTTCCGCACGGCCTCACAAATTTTAGGGCTTGAGGAAGAAGTGTACAATGTTTTGAAAGTGCCTGCAAGGCAGGTTATTGTTTCACTACCTGTTACAATGGACGATGGCAGTATCAAGGTTTTTGAGGGTTACCGTGTGATTCACTCCACGATTCTTGGTCCGTCAAAAGGTGGTATACGGTTCGATCCACATGTTAATTTGGATGAAGTAAAAGCTTTGGCTGCCTGGATGACCTGGAAGTGTGCTGTGGTGGATATTCCATATGGAGGTGCAAAAGGTGGTGTAGCTTGCAATCCTAGGGAAATGTCCGCAGGTGAAATTGAGCGCTTAATGCGCGCCTACACTCTTTCGATGATTGATATTTTCGGTGCTGATAAAGATATTCCCGCGCCAGATATGGGCACTGGCCCTCGCGAAATGGCGTGGTTAATGGATGAATACTCTCGTACGCAAGGCATGACAGTAAATGCTGTGGTGACCGGAAAGCCGATTGTATTGGGTGGCTCTTTAGGAAGAACCGAAGCAACCGGTCGTGGTGTGATGGTGTCATCGTTGGCTGCCATGGAGAAATTAAAAATCAATCCTTACAAGGCAACATGTGCCGTGCAAGGATTTGGAAACGTGGGCTCATGGGCTGCACGATTGCTGTCTGAGCGTGGATTAAAAGTGCAAGCCATCAGTGATCTGATTGGTGCTTACTATAACGCAAACGGAATTGATATTGAAGCAGCTGTGAAGTATCGCGATGCCAATAAGGGTACTTTGGAAGGTTTTACTCAAGCAGAGAAAATACCAAGCGGAGATCTTTTAACGCTCGATGTTGATGTATTGGTGCCTGCAGCAACGGAAGATGTTATTACAGGTAGCAATGCCGGTAATATAAAGGCTAAGTTGATCGTAGAAGGCGCGAATGGCCCGACATCGTCAAAGGCAGATAATATCATTTATGAAAAGGGGATCAGTGTAGTACCGGATATTTTGGCCAATGCAGGCGGTGTAACTGTTTCTTATTTTGAGTGGGTGCAGAACCGCTTGGGCTACAAGTGGACGGCTGACCGTGTGAATAGAAGAAGCGACCGGATCATGAAAGATGCTTTTGATAATGTTTACAAAACCGCAAATGAGTACAAAGTATCACTTCGCATTGCTGCCTACATGGTAGCGATTGATAAAGTAGCGAAGACTTATAAATACAGAGGAGGTTTCTAAACAATCAACTCAGATAAAAAAAAGAAAGGCGCTCGATGAGTGCCTTTCTTTTTTACCCCTCGATGTGGGACACGTGCACCAGATAGAGGTTAATACCGATTTGTTGAGTAACAGACAAATAAAATTTGGGGATCGTATGAAAATGTAGTAACATTGTAATTATACTACAAAAGCTATGGATATTTCATTAATATCAATCGGAAATTCTAAAGGGATCCGTTTATCAAAAACGGTGCTTGAGAAGTATCATATACAAGACACCATGGAATTGATTCTTGAAAAAGATCACATCGTTTTGAAACCAAAGACATCTGCGCGGAAGGGTTGGGAAAAAGCGTTTAAGAAAATGCACGAAAATGGCGATGACAAATTGTTACTACCGGACGTTTTTGTTGAAGAAACCTTCGAAGAATGGAAATAAAACAGTATCAAATTGTTTTGGTTAATCTTGACCCTACTATTGGCAGTGAAATGAAGAAGACTCGCCCTTGCGTAGTAATCTCTCCTGACGAAATGAATAAATACTTGCGAGCAATTGTAGTAGCTCCAATGACAAGTAGTTCAAAGTCTTACCCAACCAGAGTAGAAGTTAAGCATAATAAAAAGAAGGGTTGGGTTGTAGTTGATCAAATTAGGACGATTGACCGAAAACGTATTGTAAAATTATTTAATTCCCTGATTCAAGAGACTTACGTGGATTAAAACAAAGCCTAGGCTTTCACTTTCATACTCGAAAATATTACGAAAATCAGAAATAAGATACTCGAGAATAGGATTGTTGGTCGGGATACCTAATCTTAAATCTCTGAATGATGCGTAAGAAAACCAAATTCATCTTCCCCACATTCGTAGAAATGCGCTGAACTATACTTGAGATACTCAAACTTTTGCTTGAAGAACCAATCGTGTATTAAATCAATGCTCATCGAATTCCGCTTCCAAACCTGAAATGCCCTGTCCTTCAGCAACAACAAGATTGTTGGTCGGGAGACCAACAATAACAAAATATTTTGACCAACGACAACTAGGGTTTCCAAAACACCAAGACCTGTAGTCTTCGAAAATTCTGCGTGAAGACTTTTCATTTTGTTTGTATGTTTTTATTTGTCACTTATTTAAACCATTAAATGAATACCTGACCCCAAGATTAAGGAAGCCTAAATCACCCGTCCAAACATCTTCACTTCCATAAGCGTCACTAAAATCAAATTGTGCAGTCAATGTCATTCTAGCACTCACTTTATGTGCGTATCCAAGTGATACCATATATCCAATGTTTGAAGTAGACTTACTAAAATTCGGATTGGAAGTACTATTTATCTTAGTGTTGGAAAGCAATAGACCTGCGCCTGTTCGAAGAAATAGTTCAGATTTACTGCTTGTAGGCAAATAAAATATTGGACTGATTATGACGTTAGAATGACTTGCTGTAACCTTTGCACTTTCATTATTTGACACCAAAGCTCCATCTGCTTTTAAAGTTGTAAGCATCGTGGCTGAGTGAATTTCAATACCTAAATACTTATTGATACGATACCCAAATCCTATGTTTGCTTTAGGTGTCCATTGCGAAGTGGATTGCACGTCAAGAAACTTTAACCCATCTTCCGATCGGGCTAATCCGAAAGAACCAATCATGTAAAATGTTTTGGAGGGTACTGTTTGTGCATTTATTTCAACAAAAAAGCAGAATAAAAGCACAAACAAACCGATGTTAAATTTGCTAATCATAGGAGTTGTTTTTGTTTTTAACGTTAATGATAGGACAAAAGTAGAGTGTCAAAACAGCAAAAGTCGTTGACTTAAGTTAATAAATAACTAATGTTACGCAAAATTGAGTTTGAGTTGAGTTCCAGCTTTTAGTTTTTTGAGTTCATTTAGAGCTTTTTCCTTGTTATTGTTGGTCTCCCGACCAGCAATCTTAAATCTCTGAATGATGCGTAAGAAACCCCTTGTTATTGTTGGTCTCCGACCAACAATCTTAAATCTCTGGATGATGTGTAAGAAACCCAAATCTGTATTCGCCAGTGTCATAGAAACTTGCAGAGCTATACTTGTAATCTTCAGATAGTGTTGCCAGTTGCCAATGCGGCTGGCAAGGATTGTTGTGAAGATACTCAAACTTTTGCTTGAAGAACCACTCGTGTACTAAATCAATGCTCATTGAATTCCGCTTCCAAACCTGAAATGCCCTGTCCTTCAGCAACAACAAGATTGTTGGTCGGGAGACCAACAATAACAAAATATTTTACGCTGCACATCTTCAAGCCTGCATTCATTTTGAATGCGCCAGATGAGATGAAGATGATTGGGCATAATAACAAATGCAGCGATTTTTACGTGGCCGACCTTCACCTGATAGTGAAGTGCATTGACGACTATCTCTTTCGCTTCATCTGACTCCAGCAACAAAAGCCAATCATTGCATACAGCGGTGAAGAACTGAACATGATGACGCTCTATTTCCATACCCCAAAATAATGCTAAAACCTGAAATAGGATGTTCAGCAACAAGATTGTTGGTCGGGAGACCAACAATAACATAATATTTTGATCAACGACAACTAGGGGGACGCTTGCGCCAGAGGGGGCTTGTTGGTGAGCCACCGCGCTAATGCTCAT
>VYLZ01000338.1_pt1 | contig 14379 bp, 17 predicted proteins | sample 5115361 | NCBI WGS metagenome assembly VYLZ01 (sample SAMN12291805, study PRJNA351875) | freshwater metagenome | isolation source: freshwater lake | place: USA: Michigan, Sixteen Lake | collected 2013-08-07 | reverse complement strand
AGAACAGAGTAAATCTGTTAAGGCAGGTGCGAAACCCCGCAAGGGAAAGAAGCAGAAACCTAAATCGTGAGGTTTGGGAATCACCGTCCGTTTACGGCGGTGAGGATGTCAACACATTATCTGTGGTTTAGGAGGTATCGGCACCCGGATCGTGCGACAATTGCACGAGCAAGGCTGTGAAGTGGTGGTGATCGAATCGGACCCCAATAATCGATTTTTGCATTCCGTGCGCTCCTGGGGAATCCCCGTTATCATCGAGGATGCGCGTCTAGTGGCTACCCTAGAAACGGCTAATATTAACAACGCCGAATCTTTGATCGTGGTTACTTACGAGGATATGATTAATGTGGAGATTGCTCTCACTGCTAAAGCGATCGCTCCTAAAATTAATCTAGTTTTACGCTGCTCTCAGGAACAATTCGGGCGATCGATTCAAGAAGTTTTTGATTTTGATACGGTATTATGTCCCCGGGATCTGGCTACCTATTCCTTTGCTGCGGCCGCTTTGGGCGGTAGAATTCTCGGTAATGGCATGACCGATGATCTCCTCTGGGTTGCTTTGGCTACATTAATCACACCGAATCATCCTTTTATGGGTCAAATTGTCAAGGAAGCGGCGATGAATGCCGATTTTGTGCCACTTTACTTAGAAAAACAAGGTCAAACTATCCACGGTTGGCAATTACTGGAAATCACTCTCGACCAAGGTGATATTCTTTATCTAACTATGCCGGCTATGCGTTTACAAGAGGTTTGGCAAAATACTTCCCTAACTATTCCCCAATCTTTCCCCGATTTAAAATGATTTCTGGTCTTAATTATCTGAGCAAAGCTAGTTATCGCTGTATCTTGAGTTTAGGCAGTGCTGGCAGTATTTTAAGTCTCGCTAGTGCCAGCAGCATTTTAAGTCTGGTTAGTATCGGCAGTATGCTCAGTATTGGTAGTGTTGGCAGTATTCTCAGTATTGGCAGTGTCGGCAGTATTCTCAGTATTGGCAGTGTCGGCAGTATATTTGGCATTTTTCAATATCATTCTCTGCCTAACCATCCTCAATAAATGTAGCGCTTCTTTGTCGATGGCGGTTTTTTGAGCTTAAACTGTGGGGCGATCGCTTTTTATGCAAACAGAATAGAAAGGGTATTAATCGGATTAAGCGATTTATGAGGCTGCCGCAAAACTAACACGACGATAAATTTCTAGCAAGGGAAGTTCAAGGTTTAAACTCTCCAGAGGGATTATTTGACTAAGTTGATCGTAGGTTTGTAATTGCCAGCGATCGCTCTGTTCGAGTCTGAAATATTGCTCAACGTAGGGTTCAGTTTGACTAACGAGCAGATATTCACAAAAACTTGGCAGGGAACGATATTTTCTAAATTTATCACCTCGATCATAGGCTTCCGTGGCGGGGGAAAGCACCTCTACAATAAATAAAGGATTAAGAATTTCGTCTTTGCGATCGCCGTTAAATTCCGGTTCATGGTTAACGATCATGAGATCGGTATAGGTTCCGCAATGATATTCAGGAATCCACACCCGCAGATCGCTGTTATACAGACGAAAATCCCTATCTCTCAATAAAAATCCCAAATAAACCGAGATGTTGATCGCGATTGCGCTGTGGGTCGCGGTTCCTCCAGGCATAAGAATCATTTCTCCATGGCAATATTCATAACGTTCCTGAGCAGTTTCAGCGATCGCCCGATATGCTTCCAAAGTGACAGGGTTTTTGGTGACTGTCGCAATAGTCGGTTTTTCTTGAGTGATAATCATGTTTGTCTTTCTCCGATATTCTATTAATTAATTTTATGGTTTGATTAGTTCGCTCTAGATCAAAAACAATTGACAAAAATCGCCAAATACCTTTCTATATAAGGGTTCCATCCCTTATAACCCCAGTCCATTGCATAAGACAAACCGAAGAACCTTATTTTTTAGGGATTGTGGGGAAGCGATCACTTTTTATCACAATAGAATTAGAACGGCGATCGCAGTTTTTCTGAGGTGAGAGAGAAAAATTTTTTAAGAGCGAACTATCGTCAATTTGATTGTATGTATTATGATTGATTCGTTAAATTTAACCAAAATACTACACTGTCCTCATCGAGGTTATTGTTGATGAAATCAGAGTATGATCTCGCTAATATAAAAAGTCGTCCTAATCCTTTTGCTCAACAACTCAAGCGGCAGGTCACTTTACCTTTAAGGATTGATGTCATTGATTTCTTTGAAAAAAAAGCAAAAGAAAAAGGAATTTCTTATCAGGAACTAATTGATTTATATCTTCAGTATTGTGTTACAAACAACCGAGAACTTTCTTTTTAGTGACCGCTTTTTGATGAAAATGAAGAAATAAGAACGGCGATCAATCCAGTTTTTGGGTAAACCGAAGTCGGGAAAATTTTTAATAATGTGGATGCTTAAATTGATGGAGTTATGCTCAGGCTAAATTAATTTTTTTGAATCTGGTAAAAATGCTAAAATAATATCCTCTTTTGCAATACCTCTTGCAATTAAATCTTGAGTAATTCCATTTTCTAAACCATCATACTCAATAACAACTTTATTATTTTCAATATTGACATAAATTAAATTGCCACGCACTCGACGTTCTTGATCCCAACCAACCTGCATTAAAGCATAACGATTATGATGATCATCAAATATTGGATCAAGATGAATATTGCCGTGAGATGGCCGTAGTTTGGCATAATCACTAATGACTTGTTTAATAATCTCCTGATAAGTTTTTAAGGTATCCATTGAATGATCTCCTGGTGTTCAATGTTGATAATAAAAAGTTTTAGTGGAATTTCAGCGATCGCCAGTTGCCCAATGGGTTCAATAAATATATCATTATAGGTTGTTTCAGAAATCGCTAGATAGAGATCACGGTCTGGATCAACTTGATTAAGCAAGATTTTATACAATAAATATTGACCAATCGCTTGATCTAAATCAGTAACCTGAGATTGACCTTTAAATTGTTTAATTTCAATGGCAATACGTTGATCTCCACGACGAATACCAATCAAACGATTGGCTCCTAAATCAACAAATAAAAAGCGATCACCATAGGAAATAACATAGGGATCATCCGTAATTATCCAGCCGTCATTAATGATGGCCTGTTTAACTGCTTCGTGACTGGAATCTCTAGCAGGCAACTTAAATTACTCCCTACGTCTTTTTTTCTAATAATATAGACTAGCACAAAGTTTACCAGAATTTCCAAAATATTATGGTCAGTTGTCTATCATAGTTGTTTAATTATGAGGATTGAAAAATGGAGATATTTCCCTCCCAATGACCGCTTTTTATGCAAACAAAATAGAAAGAGTGATCACCTTGTGATGATCAGTTAATAAAACAATAAAGTTCGGGAAAAATGAGCCAAGCCAGTATTCAATATTTATCCGATGAAAATGGTGGAAAGCTTGGAATTTGATCGGTTGGCTTTTGAAGATTTGGCTTGGTGAGTTGAGTATGACTGCAAGCAGACTTTAAAAATCATTAGGCTGATTCAGAAAGTTCAACGGCATCCTTTTTAAGGAATTGGTAAGTCTGAAAAGTTAAAGATGGAAAGAAAGTCAGGTATTCAGGTTTGCTAATTGTTCCTCAATATTAGCTTCAGTAGAGAGTTTTTCAGATTTTTCCCATAGAGCGTTAAAGAGACTTTTATCTGTCTCTACAACTCTTGCTTGATAGGAAATATAACCTGATTCTGTTTGACCATTCATAATTCTTCTCGCTGTAAAAGAATTTCTTGGCACAGATAAGTTTTCGCTAATCAATAGGTTGGTATTATCCCAACAATAGCCTTCAACATCTTTGGCTTTTTCCTGACAAATACAAGCAACTTTTATGCCAGAGTTAAGTTGTTCCTGAATCACTTGTAAATGCTTGTGAGTCGGAACTTCAGGAAGAATAAAGACTCGTTGAATAGAAATCTCCCTTTTGATTAGTTCTTCGTTAACTTCCCAGAATTTTTGACCAAGAGTATTATCCCACCAGATGGAATCTGTCATGGAGTGAATAGCCAAGATTCGAGACTGACTTTGAGGATCAATGTGTTTGAGTAGTTGAGCAACCTTTTCTAAACGGGATTCGCCAATAATTTCCATTCTAATTTCAGGCATAATTGTGTTGGTCAAAATTGTGCCATCAAGAAGGGTTAGATTATTTTCATCTAATTTAACATCGGTCAAATTAGCTCCCGTTAGAGTAGCTTTGCTCAAATTGGCATGACTTAAATCGGCTCCTGTTAAATCAGCATTAGTTAAATTAACCCCCGAAAGATTAGCCTTACTGAAGTTACATCCCATCAATTTTGCATCGGAAAGATTGGCCTCACCATCCATTAAATTGACTTGGCTGAAATTCAGTCCATAAAAATCTCGTTCGCCAATTTTGTACAAATATGTCAATTCTTTTGTGCTATGAATATCGGGGTGATATTCATCGGGTGCATAAGCGGCAATCATCGCTTTGACGTAGGCGAAAAAATAAGCCTTGAGAATATTTTCATGGGTGTAGATGGTAATAACTTCTTTACCATCATACTCAACCACCGCCTTGACAGTTACTTCTCCTTGTTGACCCGGTGTCAAGTTGGCCACATAGATAGATTTAAGAGTATGTTTAACCTCAACTAAATGAGCTAGAGCCTCATCAAAAGCAGTACAAAGTGCATCTACTGAACCTTTTTTAAAGGCCGATTCAGTGTAACGCTCTTGGGTTTTTGTATTACATAAGATAACTGTCGCAGAAGTTAAATTGTTGTTAGCACAGAGAATTTCAAAGTTCTCAATTTTCCAGCCTTGAAAGAGAACGAGATTATCTTCAAAGAATAAGTTTTGTTGAAATTCATTCTCTAAAAGCCGATTGAGTTTTACTTGTTCATTTTCCATTGCCGCTTTACCGAGATTTTTGAGAGTTCTTTCGATAGATGCCGAAGAGGTATCTTTCCCTAAAGACTGTAAGAATAAGGAAGGGGAACCCACAAAAGGATACCCACTGGCAATGAATTCTCGATCTCTGATGGTGATAATACCTGCCAAGCCATACTTTCTGGCAATCTCAACTTGAATTGCCGTTTTTAAATTAACGTTGGGATATTTTTCTAGGTCAATTTCTTTCAAGTTAACTTGACCGACGTTAATTTTACTGAGAAGTTCAATGATCGAACGATTGGCATCTTCTCTAGATTTCAGATTTTTGATATTATGCCAAATTTTGATTAATCCTATTTCGCCGATGTAAGGATTAATTTTTCCCTCTAAAACAAGTCCCATAACCCTAGTAGCTTCACTGTTAAGAGTCGTCTGATTTCGTAATAAAAACTCTTCAATTAGATCAGCATCAATTAATACTTTTGGAGCTTGAGAATTGTTATCTTTTGATTGGAATACCTCTAAGTTATCCAGAAAAAAATCAATATTTATACTAGGATGAGTAGTTACCTTATGCAGACTAAGCTTGATTTCGTATTGCACAAAATCATCAGATTCGTTTTCCAGATTATTTCTCAAATCCCAAAGTTTTTTAATCACTTGAGGCTCAGGATACTCTCCTAATTTTCTTATGATTTCAGCACGGTGATCGCTGTCCTGTTCATTTTTTAGGTTCTTCGGCAGGTAGTATGCTGGGGACTGTTTGATTATCCTGAAACCCTTACGCATCAAGTCCAGTATTTGTGATAGCATAACAAGTACCGAAAAACCATTTTTTAAAGGTTTTTTAATCACTTGAGGCTCAGGATATTCTCCTAATTTCCTTATGATTTCAGCACGGATATCGCTATCCTGTTCCTTTTCTAGTTGAGCTAACAAACCATTAATAATGTCAGCACGGGGACTGACCGATGTTGGTATCTCGCACAATAACTCTGTGTTTTCCATTTTTAAATCAATCTCCTTGATTGGTGGTTTTCTCATCCGCACTAATTTTGTCTGATAGTAAAAGACTGCTCTGATTCAGAATTTTCAGCGTAGCGTGTGGGCAAAACTCTCACTAATTCATCGTCATTAATGTCAACACAATAGCCCTTTTTAAAGAGAACTCTTCTTAAAGAAGTAATTCCCACCCGCTCATCTAACTCAAGGTAATCCTTAAGATGGGATCCTAGATTTTTGTTGAAATCCGCGTTTAGATTTTTTTGGCTATGATTGAACATTTCAGCCAAGTCATCGGCGGAATAAAGTCCTGTAGCCGCCCGATAAAATATCTCCTTATATTTATCAGATAAGGGTTCGATTTCTTTCAATAAAGCTTCTAGCTTGGGTATATCCAAACCACAGTTTCTTGCCTGCTTTTGGGCTTCGCATAGTGAGGGTGGAGTTGACATAGAAGTATCTCTCCTTCGGTTGAGGTTGTCATCGATCTTAAGGTAATCAACATGGCTGTATTTGTAGTCACCGATACTTTTTCAAAGTGGATTGCAATAATAACCGGAAAGTTATATTGCTTCTGAGATAGTCCCATAAAACCAAAAGAGAAATCAACCAACAATTATTGCCCAAATCCTCCCTTATATCGCCAATTCCCGACAGGGAACTCTATCCTCCAGAATCATCGTAGCCATTTCATAGGTAAAAATATCTAAGTGTCCCCCTTCAGGAGCCTTAAAGCAAAAATCTTCGCCCACGTCAACGACTTGCTCCCGCCATTTTACTATCAAGTCAAAGTTATTTTTGAGAATAGCCATTTTTCCCGTGTCGTTCACATATACACAGTTGATAATTGCTTGATTAACAGTTGCATTCGACATACCATTCCCCTCCATTTCTGCAATATGGGATGAACGTTATGTATGTAGGATAATTCAAAATTCTCGAATTGAAAACCAACAATTATTGCAAAATTAAACCAACAATTGTTGCATCTTTAAAGCTCAAATATTATGCAACTTTTGTAGGTTGAAAGCCAAAAATTTACTGGTAAAATGAGTGACAACCTTAAAATAATTAGGAGGCCACTATGTCACCCAGCAAAAAAGTTAAAGTTCTCCTAATATCTTCCACTCTTGTCGTTCAATTGACTGCCCCCCCAATGGTTGCCATACCCTACACAACCTCAGCGTGGCTAATCACGGAACTGTTGCCAAGAAAAAACTGATGAGCCTAGATTACTAAAGCCACAATCTGGTAGGGCATTTGGTTTCCAAAACTATAGAATTAAAAGCCAATAATTATTGCAAGCTCAAACGAATAATTGTTGCATCTTTAAACCAATAATTATTGCCAAAAAAGAATATATTTTTCTACAAAAAACAATAATAATTGGTTGAGTTCTTTATTGAGACCATTGAAAATAATATAAAAAGGTGGTATTGCTACCACCCATCAAATTAAGTTTTTGTGATTTTTATGTTACTACAAAATTGTTCATCTTCGGATACTCGTGAACAAATTCACGAAAAGACTGGGTTTCTGCCCGAATCTTGGGTTACTTGGTTAGTCGCTAAACCTCGCACAGGACAAGCGACACGCCGAAAAACAGCAGTGGAAGAAATCTGTTCAACCTTTTTACTTTTTGCCTTTGGTCTTCTCATCGGCAATTGTGCCTTTGTAGATAACGCCCACCTGTGGGCAATTCCCATTAGCCAAGTCTGTTTGCTCTCATCTCTACGGATGCAACGGCTAACCATTATGCACGCTTGCTCTCATAATGCTGTTTTTGCCAATCCTTCTTGGAATGAAGTGTTAGGGGAATTCATTTCAATTCTTACTCTCTCCATGCCTTTTAATACTTACAAGAAAAAGCATTGCGAAACTCACCATTCCAAAGGATTAATGCGCCCCGGTGATGAAACTTTTGAGTTTTTTTACAAAGGGGGTTTCCGTCCAGAGATGAGTCCGCAACAAGCATGGCAACACTTAACTAAGCTGATTTTTTCTCCGACTTTCCACTGCCGTCAATTTGGCGATCGCCTAAAAGGAACGTTTTGCTCAACGGACGTAAAACACAACTCGTTGGCTCTCGGTTTTTGGCTCTCGATTGTAAGTTTAGTGACCATTACGCATACTTGGGCTGTGTTTTTATTAGTGTTTGTTCCGACTCTGAGCGTGTTTTTCGAGAGTACCAGCGTACTACGTCAGTGTGTAGAACACCGATTTGCTAACAAAACTGGCGAAATGACCTCTGCTATTTTTTGTTGCGAAGAGCCGGCTGTTTTCAATGATTTTGACCCCTTTTGGGTAAAATTTTGGGAAGAAACCCGTTGGTGGCTCCGGCTGTTTTTCTACCACTTACCCGTGCGACTGCTGATCCTGACGGGCGATAGTCCAGTACATGATTACCACCACCGACGACCGGCAAGCGATTGGGTAAATGCCCACAGCGATCGCCAAGCAGAAGTAGAAGCGGGTGTTTATTATTCCCACTCCTGGGGATTAATAGAGGCCATCAACAGAACCTTTGAATCTTTAAGCAAAATGCCAACCCACTAAATTGAGGCTTGAGGGAGATAGTTACAAATGGCTTATCTCCCAAATTTTTTTGGTTGACATTATCGGTAAGCGTCATTTATCCTCCGTTGCAACAATTGTTGGCCAGAAATGGAGAGCGGGATTATAATAAAAGTTGTTGGTTGTTGAAAACTGGAGTCTGTGATACTGAGCAAGTTTCAGACGGCTCATCGAGTCCAAATCTAGGCTATTGAAACCTTTGTCTAGGCTTGTTTTCAGGTTTAGCAGTTCAACAGGAAATTTAAACATTTGGAGAGGACGATTCAGCCATGAAAGCACTTAGCCACAAAACAGAAGATTTGAGGATCGCCGATGTCTCATCCGATTACCCCGATCAATGGGTGGTCGTAGAGATCACTGGTCGCGACAAATATGGCTGGCCAGAGAAAGGTAAGGTTATTGGGTATTCAGACAATAAACGTAAGCTTATACAAGAAACTAAACATTTGAAGGGAGACTTGTATTTGTTTTATACAGGCCTTGTTGACGGTGGTAGGGTTGCTTAAAAATGTTAGAATCTATACAAAAAACACAATCTCCTTTAGCTTTGGCCCCTCCGTTGGCAGCTGCCATTAAACGAGGCGAAGAAGCGAAGAAACGGTTCCTATCTAAGCAAGGAGGAACCTTAACCAGCACCGAGGTTTGTAGTGTTTTAGCCTGTAGTTCTTTGGAATTAGAAACGATGAGGCTCAATCATCGGGTCTTAGGTTTATCTGTCAACGAGGAATTAGTTTATCCCGCTTGGCAATTTATTGATGGCAAAGTTTTGTCCGGTTTAGACCAAGTGTTAGCCGTCTTAAAAGAAGACGGTGCTTGGACACAAATAATCTTTCTGCTTACGGGTGATATTCGTTTAGAGGGAGCAACCCCGCTAGAAAAACTCCAAAAGGGAGAAATTGATTCAGTGGTTTGGGCTGCTAAGTGCTACGGGAGTCATAGCGCGGCGTAATGGGTTTGCCTCCTTCTGTTTGTGGGTTAGTACGTTTGAGAATTAGTTCACCAATTTTATAAAAAATAATACCTCCTGCAAAAATCAAAAATCTTCAGTAGCAGACAAAAGATAAGAGACAACTATCCTATTCATAAAACCTAAGATTATGTCAAATTTATCCGGGGTTTTAGACATTTTGACCCGATAGCGACTCGATAACTTACTTTTGCAGGAGATCACTGGTTCTCTTGCCCTATTTTGGTAAAATCAACTATAATGGGGAGAAGTTAATCTTTGCCAAGCTTGAGCAGACTTAAACTAATCCCTCAGGGAGCAAGTAATTGAATCCTATGCTTAAAATTGCCCTTTTTGGAACCAGTGCCGATCCTCCTACTGCCGGTCATCAAGCCATACTAAAATGGTTATCGGAACAGTACGATATCGTTGCGGTTTGGGCTGCCGATAATCCCTTTAAAAATCATCAAACCAGTCTCGAACATCGTCTGAGGATGTTAAATTTGCTCATCGGGGATATTCAACCCCCAAGAGATAATATACAACTGCGACGAGAATTAAGCGATCGACGGAGCTTAATTAGTGTGGAAAAAGCGCAAGCAATTTGGGGAGAACAGGAGGAATATACCCTAGTCATTGGTTCCGATTTAGCCGGACAAATTAGGCACTGGTATCGCAGCCAAGAATTACTAGAAAAAGTCAAAATTCTCGTGATTCCTCGTCCCGGCTATCCTATTAATCAAGATGATATTGAACAACTGCAAACATTAGGGGGTGATTGTCTGATTGCCGATGTATTTGCTCCAGCTGTATCCTCAACAGATTATCGAGAAAAAGGCGATAAACAGGCTGTTCCCGCACCGATTAAAGATTATATTGAAGGTCAAAAACTTTACGCATGAAGCTGCCAAATACCCTAGCTAATAAATCTCTAGCTGATTTTAAAGTCGGAGTTGATAACGTGATCTTTTCCGTTGATACCCAATTAAATCGGCTGCTAGTGCTTCTGATTAAAAGACGGGAAGAACCCTTTAGTAATTACTGGAGTTTACCCGGTACTTTAGTGAGAAATGGGGAATCACTGGAAACGGCAGCCTATCGAATTTTAGCCGAGAAAATTAGCGTCAATAATCTCTATCTGGAACAGTTATATACTTTTGGCGGTCCAGAGGGAGATTTCCCGGCAGCGGCCGAGAGTTTTGGGAAACGTTATCTATCGGTGAGTTACTTCGCTTTAGTGCGGTTTGAAGAAGCGAAATTAATCACTGAACGGGATTATAATATCACTTGGTATATGATTGATAAAGTGCCAAATTTAGCCTTTAATCACGGTCAAATTTTAGAATATGGCTGGCGAAGATTACGCAATAAAGTAGAATATAGTCCCGTTGCTTTTGAGGTTTTACCAGAATTATTTACTTTAAATGATCTTTATCAATTTTATGAGACAATTTTAGGTAAAAATTTTAGTGATTATTCCAACTTCAGAAATCGGCTCTTGAAATTAGGATTTCTCAAAGATATTGTTTAAATAGGAAAAAATATGAGAATTGCTATCGCTCAATTAAATCCCATTGTTGGAGATATCGAAGGAAATGCCCAAAGAATTTTAGAGGCCGCTCAAACGGCATTTAATCGGGGAGCGGAATTACTTTTAACCCCGGAATTATCCCTCTGTGGTTATCCTCCCAGAGACTTATTATTAAATCTGGGTTTTGTTGAGAAAATGTCTCGACAATTGCAATTATTGTCCCAACAATTACCAGAAAAATTAGCTGTATTAGTCGGTTTTGTCGAAAAAAATACCTCAGCAACAGTCCGGGGAGAAAAGCCGTTATTTAATAGCATAGCTTTGTTAAAAAGTCAAGAGATTAAACAAATTTTTACTAAACGTTTATTGCCTACCTATGATGTTTTTGATGAGGATCGTTACTTTGCTTCCGGGAAAGAAAGTCAATATTTTCAACTAACAGAAAATAATTTTAAAATCGGTGTGACTATCTGTGAAGATGTTTGGAATGATGAACAATTTTGGGGTCAGCGTCAATACGCGGTTAATCCCATCGCCGATTTAGCTAATTTGGGAGTGGATTTAATCGTTAATCTTTCCGCTTCTCCCTACAGTGTCGGTAAGCAAAAATTGCGAGAATCTTTATTATCCCATAGTGCCACTAGATATAATTTACCTATAGTTTATGTCAATCAAGTGGGAGGTAATGATGATTTAATTTTTGATGGTGATAGCGTTGCTTTTAACAGACAAGGAGAAGTGATTTATCGCGCCCAAGCATTTACTTCTAGCCTAGAATTGATCGAGTTTAATCAAGATTTGTTACCCGCAGTTATTCATCCTTTACCCATCGATGAAGATGAGGAAATTTATCGAGCTTTAGTCTTAGGAGTGCGAGATTATGTGCAGAAATGCGGTTTTAAACGGGTAATTTTTGGCTTGAGTGGTGGCATTGATTCCAGTTTAGTTGCCGCTATTGCCACCGACGCATTGGGTAAAGAAAATGTTCTCGCTGTGATGATGCCTTCTCCCTATAGTTCCGACCATTCCATTAGCGATGCAGTGGCTTTAGTTAATAATTTAGGTATCAAAAGTGAGAAGTTAGCAATTAAAGAAATTATGACCGCTTATGATCAACTTTTAGAGGGTCTTTTCGCTGGGACTGATTTCGGTATTGCTGAAGAAAATCTTCAGTCACGCATTCGCGGTAATTTATTAATGGCTCTCTCTAATAAATTCGGGCATTTACTATTATCCACTGGCAATAAATCAGAAATGGCGGTGGGATATTGCACCCTCTACGGTGATATGAATGGTGGTTTAGCAGTGATTGCTGATGTGCCGAAAACCAGGGTTTATTCCCTCTGTCGCTGGTTAAATCGGCACGGGGAAATTATTCCCCTCAATGTGATTAATAAAGCTCCTAGTGCTGAATTAAAACCCAATCAGAAGGATCAAGATTCTTTGCCTCCCTACGAGATTTTAGATGCTATTTTAGCACTATTAATCGATCGCCATCAATCCGCCGAACAAATTATCGCCGCCGGTTTTGAGCCTGAAATTGTGCAGAAAGTGATTAAATTAGTTAAAAATGCCGAATTTAAGCGCAAACAAGCTCCCCCGGGCCTAAAAATTAGCGATCGCGCTTTTGGCACTGGTTGGCGAATGCCCATCGCTAGTCGCTGGGGTTAGGGACTTTTTCAGTTATCAGTTATCAGTTATCAGTTATTAGTTATCAGTTATCAGTTATCAGTTATCAGATTTGAGTTTTCAAGTGAGCAGTGTTAAATAGAAGTTTCCTACTGTCTTTTCACTGTTTACTGTTTACTGTTTACTGTTTACTGATTACTGATTACTGTTCACTGTTCACTGAAAGGGGTATTCGTGAGAGAGGAAGGGTAAAGGGATTAATTCTCCTGTTGCCTCGCCGATTTGTACTTTCAAACCCTCTCCTCCCGCTTTTGTTTTCACATAACCCAAGCCAAAATCCTCCAGCACACTGGTGAGTAAACCGACTTTTTGCGCTTCTAAAATAATCGGGGTATTGCTGGGGACGGGTTGGCTGAGTTTTATGCCCCAAAGTCTTTGTTTTATGCCTTTATAGGTGTTGAGACGGGCGATAGTTTCTTGACCAATATAACAACCCTTATCAAAAACGAGCGCTCGCCATAAACCGGCCTCTAAAGGGTTATAATCTTCGGTTAATTCTCGATCGACTGCCGGTCGGCCCTGATGGATTCTCAGGTATTCCCACACCTGTGCATCGGCGGGAGTAACGCCATTTTTTATTAAATTTTCCCAGAGGGAACCGGCTTCGGCGGCGGCAACGATTAAAGTATATCCGGGTAGGTCTAAGCCGGTGCCGACGGCCAGTCTCAGGGGGGGGTCAGAAAGGAGATAATGACTATGCTGCACCCCCGTTAAAATCTGCTCTGGAATGCCTATTTTTTGCAGGTATTGCCCGCTTTCAGTACCAATTAGGGTGAAAATGCCAAAATTATCGGTTAAGTCGCTAATTTCCACCTTATCGAAGGGGAAAATATAGCGATCGATCAATTCCAGTAAAAATTGACGACGTTGGGGAGAAACGAGGATGAGGAGGGAATCATCGCTGGCGTAAACTGTGACAAAATCGAGGGTACGACCGGTAGAGTTAAGGAAAATTGTCTCACAACCCTGACCCGGTTTCAGGCGATCGATAGCGTTACTGGTTTGATTGTGGAGAAAACGCAGTCGGTCTTGGCCTTTTAATTCTAATAAACCCCAATCGGAGCGATCGATTAAAATTGTTTGGGATGCTAAATTTTGGGGATCATTACTGTAATTTTTCAGAAAATTAGCGGCATACTCTGCCTTGATCGTTTCTAACGCTGCTTTCATTGGGGTAAATTAGCGAATAATCGGTTAATAATACGCTCGGTTTTCGTTTCCAAACTCTGCCAATCTAGTTCACCGGTGGGGTCGAGGAGACTGGTATCGATGACGACGCTCTCTCCTTCATCGGTGGGATAATTGAGAAAACAGACTTGAAAACAAAGTTCCCAAATATTTACAGTAACGGAGCGATCGAGATAAGTCAAACAGAGCAGATAACTGGGATAGGGATCTTGAATTTCTGTATAGGTTCCTTTCCAGAGGGAATTTTCTAACTGTTTACGCAGATTATCCAGCACCCGAATAAATGCCGGTTGCATTAATAATTGTGCCTGTTCCCAAGCAGTAATATCTTTAAATTTTGGATTCATCTTATCAGTGATCAGTTATCAGTGATCAGATTTGGGTATTAATTGACACTCCCCGCTCTAAAGAGACGGGGATTCTTGGTTCACAGAGATTACTTGCTTAGACAGAATTGCTTCTGAAAAAGTAGAGGTATTCTCTCCCCAAGCGTTTATTGGGTCGAGCCCAAAGGTTCCGGTATGCCCTACCGTACTTAGTCCCCTTTTAAGGATGTTGAT
>VYLZ01000119.1_pt1 | contig 14422 bp, 14 predicted proteins | sample 5115361 | NCBI WGS metagenome assembly VYLZ01 (sample SAMN12291805, study PRJNA351875) | freshwater metagenome | isolation source: freshwater lake | place: USA: Michigan, Sixteen Lake | collected 2013-08-07 | reverse complement strand
GCCGGGAGTATCCGGGAGCGCCAGGGTCGCCGCGATGGCTTCCATCAGCTTGACCTGCACGCTGTCAGGATCGCGCGGCCACACCTCGCCCCTCGGGAGAAGCTGCAACAGCAGGTGCAGATAATCGTCGAGCCCAAGGCCACAGACGGGTTTTAGAATCGGGCTGGGGTCGGTCCAGCGTTTGATCAGGCAGCGGCAGAAAGCCGAGGGGGTTAGGGCCACCATCGGCTTAAACCCAGGTCACAGTGCCGAAGATCGGCAGTTGTTCCGGCCCGATGATCACATTACCCGACGGGCTGAGCGGCACATGGTCCCACTCGCCCGCCGCAATCGAAATCGCCTCGCGGACGTGGCTGACCAGCAAGGGTTGGCCGGGAGCGCCGTCGCGCAGGATCATATCCTTCAACTCGGCGATAATGGCAGCCCGCACATCGGGGATGGCGGCATTGCTCTCCGGCACCAAGGATTGAAGGGTGAAATCCACCGGCACCGGGTTCGGCGCTTTGACGATCACCATTGCCGTCACCGGGCGGCGCGCGTCGAGATGGGCTTGAACGTTGGCGACATCCTGCGGCAAGGGAATGCCGTTGGGGTAGCTTTCATCCATGGTGAACAGCACGCGCACTTGGCAGGGCGGGATCACCCGGACCCATACGCGCGTGACCCCCGGCACTTCCAAGGCCCAGGCGATATAATCATGGGCGGCGCCGCCGTGGGGAGCGCGCTGAACCCGTGCCCGCAACCGGGCGCGTAAAGACTCGTCGCTCTCGATCTCCGCCCCGCCACCGAGACCCAAGGCCCCGACCGTTCCCGCCGCCGCAACCCCTGCGACCGGCGAGACGAAGCGCACCTCCGTGCCCGGCTGAGCATTGCCCGCCGCGCCCAAGGTAAGCGCTTCCACCGAAACCGTCCCCGTGCCGCCCGAGCCGATCAGCGCCGCTTGTTCGACCGCATATTCCGCCCGATCCGCCCGGAGCAACCGCGCGCCTGCAGGGATGACTGAACCCGGCAGCCCTGTGACTGTCGCGGTCCCGCCTGCGGGCGTTGCAGGCTTCCTCAGCAAGCCGCGCCAGGCCGCGTGCCGTTCCAGCACCTCGCCCGTCGCCCGATCCGGCAGCACCGCTTCGGCAATCCCGTCGAGATAGCCATAGACCTCATGCAAGCCGCCCGCGAGCACAGCGGCGATGACCGATAGATTGTTCCAGCGCAAGCGGCTATCGGCCCCCGGCAAGCGCGCATTGATCTCGGCTTCGGCTTGACGGAGGAGATCGTCAATCGCCGGGCGCACGAGGCCCAAAGAATTGGGTGTGGGCATCTCAGCCTCCCGTAAGATCGAAATTGAGGGATGTGAGCGAGAAATCGACCCGCGTTGAATCGAAGGTCACGGCCACCTTTGCGGCAGGCGGCGGCGCGCCCGAACCTTCGGCAGGCAAGCAGAACTCGATGCCCTGCCACGCCCAATCGAAGCGGATCGAGAAATTGGCCTTCTTCGGGCGCGTGAGTTGGATCTCTAGCGCCAGCCATTCCTCACGCGGAATGAAGGCGTTGACCTTCACCCGCTCGGCGATGCCATCATCGACCAGCCACGCCAGCGCCTCTTCGGCATAGAGCTTGGCCCGGCTGGTCACCGAGAGCATCTGCTTCTCGCGCGAGAGCAGCCAGAGCCGCGAGCCAATCGGCTGCGGCAAAAAAACATCCGCCCACCAGCCGCGTCGGTCGCCCGACTGCCGAATGGGTTCGGGCAATCCCGGCCCGGTCAAATCATCGGGCAGCACATCTTCATCCAGCGCGCGGCGGTGGGTGAAGAGCGAAATGAGAACGGAGGTGAATAAATCACACTCCGCGAGCAGCGCCGGGGGCAGCAAAGCCCAGTCGCCGCGAAACCGGGAAGTATCCCAGCGCGTTGTAATGTCGGGCATCGAAAGCCTCATGGAGAGTGAAAAAAAAGCCCGGAAGGGCTATTAGGAGCGGCTGTGGATCGTCCGGCCGCAGCGCGCGTCGAGTTCGGCTTCGCGCGCCAGCTTCTTACGGAGATCATGAATATCGATGGCAGGCGCGGCGCGGTTCATTTCCATCACGCGCAGGTTGAGCAGCAGAGCGTCGTGGGATTCTTGGAGTTGCTTCATGGTTACCGGCGCATCTTCGGGCGCGGGCGGCGGGGGCCGCTTTAGCGGTTCGGGGCCACCGAAGACGATCGGCTGCACCATCTCTTGCGGGTGGAGGCGGTCGAAGAAGCTTTTCTTCGGCTTTACCGCAGATGGCTTCGGGATCGTCTTGCGCGTCACCTTTGGTTTGGCGTCTAGCTTTTGCGGCGGCGGCGAGAAAATCGGTGACGGCGTGACCGTTAGCTTCGGCCCCGAATTTTCCGACGGGTAACGACCAAATCCCACGGCAATATCGAGCCCGGCCAGCCCCTCCGGCGTGCGCGCGGCTTCGGCCAAAACGCGCTTGCCGTTGGCGACGACATCATTCTTGACGCGGTAGGAAATTTTTCCCGTGCTGCCGTCCGGCGCGCGATAGAACATTTTATGGGTCGAGGCTTGCCCGGGCCACTCTTTTTCAGTTAAATTTGCCCCCGCATTCGGCGCGGCCGCGCGCAGCATCTCCCCCTGAATACGGCGGTTGGTTTTGAGATATTCCTCGATAATACTGCGGTCGAGCGGGCGCTTATCCTTATTGCGCGGGTCTTTCGCCCATTCTTCTAGAAGCGCCGGTTTAACGTTGAAGGGCAGAAAATTATCCGGGTCGAGCGGATGCCAAAACGACCAATCGACCGGCTGGCCCATGTCGGGCATGGCATCGGGGTCACTGAAAAAACGGGCATCGTCAAAGTATATTTTTTGGACCGCACTCCTATAAATGCCATCCTTGCTCACGAAACGGGCGTAATTTTCGTAGAATTCCGTAGGGGTTAGGGGAGTCTCACCGCTTTTTTGCGCGGGGGTTATTTTCGCAGTATGGGAGAGATAGGTCAGCTTCTTAAAGATAATCCGCCGGTCCTGAATAAAAGCCTCGCCGTCCGGTTTCACAACATCGTCGCGCGTGGGGCTTTTGAAGGTGATTGCCTTGGACCCGGCCAAGGTGAGCCTCAGCATCCCCAGGGTATCGAACGCCTCCGCCGGAGACTTCACATAGAAACCGGTCGATTTCAGGATAATCCCAGTGTTTTCGGGCAGAGTTCTTTGGATTGGGTACTGACCATCGCCGGTTTTGACCATCACCTCCCCGCGCTCTGCCAGCGTGCCCTGCACCTCCCCTTGGAGAGATTGAACCGCAAAAACCTCACTGCCGCTGACTGTCGGCAAAGGTTGGCTTTTTGGTTTGGGGCTGAATGTATAGCTCCCCTCCAAGTATTTCCACAATTCCGTTGGATTTCCCAGATTTATTCTTTTGAAGAACGCCGCGAGGGATTGCGGATCCTTGGCGACATTTGTCAATGCTGGGTGGTTCAGAGTTAGACCTCTGCGATCCTTCAAAAATTTTTCAAAAGCCTCGTCAGAAATTTGATCGGTCAACTCATGGCCCGCTCGCGTCGCAAGATAGTCATTGATGGAGTCGGCATAGTCTTCGGATAGCGCGTTTGGATTCCCTGTTTCCTTCAGTTGCGCCGTTGCATTGTCGATCCAAGATTTGGGATTGATCTGCTTTCCCTGCGCCTGGAGCCATGCCGCAACCGCTTCGAGTAATTTTTTGCGTTCCGGTTCCATCCTCGACAAATCAACCTGAATTCGGCCGAATGAGTAACCGGCTTTCTTATTGTCTGCCCCCGTGTGGCTGAGGCGATAAATTGTACTCGGTTTATCTCCCGACTCGGTGCGATGCGCCATATAGGCATAAATCTTTCTCCGCCAAGCCTCATCGCTTAGCGGGGATTGGGTAGGGGGTGTCGGCATCATAGTCTCCTTTCGGTAAACTGTGGAAAAACTGTTTTAAACAGGCTTCAACCCGCTCAGCCGTGAAGCCCAACGTAGTGCTCTTAGGACAAACGGGTATTTTCACTATGGCCGATTTCAAGAAACGGTTCGGAACATAGATCAAACGATCCCTGATTATAATATTTCTACGCATATTTTCTGGTATCTTATAAAAAAACCCATTTTTTTCTGATGATTTAATATAAAGGTCATTCTTATCATCATCGAGGTTTAATTCAAAATTATAGTCAATATAGGTTGATTTTGTTTTTTTATTGTCATCCTTATAATATTTTTTCTCCCTCCCCAGAAGAAAAACGTTCCAGAGATACCGAATATCATAGCCAATATCCTCATAATACCCGTCGGTTTCATAATTGATTTCATCAAGAAAATTACTATAACTCTCAAAGGGCGAAGCAGGTTCGCCAAAGTGGTTTTGATTCCCTATCAATGGACCCGTATCAAATCTTCCTCCTGGCTCTCTATGAAACAGTAACATTCCAGACAATTTACCCGAATCAACAAAATCTGTTTTGCCGGTGTCGAAATAATAAACATATTTTTTTTTACCATTTGTTACCCCCGCAAAAATATTTCTACCCGCACCTATATCATCATCATTCCGCTCGAATGAGAAATAGGTGTCTGTTATTTTCCACCCATGCGCCGGGCCGTCGAAGAATAGCACCGGGTCTTCCGCGCGCAGAAGGCTGGGGGTGAACAACAGCAGGGCGGATAGAAACAGCGGCTTCAGCATGGCAGTCTCCTGACGAAAGTCGGAGCTTCCCGCCCCGGTTGCATCAGCCTATCACGCCCGCGACATCACCTAAACAAAAATGAACATTAGCGGAACATCGGTATGGGGGAGGAGAGCCCTCCCCCGCCCGGGGTTAGTCGATAGCTCTTCCCTGGCGCGCAAGAAAATCGACCGCCGCTTCGTGCCAAGCGAGAAGCTCGGGCACGGTGAGCGCTTCGATGTCCGACAGCGGCCAGTGAAAAACCCCCGCCAAATCGGCTACGAGTGCACGCCAATCGGCAGGAACTTCCCGACGAAAGGGCCGAGGAGTTCCAGAATACCGAGGAAATCCTCACCGCTCAGGGCGTCGATCAACTCCTGCGGCTCGTTCGACAGAATGGCGAAAAGCTGCGCGGCAAGTGTGAAGCCTCCCTGCGCCGAATCGAGACGCTTCAGATCCTTCACCCGCACGTCGGTGCGAAAATGGACCTCCTCCACCAACCGCGATGCGGTGAATTGTACGGGCGTTGCGAGGGTATAGGTCAGCTTGTCCATGGGGACTCTCCATAAAAAAAAGAGCCGTGCGGCTCCTAGGAAAAGAGCCTTGCGGCTCGGGGGTAGTTCAAAAAATCCGGTTAGAGTTCTTCGAACCGGATTTGGCTGGCCTGTACCAGCAGCCCCTCGGTTTCATCGAGAATCAGCCGCTGGTTGCCGCATTGGATATCGAGGCGTTTGGCCCGCAGAATAACGCTACGGTCGCGCCCGAAGTGCAGGCGGTGTCGGGCGTCGGCGGCGGCGGCGGCGGGATCGTCCTGGTCGGTGTAGAGCGCCACGTCGCCGGGGGCCAAGGTGCGCGGGCGTTTGGCGTGATCGTGCGCCAGAATCGCCGCGCCATTCTCGCGCTCGCCGCCGACGAACAGGCACACGGCAATCGCCCCTGGCAGCGGTTGGGCGGTGAGCCCGTAGCCTTCCAGCAGATCGAGATCGTTTTTCACCTCGCCTGCCGAAAGCTCGGCTTGAAGTTGCTGCGTCGGCCCCGCCGCCGACACCAGCCGGATGACGGCGCGGGCGACGAGATTATCGAGCGCGTTCAGCAGCGGGCCGAAGAAGCGCGGTTGTCCGTCCTTCATGGGGTTGCCTCCTCGGTTATGGCAAGCGCGCTTTCCGGCGCAGGATCGCCCGACTCGGGGTAAGCCTGCGGCGGCGCTAAGGTAAGATCGGTGATCGTGCCCTGGTCGCTGAGGGCGAGAATGACCGAGCGGATGCGATACTCGCCCGCAACCCCCAACAGATCATCCTCCACCCACACCGTCAGCCCCTTCCACCACAGGCCACCGCCGGGGTGCCGCCAGCCCGCCAGCGAATAGCTGAGGGAGTTGGCGGCCCCTTTGCGGGCACGAACGTCCTGTTCGGCCTGGCGACGCAATTCCTCCACGGTCACCCGCCCGCGCGCGGAGAGGATTCTAACGCGGTTGCCCCTTACCTCGGGGTCCGTTGCGAGGCCCTCGCCCAAAGCGACTGCCGGGCCATCGCGGAGGCCGGCCCCGCCGAGGGGCTGCTGTCCGCGAACGATGGTCGTGCCGAAGCGGTCGGCCCCGTCCCATTGGGCGGAGCCGCTGAGGATGGGGCTGCGCCCGAGCCGTAGCGCTGTGCGACCGCCGCCCGCGCCAGACCGGGTAAGGATGAGACCTCCCCCCGGCCCATCGCTGACCAAAAGCGCGCGCAAGGCGCACAACCGTTCGAGTTCGCCATGAACTGATTCTCCTATTTTTGCGTGGAATTCTTCGAGCGGCGGCCCGGTATCGCCCTCCACCGCCACCTCTATTCCGTGCGGGGCGCAAAGCTGGCGGGCGATATCTTCCAGCTTTTTGCCGCGAATCTGCTGATCGCGGTCCACGGCGCTATCGATCAAATCGCTGGTCTTCGAGCGCCCGGAGACCGAAACCTGATGCGTCTGCGCGCCGTAGGATTTCTCCACCCGGTCCACATAGCCGGTACAGACCAGTGTGCCGCCGATGGCGATTTCGCAGGCGTCACCGATGCTAATGCCCCGGCTGATGATCGACAGCCCCCCGGTTTCCGCCGCGCGCGGATCAGGCCAGCGTTCGGACAGGGCGAGCGAGAAAGACGTGGCGATGCGGTCGATATCGCAGTTAACCCGCACCGAGGTCCAGCCGCCATACTCCGCGCCATTCACGCGCAGCGTGAGTTTTTCAGCGTCGCGGAGGGTGAGCTTTTCGGGTTCCATCGTCTCAGCCCCCTACCAGATCGAGCGCCACCCCAGCGGGGATCATGCCGGGATGGCCGGAGCGCAGGACGTCGCGGTTACGCCGGGCGAGGCTTTCCCCCCGGCGCGCGTCGCCATAGTCGCGGTAGGCGAGCGCCAGCGACGGCATCGGCGTTGTCAGCTGCACCTGTCGGACGGGGGCGAGCGTGCCCATCCCCGCCGTGAGATGATCGACGAAGGCAGTCTTTAGAGCGGTGAGGGCGTTGAACCCCTTATCCGTCCGGGTACGCGAGGCGGCTTCCATCTCCACATCGCACCAATCGCAGACGCGCGAGCGCCAGCGCACCGCGTCGGGATAGGTTTCCGGCGTCGCCTCCCCCGCCAGCCCCACGGAGGTTCCGAGCGCGAGCCAGCGGACGCTATCGGTCAAAGCATCGCGGTTCTGCTTCTGCCGGATGCGGTTGGAGGTGGTGAGCGGAATCGATGGCAGCCCGAGGCCGAAGCCCTGAAAGGCTTGCTCGAACGCGCCATAGGCCCGTGCAGCATCGGGGGCGGCGCGGCCCAAGGTTCGGATTGCCGCATCAAGCGTGCTAACGATCTCGCCCGCGCCGCCCTTCAGCGGCCCGCGTGCAAGATCGGCGACAGCATCGATACTCCGCATCACCGGATAGCCAAGCCCGGCTTGCCCCGGCAGAGCGAGGCGCACTTGCTCCAGCGCGACCGCCGCATCGAACAGCGTTGCCCCAGCGTCCCCCTTCACGAAGCCGGGCACGCCATCGAGCGATAGCCGCTGCCCCAGCACCGCCCCCGTCGCCGCCGTCAGCCCATCAAGCGCCGCGCGAATGCCCGATGCGCCGTCGCGCACTGCCTGCGGGAACTGCGACAGCCCCGCTTCGACGAAGGACAGCGACACTTCCACCATCCGCCGGGCCGCCCGGCTTTCGCGGAAGGTGGAGGATTTGACCACCACCATCAACCGCCCGAGCCACGGGTGAAACAATTCCCCCGGCCCCGGCGCTTCGATGGCGGCCAGCAGCCGGTCGCGCTGATCGCCGGCATCATCGCCGTTCAGATAGGCGGTGAGCGACACCTCCCGATCCTGCCGCCCCATATCCTCGTGATAGCCCAGGTCGCGCTGGGGAAAGACGTGATCGGCAATGCGCCGCCCCGCTTTCAGATCATGCGCGGTGCAGACAAACGACACCCCGCGAAAGCTGGCGCGCGCCAGCTTCGGTTGACTTTGTTGGGCCATACCCCCTCCGATTGCACAAAAAAAACAGCGCCGAAGCGCTGACCAACAAGGTTCTATTTTGGGGACGCTTTAGCCGAACGCCCCGCCAAAATCCCGATGCCGATAGCCGCCGGGCCGCCGGATCGTCACCCCGCACAGCGCCGCCTCTTCCGCTGGCGTCCACCCGTGCCGGGGCCGACGCGCGTAGTTCTGAATCTCCGCCCGAACCAACTTGCCCAGCCGCTCCTCCTCCTCAAACGCCGCCACTTCCGCCGCCCGCTGCTCATCCGCCGCGCGCGCCAGTTGATCGGCGGTAGAGGGGCCAGGAGGGCGCGCGAGGGGCGCGGGGCCGCCAACAGTCGGCAGCGCCAGCGGGGCCATCGCCAGCACGACGGGCGTCTGCGGCACCACCGGATCGCCCTTGAAGATAAAGTTTGACGGCTTTTCAACGAGCGACGCTTGCTCGCCGCTTTGCCAGCGTTTGGCGGGGCCGGAGTCGAGAAAAGGCGGCGGCAGGGGCTCTTTACTCGGCGCAATCCGAATATCCCAGTAACGTTTCTCACGGAACGCCCGCGCCAGTCCCACTTGATCGTTTTTAAGCAACTCAGGATCGACCTTATAGGTCAGCGAGGCTTTATCACCTCTCGCATCCGGGTAGTAGATGGCCTGGGTTTGCGATTCCTTCGGCTTGGGCGGTTGCGTCCGCACGGCCTCTGCCATGACGCGCTGATTGCTGAACATATACTCCCGGACCACCTCGCGGCTGAGCGGGCGCGGCACTTGCTTTTTCTCAAGCCGTTGCTGCGTTTCGAAATCATGCTCGCTCTGGACGACTTTGCGCAAATTGGGGAGCAGATAGGCTTGCGGATCGAGCCCATCCCACAGCGCGTCATCAACCTCGGCCAGCACTTCGGGCCGCGTTTCCGCATACTGATACTGCCAGGCATTCTTGACATAAATATCGTCGCGGCCTTTTCTCAAAGGCTCCGCAAACGCATTATTCTTGGCATAGAGTTGATAAAACTCGCCCGGAAAGAACGGCTTTTCCCCCGACGCCTGCTCTTTCGTTATCTGGAGCGTATGATAGGGAAAAACCGCCGCGTCTTTGAAATCCAGCAGCAGATCTTCATTGTTCGATTTTTGTTCTTTTTTAAACAAGACCACTTCAGACTTGAAGCGCTTGTTGGTGGCATCGGTATCAATGCCCATCGCACGGCCATTCTCATGAAAGCGCGGGCGGGTCTTTGCTTCGTCCGGGATCGATAGGGAGAGCGACTCGTCGAGAAGGTCGATACGATCCCCGTTAAAGAAAAACCCGTCCCGGGAAACCGTGATCTCGCTTCCCGCCGCAAGGGTCTTCGCCTCACCGTTAATCATGACTTGGCCCGACTTCTTTAATGTCCCCGCAAACGCCCGGTCCAAGGCCATCGGCGACAATATCTTCGAGCGAACCCCCGGCATAACCGGCTCGCCGCCAATTTGAACCGACTCACCGTTCAAGAATCTTGCAAGTTCGTCGCCCTCACTCGCATTCGCAATCTTGGCGGCATAGGCAATAAACTGCGGATCTTTAATCAGGAGCCTTGCTGAGGCCTTCGAGAAAAACTTTGCCAAGCGCGGCATAATCAGTTTGTCAAAGGCCTTGGCGGAAGTTGCATCGGCGAACCGATGCCCTTCGGGCGAGGCGAGGAAGGCATCCAATAGATCTTTATTCTTTTCTGTTAGTTTGCCGGCGGACACCGGTACCGAAAGTTGCGTCTTTACGTCAATTATCCACGCACCTTCACCCGCAGAAGCAATTTTATTATTTTTTACTAACCACAAAGCTGCTGCCGTAACTAACTCAGCTCGATATGGGGTATCTGGGCTCGCTAAATCAATCTGAATTTGGCCGAAGGAATAACCACTCTTTCCTCCAGCATTAGAAAGTTTATATTTTGACCAAGGCTGATCACCGCTTTCGGTGCGATGTGCCATAAAAGCATGGGCGTCACGAAGCGCTTGCCGAGTAACCTCAGAAGGCATCGTAGTCGGGGATGTCCGGGAAGTTGACATTGAACTCTCCTTTCGGGTGGTTTGTGAAGATCGCTTCTAAACATTTATCAAGTTCTTCAAGCGATGCCTCGCTACTGAGTGGAAGGGGCGGACAGGCGGAAGTTTTTCGCCAAACCGTCGCCACATAGCGCATTGGCGCGTAAAACAAATTATCACGGGCAATGACTTTATGCAGCTTTGACTGAGGTAAAACAAAAACATAAGGTTCTGTTTCTCCTGCCAAAACGAGATCACCATTCTTCAAAGATCTAATAATATTTCTATAAATAAAATAAGACCAAACTCCTTCTTCAGATTCTTCCTTTCCCATAGTATAGAAGTAATTCTTTTTTTTACCACGCATCAAAATCAATCTTTCATCACTTTTTCCATTAAAATTAAATATTATGTTGATATTTTTTCCCGACAATAACCCATAAAACATTCTATCATAGAAACTATTTATTATGTCATTGAAATAATTATAAAAACTATGAGAATCATAATTATAAGCCCTCACCTCCAAATTCAATGATATATTATAGTATTTTTTTATATCTTTCTTTTTTCCATTAGGTTGAAATCCGACATAAATTACTTCACCTTCTTTTGATGCCTCTAGGATATGAAAAGTTGTCTTCCACCCATGCTTATACCCATCAAAAGACCGCACCTCATCCTCAGCGAAAGCCAAAGGAGCCAGCAAGGACAGAACCGCTAAAACCGAACAAAATTTCCACATAATCGCCTCACTCGTGAGAAAAAACTTAGCCGGATCAATCCCCTAAATTGATCTTGATCCCGAACCGTCTCTACCCGCCAGAGTAGCACAAGCCTCTTCCCCGCGCCAAGCCAAACGAACGTTAGAAGAACATCGAAACGGGGGAGGGGTGACCCCTCCCCCCTCCCGTCAGCCACGCGGCCCGGCCTGGCGCTCCAGAAACTCGCTGGCGGCGGCGTGCCAAGCGAAAAACTCAGGCAGCGGCAGGGCTTCGATTTCCGACAGCGGCCAATGGAACACGCCTGCGAGATCGGCTACTAATGCACGCCAATCGGCAGGAACTTCCCCACAAAAGGGCTGAGGAGTTCCAATATTCCTAAGAAATCATCACCGCTGAGCGCATCGATCAATTCTTGCGGCTCATTGGATAGAATGGCAAACAGGCGCGCGCTGAGGGCAAAGCCGCCGTCGGACGGGTCGAGCCGTTTCAGGTCCCGCACCTTCAGATCGGCACGAAACGACAGGTCCGTGACCGTGCGGGTGGCGGTGAAGGCGACCGGGTGCTTCAGGCTATAAGTCAGCAGGTCAGACATGATATTTCCTTTCGGGGTGACATATATTTAAGGTTGTGGGTGCCAGCGGGTGAGAAAATCCGCCGCCACCGCGTGCCAGAACTGGAGACTGTCGAGGCTGAGATTCTCCAGTTCCGACGGCGGCCAGTGGAAGACCCCGGCCAAATCGGCGATTAATTCGCGCCAGTTCCCAGGATAGTTTTCAAGAAAGGGCGGATCATCTCCTGCGCTTTGAAGAAATCATGGGCCGACAGCGCGTCGATCAACTCTACCGGCTCGCCGGACAAAAGGCTGAGCAGGGTTGCCCCCGCCCCGACGCTACCCTGCTGCCCTTCCAGGCGGCGCAGGTCGCGCACGCTCATGTCGGTCTTGAAGCTCAACTCCTCCACCCGGCGGCTCGGGGTGAATTGAACCGGCGTGTCGAGCGTGTAGATGATTTTGTCCATAGGAAGTCTCCATAAAAAAAGCCGGGGACTCGCCCCGGCTCGGTGAACCGCGCTCCCCACAACGAGGAGGCGGAAAGATGCGCGCCGCGCTTGACCCCGCCCCCTTGGGCTGGCAGCGTGGCGCGTGTTTGGTTGGCTTCAGGATCAACGCCCGATGGTAAAGCCCGGGCGGATCATCGCCCTGCTTCTCGCCCTGCTCCCGGCCCTGGCGCAGCCTGCGGCCGCCGGGGAGTTTTCCGTTGAGGAGCAAAAGCTCGTCGCGGATATCCGCCAGAAAATGGATCAAACCACCCAACTCCTCATCTATGCCTATGAGAATGAGGAGAAAATGGACCTTGCCGAAATGCAGCGGGTTCTAAAAGGCTTCAGCGATCTTGCCGATTGGTTTGAAAAGAAAATCCCAGACCGGACGTACGAGCGGCGGACGGGCAGTTTTTGCGTGGGTTCAGCGAGTTTTGCTTGGAAATATTGGCACTATACAGAACTCTATTATAAATATAAGGGCGCTGAGGATGGAAAATATGTTGGCGCGCCGCGGACACTTAAGGGTCTAAAAGACAGACAGAAAGACCTCTTAGAAGGACATTTCTGGGTTTTCCTGAAATGCCGAATTCATTTGGAGCAGATACCGACGCAATTAGAAGATGAGGCCCTAGCCCCCAAAATTACCCTCAAGTCGATTGCTTTAATTCGTAGGGAATCATTAAAACTAATTGATTTGATACAAAAAAATAAACAAAATACAGATAAATTGATTGATAATCAAATAATATTTCATTCCGAAAAATTATTTCAAAATTATTACTCAATATATAATATGAAAATTGGTGAAGGTTCGCTGTTTTGTGAGGCGTTAGTCGATATGCCTCTGTTTGTCTGGAAAGATTATGTTAAGCGACATGGCCCCAGTTCAAAAACAGAACAACTTCGGGATGATTTATATCATATCGGCTTCGATTTTATGATTAAGCAATATTATAAAAGCGTTACTCTCTGCGACAATTATGTAAAAAAATATAAAGAGAAACGCCCCTGATGGACTCAGGGGCGCAATTTTGCTGTCGATGATCTCTACCAAAACCTCAAAAACGCCCGCGAAAACTGCGCGGCACTGGTGGCAGGCCACCTCGGCTATGGCAATTGTAGCCCATGCTCGTCTGGATGTTAAACCACTCCGTCTCGCTCATCACCTGGGCCTGCACCCCCGACGGTAAGCCGGTGAAGTGGATCGTGAGTTCGGCCTTAGCGGGTAGAGCGAAGCGCTTGACCCCGCCGCCTCGGGCTGGCAGCGTGGCGCGTGTTTGCTGGCTTCAGGATCAACGCCCGATGGTAAAGCCCTGGCGGATCGCCTCCCTGCTTCTCGCCCTCCTCCCGGCCCTGGCGCAGCCTGCAGCCGCCGGGGAGTTTTCCGTTGAGGAGCAAAAGCTCGTCGCCGATATCCGCGAGAAAATGGATCAAACCACCCAACTCCTCATCTATGCCTATGAGAATGAGGAGAAAATGAACCTCGCCGAAATGAAGCGGTTGGAGGTTCGCTTCAACGAACTCTCACGCTTTTTTAAGAATATCCCCTACCGAAAATATGAACGGCGGACAGGCAGTTATTGCGTTATCGCTCTAAGTTTTGCCTGGAGTTACTGGCATTATACCGTTTTGTATAAGGAATATAATGGCACTAACCTTGAAACCGCTCTTAGCGTCCCTAGAGATCGGGAAGCTCTCAAAGAGAGACAGAAAGGTCATCTCGAAGGCCATTTTTTTGTTTTTCAACAATGCTATATTCATCTGGATCAAGTTCCAACTGGGCTTGAGGATGAAGAAAATGCCCCCAAAATTAACATTACCGCAATCCCTTCTATTCGGAAAAATTCCTTAAAGCTAGTACAAGATATAAAGAATAAAATGAATTCTCATGATATTAGTGATTTTTTATACTTAATAAAAAAAGCCGATACTCTTTACAAAAATCATTACTCGATCTCTAACCTTAAAATTGTCGAAGGCGGGAGTCCTTTGTGTGAAAATTTTGTTGATTTTCCGAAACATTTTATCGAAAATTATATTTTGAGGTATGGAAAGAGTTCAAAAAATCAGAAATTACCGGAATCTTTATTTAAAATAGGATATGATGGGCTTCTTCATAACTACTATCGCGATGTAAAATTATGCGATAATTTTGTCAAGGAATACAAAAGGAAAAGCCCCTGATGGGGTCAGGGGCGCAATTGTACTGGTGATGAGCCCCGCCAAAAGCTCAAAATCGCCCGCGCAAACTGCGCGGCACTGGCGGCAGGCCACCTCGGCTATGGCAATTATAGCCCATACTCGTCTGGATGTTAAACCACTCAGTTTCGCTCATGACCTGGGCCTCTACCCCCGACGGTAAGCCCGTGAAGTGGATGGTGAGTTCGGCCTTAGCGGGTAGAGCCGAAGGGGCAGCAGCCTGAAGCATATGGGGCGATGGGCTGTAATTGGCCTGCTGGAGGCTAGGAAGATTGGGTCCGCTTGCCCGCAGGATGGACGGGGGGGGTATCGCCT
>VYLZ01000114.1_pt1 | contig 14650 bp, 25 predicted proteins | sample 5115361 | NCBI WGS metagenome assembly VYLZ01 (sample SAMN12291805, study PRJNA351875) | freshwater metagenome | isolation source: freshwater lake | place: USA: Michigan, Sixteen Lake | collected 2013-08-07 | reverse complement strand
AGCTCGCGAAGCGCCGTAGCGGTAACCACAAGGCCAAAGGCATCTCGGAAATCTCCGGGACGACCAAGAAGCCTTACGCCCAGAAGGGTACGGGTAATGCCCGCCAAGGTTCGCTGCGTTCGCCGCAGTTCCGTGGCGGTGCCGTGATCCACGGCCCGGTCGTGCGTGACCATGGCTACTCGCTGCCGAAGAAGGTGCGTGCCTTGGGGCTGCGGACCGCTCTGTCGGCCAAGCAAGCCGAAGGTAAGCTGATCGTTGTCGATACGCTGCTGGGCGCGGATAAGACCAAGACGGTCGCCGATGCCTTCGCCAAGCGGGGCTGGACCTCGGTCCTGTTCATCGATGGCGCGACGGTTGCCGCCGATTTTGCGCTTGCCGCGCGGAATATCAAGAATGTGGACGTGCTGCCGCACGTCGGTGCCAATGTGTACGACATTATTCGTCGTGACACGCTGGTTCTGACGCGCGCTGCGGTCCAGGAGCTGGAGGCTCGCCTGAAATGAGTGAGGCGAAAAAGGGCATTACGCTCAGCCGCGAGCGTGCCTACGACATCATCCTGTCGCCGGTCATCACCGAAAAGGCCACGATGATCACGGATAAGAATTTCGTGACCTTCAAGGTTCTTCTCGACGCCACGAAGCCGGAAATCAAAGCCGCCGTGGAAATGGTGTTCGGTGTAACGGTCAAGGCTGTGAACACGGTAACGGTCAAGGGCAAGCGCAAGCTGTTCAAAGGCCGTCCCGGTCAGCGGTCGGACTATAAGAAGGCGATGGTCAAGCTGGCAGACGGCCAGACCATCGACCTGACGACGGGGGTGTAAGCAGATGGCATTGAAAACTTTCAAGCCCATCACGCCATCGCTGCGTCAACTGGTTCTGGTTGATCGCTCGGAGCTGTGGAAGGGTAAGCCGGAAAAGACGCTGACTGAAGGTCTGAAGAAGACCGGCGGCCGCAACAATACGGGCCGTATCACCGCGTTCACGCGCGGCGGCGGGCACAAGCGCCGGTATCGTCTGGTCGATTTCAAGCGTCGCAAGTTTGATATCAGCGCGACGGTTGAGCGTCTGGAATATGATCCCAATCGGTCGGCCTTTATTGCGCTCATCACCTATACCGATGGTGAGAAGGCGTACATTTTGGCGCCGCAACGCTTAAAGGCGGGCGATCTGGTCGTGTCGGGCGAAAAGACCGACGTGAAGCCGGGTAACGCCATGCCGCTGCGGAACATTCCGGTCGGCACGATTGTCCATAATGTTGAGATGAAGATTGGTCGCGGTGGGCAGCTTGCCCGCGCTGCCGGTTCCTACGCTCAGCTCGTGGGCCGCGATCAAGGGTACGCTCAGCTCCGTTTGGCTTCTGGCGAACTCCGCATGGTGCGCGGTGAGTGCATGGCATCGATTGGTGCCGTGTCGAACCCCGACCAGCAGAACGTAAACTATGGTAAGGCTGGCCGTATGCGCTGGTTGGGCCGTCGTCCGTCTGTCCGCGGTGTCGCTATGAACCCGATCGACCATCCGCACGGCGGCGGCGAAGGCCGTACGTCTGGTGGCCGTCATCCGGTTACCCCCTGGGGTAAGCCGACCAAGGGTAAGAAGACCCGCAATAACAAGGCGACGGATCGGCTTATCGTCCGCCGTCGTCACGCGAAGTAACGAAGGAGAACCGCCGTGGCGCGTTCCGTTTGGAAAGGTCCGTTTGTTGACGGATACCTTCTAAAGAAGGCAGATAAGTCCCGGGCTTCGGGCCGGAATGAGGTGATCAAGATTTGGTCGCGTCGTTCGACGATTCTGCCGCAATTCGTGGGTCTGACCTTTGGCGTTTATAACGGCCAGAAATTCATTCCCGTTCTGGTGACGGACAATATGATCGGGCACAAGTTTGGCGAATTCTCGCCGACCCGCACGTTCTACGGTCATGCTGCCGACAAGAAGGCGAAGAGGAAGTAAGGCTATGAGCAAGAAACCTTTGCCCCGGCAGTTAGCCGATGTCGAAGCGCTCTCAGTCGTTCGCAATATGCGCGTTAGCGCGCAGAAGCTGAACATTGTGGCGCAGTTGATCCGCGGTAAGAAGGCGAACACGGCTTTGGCCGAACTCACCTTCAGCACTCGCCGGATTGCAAAAGATGTGAAGAAGGCCCTGCAATCGGCCATCGCAAACGCTGAAAACAACCATCAGCTTGACGTTGACAAGCTGTATGTGAAGGAAGCGTCGGTAGGCCAAAGCTTCGAGCTGAAGCGCTTCCACGCCCGTGCGCGTGGCCGTGCGTCGCGCATCGAAAAGCCTTTCAGCCATCTGCGCATCGTGGTGCGTGAGCGCGAGGAGACGGTGTAATGGGTCAGAAAGTCAATCCGATCGGGCTTCGGCTCGGGATCAACCGCACGTGGGATTCGCGCTGGTACGCCAGCAAAGAATACGCCGTGATGCTGCATCAGGATCTGAAGCTGCGGAAGATGCTGTCCGAACGTCTCGTTCAGGCCGGTGTGAGCCGCATCATCATCGAACGTCCCGCCAAGAAGGCCCGTATCTCCATTCATTCGGCACGTCCGGGTGTGGTGATCGGCAAAAAGGGCGCGGATATCGAAAAGCTGCGTCTTGAACTGTCGAAGTTCACGAAGAGCGAAGTCAGCCTCAACATCGTCGAAATCCGCAAGCCGGAACTCGATGCGAAGTTGGTCGCCGAGAGCATTGCTCAGCAGTTGGAACGCCGCGTTGCTTTCCGTCGCGCCATGAAGCGGGCCGTTCAATCGGCCATGCGTTTGGGCGCACAGGGCATCCGGATCAACTGTTCGGGCCGTCTCGGCGGTGCTGAAATCGCTCGTATGGAATGGTACCGCGAAGGCCGTGTGCCGTTGCACACCCTACGTGCCGATGTCGATTACGGCGTTGGTACGGCGAAGACCACCTATGGCACCTGCGGTGTCAAAGTGTGGATCTTCAAGGGTGAAGTAATGACCCACGACCCGATGGCCCAGGACAAGCGCGCTGCTGAACAGCAGCCGGCTCGCTAAGGCTAGGGGAATAAAACGATGTTGCAGCCAAAGCGCACAAAGTTCCGTAAGGCCCACAAAGGCCGGATCCATGGCAATGCCAAGGGTGGAACGCAGCTGGCTTTTGGGTCCTATGGCCTGAAGTCGCTGGAGCCGGGCCGGATCACGGCCCGTCAAATCGAAGCGGCTCGTCGCGCTATGTCGCGTCATATCCGCCGCGTGGGTCGTATCTGGATCCGGGTATTCCCGGACGTTCCGGTTTCGTCGAAGCCTGCCGAAGTCCGCATGGGCTCGGGTAAGGGTTCGCCGGAATTCTGGGTCGCTCGCGTCAAGCCGGGTCGCATCATGTTCGAAATGGACGGTGTGCCACGCGAGATCGCTGAACGTGCGTTCGAACTGGCCGCCGCAAAGCTGCCGGTGGGCGTTAAGTTCGTTCAGCGCCTCGGCGAGGAGGCTTAACGATGGCCGACGATATTCGCGTAAAGACCGATGACCAGCTCAAGGATGAGCTGGTTAACCTGAAGAAAGAACAGTTCAATCTGCGCTTTCAACAGGCGAGCGGTCAGCTCGAAAACACGGCGCGGGTCCGCCATGTGCGACGCCAAGTAGCTCGCATCAAAACAGTGCTGGCGGAACGGGCCGCGACCCGCTAAAAGGGTTGCTTTCCGAATGGAGACTGCTTAAATGCCAAGGCGCGTTCTGCAAGGCAGGGTAGTGAGTGATAAGTGCGATAAGACCGTTACGGTTTTGGTGTCGCGCCGCGTTATGCACCCTGTCTATAAAAAATTCATCACGCGGACGAAGAAATACGCCGCGCACGATGAGACCAACAACTTCAAGACGGGCGACTTCGTGAAGATTCGCGAATGCCGCCCCATCTCGAAGTCCAAAACTTGGGAAGTTGTGACCGATGAAACGGTTGCGACGGGCGAAGGAGCGTAACCCATGATTCAGGTGCAAACTAACCTGGACGTCGCCGATAATTCCGGCGCACGCCGAGTCATGTGCATCAAAGTCCTGGGCGGCTCGAAGCGGAAGACGGCAGCGGTGGGCGACATTATTGTCGTTTCCATCAAAGAAGCCATTCCGCGCGGCCGCGTGAAAAAGGGCGATGTGCACCGGGCTGTGATTGTTCGGACTGCAAAGGAAGTGCGTCGGACGGACGGGTCTTCGATCCGGTTCGATACGAACGCGGCGGTTCTGATCAACAAGCAGAACGAGCCTATCGGAACCCGTATTTTCGGCCCGGTGACCCGTGAACTGCGGCTCAAGAACTTCATGAAGATCATCTCGCTCGCTCCGGAAGTGCTGTGATGTCCTTGAAATTAAAAATCAAGAAGGGCGACCAGGTCGTTGTGACGACCGGTCGTGACCGCGGCAAAACGGGCGAGGTTCTCGAAGTTCTGCCGAAAGAAAACCGTGCTAAGGTTAAGGGCATCAATATCGTCAAGCGGCACACCAAGCCGTCGCAGACGCAGCCCGGCGGGATTGTGGAAAAGGAAGCGGCGATTCACGTCTCCAATCTTTCCCACATCGACCCGAAGACCAAGCAGCCGACTCGCATCGGTTTCAAGTTCCTCGCTGATGGCCGCAAGGTGCGCTTCGCTAAGCGTTCCGGCGAGCTCATCGACGTTTGAGGTGTAGCATGGCGACCCGTCTGCAAGACCATTATCAAGCCGTTGTCCGCGGCAAGCTGATCGAAGAATTCGGCTACAAGAACCCTATGCAGGTTCCGAAGCTGGAGAAGATCGTCATCAACGTCGGTGTCGGCGAAGCGGTCACGGATCAAAAGAAGCTCGATGCCGCTGTTGGCGACATTGCGCTGATCACCGGCCAGCGGCCGATCAAGACCTACGCCAAGAAGTCGATCGCGGGTTTCAAAATCCGTGAAGGCATGGCGCTGGGTGCAAAGGTCACGCTGCGCGGCGAACGGATGTACGAATTCCTTGACCGCCTGATCACGATTGCGCTGCCGCGCGTGCGTGATTTCCGTGGCGTGAGCGCGAAGAGCTTCGATGGCCGTGGCAACTATGCCCTTGGCCTCAAAGAACAACTCGTGTTCCCGGAAATCGACTATGACAAGGTGAGTGATGTTCGCGGTATGGACATCATTATTGTCACGAGCGCGAACACCGACGACGAAGCGCGCGCCCTGCTCAAGGGTTTCCAAATGCCGTTCGCGTCGTAAGGCGGAGAGGGTTCAATGGCCAAGACGAGTTCTGTTCAGAAGAACAAACACCGCGAGAAGCTCTCGGCACAGCACGCTAACCGTCGTGCGAAGCTGAAGGCGATCATTCAGAATAAAGAGACGTCGCTCGAAGAGCGTTTCTCGGCAACGCTGAAACTCGCGGAAATGCCCCGGAATGGGGCGAAGATCCGCGTTCGCAATCGCTGCGAAGTGACGGGGCGTCCGCGCGCCGTGTATCGCAAGTTCAAGCTGTGCCGGAATGCACTGCGCGAACTGGGTTCGGCCGGCCAGATTCCTGGCTTGGTCAAGTCGAGCTGGTAAGAGGAGTTTAGGATATGGCGATGAGCGATCCCTTAGGGGATATGCTGACGCGCATCCGCAACGCCCAGCATGCGCGTATGTCGGTGGTTTTATCCCCGGCATCGAAGCTGCGGGCGAATGTGCTCGAAGTGTTGAAGCGTGAAGGTTACATCCGCGACTACACTCAGGCAGACGTGCGGGCTGGCGTCCAAGAACTGCGTATTGAACTGAAGTATCACGAAGGCCAAGCCGTTATTAAGGAGATCAAACGTGTCTCCAAACCCGGTCGCCGCGTGTATACCAAGATCAAAGATCTGCCGAAGTTCTACAATGGTCTTGGCATTTCGATTCTCTCCACGCCTCGCGGCGTGATGTCCGATGCCGAAGCGCGCGCTGCCAATGTTGGTGGTGAAGTGCTTTGCCGCATATTCTAAGGGAGGCGACCAATGTCACGTGTTGGTAAGTATCCCGTTGCGGTCCCGGCTGGCGTCACTGTTTCGGTGAAGGATGGGGTTTTCGTGGCGCAAGGGAAGCTGGGGCAACTCAGTTTACCTCTGTCTCGCGATCTCGAAACCACGGTGGATGGTTCGTCCATCTCCGTAAAGCCCATTGCGGAAACCAAACAGGCCCGCGCCATGTGGGGCACCACCCGCGCTCTCATCAATAATATGGTGAAGGGCGTCAGCACAGGCTTTACCCGTAAGCTCGAAATCAACGGCGTGGATTACCGCGCCGATGTGCAGGGCAAAGTGGTAAAGCTGAAGCTCGGTTATTCGCACGACATCGATTATGCCCTCCCTGAAGGCATTACCGTTGTTGCCGAAAAGCCGACGTTGCTGGCCATCTCGGGTGCCGATCGTCAAAAGGTCGGCCAGGTAGCCGCTGAAATTCGCCGCTTCCGCGGTCCCGAGCCCTACAAGGGCAAGGGGATTAAGTTCGAGGAAGAGACCATCCTGCGTAAGGAAGGCAAGAAGAAGTAAGGACGCGGACCATGATGAAGCCGAAAGAACTCTTCGAGCGTCGTCGTCAGCGCGTCCGTACGCGACTGAGGGCAACGTCCAATGGCCGCCCGCGGCTATCGGTATTCCGCTCGAGCAAGCACATTTACGCCCAGGTGATCGACGACGCGCAGGGGCTAACCCTAACCGCCGCTTCTTCTGTGGACAAGGAACTGCGCGGTCAACTGAAGACCGGCGCCGATATCGAGGCTGCCAAAGCCGTCGGTACCCTCGTGGCCCAGCGTGCGCTGGCCAAGGGTGTCTCGACCGTGGTCTTTGACCGTGGCGGCTATATCTACCACGGCCGGGTGAAGGCCCTGGCCGACGCTGCCCGCGAAGCCGGGCTGGCGTTCTAAGGGGGCATTCGAGAATGGCACGGGAAGATCGTCGGGATCGCGAGCGTCAGCCGCGTGAACGAGAAGAATCGGAACTGGTTGAAAAGCTGGTTGGTATTAACCGCGTCGCCAAAGTGGTGAAGGGGGGCCGTCGCTTCGGCTTCGCTGCTCTGGTCGTGGTTGGGGATGGTAAGGGCCGGGTTGGCCATGGGTCGGGCAAGGCACGCGAAGTGCCGGAAGCCATCCGTAAGGCAACCGAACAGGCGAAGCGCAACATGGTTCGGGTGCCGCTGCGGGAAAACCGCACGCTGCATCACGACACCAATGGGCACTTCGGCGCAGGCCGCGTTGTTCTTCGGGCGGCGACAGCCGGTACCGGGATCATCGCTGGTGGTCCGATGCGCGCGGTGTTCGAAGCGCTTGGCGTCCAAGATGTGGTCGCAAAGTCGCTGGGCACCTCCAATCCGCACAACATGATTAAGGCGACGTTCGACGCCTTGTCCGGCACTGTCTCGCCGCGCGCGGTTGCATCGCGTCGTGGTAAGAAGGTGGCAGACATCCTCGGCCGTCGCGATGGCGAAGCTGCCGCCGCGAAGGAAGCGTAAGATCATGAGTGACACTGGCAAGACTGTAAAAGTCACCCAGATCGGTAGCCCGATCGGTCGCGAAGCCTATCAGCGGGATACGCTGAAGGGGCTTGGTCTTAACAAGCTGCATCGGAGCCGCGTGCTGGAGGATACTCCGGCGGTGCGCGGGATGATCCGCACGGTGCAGCACCTGATAAAGGTCGAAGACCAGGCGTAACCCGTAAGGGGCGCCTTGGTCTGGCGGGGTGGCAGCATCCCGCCCCTTTTTCCGAGGAGAACACCATGAAACTCAACGAACTCCGGGACAATGAAGGCGCGCGTAAGCGCCGGATGCGTGTCGGTCGCGGTATCGGCTCTGGCAAGGGCAAGACCTCGGGTCGCGGCGTAAAGGGGCAGAAGTCCCGTACCGGCGTGTCCATTGGCGGTTTTGAAGGCGGTCAGATGCCCCTCTATCGGCGTCTGCCGAAGCGCGGCTTCACCAACATTTTCCGCAAGACTTTCCAGGTCATCAACGTCGGCTCGATCCAAAAGGCCGTCGAAGAGGGCCGTTTGCCCGCAGATCAGACCATCACGGGGGCCACTTTGGCCGCTGCCGGTCTTATCCGCATTGCCGATGCGCCCACGCGCTTGCTGGCAAAGGGTGAACTGACGGTAAAGCTGACCATCGAACTCGATGCAGCGAGCCCGGCGGCGGTTGCAGCAGTGGAAAAGGCGGGCGGCTCGGTCGTTCTGCCGGCTCCGGCTACGACCGAAGCATAGTATTTTACTCTTAACGGCTGGCGGTTATACCTGATGGCATCTGCTGCAGAACAACTTGCTGCAAATATCAACTTCAGTGCCTTTTCTAAGGCGACTGAACTGAAGGCGCGCATCTGGTTTACGTTGGCCGCGCTCGTTGTGTACCGGCTGGGGACTTACATCCCCTTGCCGGGCATCGACCCGTTGGTTCTGGCTGATATTTTCAAGCAGAACGCGGGCGGTATTCTGGGCATGTTCGACATGCTGGCGGGCGGCGCGCTCGGTCGGATGACCGTGTTCGCCCTCAACATCATGCCGTATATCTCGGCGTCGATTATCGTTCAGTTGATGACCGCGGTGAGCCCGCGTCTCGAAACTCTGAAGAAAGAGGGCGAGAGCGGCCGCAAGGTTCTCAACCAATACACCCGTTACCTGACAGTGCTTCTCGCTACTGGACAAGCCTATGGCATGGCCGTGGGGCTTGAGAGCTTCCAAGGACCGGGAGGATCAGCCGTCATCGATCCTGGCATGTTCTTCCGCATCACCGCGGTGATCACGCTGGTTGGCGGCACGATGTTCGTGATGTGGCTCGGGGAGCAGATCACAGCACGCGGCGTCGGCAACGGCATCTCCTTGATCATTTTCGCCGGTATTGTGGCGAACCTTCCGAGTGCTTTGGCGGGAACGCTGGAACTTGGGCGCACGGGTGCGATTTCGGCGGCGTTCATCATCATCCTGTTGGGTTTGGTGGTGGGGGTTGTGCTCTTCATCGTCTTCATGGAGCGTGCCCAACGGCGCATCCTGATCCAATATCCGAAGCGCCAGCAGGGTAATCGGGTGTTCGGCGGTGAATCGAGCCATCTACCGCTCAAGCTCAATACCGCTGGCGTTATTCCGCCGATCTTCGCAAGCTCGCTCTTACTGCTGCCGAGCACGATTGTGGGCTTCTCCGGGCAGGCTGCGACCGATCTGCCGCCGGTTTTGCGCTGGATCAGCGAAAATATGGCCCACGGCGCGCCGCTCTATCTTGCCCTCTACATCGGCATGATTCTGTTCTTCTCGTTTTTCTATACCGCCATCGTGTTCAATCCGGTGGAGACGGCAGATAATTTGAAGAAGCATGGCGGTTTCATCCCCGGCATTCGGCCCGGTAAGAACACCGCCGACCATCTCGACCATGTTCTGACGCGGTTGACGGTGCTAGGGGCGGTGTATATCGCGGCAATTTGCGCTCTTCCCGAAATTCTCATCTCGCAGTACTCGGTGCCCTTCTACTTTGGCGGGACAAGCCTGCTGATCGTCGTCACAGTGACGATGGATACGGTGGCGCAAGTCCATTCGCATTTGGTAGCGCATCAATACGAAGGCCTTATCAAAAAGGCCAAACTGCGAGGGAGGCGTGGATGAACATCATTCTGTTGGGGCCGCCGGGTGCTGGTAAAGGCACACAGGCGCGGTATCTACAGGATACGCACGGTCTGGTACAGCTTTCCACGGGCGACATGCTGCGCGCGGTGGTGGCTTCAGGCAGTGAGCTAGGGCAGGAAGCCAAGCGGGTGATGTCGGCAGGGCAGTTGATGCCCGACCGGCTGATGATCGATATGATCGCCGAGCGCATCGCGCAGCCAGATTGTGTGAAGGGGTTCATCCTTGATGGGTTCCCGCGCACGGTGGCGCAGGCCGAAGGGCTGGATGCGATGCTGGTGGCAAAGGGTTTGAAGCTCGATCACGTCATCGAGATGCGGGTGGACGAGGCCGCGCTGACCGAGCGCATTACCGGCCGCTATACCTGCAAAAGCTGTGGTACGGGGTACCACGATGTGTTTAAGCAGCCCAAGGTCACAGACGTCTGTGATACCTGTGGCAGCACGGAATTTGTTCGCCGCGCAGATGATACGGTTGATGCCGTTTCCGCTCGGTTGAAAGTGTATCGCGACCAGACCACGCCGATCCTGCCGTACTATCAGGACCGGGGTGTGCTTCGCATGATCGACGGAATGGCGGACATCGCCGACGTAACGCGCTCGATTGAAGAGATTCTTCAGCCGAGCAAGGTTTGAATGGATTGACTCTTAGGTCTGTCTTCCTATAATGCGCCCCCTCTATTGGATGGTGCTGGATAGGGTCGGCGGACTGACGTCAACCCTCTTTTTAAGGAGTTAAAGCGTGGCGCGCATCGCAGGCGTGAACATTCCGACGCAGAAGCGCGTGGAGATCGGCCTTACCTATATTTTCGGCATTGGCCGTAAGACCTCCCGTGACATTTGCGACAAGCTCGGTTTTGCACCTGAACGCCGGGTGCATCAACTCAACGACGACGAAGTTCTTCGTATTCGTGAGATGATTGACCGGGATTATACGGTGGAAGGGGATCTGCGCCGTCAGGTCGCCATGCAGATTAAGCGGCTGATGGATCTCGGCTGCTACCGTGGTCTGCGCCATCGTAAAGGGCTTCCGGTACGCGGTCAGCGTACCCACACCAATGCCCGTACGCGCAAGGGCAAGGCGAAGCCGATCGCCGGTAAGAAGAAGTAAGGATAAAGGTTTATGGCCAAGGCTCCTGCTACGCGCATTCGCCGCCGCGAGCGCAAGAACATTACGTCGGGTGTGGCTCACGTCAACTCGACGTTCAATAACACCATGATCACCATCACCGATGCACAGGGCAATGTGATTGCCTGGTCGTCTTCGGGCACGAAGGGCTTCAAGGGTAGCCGTAAATCTACCCCTTATGCTGCCCAGATGGCTGCTGAAGATGCCGGTCGCAAGGCGATGGAACATGGAATGCGCACGCTGGAAGTCGAAGTGAAGGGGCCGGGCGCTGGCCGTGAATCGGCGCTTCGCGCTTTGCAGGCCGTGGGTTTCGCGGTTACGTCCATTCGTGACGTAACGCCGATCCCCCACAATGGTTGCCGTCCGCCGAAGCGGCGCCGCGTCTGATATCTGCGGGTCAGGCGGCCCGTCGTGTACCGGAGTCTTCCGGTGCGACGGGCCGCCTCTCGTTGTTAGGCGTCTGCGACTGGGGTAGTAACTCTCCATCGTTGGCATTGGTTGGCGTGGTAGCACACAAGGGAAATCGTCCCGTGATCCAGAAAAATTGGCAGGGCTTGATTAAGCCGAACAAGCTGAGCGTCGAGGCTGGCGACGATCCGGCGCGCGTTGCGACGGCAGTTGCCGACCCGCTGGAGCGCGGTCTGGGCTTGACGCTGGGGAATGCGCTGCGGCGTATTCTGCTGTCGTCGCTTCAGGGCGCAGCGGTGACGTCGATTCACATCGACGGCGTGCTGCACGAGTTCTCCTCGGTGCCGGGCGTGCGCGAAGACGTGACGGACATTGTTCTGAACGTTAAGGCGCTGGCGCTGCGGATGCACTCGGAAGAGGGCAAGCGCGTACGGTTGCGGGCCACTGGTCCTTGCGCCGTGACGGCAGGCATGATCGAAACCGGCGCTGATATCGAAGTGATGAACCCCGATCTGGTGATCTGTCACCTGGACGCGGGCGCAAAGCTCTCGATGGAAATGTCGGTCAGCCGTGGTAAGGGCTATGTCCCCGCCTCGCTGAACCGCCCGGAAGATGCGCCGATCGGCCTTATTCCGGTCGATGCTTTGTTCTCGCCGGTTCGCAAAGTCAGCTACAAGGTGGAAAACACCCGCGTTGGCCAGCAGACCGACTATGACAAGCTGTCGATGCGGATTGAAACCAATGGGGCGGTGACGCCGGAAGATGCAGTTGCGCTTGCAGCCCGCATTCTTCAGGACCAACTGGCGCTGTTCATCAACTTTGAAGAACCGCAGGCCCCTGCCGAGGAAGATCGTGCCAACGATCTGCCGTTCAACAAGAACTTGCTGCGTAAGGTGGACGAACTCGAACTGTCGGTTCGTTCGGCCAACTGCCTCAAGAACGACAATATCGTCTATATTGGCGATCTTGTGCAGAAGACCGAAGCCGAAATGCTGCGTACGCCGAATTTCGGTCGGAAGTCGTTGAACGAAATCAAGGAAGTGCTGGCACAGATGGGCCTGCATCTTGGTCTCGAAATCCCCGGCTGGCCGCCGGAAAATATCGAAGAACTGGCAAAACGGCTCGAAGAGCCCTATTGATCAGTTATCCCAGGTTAACGGAAACCCCTGTCGCGCGGCGCTGGTGATCAGCCCCCCGCCGGTAGGTCCGCTGAAAAGGTAGAGAAAAATGCGTCACGGTATGAGCGGTCGGAAACTGAACCGCACCAGCAGCCACCGCAAGGCCATGTTCGCGAATATGGCTGTGGCTCTGATTAAGCACGAGCAGATCACCACGACCTTGCCGAAGGCCAAGGATCTGCGTCCGATCGTCGAAAAGCTGATCACGCTGGGCAAGCGCGGCGATCTCCATGCGCGCCGTCAGGCTCTGGCGGTTCTGCAAGATGAAGTCGTGACGCGCAAGCTGTTCGATGCCATTGCAAAGCGCTACGACAGCCGCGCCGGTGGTTACACCCGCGTGCTGAAGGCCGGTTTCCGCTACGGCGATGCCGCCCCGATGGCCGTGATCGAACTGGTTGACCGCGATAAGGCCGCCAAGGGTCTTGATTCGGGTCAGATCTACGACGAAGAGGTTGCGGCGTAAGCCTGCAATTTTCTGCGACGCGCGTATACAAGGCGGCTCTTGCGGGAGCCGCCTTTTGGCGTTTGTGCCTCGCTTTGGTGGAAGGGGCTACAGGTGCCCTCAGAGTACGCGACGCGCCTAAATTTTGACCTATAAGCCAATGCTTTGGCTCGGTCTGCTTGATACACGACAAGCTGGCGACACCTTCCGGCGAGGGCCGAGCATATTGGTGTAATTATTGCAGGGTATCCTACTTGGTGGCGCCTTCGTGAGCTTTGGGGTGAGTAATGCTGCAACATCATCTGCATTCCAAGATGGCCCCGCTCTCAACGTCCGGCGACTCTGCTAAAGCAAACCGACCGAATAACACGATTGAACAGGTGAAGCTGCTGGTCTCGCGGCTCGAAAACCGTTTCACTGAAATCGCTTCGATTGCCGGTTTGATCAGCGACATTAGCAAACACACAAAAATGCTCTCGTTTAACGCTACCATCGAATCGGCGCGGGCGGGGGAGTCTGGGCGCGGCTTTGCTGTCGTCGCATCCGAAGTGCGTGCGTTGGCTGAGCGGACGTCCGAGGCAACGTCCGATATCAATCGGATGTTATCGGAGGTCAATAAAGAGATTGGTAGCGCGGTAAAAGATGTTGAAACGGCGGAAATAGAAGCGCTCATTCAAGGTGGCATTCGCATCGCTACCTTGGAAGCGGCGAAGCTGGAAATCTCATTTACGCGCATCGCCACGGTCATTCATGCGTTTAAACACACATTACAGGGCTTAAGCGTATCGGGTGAAGGGTTAACCCGGCGTACTATTGATAATATCATGGTCGAATATCTGAGTCGAAACGAAGATTTACTCGCCCTATCCTGCTGCACTCTTCCTAATGTTATTGACGGGGCCGATGCCAAATTCGTGGATGCCCCCGGCCATGACGCCACGGGCCGATATATTCCCTACTGGAATCGCGGTAGCGGCAAAATCCTGCTGGAGCCTTTGACGGGCTACGACACGCAGGGCCTGAATGATTGGTACGAGCTTCCGCGGAAAGCCGGGCATGACGTGATGATTGAACCCTATGATTATCCGGTGGCGGGGCGCACGGTGAAGATTACGTCGCTCATGTCTCCCTTTACCCTGGGCGGCGTGTTCGCGGGTGTTATCGGGACAGATTACGCCCTGGAGCGGCTGCAAACCGATCTGTCGCGCACAAAACCCTTCGATGTCGGGGCGTTGATGCTTCTGTCCAACAGCGCCGCCTATGTCACCCACCCTAACCGGGACTATCTCGGCGAACCCGCCCATGACCTAGAGCAGAACGCAAAAAGCTGCGTTAAGGCGGGAGAGGCCTATCACTACGTCGATGCGGCAGGCGTGGTGCGCATCTTTCACCCGCTCAAGATCGGCGAGGATACCAAGCCTTGGTCGGTGATGGTGATGTTCGATATCGCCCAGGCCTTGCGGACGGGAAGCCGCTAAGCCGCAGAGCGCTTCTCCCGGTATCGCCGCAGCCCTTCGGCGGCTTGACGGCGGATTTTGCCTTGGATCATCGGGCTCCACCCCAGCAGCGTCCCGACCGGCCCGAGTGCTTGGGCTGACCAACGCCACAGGTTGAAGCTATCGATGTGGCGAATGATTTTGCCGTCTTGGAAAGTGAAGCGCGCTGAAATGCGGTTTTCCACCGGGCGTTTCGTCGCCGAGAAGGTGTAGCGCGCCACCCAATGGGCCGACCCCTCGCGGGCATCGGCCTTGATATCGCTATGGCTTATGTCCAAATCGGTCGCGCGGGAAAGCAGCATCGCCCACATATCGCCTGCTTCCTGGCCGACAAGGTGCGGAAAGGCGGGGTCGCTAAACACCACGTCGGGGTGATAACACTCGGCCATCGCTTCGGCTTGGCGTGCCTCAAAACTGCGGTAGAATTGCGCGATGATCGC
>VYLZ01000111.1_pt1 | contig 14810 bp, 11 predicted proteins | sample 5115361 | NCBI WGS metagenome assembly VYLZ01 (sample SAMN12291805, study PRJNA351875) | freshwater metagenome | isolation source: freshwater lake | place: USA: Michigan, Sixteen Lake | collected 2013-08-07 | reverse complement strand
TCGGCAGATTACATATGTAATAAATAAAGCGAAGACCATGAATACCTAAAAAGATCAGCCGCTCCTAAGGTGCGGCTGATCTTTTAAGCGTTATGGGTTTACGGTTAGAAAAGAGAGAGCATATTCCCCTACTCTATATCACCCCATGGCAATGCTTATATTTCTTCCCCGTACCGCAAGGGCAGGCGACGTTGCGCGAGAGGCCGGCCCAGGTCGCGGGATCGTCGCGGCGAATGCGGGTGCCGTGATACAGCGTCCAGCCATCTTCATCGACCGCTGGCGCATCTTCGCCCGCAAACAGCGCCTCGGGCGGGGTGGACATCTGCAACTGCAAATGCGTAAGCGCCTGGACGACCGATTCGCGAAGGCTTCCGAGCATCTCTTCAAACAGCATGAAGGCTTCGCGCTTATACTCGTTCAGCGGATCGCGCTGGGCATAGGCCCGCAGTCCGATGCCTTGGCGCAAGTGATCGAGCGTCAGCAGATGGTCTTTCCAAAGCTGGTCGAGAATCTGAAGCAACATGCTTTTTTCGGCGAGACGCATAATCTGCGGGCCGTATTCTGCCTCTTTTGCCGCCATCGCGGCATCGGTGGCTTGCAAGATACGCTCTAGAATCTCTTCATCGGCGATACCCTCTTCTTTCGCCCAATCAGCCAGCGGCAGATCGAGCGACAGCAGGCGCAGGGTTTCGGTGTGAAGCTGGGCAATATCCCACTGCTCGGCATAGGCCGCCGCCGGAATGCAGCGCTTCACTAAGTCCTGAACCAGTTCTTGGCGCATTTCCGTGACCATGGCCGAGCAATCTTCGGCATTCATGATCTCTCGGCGCTGCTCGTAAATCACCTTGCGCTGATCGTTCATCACGTTATCAAAGCGCAGCAAGTTCTTACGGATTTCAAAATTGCGCGCTTCCACCCGCTGCTGGGCTTTAGCGAGCGCTTTGTTGATCCAGGGGTGAATGATGGCTTCGCCCTCTTTCAGCCCCAGCTTTTGCAGCATCCCGTCCATGCGGTCGGCGGCGAAGATCCGCATCAGATCGTCTTCAAGCGACAAGAAAAATTTGGACGCACCAGGATCGCCCTGACGGCCCGAACGGCCGCGCAGCTGATTGTCGATGCGGCGGCTTTCGTGGCGCTCGGTGCCCATCACATAGAGGCCACCAGCTTCCAGCACGATTTGACGCGCGGCTTCCACCTCGGCGCGGATGGTCGCTTCTTTCGCGGCGCGAACTTCCTCGCTATCGGTTGGCATTACTTCGAGCGCAAGCCGCGCCTCGACATTGCCGCCAAGCTGAATATCGGTGCCGCGCCCGGCCATATTCGTGGCGATCGTCACCGCGCCGGGGCTACCCGCTTGGGCCACGATCATTGCTTCTTGCTCGTGGTAGCGCGCGTTCAACACCGAATGGGCAATATTGGCCTTTTTCAGCAGTTCGGACAAAAGTTCCGACTTTTCAATCGAGACCGTGCCGACGAGGACCGGCTGATTGCGCTCGCGGCATTCTTTGATGAGAGCGGCGATGGCCTCATACTTCTCGCGGGCGGTGCGATAGACCTCATCATCATGGTCTTTCCGCACAACGACCACGTTGGTGGGAATATCCACCACTTCCAGATTGTAGATTTCTTGAAATTCCGCCGCTTCCGTCGCCGCCGTCCCGGTCATCCCGGCCAGCTTCGGGTACATACGGAAGTAATTTTGGAAGGTGATGGAGGCCAGAGTCTGGTTCTCCATCTGGATGGTCACGCCTTCTTTCGCTTCCAAGGCTTGGTGCAGCCCTTCGGAATAGCGGCGGCCTTCCATCATGCGGCCCGTGAACTCATCGATGATGATGACCTTATCGTCCTTAACGATATAATCCACATCACGGGTAAACAGCACGTGGGCGCGTAAGGCTTGGTTGGCGTGGTGAACCAAGTTCACGTTGTTCACATCGTAGAGCGCGCCGGTTTCCAGCAGGCCCACTTCGGTCAAAAGCTCTTCGATCTTTTCTTGCCCTGCTTCGGTCAGCGCTACCGTGCGGGCCTTTTCGTCCTTCTCGAAATCGCCCTCGCCTAAGCGGGGGATGAGAACATTGACGGCTTTATAGAGCGTGGAACTATCTTCCGCCGGGCCGGAAATGATCAGCGGCGTGCGCGCTTCATCGACCAGAATCGAATCGACTTCATCGACGATGGCGTAATGGAAGGGCCGCTGAACCATATCGTCCAGGCGGAACTTCATATTGTCGCGCAGGTAATCGAAGCCGAACTCGTTGTTGGTGCCGTAGGTCACGTCGCAGGCATAGGCCGCGCGCCGTTCCACATCGTTGAGCCCGTTGGTGATGCAGCCGGTGGTGAGCCCCAAGCGCCGATGAATGCGGCCCATCCAGGTGGAGTCGCGTTTGGCGAGATAATCGTTCACCGTCACCACATGCACGCCCTGGCCTTGCAGCGCGTTCAGGTAGGTGGGGAGCACGGCCACCAGGGTTTTCCCTTCCCCGGTTCGCATTTCCGAAATCATGCCCCGGTGCAGGACGATGCCGCCGATCAACTGTACGTCGAAAGGCCGCATCCCAAGCTCGCGCTTGGCGGCTTCGCGCACGGTGGCGAAGGCTTCCAGCAGCACATCGTCCAGCGTTTCCCCGGCGGCGAGGCGGGCGCGGAGTTTATCGGTCTGCGCCGACAGTTGCGCGTCGGTAAGGGCCGCAATCTCGGGCTCTAGCGCATTGATCGCCTGAACCGTTTTATGCATACCCTTAACCACGCGTTCCGTGGACGAGCCGAACAGCTTTCTTGCGAGGGCGCCGAACATCGAAAAACCTTCCAAACCCATATAGCCTTGAAAAATGGCACTCGGCCCCGGCTAGACGAAGGACCGACCAATATCACCCTTATACGGGCCTTGCACAGATAAGGGCGCGACCCGTGAGTGTCAATTCGCACGGCGGTTTCTGATGACTTCCGCGCTTTATGTAGATACATTATTCCGGTGATGATTGAGTTCGATCCCCAGAAGCGAAAGCCAATGAGCGAGACCAAAAACTCTACGGACCCGACCTGGATCGATCCCGATGATGCACCGGACCTATCCACTCCCGAGTGGCAGGCGAAATTCGCCAAAGCCCGGCGCGGTCGCCCGCCGGTCACGGGGACGCCAAAAATTGCCACAAATCTGCGTCTCGATGCCGATATTGTCGAGACGCTGCGTCGTGCTGGCCCCGGCTGGCAAACCCGCGCCAATGCTCTGTTAAGGCGGGCGCTGGGGTTATAGGGGGAGATGGGCCTAGTTTCCGCTCCCGGCTGCGCCTATCTTGCAGAAGAGGGAGATCAATCGCCGTGCGACCATTCGCCTATCTCACCGCAGCCTTGCTGCTGACCAGTGCCGCCGCGCTCGCGCAGACGCCCGCTCCCAACCGCTGGGGGGCCGAAACCGCTACCTTGGCCAACGGTTTGGAAGTGATCGTGCTGCCGCAACGCCGGGTGCCCGCGGTGCATCATCTGGTCATGTACCGGGTGGGGAGTGCCGATGAGGAGCCGGGCAAATCGGGCCTCGCCCATTATCTTGAGCATTTGATGTTCAAGGGCACCGAGAAAACCCCGCCCGGCGCGTTCGATGCGCTGGTCAACCGCTTCGGCGGGCGGCAAAACGCCTTCACCAGCTATGATTATACCGGCTATTTCCAGACCATGCCACGCGACCAACTCGCGGCGGTGATGGCGCTGGAAGCTGACCGTATGGCCGGGCTCAAACTCTCCGAAGCCAACAGCAAGCCCGAGCTAACCGTGGTGCTGGAGGAGCGCAATCAGCGCACCAACCGCCCACCGGGGGGGCAACTTTCGGAACTGGCGAACGCCACGCTGTTTATCAATCACCCCTACCGCCGCCCGATTATCGGCTGGGAAACGGAGCTCAAGACCCTCACCTATCAGGACGCGCTGGAGTTCCACGCGCGCTGGTATGCGCCGAATAACGCCATTTTGATCGTCGCGGGCGATACGGATTTGGCTGAAGTGCTGACGTTGGCCGACACGACCTATGCAAAGGTCTCCGCCCAACCGCTGCCGCCCCGTCCGGTGATTGCCGAACCGGCGCGCGTCGCCCCGGCTCTGCTGGTCGAACGCTCCCCACGCGTGACGGATGTTGCCTGGGGCCGCCGCGCGCTGGTACCGTCCTGGGGAACCGCGACGCCCAAAGAAGTCGCGGCCCTCGCGTTGCTGACCGATATTCTCGGCGGTGGCATCGATTCACGGCTGGACCGGGCGTTGGTGCGTGAAGGCAAATTGGCTCTATCCGCAGGCGCGGGGGCCGATTTACTGCGGCGCGGGCCGGGGATGATCTACCTCAGCGCGACGCCCAGCCCTGGCACCTCCTTAGAAACTTTGGAAGCGACGGTTGATCGCGTGCTGGAAACCTTGCGCCGCGATGGCGTCACCCCCGACGAAATGGCGCGCAGCCTGCAACGGCTCACCGGCGGCGAAGCCTATGACCGCGATAGCCTAACGGGGCTCGCCAACCGCATAGGACGGGGTCGCATGGTGGGCCAAACGATGGCCGATATTGCCGCTGAGGATGATCTGTTGCGGAGCCTCACGGTCGAAGACGTGAACCGCGCCGCCCAGGCCCTAACCGCCACCGCTTTCGTCACCACCCATCTTTTGCCGAAGCCCGCCCTATGAACCGCTTGATTGCTCGCCTCGGGCTTGTGCTGCTGCTGATCGTGCCCGTCGCCGAAGCCGCCCCGAACATCGTGCCCGTCCGCAGCCCCGGCGGCATTACCGCGTGGCTGTGGCAGGACGATAGCGTTCCGGTTATCTCCGTCCGCGCCAGTTTTCGCGGCGGCGCGTGGCTCGACCCGAAACCGGGCGTGAGCCGCCTGATGGATAGCCTCACCGGCATCGCCGCAGGCGGTTACGATGAGGTGAGCTACGCCCGGCAGTTCGAGATTCTGTCGGCTTCGGTCGGTGTTACCCACAGTTCGACGGTGGATCGGGTCAGCATTCGGATGTTGCGCGACCGGCGCAACGAAACCGCCGATTTGGTCGCCGTCACTGTCACCGCCCCCATCGTCACGCCAACGGCCTTCGAGCGCGCGCGCCAAGCGATGCGGCGCGACTTGGCCTCGGAAGACCGGCAACCCAGCGCGCTCGCAGGGCGGCTCGCGTCCCGGCTGTTCTTGGGCGATCAGTTCCCGCAGCTCACCACCCGGCTGCTGCCGGTGATGGACGAGATTGCGCTGGAAGATCTCTACACCGTGCAGCAAGACCGCATGACCCGCGCCGGGCTGACGGTGGCGGTGGCCGGGGCGATTAGCCCGGCAGAGCTTGGCCCGCTGCTCGACCGCATGTTTGCCCGCCTGCCGGAAGGCAGCGCGCAGCCCGTACCTGTCCGCCCTAGCCATCAACCGCAACCGGGGCTCTATCTGCTTCCCGTGCCCGGCGCGCCGCAAACCAGCCTGCTCTCGGTCTTGCCCGCGCCCGCGCGGGATGATGCGGATTTTTGGTCGGTTCTGGTGCTCAATCAGGTTTTCGGCGGCGGCTCCTTTACCTCGCGGCTGAAGATGGATCTGCGCGAGCGGCGCGGCATGGTTTATTCGACCGGCTCGACGCTTTCGATTGGCGGGTTGCGGCCCCTGTGGTTCGCCAGTGCCGCCTTCGCCCCCGACCGGGCAAGCGAAGCCGTAACGGCGATGGCAGGCCAATGGGTCGATTTGCGCGACGGCGGCATTACCCAGGCCGAGCTTGATGCTGCCCGCGACTATCTCTTGGGCTCGCTGACCCTCTCCCTCGCCTCGACTCCGGCGATGGCCGACTTCGTTGCGGGTCTGCAACAAGATAATCTCCCGGCGACGTACTTTACGGATCGGGAGGTTGCCTTGCGCGCCCTCACCCTCGATCAGGTGAATGCTGCCGCGAAGCGCTGGCTTGATCCGGCGAAGCTGGTCACGATTATCGCCGGGCAGGCCAACCCGGCTTTGCCCGCCTCGCTGCCCCTGCCCGAAGGCTTCTAATGCGCCTACGCTTGCTGCCCCCGACCCTGGTAAATCGGATTGCCGCCGGGGAGGTCATCGAACGCCCTGCCGCCGCCGTGAAAGAACTGGTGTAAAACGCGCTGGACGCTGGGGCAACGCGCATCGACGTGCAAACCCAGGAGGGCGGTAAAGCCCTGATCGCGGTAGCCGATAATGGCGGTGGTATGGATGCGGGGGAGCTTCGGTTGGCCGTGGAGCGGCACGCCACCTCGAAACTGCCAACCGATGATCTGCTGAACATCCACACTTTGGGCTTTCGCGGCGAAGCCTTGCCGTCGATTGGCGCGGTGGCCCGGTTGCGGATCACCTCGCGCCCGCCGGGGGCTGCCGACGCCTGGAGCCTTACCGTCGATGGCGGCGCGGTGGGGGAGCCGGTTCCAGCCGCGGCCAGCCCCGGCACGCGGGTGGAAGTGCGCGACCTCTTCTATGCCACCCCCGCGCGGCTGAAGTTCCTCAAAAGCACGCGGTCAGAAACCGACGCGATTAAGGACGTACTGACCCGTCTCGCCCTCGCCCGGCCCGACATCGGCTTTTTTCTGACCGAAGGCGAGCGGGCTGTGCTGAAACTCCCGGCTGAACCAATCGGTGATGCTGGGCGGCTCAACCGGCTGGCTACAGTTTTGGGCCGGGATTTTGCCCCCAACGCGCTGCCCTTGCTGGCCGAGCGCGAAGGCTTGCGCCTGACCGGCCATATCGGCCTGCCGACCTATCACCGCAGCAATTCCACCCAGCAGTTTCTGTTCGTCAATGGCCGCCCGGTGAAGGATAAGCTGCTAACCGGCGCGGTGCGCGGGGCCTATCAAGACGTGCTGGCCCACGACCGCCACGCCGTGGTGGCGCTCTATCTCGATCTACCCACCACGGAGGTGGATGTGAACGTCCATCCGGCGAAAACCGAGGTGCGCTTTCGCGACTCTGGCCTCGTGCGCGGACTGATCGTCGGCGCGATTCGGCACGCGCTTGCCGCTGCCGGGCATCGCGCCTCCAGCAGCGTAACCGGCGCGGCGCTTGGGAGTTTTCAGGGGGGGAGTTTTCAGGCCCAGCCCGTGCAAACCCATTTCACCCAGTGGCGACCCATAGGGAGCTATACCGGCGGGACGGTGTCCCCTGGATTGGCGGAAGCCGCCTATCGCTTCCAAGCTCCGCCTGCCGATTTCGCGCCGCTGCCGGGCCTGGCTCAGCCGAGCGGTTTTGCCGACTTCGCCCCGGTGGCGCGAACCGAAGCGCCGCCGTCCGATTCGGGCGACGAGGCTTTCCCCTTGGGTGCCGCGCGGGCGCAACTGCACGAAACCTATATTCTCGCCGAAACCCGCGACGGGGTGATTCTGGTTGATCAGCACGCGGCGCACGAACGGCTGGTCTATGAACGGCTGAAAGCTGCGCTGGCCGATCAAGGCATTGCCCGGCAGGCGCTTCTTATTCCCGATGTCGTGGAGATGGAAGAAAGCGCTGCCGAAGCTCTCCTCGCCCGCGCGGATGATTGGCAACGCCTGGGGCTGGTGATCGAACCCTTCGGCCCCGGCGCGGTGCTGGTGCGCGAAGCCCCGGCGCTGTTGGGCAAGCTCGATTTGCCCGAGATGGTCCGCGATCTTGCCGACCAAGCGCGGGACTTGGGCGAGGGGTTTATTCTCACCGATAAGCTGCATCAGGTGGCCTCAACCATGGCCTGTCACGGCTCGGTGCGCGCGGGGCGGCGGCTGTCGGTGCCGGAAATGAATGCGCTGCTGCGCCAAATGGAAGTCACGCCCAACAGTGGCCAATGCAACCATGGGCGCCCAACCTATGTGCACCTCAGCAGGGGCGATTTGGAGCGGCTGTTCGGGCGGAAGTAGATACCGCGCCGCGCCGCTTCGCTCATTGAACCAATTGTATGGGGAAACATAAGGCAGACGTGCCTTATTCTTGTGCATATTTGTGTCTGAATAATTGCTATTGAGTAATGATTTAATATTTACATATATTTTATTATGTGAAATTAATTGTGTTTAATCAAAAAAACCCCGTAACAATATTAGCTTCATGGAACGGATTAATTTAGCATTTTATTAACATTATATGTGATATGAGTTTCTCCGCTAGCCGATCACGGCATACAATCGTATTCATGCCATCTAAAACTATCGGAGTTTACCATGCCGTTTTTGCGTGCTCTCGCTTTGATGATCTCAGTCCTAACGTTCGCGCCCTTGGCTGCGGCTCAAACGGGTGAAACGCCACCGACCCTCGACGGTGCTAAAACCGTTAGTGCGGCAGAGGCAAAGACCCTGATTGATGCGGGTGCCCAGGTCTACGATGCGCGCAGGAAGGCAGTCTTTTCCGAAGGGCACCTGCCCAAAGCAAAATCTCTCTCAGGGTTCCAGAACGAGCAGACGAAGCAATTCGATACATCGGCTTTTGGGGCTAATAAGCAGGCTATCATTATTATTCACGGCCACGGTAGCGACGGCTGGTCTGCTGTTCAAGCCGTGAAAGATGCCGTTGCGGCTGGGTTCGGAAAAGTACATTGGCTGCGGGGCGGTTTTGCTGAATGGACCGCAGCAAAGTTGCCCCTTGAACAATAGATTTACCCCGCTCTAGCGCTCCCTTGTCGAGGCCCCAATGCTACGCTTGCTGATTTCTGGCCGGATTTCGCGGCTTGTTCCGATGATAATGAGCATTATCGCACTGGCTTTCGTCAGCATTGCGGGCCTCAGCCTTTACAATAGCTTGAAAGAGATCGCCTACATGCGCTCTTTAGGCGAACACGACCTGCCGGCCCGCCAGGCCATGGTGCAGGTCGAAGAGGGGTTACAGGCTGCCAATACCCGCATTTTGGGCGTTATGGCCAAGGTTTATTCAGCGCCAGGCTCCGTTGACCGCTTAGACAAGCTTCTCAGCGATTTAAAGAATGACTGGGGGAAATTGCAGATTATTTTCGCCGGGACTGAAAAAGATGCTTTGCGTGATGAAGCATCGGCAGCAGTTAACTCGATCGATAGTTTTAAGGCCGATCTGCTGGTTGCCCTCCGTGAGGCAAAACCGCTTGATCGCTTGTATGACCGATGGCTGGATATTTTCACCCCCCTCCGGAAAAGCACGGCGAGCACGGCGAGGCAGCTAAACGACGCAATTGCGAGCGAGGCCAGCAGCCAACTCGATCTAGCGCGAACGTCGATCATTGGTATTGGCGTCCTTGGCCTGTTGGGGCTTGGTCTTTTAGCGGTGTCGGTGGCGATGTTGGTCCGGGGTGTTGCGCGACCGATTGTCCGTTTGGCGCGGGTAACGGGGTCGATCACAGAAGGCGCGCTGGAGACCGAAGTCCCCTATGCGGAACGCCCTAACGAAATTGGCGATCTCGCCCAAGCCATCCTGATTCTGCGGGATACTGCCGCCGCCAAGCGGACTCAAGATGCCGCTGCTGCGGCCGAGGGAGCCCTTAAAGCCCAACATCATCTGTGGTTAACAGGCCGGATCGAGCGTTTCGATACCGATGCTGCGGCCTTGCTTGGGGATGTGGCCGATATTTCTCAGCGCTTGCAAATATCGGCGAACGAAATGTCGGATGTTGCTGTTGCGACGAACGGGCAGAGTTTGACCGTGGCGGCAAACTCTGAACAATCGTCGGGCAATGTGCGGGCGGTTGCTGCGGCGACCGAGCAGATGGTGTCTTCGATTGAAGAATTATCGCAACGCGCGACCCAAAGTTCGACGATGGCCACCAAAGCTGCCGACGAGATCGCCCGTACTGATGCGATGGTTGGGGAGTTGGCCGAAGCCGCAACGCGGATAGGAACTGTGGTGGGCCTCATTAACGATATTGCATCGCGGACCAATCTGCTCGCGCTGAATGCAACAATCGAAGCGGCGCGAGCGGGCGAAGTCGGTAAAGGGTTCGCCGTGGTTGCCGCTGAAGTAAAGTCACTGGCCAATCAGACGGCCAGTGCTACGGGTGAGATTGCAGCGCAAATTGGTGATATTCAATCGAGCGCGCGGAATGCCGTAGAAATTATCCGAACCATTGGGCGGATTGTAGGCGATCTCAATGAGGTTTCGAGCTGGAGTGCAGGCGCAACGACCGAATTGAATGCGGCGACGCGCGATATTGCGCTGAACATTCAGCAGGCTTCGCGGGCAACCGAATCGGTATCCCTCATGATGCAGGCGGTATCGGCGGGAACGGAGCAAACGGGGGCGACGGCGAGTAACGTGAAAACGGCAGCCGAAACACTGGAACAACGGCAAGCCCGCTTATCGACCGAAATCGGAAGTTTTCTGAAGGATGTTGGCCGGAGATAGACGCTGTCTGCCAGCGCCCGCCGCTGCTGTGGCCGATCAAGCGCGGACCGTTTCGACGGCGGCGAATGATCTGGCCATGCAGGCGGATACGCTTCAGCAGGTTAGCGTCGCGGCTCGAGACCAAGTCCGTGCGGCTTACGCCGAGGGGCGGCGCAACGTCAGCAGTAGAACCCCGAAGCCGACAAAGATACCGCCCACGGTTCGATTGACCCAACGCACGATCATCGGCTTCAGCAGCACGCCCCGCGCCTGCCGGGCGAGCAGGGCGTAGCCAAAGAGGGAGGCGAAGGAGATCCCCATGAAAATGCCGGTCAGGGTGAAGAACTGCGGCAGGACGGGCGCATCGGGCACAAGGAACTGCGGGAACAGCGCGGCGAAAAACAGGATCGGTTTCGGGTTGGTCACGGCCAGGGCGGCACCTTCACGGTAGAGGGCGAAGGCGCCGGGATTATGCTGCGGCAAATCGGTTTCCGGCAGGGCGGCGAGGCTGGCGCGCCCGAAGAGGTGCCGCAGCCCAATCCAGAACAGATAGAGCGCGCCGATGAGCTTCACGATGCCGAACAGCAGGGCGGATGTTTGCAGCATCACGCCGAGCCCGAGCATCGAGGCGGTGGATAGGCAGAACAGCCCTGTGATATTCCCCAAGGACGACCAGAACACCGAGCCGATGCCGTGGGCGAGGCTATTGCGGATCGCCAGCAGAATGGCCGGGCCGGGCGAGAGAATGGCGGTGGCGGCGATCAGCGTATAGGAGAGCAGCAGCGCGAGGGTCATCGGGCGGTTCCTGTTTAGCGTCGGTTTATCTCAGCCCAGAAACTTACCCGACACAAGTCACCCCGCTGCAACACTGTCCGCCAGCGCGCGCTCGGCTGCTGCCCAGGCTTGCACCGCGTCGGGCAGCACCGGCGAGACCATCGGTTCGTCCATTGCCGCCATAATCTCATCGGTCGGCACCGTGCCGCCGGGGCCGACGAAGGCGGCTTTGACGATGGCGTGGAACAGCAGCCGGTCTTGAGTATCAAGGAAGCGTTGCTCCAGGTAGATGAACTTCTCGTCCCACCCCAAGGTGCGGGTGACCATGGTAAACGTCTGAAACGGGCTGAGCGCCCGGCGAAAGCGACCGTTAATGGCCGCGACCACGGGCATCCAGCGCTTGCGGCGCACGAGGCCCCACAGTTTGGTTCGCAGCATCAAATCAAGCCGCCCGAGATCGAGCAGGGTGAGGTAGCGGCCATTGTTCATATGGAAATTGAAATCGAGATCGTTCGGCCACACGCGCATCTGAACCCGGCTTTCGCCCATCAGCGGCAGAGCGGCGCGGAAGCGTAGGGTTAGCATCAGCCAAATCAGGCGGCAGTAGAGGTTCATCCTCATCTCTCTCAAACATAAAACCCTCTCCCTTGGGGAGAGGGTAGGGTGAGGGGAAAACCTCTAAAAGATCGGTGTGCTTCACCCTCACCCCGCACCTACGGTGCCGCCCTCTCCCTTAGGGAGAGGGGGCCAACCGCCTGGGTCAGAAGGCTTCCGCCGGAAGCTCCATCAGCACCTTGCCGCCCGCCATGATGTTGACGAACAGCGAGCCATGCTCCGGCAGCAGCTTTTGCATGAAGAAGCGGGCGTTGATGAGCTTGGCTTCGTAGAAGGCCTTCTCATCGCCATCCACTTTCTTCAACGCAACTTCGGCCATCTGTGCCCACATATAGCCAAGCGCGACGAGACTGAAGAGGCGCAGATAGTCGGAGGAGGCAGCCCCGGCTTCTTCGGGCCGACCGAAGGCTTTTTGAGCCACGGTCGCGGTCGCCATCTGGAGCTTGCCGAAGGCTTTCGCCAGCGGGCCGATGAACTCCAGCATCGCCGGGTTTTCCATCTGGGTTTCGAGATAGCTCGATACCGGGTGGAAGAAGCGGCGCATTAACCGGCCCATGTTCTGGGGCATTTTACGGCCAACCAGATCGAGCGCCTGAATACCGTTGGTGCCTTCATAGATTTGGGTAATGCGTGCGTCGCGAACGAACTGCTCCACCCCGTAATCATGAATATACCCATGCCCGCCGTGGACCTGGACCGCGAGGTTGGCGGCGTTAAAGCCGTGATCGGTCAGATAGGCTTTCACGATCGGCGTCAGCAGGGCCACCAGATCATCGGCTTCCAAGCGCTTTTCCGGGTCCGGGTGCTTGTGCGAGATGTCGAGCAGCATCCCGACCCAATAGGCGAGCGCGCGGGAAGCTTCGGTATTGGCGCGGATCGTCATCAGCATCCGGCGCACGTCCGGGTGAACGATGATCGGATCGGCGCTGGCGGCGTGATCCTGCTTCTTCGGATCGAGCGAGCGCATCTGACGCCGGTCTTTGGCGTAGGCTGCCGCCGTCTGGTAGGAGATTTCGCTGAGGCCGAGGCCCTGCATCCCAACGCCAAGGCGCGCGGCATTCATCATGGTGAACATGCAGCGCATACCCTTATGGGCTTCACCAATCAGCCAGCCTTGCGCGCCGTCGAAGTTCATTACGCAAGTGGAGTTGGCTTTGATCCCCATCTTATGTTCGATGGAGCCGCACATCACCCCGTTCCGCATCCCCGGCGTGCCGTCTTCTTTCGGCAAGAACTTGGGCACGACGAACAAGCTGATGCCCTTCACGCCCGGCGGCGCATCGGGCAGTTTTGCCAACACCAGATGAATGATGTTTTCGGTCAGGTCTTGCTCACCCGCCGAAATGAAGATCTTCGTGCCGCTGATGGAGTAGGAGCCATCGTCGCGCGGTTCGGCCTTGGAGCGCATCAGCCCCAGATCGGTCCCGCAATGGGGTTCCGTCAGGCACATGGTGCCGGACCAAGTGCCATCGACAATCTTCGGCAGGTAGCGCTGCTTCAGCTCGTCGGTTCCGTGCTGGGCGAGGGCGTTATAGGCCCCATGCGACAGGCCGGGGTACATGCCGAAGGAGATGTTCGAGGAGCAGATGAGTTCCTGCACCACGAATTCCAGCAAGTGCGGCATCCCTTGGCCACCAAAGTCGGGATCGCAGGACAGGGAGGTCCAGCCGCCTTCGATGAACTTGGTATAGGCTTCCTTGAACCCGGCGGGGGTGCGAACCACGCCGTTTTCATAGTGGCAGCCTTCCTTATCGCCGGAGAGGTTGAGGGGCAAAAGCTCGTTCACACAGAGCTTTGCCGCTTCTTCCAACACCGCATCGAACAGGTCAGGCGTCGCGTCTTCATAGCCCGGCAGCTTGGAAAGCTGTTCGGCGTTCAGCACTTCGTTCAGAACGAAGCGGATTTCCCGCAAGGGAGCAGCATAGGTTGCCATTCGACCGGCCCTCCTAATTGCGTAAAGGCTTGCCGGTTTCGAGCATATGCTCCATCCGGGCGAGCGACTTCGGGTTCTTGGCGAGACGCATGAAGTTCGAGCGTTCCAGCGCCAGCACGTCATCTTCCTTCAAGACGATGGTCACATCGCCGTTCGGGCCCCCGGTGAGCACATCGGCCAGGGTTTTCGAGACGGTAACATCGTGCGGCGTGGCTTTACCCGCGCCCGAAGCGCCATCGACGGCCATATCGAGCGCCAGCTTGGCACTGGGGCCAGGCAGGCGGAACTCGAACTCTTCGGGCACTTTGTAGCCGTCGGCCAGGGCGAGAACCTTGGCTTTGGCGTCGGCCAGCAGCCGGTCGCGGTTCATGGTAATGCCGTCATCGGGCCGCAGGTACAGCAGTTCCTTGGCAAGATGCGCGGATTTGGAGACCTGGGCCGTGCTGATGGTCTCAAACGCTTTGCCGATGGCGGGCATCGGGCCGCCGGGGCGACGCTTAACGCTGAGCCAGCGTTGCAGCATTTCCTTACACCCGCCCCAACCGGGGATGATACCGACGCCGACTTCAACGAGGCCGGTATAGGTTTCGGCATGGGCCTGCACCGCATCGCAGTGCAGGAGGATTTCGCAACCACCGCCCAACGCCATGCCCGACGGCGCGCCGACGACGGGGAAGGGGGCGTATTTAAGCGCCTTATAGGTCTTCTGGCCGCCTTCGACCAACTCTTCAATCGCCGGCCACAGGGCGATATTGGCCGCGAACAGGGCAAGCCCGAGGTTCGCGCCGACCGAGAAGTTGGTGCCTTCGTTATAAATCACGAGGCCTTTGTAACCCTTGGCCGGAATGGTCTGCACGGTTTTCACCAGCAGGGCCATGATATCGTTATCGAGGCTGTTCATCTTCGAGGTGAACTCGAAGCACAACACACCGTCGCCAATATCCCACACCGAGGCGGAGGCGTTTTTCAGTACCGGCTGGGCGTTCCGCTTAATGTCGGCCAGCAGCAGTACACCGGGGCGGCGCGTTACGGGATGATAAGCGCCATCGGTGCCGAGGAACTCCATCTTACCGGCTTCGAGGCGGTAGAAGGTCTTGCCCTTGGCCACTTCCAGCAGTTTCGGAACCGGCAGGCCCTTGGCCGCGATTTCCGCTGCCAGCCAATCGGCCCCGACCTGATCGATCAACTCGAACGGGCCGAAGGACCAATTATAGCCAAGGCGC
>VYLZ01000110.1_pt1 | contig 14838 bp, 10 predicted proteins | sample 5115361 | NCBI WGS metagenome assembly VYLZ01 (sample SAMN12291805, study PRJNA351875) | freshwater metagenome | isolation source: freshwater lake | place: USA: Michigan, Sixteen Lake | collected 2013-08-07 | reverse complement strand
GCCCGCGCCCGTGCCGCCGCCGCCCCATCCCTGCCCGGTGACCCCGAGGCCGCCGTAGCCGAAGGCGGTCCCAATGGACCCGCCCGCGGCGCCGAGGTTGACCCCCTGCGGACCATCGAGGGGTTGGTTCACCGTGCGCGGCGCCCCATTGCCCACACGCTCGGAGGTGTCGACGGCGACGAAGGACGTGTACGCGCTCACAAGGTGGTGCGCGAGGGCAAGGGCGGTGATCTCCGCGCGCGACGCATCCGGGGTCTGTTGGTAGTGCGCGGTGCGTTCGAGATCCCCGAGGGTCTCCCGCGCCCACACGCTCGACAGGGCGGCATTCCCCGGTTCCACCGCGGGGAGCTGCACGGGGACTTGTTGGGAGAAGTCTCGTCCCGCGATGCGTCCGCGCACGGTGATGACCCGCGGGCCCACGGCGGTGAAGCGCGCGAGGGCGCTCACGGGTTGCAGGCCCGAGAGGTCGGGCAGGGGGTTGGGCAGCGCATCGCGCACGCCGTCGCCCCAGTCGATGGCGAGGTCGGTGATCCAGGGCTGCCCGATGCGCTGGTAGAAGCGCTCGACCATGGCGTCGGGGTCCTCGTCGGGGCGGAGGTACTCGGCGACGCCGCGTCCGGCCTGGGCGACCTCGTCGAGGAGGTAGCGGTTCACCGCGGCGCCCACCCCAAAGGAGAAGATCCGCGCCTGCCCGATCTCGCGATGGGTGAGGGCCATGACCTCGGCCTCGTTGCCGATGTACCCGTCGGTCATGAAGACCACGGTGCGCAGGCGCATGGCATCGCCCGGGAGCGACAGCGCGGCGTGAATCCCATCGAGCTGGTTGGTCCCTCCGCTGGCCTGGAGGTGTTCGAGGTAGGCGAGGGCGCGCGACACGTTGGCGGGGGTGTTGGGCAGCGGGCGCGAGGAGAACGCCGAGGCGGTGTCGGCGAAGTCGATGACGGTGAAGGTGTCGTGGGGGGCCATCGCCTGCAGCGCGCGGCGAATGGCGCGCTTCACCGCGTCGAGGGGACCGCCCTGCATCGATCCCGAGGTGTCGAGCAAGAAGACCAGCTCCCGCGGCGCGACCTCGGTGGCGGGGACCTCGGTGCGGGCCTCGAGGGTGAGCGAGAGGTACCCGGGATCGTTCGTGCTCGTACGATGGGTGAGCACCCGCGCGCCGAGGGTCGCGGCGGCGGTGCGCCAGCGGAGCACGAAGTCGCGGTTGGGGATCTCGTCCTTGTCGCGCAGGGCCACGGTGATGCGCGCGGGGTCGGCGGCGCTGACGGAGATCTCGTGGGAGGGCGACGAGACCTCGCGCAGGGCATCACCGGCGTTGAGGTTCGCCGTGAGGGTGATGGCGTGACCCGAGCGCGTGCCGGGCAGCACGTACCCGGGTGAGATCCGCGACGCGTCGGTCACGCGGTCGGTGTCGGGGTGCACGCCGGTCCCGGTCGGCGGTCTCGGGAGGGGGTCACCCGGGATGTACCGCGGGCCCACCACCATGGGGAACGCGAGCTCCCACGCGCCGTGGTCGTAGCGGGCGCGGCCGAAGAAGTGCGTGGTGACCAGGATGTCTCCCCCCGCGGTGAGGTTCGCCACGCGCATGGTGAAGATGTTGGGGCGCTCCTGCTCGAGCAGGGCGGTGCGCTGCCCCTGGGCGCGGGCGGCGTCGTAGGTCTCGCGGGCGTCTTCGCGGCGCGCGATGGCCGCACGAATCTCGCGCTCGCCGATGCGCATGGACATCGCATCGATGGCCGCGTCGACGGGCAGCGGGAACACGTACACGGCCTCGATGGGCTGCGAGAACCCGTTGCGAAACCGCTGGGTGACGGTGACCCCGGTGATCCCGTCGGCGACGTCCATGCGCACGTCGGTGTGGATCAGCGGGAGGTTGCCGAGGGGGCTCCCGTGCGCGTCGGTGGCGCGCAGCGCGCCTTCGGCGAAGCACACAGACGGAAGACACACGAGTGCGACGAGCAGCGCGATGAGACGGCTCACGGGGATGCAACCTCCGATGGGGGAACGAGCGGGCTGCTCGGAGTGACAGCGCGCGGGGGCGAAAGGTTCCCGCGAGGAGGACTACGCGCTCGGCGCGAAGCGGTAGGGCACCACCACCGTGGCCGCGCCGCCCGTGGGCCGCGGGAATCTCACCGCCCGGAACACCCCCTCGATGCAGCGCGCGGTGCCCCGCAGAGAGCCCTCCTCGGTGCGGCCTGCGGTCTCCGAGACCGTTCCGTCTTCTTCGACCCGCACGCGCACTTCGAGCTCTCCCCGCGCCGTGGGGTCACGCGCCACCGCGCGGTCGTAGCATCGCTGCACGGCGTCGCTCGCGCCCGCCACCACCGCGCGCACCGCGGTCGGGTCAAGCCGCCCGTGGGTGGCCGGACGCAGCACCACCGTCCCCGCATCGCGCACCCCGGCGTCACGGGGACGTCGTCGGGGCTGCGCCCAGGCGAGCTCACACCCCGCGCACAACACCAGCAGCGCGAGGGGCCTCACGTCACCTTCGAGAACGCGAAGCCCTCATCGCCGACGTCCACCCGCACGGTGTCGTTGGGCTTGTAGCCCCCGCGCAGGAGCTCTTCCGACAACGGATCCTGCAGCTGCTTCAGGATCACCCGCTTGAGGGGACGCGCGCCGTAGGCGGGCTCGTAGCCGAGGTCGGTGAGCAGGTCCTTGGCGGCGTCGGTGACGTCGAGCTTCACGCGGTTCTCGCGCAGCAGGCGCGACAGCCGCCGGAGCTGGATGTCGGTGATCCCCCGCAGGGCCTCGCGGGAGAGGCGATTGAAGATGCACACGTCATCGATGCGGTTGAGGAACTCCGGGCGAAAGGCCTTCTTGAGCTCCTCTTGAATCTCCTCGCGGAGCTGCTCATCGCTGGCCCCGTGCTCGGTCGACTCGAGGATCCGCATCGCGCCGATGTTGCTCGTGAGCACGATGACGGTGTTCGAGAAGTTCGCCATCTGCCCGCGGTTGTCGCTGAGCCGCCCGTCGTCCAACACCTGGAGCAGGATGTTGAAGGTGTCGGGGTGGGCCTTCTCGACCTCATCGAACAACACCACGGAGAAGGGCCGCCGACGGATCGCCTCGGTGAGCATCCCCCCGCTCTCGCTGTCGACGTAGCCCGTGGGCGACCCGATGAGCCGCCACACCGAGCCCTTCTCCATGAACTCGCTCATGTCGAGTCGCACCAGCGCGTTCTCGTCATCGAACAAGAACTCCGCGAGGGCCTTCGCGAGCTCGGTCTTTCCGACACCCGTGGGCCCGAGGCACAAGAAGCTCCCGATGGGGCGCCCCGGGTCGCGCAGCCCCACGCGGCTCCGGCGAATGGCCTTCGCCATGAGGTTCACCGCGCTGTCTTGACCCACCACCCGGTGGCGCAGCTGGTCCTCCATGGTGAGCAGCTTCTCGGTCTCGCTCGCGAGGACCTTGCTCACCGGAATCCCCGTCCATTGTTCGATGACGCCGCCCACCCCCTCTTCGGTGACCGACATCTTCAGCAGCAGGGGTTCTTCTCGCGCGAGGGCCGCCTCGGCGTCGGCGAGGGCGCGCTCGGCCTCGGGGATCTCGTGGTTGGCCAGCTTCGACGCCTTGGCCGTCTCGCCCAGCGACGCGGACTTGTCTCGCTCCGCGCGCAGCTCGAGGATCCTCGCCCGCGCCGCGCGAAACGCGCCGATGGTGGAGCGCTGCCGGTCCCACCGGGGCTTGAGGGCCTCGTAGCGCGTGCGCACATCCACCAGGCTCGCCTCGACCACTCCGCGGACCTCGACGCTGGCGGCGTCGTCTTCATCCACCAGCGAGCGGTGCTGGGCCTCGAGGGCCGAGAGCTGCCGCGCGAGGGAGTCGAGCTCCGGGGGGCCCGCGTCGAGGGCGAGGCGGCACTGTGCGGCTGCCTCGTCCATGAGGTCGATGGCCTTGTCGGGGAGCTCGCGGCCCGAGAGGTAGCGCTTGCTGAGCTTCACCGCGGCGACCACGGCGGGGTCGGTGATGCGCACGCCGTGGTGCACCTCGTAGCGCTCGACGATGCCGCGGCACATGGCGATGGCCTGCTCCTCGTCGGGGGCCTCGACGGGAAGGGCGGCGAAGAGGCGCGAGAGGGCCGAGTCCTTCTCGATGTTCTTCTTGTACTCCGCGGGGGTGGTGGTGCCGAGCACCTGCACCTCACCGCGTCCCAGGGCGGTCTTGAGCAGGTCCGCGGGTCCGCTGCCGCTCGCGCTGTTCGCGAACAGACTGTGGATCTCATCAATGAACAGGATCACGTCCCCATCAGCGTCCTTCGCGGCGTTGAAGATCGCGCGCAGGCGCTCTTCCATCTCGCCGCGGAGCTTGGCCCCAGCCACGAGCTGCCCGAGGTCGAGTTGCATCAAGCGCTTCTTCTTCAGGGGCGCGGGCACGTCGCCCTGCGCGAGGCGCGACGCGAGCGCATACACAATGGCGCGCTTGCCGACGCCCGCTTCACCCACCAGCAGGGGATTGTTCTTCTGCCGCCGCGCGATGACCTGGAGCAGCCGTCGCAGCTCGCCGTCTCTCCCCACGATGGGATCAAAGCGGTCCTTGCTGGCTTCTTCGATGAGGTCGCGGGTGAAGCGCGCGAGCACGTTGGCGTCGCCCGCCCCTCCGCTGCTCCCGCCTCCGCCCGACGAGGCCACCGCGCCCTGCGACGCCTGCACCTCGGCGGGGATCGCGCTGTCGGGCAACGCCTTCAGCGCCGCGCGGACCTTCTCGACATCGACGTCCATCACCCGCAACACGGCCCCGGCGAATCCCGTGACCTCGGCGGCGAGGGCGAGCAGGAGGTGTCGCACGCGCACCTGTCCGCCATCGCGCGCGGCCTCGCTCTCGGCGCGGGTGGTGAGTCCGAGCATGCGGGGCGAGAGGTAGGCCACCGCGTTGGGCACCTGCTGGATGCGCCGCATGACGGCCTCGCACTCCACGAGCAGGTCCCCGGGGTCGACCCCGGCGCCCTCGAAGGCCTTTTGCGTCAGGGGGTCGCGGTCGAGCAGTCGGTAGAGCAGGTGGAGGCTCTCGACCTCGGCGTGCCCGCGCTCATCGGCGAGGCTCTGCGCGCCCGAGAGGGCGGTCTTGGCGTCGGGGGCGTAACCTTCGAGCTTCCAGCTTCGGGGCGTCGACATGAGGGCGCGGAAGGTAGCACCTAGAAAGCGTCGCGCTCCAGGGTGGCCACGATGCTGCGATAGAACGCGAGGTGGTCGAAGCCGCTCTCGCGCACGGGCATGGTCTGGGCGATCTGTCCGACCTCGTCGAAGTGGTCGGCGGGCACGCAGCCCATGAAGCGCCCCCACTTCGCGCTGCGCACGGTGACCATGCCGTCGTTCACGTTGTCGCGCGCGTTGAGCCCTTCGATCACGAGGGCGATGCCCGCGAGAAAGATCGTGGTGTTGTCGACGCGCGCGGGGTCATCGCGCACCTCGCCGTCATCACACACCCCGCGGCCGTCGCGGCGGTTGCTGCGCCCCGCCCAGGAGTAGTACCGCACCCGGGGGTCATCGGGGTTCTCTTCATTGAAGCGGGTGAGCGCGCTGGTGCGCATGCCCTGCAGCGCGGCGCGCAGGTCGGCGCGGCTGCGGGCTTCGTTGTAGGCGACGCCGAGGAGGGTCGCGAAGGCGTTCACCACGCCATCCGCCACGCCCGGGATCGCGCTGTCAAAGAGGTCGGCCACGGCCGTCCCGCGGTGGGGGGTGGAGATCGTGGCGATGGCCGCGACGCGGTCGCCGTAGCCGAGGGTCGAGACGAGGTAACGCGCGTCGAGACCGCCCTGGGAGTGGGCGATGATCAACACCCGGGGAGATCCGCTGTCGCGCAGGGCGTCGTCGACCGCGGTGCGCAGCGCGGGCACGCGCTGGGGGGTGTTGCCGAAGGGCGGGAGCACGGCCTCGTAGACCCGTCGGCCCTGCGCGCGGAGCATGGGCGCGACGCGAAAGAAGTACCCGATGGGGCCGATGTCTTGAAAGCCCGCGAAGCCGTGGACCAGCACGATGGGGAGTCGCGCGGGCGGCGGCGCTGGCACATCACTCGCGACATCGGGGGCGTCGGTGACCGTGACGACATCAACGACGTCGGGGCGCGGGACCGCGGCGTCGGGCTCCTCGGGCAGCGGCGGGAGGGTGAAGACCTCGGCGACATCGATGCCCGCGTCGACGGGCGCCGCAGGGGCGACGGTGCCGCCACATCCGAGGAGCAGGGCGGTGGCGAGGAGCGCGCGCACGCCGCGAGGCTACACCACAGCGCGGTCGCTTTGGGCTATACGAGTCGGCTCATGAGCACCCCGGAGCTGAAGAAGACCCCCCTCTACGACGCCCACGTGGCCCTCAAGGGCCGGATGATCCCCTTCACGGGATACAGCCTGCCGGTGCAGTACACCGGCATCGTCGACGAGCACACCGCGGTGCGCACGGCGGCGGGTCTCTTCGATGTGTCGCACATGGGGGAGCTCACCATCGAGGGCGCCGACGCGCTCGCGCAGGTCGACCGTCTGGTGACCAACGACGTTCGCGGGCTGCAAGACGGCCAGTGTCGCTACACCCAGTGCCTCAACGCGCAGGGGACCACCCTCGACGACCTCATCGTCTACCGCGTCTCGGCCCATCGGGTGCTGGTGGTCTGCAACGCGTCGAACCGCGAGAAGATCGTGGGGCACTTCACCCGCGAGGTGACGGGCGCGACGGTGCGCGACATCTCGGATGACACGGCCCTCATCGCGCTGCAGGGTCCCAAGGCGATGAGCATCCTGGCCGAGGCCGGGGTCGACGCGCGGGTGGCCGAACTCCCGGCCTTTCACTTCACCGACGCGACGATCTTCAACGTCCCTGGGACCTTCTCGCGCACGGGCTACACGGGCGAAGACGGGGTGGAGATCTTTCTCCCGCCCGCCGACGCGCTGCGGGTGTGGAACGGGCTCATGGGTCTGGGCGCGGCGCACGGCCTCAAGCCCGCGGGCCTGGGCGCGCGCAACACCCTTCGCCTGGAGTGCAAGATGGCCCTCTACGGCAACGACATCGACGAGACCACGAACCCCCTCGAGTCGACCCTGGGTTGGACCGTGCGTCTCGACAAGGGAGACTTCATCGGCCGCGACGCGCTGCTGGCGGTGAAGTCTGCGGGGCTCACCCGCAAGCTCGTGGGCTTCGAGGTCACTGAGCGCGCCATCGCCCGCGACCACTGGGACGTGGTGAACGACGCGGGCGAGAAGGTGGGCTACGTCACCAGCGGCTCGCCGTCGCCCACCCTGGGCAAGAACATCGGCCTCGCCTACGTGCCCGTGGCGATGAGCGAACTCGGCACAGAGATCACCGTGCGCGACCCCGAGCGCGGGCGCACGGCGAAGGCCGTGATCGTGAAGACGCCCTTCTACAAGCGCGCGAAGTGATCCGTCAGTGTGCGGCGAAGGGGAGCACCCCCGCCCGCAGTGACGCGTAGAGCACGAGCGCGCAGAACATCAGCGCGTCGACGCGATCGAGGATCCCGCCATGTCCGGGCAGCAGCGCCCCGGAGTCTTTCACCCCTGCAGAGCGCTTCAGCACGGACTCGGCGAGGTCACCGAGCTGGCCGGTGATCCCGGCGACGACACACACCGCGATGCCCGGCCCGAGGGGGAGGGTCTTGAGAAAGACCGTGGAGGCGAGCACGGCGGCGAGCATGGAGCCCACGGCCCCGCCGATGGCGCCTGCCCAGGTCTTGTTGGGAGAGACCGCGGGGTAGAGCTTGGGACCGCCGATGAACTTGCCGGCGAAGAATCCGCCGGAGTCGCTGAACCACGCGGTGAGCAGGGCGAGCAGGGCGAGGCCGGCACCTTCGGCGTTGGTCCCGTGGGAGCGCACAAGGGCGAGGGCGGCCATGGAGGGGCCGAGGTACATCGGTCCCATGACCAGGGCGCCGACGCGGTTCATCGCCGTGGGGATGTGCGCCGGGCGAAAGAGGGAGATCAGCAGGACCGCGGGCATGAGCAGCACGAGGGTCCAGATCACCGCGGCGGGGTGATGGGTGCCGAAGGCGGTGCTCACGAGGGCGGTGAAGACCACCAGAGACCCGACGGTGCCGAGGACACTGCCGAAGCGGTCATCGGGGTGGGTCATGGCGAAGAGCTCCCAGGCCGCGATGCTCATGGCCACGGCGGCGATGCCGAAGAAGGCCGTCACCGGGAGGAGGTAGAGCGCGGCGATGAGGATCGGTCCGCCGATGAGGGCGGTCAGGAGCCGACTGGCGAGGTTCGACATGCGTGCAGTCCGTGGCCGTTGGTGGAGATCACCGACCGGGGCGGGACCAATCCGAACCGACGCTGGCGACGCTGATACGACGCGATCGCCTGGTACAGATCCTCCGCCTCGAAGTCGGGCCAGAGGGTATCTGAGAAGTAGAGTTCGCTGTAGGCCGATCCCCACAGGAGAAAGTTCGAGACCCGCTGCTCCCCCCCGGTGCGGATCATCAGGTCGGGCGCGCCGTAGCGCACCGAGGGGACCCTGGCCTGGAGGGAGGCCACGGTGATGTCTTCGGGGCGAATCTCTCCCTGTTGCACCGCGCGGGCGAGGGCCCTGGCGGCGTCGACGATCTCTTCTTGTCCGCCGTAGGAGAGGGCGAGGGTGAGCACCATGGCGTCGTTGTTCTGCGACGCCTCGGAGAGGGCCTCGAGGGCGCCGCGCACGTGGTCGGGCAGGCGTGAGGTGTCTCCAATGGCCCGAAGGCGAATGGTGTTCTGCAGGATCTCTTCGCGCTCGGAGACGAGAAAGTCCTGCAGGAGCACCATGAGGGCGTCGACCTCATCGCGGGGCCGGCCCCAGTTCTGTTCGGAGAACGCGTAGAGGGTGAGCTCTCGCAAGCCCAGCCTGCGGGCGGCCCTCACGATGCGCCGCACGGTGTGGGATCCCGCGCGGTGACCCGCCATGCGGGCCTTGCCGCGAAGCTCGGCCCAGCGACCGTTGCCGTCCATGGTGATGGCGACGTGGCGCGGGATGTTCTGCAGTTCGATCTCGGTCATGGCCATCGGTGCTTCGGGTGCGATTACTACAACCCTGGCCCGGGGCAAACGCCGATGGGGCGAACGGCCGTGATTGCCGGGTGAACGGTCCGTGCTTAGGCTCCCGTCGCTCCCATGGCAGAGAAAGACCTGTATTCGGTGTTGGAAGTCCCGCGCGGCGCAGACGCCGACGCGATCAAGAAGGCCTACCGCGCGCTGGCGATGAAGTTTCATCCCGACCGCAACCCCGGGAACAAGTCCGCCGAGGAGCGCTTCAAGGCCATCAACCAGGCGAACGACGTCCTGAGCGATCCCAAGAAGCGGGCGCTGTACGACGAGTTCGGCGAGATGGGTCTGCGCGACGGCTTCAACGCCGACCAGTACCGCCAGTACCAGCGCTACACGGGCGGCGGCGCCCGCGGGGCCGAGGACATGTTCGGTGGCGGCAACGTCGACGTCTCCGACCTCTTCGAGCAGCTCTTCTCCGGCAGCGCGGGCGCTGGCGCGCGTCGTCGCGGCGCCCGTGCGCCCATTCGCGGGGCCGATCTGGAAGGGGAGATCACCATTGATCTTCCCGACGCGGTGCGCGGGATCGAGCTGCCCATCACGGTGAACGGCAACTCCCTCAAGGTGCGCGTCCCCCCCGGGGTTCACGACGGCGCGCGGCTGCGCATCCCGGGCAAGGGGCAGGCGCCGCCCGGCGGTCACCCCGGCGACCTCATGCTCACGGTGCACGTTCGCCCGCACGCGTCGTACTGGGTCGAAGACGAAAACCTCCACGTGCGGGTGCCCGTGACGCTCCCCGAGGCCTGGCGCGGGGCCAAGGTGAAGGTCCCGACGCCGGGGGGAGAGCTCACGGTGCGGGTTCCGCCGAAGACCTCCAGCGGGGCGAAGCTGCGCCTGCGAGGCAAGGGGATCGCGCATGGACGCAGCGCCGAGGCCAGCGACCTCATCGTGCACATCGAGATCGCACTGCCGAAGGACCTCCCCGAGGTCGAAGAGATCATCCAACAGCTTGAGCGGGTCGACGAGAGCGACCCCCGCGCAGAGCTACGGTTCTGAGACCGTGACCTCTTCGAACACGTCGCCGATCATCAATCGGTCGACGGTGTTCATCCCCTCCACCACGCGTCCCAGCAGCGGGTAGCGCGCGTCGAGGTGGGGGGCGTCGGCGAGCATCACGAACCACTGCATCCCGCCTGAATCAATGCCCCCGAGGGGGATGCCCACGGCGCCGCGCACGAAGCTCTCGCCGTTCACCGCGGTGCGCTCGATGTGGTCCGCCCCGCCGTAGCCGTCCCCGCGGGGGTCTCCCCCCTGCGCGACGAACCACGGGACCACCCGATGCCACGCCGTCCCGCGGTATCGCCCACGACGGGCCGCGTCGAGCACGACCCGCGCAGCCCCGGGGCCCTCCGCACCCTGCACGAGGACCACGAAGCTCCCGGCGCTGGTGCGCACCCGCAGCCGTGCGAGCGGGGCCGTGGGGCCGTCGATCGCATCGGGCGTGAGCACCTGCTCGGGGTGCAGCTCTGACTGAATCGCGCGGGAGATCCCGGCGGGCACGGGCATCGGCTCTCCCAGGCGACGCAGCAGGGAGAGCGCGTGGGTGCGGGCCTCAATGGCCGCCTCTTCGGGCAGGTCAAAGGGCGCGCGGAGCAGGCGTTGTCTCCCCGCCGGGGTGAACAGTCGGTCGAGCACCTGCTTTCGTGCGGGCGGGGTTCGGGCGCTGCGGTCGACCAGGGAGACGAGCCCTTCGAGGAGTTCCGAGAGCACCCCCGGGTCGGTGGAGCGGGCGAGGCCTTGAAGCATCGCGGGATCACCCGCGCCCTCGGCGTGGGTCGCGACGCGTGCGAGCACCTGGAGCACCCGGGTCTCCCCCCCAGCCTCGCGCTGAATCGCCTGCAGGCGCGCGACGGGATCTCTGGGGGGAGTCTCCATCGCGATTCGCTCGGCCCGCGCGGCGAGGGATCGCCATCGCTCGGTCCCTTCGGCGCAGCGCATCACGCGCTCCCCCGTGAGCCATCGGTCGGCCGTGAGGGACCACGCGCAGCGGAACGCGGCGTTCACCGCGGGCGGATCCAGTCGCACCCCTTCAAGCCGCGGGAGTTGGTCTTGGAACGCGAGCCTCACCGCGGCGTCGTCGAGGTCGGCGGTCTCGAGCAGGGTTCGCACGCTGTTGGCCCACGCCCGGGGGTGCAGCGCCACACGCTCGCCGAGCAGCGCGAAGGCCTGGGCCTCGAACCCATGCCGAACGTCGGGCGCGCGGTCTTTCAGAGAGCGGGTGAGGGTCGAGAGGGCGATGGGGTGCAGTCCCGCGATGAGGGCAGGCGAGATCGAGTCGGCGTCGGGGGCGGCGGCGAGGCGTGCGCCGATCACCTGCTCTCCGAGCTCCGACGAGGCAAGCCAGCGCAGGGGCAGTCCGTGGAGGGTGCCCAGCGGGAGGCGATGCCGCTGCACCAGGGCGGCGATGACCGGCGAGGGCTCGGAGGTCTCGAGCAGGGGGGCGAAGCGTCCGAGGGCCATCGGAGCGTCGGTGGGTGGGCGCCCGAGGAGCCCCCGGGCGTAGGCCGTGAGGTTCCGTTCGGGCAGTTCGCCGAGGATCGTCTCCAGCAGCCCCCGGGGGGTGCGTCGCCCGAGCACAAAGGCCGCGGCTTCGCTCTGTGCGTGCGTGGCGTCGCGGGCGATGGCGCGAAGCTCGGTCACTCGCCCGGGAAGCAACGGGGTGGACGGGTACCCCTCGTGCCACAACCCGGGCGTTCGCGCCGTTGCACGTGCAACGTCGACCACGGGGCGGTCGGGCGTGGCGGCCACCGGGGTGTCACTGACCCGGGGAATGTTCGTGACCGGGGCGTCGGTGGGTGGCGGTGGCGGGGGAGGCGCCGGGGGTGACGGGCATCCGGTGAGCAGGGCGCTGAGCGCCACGGTGCGTTGCACGTGCAACCGGGAGAGAGCGGGCGGGGGTCTGCGCATGGGGGTGCACCTGCGGTGGGGAGAGACCGAAGGGTGCCATGATCGCAGACCGGGAGTTAGGGACTACGAGTTTCGAGGGGGATGCTCGGCGCTCACCAGCAGCGCGGCGACGTCGGGCCAGATGGACTCAGGCACGCGCGCGCCGGGGCGCACGGGACGCAAGGCGCGCACGAGGTCGGGGCGGTGGTGCATGGGCAGCGCGAGGTTCTCTGCGCGGACCATGATCTCGTGGTGGGTGGGGCCGTCGGCATGGAGGACCACCTTCGGAGCGTCGAAGCCGTCGCGCCAGGCGATCACCACGAGCGAGCGCCCATCGGAGATCACGTGCCAGTCGGTGCCGGGGGTCACGTCGCTCTGAAGGAGCGCGCGATGGACGTCACGGCGGAGTGCGCGGGCGCGGGGGTCGCCGATGTCGTCGCGCTCACGACGGCGGGCTTCTTCGGGGGTGAGGTGCAGCGCGGCGCGCCAGCGGGTGTAGCGGATCCCGAAGTCGACGAAGCCCGTGAGCACGAGCGCGCCCAGCAGGGCGTCGAAGGCCGCGCGGACCTGCAGGCGCAGGGGATCGTCGGGGGAGGGCAGCGCCTCGGGAGGAACCCCCGCGATCTGGGCGGCCAGGACCAGCGCCGTGCCCAGGATCACCAACACCCCGAAGCCGCCGGTGCCCTCTGGGGCGCTCCGTCGAGGGGCGCTCCCGGATTGAACCGCCCCGCGGGTCTGCGCGAGGGATGCGAAGAGCGCCACGGCGAAGAGGGCCACCAGCCCGAAGCCCACCGGACGGAGCGCGTCGAGGGGGAGTCGCCCGGGGGCGCTCGCCTCGTGCTGCATCGCCCGCAGCGACACCGCCACGAAGGATCGTAGGGACTCGAACGATCGTGGCGCAATGAGCCGTGCGGCGACGGCCACCGCGGCGAAGACCAGCAGCGGAGACAGCGGTCCCTCCAGCGTTTCGTGAGACCGTTGGATCTCCTGCGGCGAGGGTGGGACCGATCGTTGGGACACGAACGAACTACCGCAGGGTGTCGAGGATGAAGTACTTGGTCCCCACGTCGCGCTGGCTGCCCGAGACGATCCCGATGGTGTCTCCGGCCTGGGCGCCCCAGCGGTCGCGGGCGATGGTGCGGGCGATCTCGATGGCCTCGGTGGGGTTCGTGGGCATGGGGTGCACCACCGGGCGCAGCCCCCACTGGAGCGCGAGGCGCTGGGCCGAGTGGGCGGTGGGGGTGACGGCGACGATCTCTGAGCGCGGGCGGTACTCCGCGACGATGTCGGCGGTGTGTCCCTCGCGGGTGAACACCACGAGGCCCGAGATGGTGGTGGTGCGGGTGGTCTGCGAGGCCGCGGCGGCGCAGGCGTGGGTGAAATCCCAGGTCTCGCCGTGAGGCTGTCGCTCCAGGGCGCGGTAGAGCTCGCTGCCCTCGATTTCAAGAATGATCGCGCTCATCGTGCGCACGGCCTCGACGGGGTATTTCCCCGAGGCGGTCTCGCCCGAGAGCATCACCACGTCGGTGCCGTCGAGGATCGCGTTGGCCACATCCGCGGCCTCGGCCCGCGTGGGGCGCGGCGAGCGGATCATGGAGTCGAGCATCTGCGTCGCGGTGATCACCAGCTTGTTGGCCGCGTTGGTGAGCTTGATCGCGCGCTTCTGCGCCAGCGGGACCTTCTCGCTCCCGAGCTCCACCCCGAGGTCGCCGCGGGCCACCATGATCCCGTCGGCGATGGCGATGATCTCTTCGAGGTTCGCGATGGCCTCGGGCTTCTCGATCTTCGCCACGAGGGGAATCCCCGGGCCCACGAGCGCGCGGGCCTCGACCAGGTCCTGCGCGCGGCGCACGAACGAGAGGGCCAGCCAGTCGACCCCGAGCTCCTTCGCGAGCGCGGCGTCACGGCCGTCTTTCTCCGTGAGGGCCGGGGTGCTCAGGGTCGCGCCGGGCACGTTGATCCCCTTGCGGTCGGAGAGAGGACCGCCCACCTCCACCACGCAGTTCACGTCGTGGTCGACCACCGAGGTGACACGAAAACGAAGGAGTCCGTCGTCGAGAAGAACAATGTCCCCTTCGTGGAGGTCCTTCCAGAGGGGGTAGGTGCACCACACGGCGTGCTGATCACCCGGCACCTCGCGGGTCGTAAGGGTGAAGGGTTGCCCCTCGGTGAGCTCCACCGGGCCGTTGGCGAAGGTGCCGCAACGGATCTTCGGGCCCGAGAGATCCCCGAGGATCGACACGGGTCTCCCCGCGCGTTGGGACGCGGCGCGGATGTTCGCCACCACCGCGCGGTGCTCCTCGGCGAGGCCGTGGGAGAAATTCACCCGAAACGCGTCGACGCCCGCGGCGAGCAACGCGTCGAGGGCCTCGGGGGTACGGCTCGCGGGGCCCACCGTGGCCAGGATCTTTGCCTTGCGCATACGCGCCAGGATCGCACGACACATGGGAGCCGTGAACGGGTCCAGGCGGGGTGTGCTTGAAGCAAAGCGTCCGCTGGGATACAGCGCGACCCCGATGATGCACGGCGCGCGCAGCAACATCCTCGACGCGGTGGGGGAGACCCCCCTGGTGCGGCTCCGTCGCGTGGTGCCGCCCGATCTCCGCGCGGAGATCTACGTCAAGTGTGAGTTTCTCAACCCCGGCGGGTCGCTCAAAGACCGCGCCGCGCGGAACATGGTCGACGCCCTGGAGCGCGACGGGCGGCTCAAGTCGGGGGGCACCCTCGTCGAGGCCACCAGCGGCAGCACGGGCGCGTCCCTCGCCATGGTCGCCGCCGTGCGGGGCTATCGCACGGTGTTTGTTGTTCCCGAGAAGACCTCGCAGGAGAAGATCGCCACCCTGCGCGCGTGGGGCGCCAAGGTGGTGGTGTGCCCGGCGGTGGATCCGAATGATCCGCGAGGCTTTCTCGCGACGGCGCGACGCCTCGCGGACGAG
>VYLZ01000108.1_pt1 | contig 14944 bp, 13 predicted proteins | sample 5115361 | NCBI WGS metagenome assembly VYLZ01 (sample SAMN12291805, study PRJNA351875) | freshwater metagenome | isolation source: freshwater lake | place: USA: Michigan, Sixteen Lake | collected 2013-08-07 | reverse complement strand
GGGCGGTGAAGGCGGCAACGGTGTGCTGCTGGTCAAGGGCCCGGACGGTACTTGGTCGTCGCCCGCTTTCTTCGGCATGGGGTCGGGGTCGCTTGGCCTGCAAATCGGCGTGCAGCAGTCTGAAGTGATGCTCATCATCATGAACGAAGGTGGCCTGCGGAAAATCCTCAATAATTCGATGAAGCTCGGCGCGGATGCCTCGGTTGCCGTTGGCCCGGTTGGCGCAGGCGTTGAAGCCTCGACCACGGCCAATATGTCCGCCGATATTTACACCTACAGCAAGGCCGCTGGTCTATTCGGTGGCGGTTCGCTCGAAGGCAGCGTGCTCTCGCCGCGCGAAGAGTGGAACGCGGCCTACTACGGTAGCGGTTCGACCACACGGGCGATTGTCGTGGATCGTAAGTTCGAGAATTATGGCTCGAATGCGCTGAAAGCCGCCCTCAACAGCAAAGAGTAATGCCCCCTTCCCGGCGCCCCCCGGCCCTGATGCTGCAAGGCACTGGGTCGGACGTGGGGAAGTCCTTGCTGACCGCAGGTTTAGCCCGCGCCTTTACCCGGCGCGGGCTTTCTGTACGTCCGTTCAAGCCGCAGAATATGTCCAACAATGCTGCCGTGACCGCTGACGGCGGCGAGATTGGCCGGGCGCAGGCGTTGCAGGCGCGGGCGGCGAAAGTCGCGCCCACGGTGCATATGAACCCGGTGCTGCTGAAGCCGGAAACCGACCGGCGCGCGCAGGTGGTCGTTCAAGGCAAAGCGCTTGCGGCTGCCGAAGCCGCCGACTATCAAGCGCTGAAAGCCCGGCTGATGGGCGCGGTGCTGGAGAGTTTCGCGCAGCTGGAAGCCGAGGGCGATCTGATACTGGTCGAAGGCGCGGGCAGCCCGGCGGAAATCAATCTGCGCGCTAATGATATCGCCAATATGGGTTTCGCCCGCAAGGCCGGGGTGCCGGTGGTGTTGGTCGGCGATATCGACCGGGGCGGCGTGATCGCGGCCCTGGTCGGCACGCAAACCGTGCTCGATCCGGCGGATGCCGCGCAAATCAAAGGCTTTATCGTTAATAAGTTTCGCGGTGATCTGCGGCTGTTCGATGATGGCCTGCGGGCGATTGAAGCGCGCACCGGCTGGCCGAGCTTCGGCGTGGTGCCCTGGTTTGCCGATGTCGCGCTTCTGCCGGCTGAAGATGCGGTGGTGCTGGAGCGCCCAGGCCTAGCCTCCGCCCGCCCGCTTCGGATCGCGGTGCCGATGCTCTCCCGCATCGCCAATTTCGACGATCTCGACCCGCTGCGCGCCGAAGCCGATGTGGAGATTTTGTTCACGCCCCCCGGTCAGGCGATTCCGCAAGGCGTGGATCTCATCCTGCTGCCCGGCACTAAGGCCACCTTGGCCGATCTAACCTTCTTGCGCGCGCAAGGTTGGGATTTGGATATTCTCAGCCACCACCGCCACGGCGGCGCGGTGTTTGGGGTGTGCGGCGGCTATCAGATACTGGGGCGCTGGGTGCATGATCCGGCAGGGGTCGAAGGCATCCAAGGCTCCCAGCCGGGGCTCGGGTTGCTCGATATCGAAACCACGCTTGCGGGGGATAAAATCTTACGTCCCGTGCAGGGCGTTACCCCTTCGGGCATCGAAGTCTATGGCTATGAAATCCATATTGGGCGGTCTGACGGGCCGGATACAGTCCGTCCGCTACTCATTCTGCCTCACGGGCCGGACGGGGCGCACAGCCGCGATGGGCGTGTTGGCGGTGGGTATCTGCATGGGCTGTTTGCCAGCGATGCCTATCGCGCCGATTTCCTCGCGCGCTTTCGCCCCGACCGGCGGGCGTCGGCGGGGTTCGAGGCCAAAATCGAAACGGTGCTGGACGGGTTAGCCGATCACCTAGAAACTCATCTCGACCTCAACGGGCTTTGGGCGGTGGCCCAAAAACGAGGGTAAGAGGATGGGTACGGATGACCGGGTTCGACACGCTGGTGATGATCGATTGGAGCGCCGCCGCCACGCCAAAAACTGGGGCGGATAGCCTGTGGATGGCGGTGCTTCGGCACGGGGAAGACGTGCGCCTGTGGAACCCGCCAACCCGCGCCGCCCTCTATTCCGATCTCGTGACGCTGCTGACGGGGGAAGCCCAGGCCGGGCGGCGGGTGCTGGCGGGGTTCGATTTCGCCTTTGCTTACCCTGCCGGTCTCGCCCGCGCGCTTCAACTCGATGGGCCACCGTGGTCGGCGATTTGGGCGCTCTTGGCGCGCACCATTCACGATGGGCCGGACAACGCCAACAACCGCTTCACCGTGGCTGCCGCCCTCAACCGCCGTATCGGGGCCGCGCCTGGGCCGTTCTGGTCGTGCCCGCCGAAAGCCGCCCGCCCCGATCTCACCACCACCCGCCCGCCGTGGAACCCGGCCTGGGGGCTCACCGAAACCCGCCTGACGGAAAAACTCGGCAAGGCCCATTCGCCGTGGAAGCTCTATACCACCGGCAGCGTTGGCGGGCAGAGCTTGATGGGAATCCCCTTTCTCTACCGCCTACGCCACGAACCCGGTCTTGCCCCGCACTGCCGCGTCTGGCCGTTCGAGACCGGCTTTGCCGTGCCGGAGGCGCTCATCACCCTCACGGAGATTTTCCCCTCGCTCCTGCCGGTGCCCACCGAATGGCTCGACCTTGGCGCGGCGGGATTGGTGAAAGACGCGCGGCAAGTCGCGGGCCTGTGCGAATGGGCAGCCCAGACCGACCTTACGCCCTATTTCACCCTCCCCCACCTTCCCGCCGCCGAGCGGGAGCGGGTGCAGCGGGAAGAAGGGTGGATTTTCGGGGTTCTGCCCTAAATCATATACTCCGGCGTGCCCGGATCATTCTTCAGCAGCAGCTTCAAAATCCGCTCTTCCAACTGCGCCAGCGCAATCGAGCCACGTCGGCGCGGGCGGGGGAGGGGAACGTCGAGATCAAGGGCGATGCCGCCGTTTTCGATCAAGATCACCCGGTCGGCGAGCGCCAGGGCTTCCGAAACATCGTGGGTGACGAGCACGGCGGTAAAGCCTTGGACCTGCCAAACCCGTTCCAGCAGCCCCTGCATTTCGATCCGGGTGAGGGCGTCGAGCGCGCCCAAAGGCTCATCGAGCGCCAACACGCGCGGGTGGCTCACGAGAGCACGGGCGAGGGCGACGCGCTGTTTCTGGCCCCCGGAGAGTACCGAGGGCCAATCATGGGCGCGGGCGTCGAGCCCGACCGATTTCAGCACCTCCAGTGCCCGGCCGAGCGCGCCGGGTTTGCGCCGGTCCTGACCCAAGCCAACCTCCACATTCCGCAAGACCGACGCCCAGGGCAGCAGGCGCGGTTCTTGGAACATCAGCCGGGTCGCATTGGCGTCGGCAGCGTCGGCATCCCCCACCATGAGGGTGCCGTCCGTCGGTGTGTCGAGCCCGGCGATGAGGCGCAGCAGCGTGCTTTTGCCGCAACCGCTGCGCCCGATGATGGCGATAAACTGCCCGGCGGGAATATCCAGATCGAGCCCGCGCAAGACGGTTTGCGCGCCGAAGTGTTTTTCGATCCCGCGCCCCGTGATCGGATCGGCGGGGGAGAGGCGGTTGCGAAGCGCGGTCATGGCGCTAATCCTTCTTGAATGCCGCGTGCCAGCCGAGCGTTTTGCGCTCCAGCAGCCGGGCGATACTGTCGGCGAGTTTCCCGAGCAGCGCATAAATGACGATGGCGAGCACAACCACATCGGTCAGCATGAATTCCCGCGCGTTCATGGCGAGATAGCCGAGGCCCGATTGCGCGGCGATGGTTTCCGCGACGATCAAGGTGAGCCACATCAGCCCCAAGGCATAGCGCAGCCCGACGAAGATCGACGGCAACGCCCCCGGCAGCACAACACGCCAGAACAAATCCCAGCGGCTCATGCCATAGGAACGGCCCGTCTCCACTAAATGCGTGTCAACGGTGCGGATGCCGTGGAAGGTGTTCACATAGATCGGGAAGAACACGGCCAGCGATACGAGAAAGAGTTTTGCCTCCTCCTCGATCCCGAACCACAAGATCACCAGCGGAATCAGCGACAGCGCCGGGATATTACGGATCATCTGAATGCTGGTATCGGTCAGCCGTTCGCTCAGGCGGGAAACACCGTTGGCGAGCCCGAGCAGAAAGGCCAGCGTGCCGCCCACCGCAAGCCCGGAAATCGCCCGCCCGAAGCTCACGGCCAGATGGTTTTGAAGCTCCCCGGTACCGCTGAGGCGTATGCCCGCCGCCAGAACGTCGGACGGCGCGGGCAGCAGCGTTGCCGATAGGCTGCCGAGGCGGGAGGAGATTTCCCAGGCGATCAAAATCAGCGCGGGCACCAACCAGGGGAGCAGGCTTTGCCCCAGGCGGCGCAGATTGGGGGAGTTCAAGCGGCGGCGGAACACCGTCAGTGGCAGGGGCGTGGGATCGGTGATGCTGGTCATAGCGGCCTCATGATGCCGAGACTTGCGCCGGAACGATGCCCGTGCCGCTCACGCCAAACTCGCCCGGCTGGGTTGCGTGGGCGCGGCCCGTTCCGGTCTTGATGCCCAGGGCCGGGAACAGCAGTTCCGCCACCTTGTAGGCTTCCTCCAAGTGCGGATAGCCCGAGGCGATGATGGTTTCGATCCCCAGCGCCTGATATTCGCGCAGCCGTTCGGCCACCTGAGCGGGGGTGCCAACGAGAGCTGTGCCCGCCCCGCCGCGCACCAGACCAATCCCGGCCCATAGGTTCGGGGCAATCGTCAGCGCATCGCGCGAGCCGCCCTTATGCAGCGCGCTCATGCGCTTTTGGCCGACCGAATCCGATTCTTCCGCGAATTTCTTTTGGGCGGCATCGATAGCGGCCTGCGGGATTTTGCTGATCAGCGCGTCGGCAGCGGCCCAAGCCTCGGCTTCGGTCTCGCGAACGATGAGATGAATGCGAAGCCCGAAGCGGATTTTCTTGCGGCGTGCCTCGGCCTTGGCGCGCACGGCGTCTAGTTTTTCTTTCACTTGGGCCAAGGGTTCGCCCCAGGTGAGGTAAACATCGGCATGGTCGGCGGCGACCTCTTGCCCCGCGTCGGACGAGCCACCAAACCAAACCGGCGGCGGATTTTGGACGGGCAGAAAATCCAGCTTCGCGCCGCGCACGGTTAAGTGCTTGCCCTCGAAATCCACCGTGCCGCCCGCCAGCAGCCGGGTGTAAATCGTCAGAAACTCGGCGGTATGGTCGTAGCGTTGATCGTGGGGCAGAAAAACCCCATCGCCCGCAAGCTCGGTCGCATTGCCGCCGGTGACGACATTGACGATGTAGCGGCCATTGCTGATCCGGTCCAACGCCGCCGCTTGGCGCGCCGCCAGCGTGGGCGAGAGAATACCGGGGCGCAAGGCGACGAGATATTTCAGCCGCTGGGTATGGCTCGCCAAGGCCGCCGCGGTGATGAACGGATCATCGCAGGATTTACCCGTGGGGATGAGCGCACCCCCGAAGCCTAAACGATCAGCCGCCTGGGCGATCTGCTTCAGATAGTCGAAATCCGCCGGGCGGTGGCCGTCGAGCGTGCCGAGGTAGGTGCCATCGCCGCTGACCGGGATGAACCAGAAAATATCTAAGGGCTTGCCGCTCGAAAGGGGGGTGATGCTCATCACTAAAAACTCGCTTCAAAAAAGAAAGGAGAGGCGCGCAGGCGGCTGCAAACGGCCTAGCCCGCGCGCCTTACCGGGACGCGGCAAACCGGGAAGGGTCAGCTTGCAGGCGTCCAGGTCCACACAATGTCCTTCACCGTGATCGGCTTCGGGATGAGGCCGAGGCGGTGGAAGCGGTCGGCGATCCGCTGTTGCTCCTCGATCACCGCTGGAGAAACCGGGGCCACGGCAAACTCGGTGCGGGCGACGGCGCGGCGCTGTGATTCAAGATCGACGCCGGTAATCTCGGCCAGGGCTTTGGCGACCGCCTCATTATCCTGAGTCGCCCATTTGGCGGTATCGGCCAGCACGCCATTAATCGCGCCGACGATCTGCGGATATTTCGTGGTGAAGTCCTTATTCCCGAGGAAGAAGGAGTTTTGCGTTACGATCCCCCTGGCGAGCGAGAGAATGCGGGTGTTTTTCGACTTCTCGGCGATGGCAAAATAAGGATCCCAAATCGTCCACGCATCGATGGACCCGCGCGCAAAAGCGGCTGCGGCAGCGGCGGGCGGCAGATAAATCGGGTCGATATCCTGATAGGTCAGGCCGCCCTTTTCCAGCGCCGCGATGGTGAGATTATGGGCGGAGGAGGCTTTGGCAAACCCCACCTTCTTGCCCTTCAAATCCGCCAATGTTTTGATGGGGGAGTTCTCCGCCACCAAAATCGCAGCCCCGGATCCGGCCGCTTCCTGGGCCGAGACGTAGAGCAGATTGGCACCGGCGGCTTGGGCGAAAATCGGCGGGGCGTCGCCCGTGGTACCGAAATCGATACTGCCAAGGCCAAGCGCTTCCAGCAGCGGCGGCCCGAAGGAGAATTCGGCCCATTTTACCTCGATCCCCAGGGGGTTCAGGCGGGCTTCGAGCGATTTGCGCTGTTTTGCGAGAATCAGCAGGCCATTCTTTTGGTAGCCGATGCGCACCTCTTTGGGGTTAGCGCTTTGCGCTTGAGCGGTCGGGGCGAGAGTAAGGCTGAGCGCCGTGGCCGACAGGGCAAGCAGCCCCGTCACCACTAAGCGCCGCGCAAAAAACGGGCGTGTCATGGGCAAATTCCTATTAGGGAGCGCCGGGAAAGATTTTTCCTACGGTCGCCAGGGTGTTCATGGGATTGGGAGGACGCGGGGTCAGGCGCGTCGGATTGGGGCCACGCGGGGCGTTAGGCTAGGCAACACCGCGCATACCCCGAACGACAACAGCAACCACCGGCAAGGCGGGCGGCGCGTTGAAGATCGGTCGGGCGATGGGCTGGCATCGGGCGGTTTCCCTATTCTGGGCGTTCCCCGAACGGCGGGGATGGCTTCAATCACAAAGAACGTAAACAAAACGTCATTTACGATATGATCCTCCGATTCATGCGGGAAATCTGAAATCGTGTCAATCTATAAATTATGTAGATTACTCTGGATGGGCTGTCGCAGTGTCGTGGGGGACTCTGTATAAAATAACAGGATTAAAGATATAAAATTTCTGATATGTGGCGGAATACCGATATTTCTCACTATTAAGTCTTAAGATCGGTTTCGACATCCGTTTGAATGGGGTATAATGACAGCGTTACACATTAAATTCGTGAGGAAATCATGCGCTTTGTTTCTGCTGTCATAGCAACGTCTTTTTTGCTGGGTGCGACAATTGCTCACGCGCAATCCAAGCAAGATTTTCGTCTGACAAATAAGACTGGCTATACGATTGACAAGGTCTTCGTTGCACCGTCCAAAAGCAAGGATTGGGAAGATGACGTTCTTGGGAAAGATGTTCTCGCAAACGGTGATTGGGTAAACATTACCTTTCCAAAGAAAAATCAAGTTTGTAGCTATGACGTAAAGGTTGTTTACGACGATGCTACGCCTGCCGAATGGTATAATTTCAATCTGTGTGAAATTTCCAAAATTACAATTTTTTATAGCCACTCTGAAGATAAGACCTGGGCTGAATACGAGTAATTGTTAAACGGCGGGGGAAACCCCGCCAATTTTTTTTGATTCTCACGCGAGTCGCGCAAAAATATCGCCCGTGTTCTGTGATTAGATTGTCACCGGCCTTCTGAGTGAAATTCTTATGGGTGAAAATAAGGGGCCAATCTACAACCGGGCGCTATAACCAGAACCGCTAAGATTTCATCCTAAAATTCTTCCAGTAACACTATAAGCTGTAGTTTCTCTAAGAAACTGATCCAATCAGCCCTCGATAGAATTTCCTTTAAGCAGCTTATTAGCTTCAAGGTTTAAGAATTATCCTGTTGTCCTTGAGTTTTTGGCTGAGTTGCGGCACTGTAGCGCACACATTGAGGTGCGGGCTTTTCTTTGTGTGACCCTAAAGCGATCTGTCGCAAGGGGGAATTCTTTAGGAAAAGAGGGCCTTGCTGCGGATCAAATGACAATAGGAACCTCGGATAGTGACCACCAGTGATAGTGATGAAGGCGCCCGTCATCGTCGGACTGTAATTGTATCGGGGCGGCGAACCAGTATCAGCGTTGAAGTGGCTATCTGGGATGCGCTGACGGATGTTTGTAAGCGCGAAGAATGCACGCTGTCCGATCTGCTAACCCTTGTGGATCAGCGCCGTCGCGGCGCGAGTCTTGCCTCGGCAATCCGCGTTTTCTCCATTTTCTACTTCCGTGCGCTGGCGGGGATCGGCACGCAAGCCCCCCGCGCCGCGCAAGGCCTGTCAGAAGCGCCCGCCCCTTTCGAGATCCCAACAGCAGGGTTTCAAGCGGTGGCCCCGCCCGTTGCGGGTGGCGTGTCGCTGCTCGATCCGGTGTTGGAAGCCTTTGAAGCCAACCGCCGCGCCCGCCTGCAAGCGCTGGCCGAGGAGAGCGAGGAGGACGAGGCCGGTCTTTCGGGTTAAGACCGCCTTCCAATCCCCTGCCATACCTCATAAAAACGGAAAACCCCCGCTTTGTTCCGATTGACGCGCGCGCCGGTATGACTTAAAAAAGTCAGCAGGTTATGGCGTATTCTTGCTGTGATCTCGCAGCAATGGCGGTCAGGGGTAGCGAGGATGACACTGGATCGGCGGCAGTTTTTGAAGCAGGCTCTTCTCATCGGCGGCACCGCCCTGATGGCGGAAGAGGCCTTTGCTCAAGCCGCCCAGCAGTTGATCACCAAGGCGTCGGCGGGCAAAACCAGCACGAAACCCCCGGTTATCCCGAAAAAGATTATCGCCATTGATGCCGGTCACGGCGGTAAAGACCCCGGCGCAATTGGCGCGCACGGAACCTACGAGAAGCAAATCACCTTCGCGGTTGCGCGCGAACTGGCGCGCCAGCTTGAGGCGACCGGACGCTACACGCCGATCCTCACCCGCAGGAACGATAGTTTCGTCGCCCTGGGTCAGCGCGTTGTGGTCGCGCGGAAGGCCAAATCCGCACTCTTCCTGTCTTTGCACGCCGATTCGATTCCGAACAACCCCGATGCGCGCGGCTTTTCGGTCTATACCCTGTCTGATAAAGCATCAGACTCGATGACCGCCGCCCTGGCCGACCGCGAAAATGCCGCCGATTTCGTCGGCGGGCTCGATCTTTCGCATCATTCTCGGCAGGTGAAAACCATTCTGCTGGACCTTATGCACCGCGAGACGACGAATAGTTCGCTCGCCATGGCCCACGCCACTCTCTCGAAAATGACCCCCAGCTTCCCGCCGCTGCAAAAGCCGCACCGGCAAGCGAATTTCGCCGTGCTGCGCTCGCCCGATATTCCATCGATCCTGGTCGAAATGGGCTTTTTGTCGAACAACGACGATGAAAAGGCCCTTCGGCAAGAGGCCTATCAGCGCAAGCTCGCCAACCGCCTGACGCTGGCGGTGGATGCTTTCTTCGCCGTCTGACCGGCCCCCATTTTTTTGTACAGATTTTTGACTGCGCGCAGTGCAAGACGCGGGCCCCGTTCCTAAGTATAGTGCGTGTGGGCGATCTAGGTCGCCTCAAGCTATGCAGTCAGGGAGTGGGAGCGGGTGCGGATCTTGCGTCAAGGGCTAGCGATTATCCTGGCCGGTCTCGTGGCCCTCACACAGCCTCTTCCCGCTTTGGTAGGCGCACGCGCGCTCACCACGGCGCTCGTGGTGGCGGCTCCGGTGACGGCGGCCCTGTGGAGCGAGGGGGCGGAGGCGCGGAGCAGAAGCGGCGGTTACTCCCGCTCGGGGAGCAGCAGTTCGCGCACGCCGTCTTTCTCCGGTAATAGTGGCGGATCCAGCGGCTATAGCCGCCCCAGCACGACGCCGAGCACGCCGAGCCGGACCCCGTCGCTCTCCTCCAGCGACCGCGATGCCTCGCGCGCGACGTCCCGGCAAGGCTTGTCGGATTTTCAAGGTAGGCAAACGCCCTCGGCCCCTACGCCGTCCGCCCCTCGGGGCAGCGTTCCCAATGCGGGCAGCAGTTCTACGAGCGGTGGTAGCTACACGACCGGCAGCGGCTTGCGGATTCCGCGCCAAACGCCCGCCTATCAAAATTCCGTGCCACCTTATTACGCCGGGCCATCGCGTTTTGGCATGATGGATGCAGCCCTGCTATTCTTCATGATGAACTCGCTCAGTAACCCGAGCCACGCCGCCTTCTTCCACAATCGTGCTGAAGACCCGAACTATCTGGCGTGGCGCGCCGAAGCCGATAAGCTGGCGCAGACCGACCCGGAGATGAAGGCAAAGCTGGCCGAGGTCGATAAGTCGATCGCCGCCCAGGCTGGCAAACCGCGCGATCCGAATTATCTGCCCCCCGATGTCGCTGCCGAAGAAAGCAGCGGCTTTGGCTGGGGCTGGGTGATCGTGCTGCTGGTGGTTGGCGGTGCCGTCTATTGGTTTATTCTGCGGCGGCGCAACCAACCCGCCGCCGCCGGGGAGAGTGATATGGGATCGACGCCCTTCGGCCTCGGGAAGAGCATTCTGAAAAATAAGGTCTCGGGGAAAACCCCGTACCGGCCCGATTATCTTCGCCTCGGCATGGGGCTAACGCTCGATCCCTCCTCCTTCATTCTGCTCGGGCCAACCTCGCCGGTACCGCCCCCGGCCTATGGCGGCGGGCCGGTGAGCGTGACGGCGATCAGCACGCTGGCGGGCGAAAAGGATAGCGCGACGGCGCCGGGGCGGGCGTGGCTGACGATTTCGGACACCAGCTTCGTTGAAGTCGCTATGACCGCCCAAGGCGCACCCGAAAACGCCCGCTATTTTGCCAAGATCGATGAAGTTTATCCGGCCGATGCCGACGAGTGGGCCTTCTGGCTCGCCGAGGAAGACGGGATGATCGGCTGGCCCGAGTTTCAAACCAAAGCGGGCCATACTTATGCGCGCCAATGGTTGCCCGGCGAGCGCAGGGTTGCCCCGCGCCGCCTAACCGAAACGCGCGAGCAGCCAGACGGGGTGATGGAGCGCACCCTTTCGGCCATGCTTTATGCGCGCGATACAGGCTTGAAGGCTCCTGCGCCGGAAGCCGAATATCTGTTGGTCTTTGCCTCCGAAACCCCGGATGAAGCCTGGGTGGAACTCTACCTCGGGATCGATTTGCCCCTCTCCAGCTTGGGACTTGCGTAATGATGGATATTTTTGCTGGGCTCGCCGTGGGCTTGCCGCTGTTGGTGATGCATTTTGCCGTAACCGCTGTTCTGCTGCTGGTCGGCGTTGGGCTGCACGCGCTCTTAACCCCGATGAAAGAACGCGAACTGGTGGCCGCAGGCAATAGCGCGGCAGCGGTTACGCTTTCGGCCTCCACCATCGGGATTGCGTTGCCGTTGGCAGCAACCTTGGCGACCGCCCAAACTGTCGTCGATATTCTGATTTGGGGCGCAATTGGCGTTGCGGTTCAGGTGGCGATTTTCGGCCTTGCCCGCCTCGTCAGCCCGTCGATGCCCAGCCGGATCGAGCGCGGGGAAATGGCGACCGCCATTACGCTCGCGGGCTGGCAAATCGCTATTGGTCTCTTAAACGCGGCCGCCTTGGTCGGCTAATTTCTAGCAGGGGAAAATAGAATGTTCGCGTTTATCAAGAATCTACTGGGTGTGAAGGCCGATCAGGCAATTAAAACCGGCGTTGAAGCGCTGGTGCGCTGGGATCCGAAAGCGGCGACCGAAGCCGAGTTGCGGACGATGGAACAGCATCTCGACCAGTTAGGCCGCGAAGTGGCGCAAGCCCGCATTGCGCTCGATAAGGAAGAGAAAGAGGCCGACGCGATTGTCTCGCTCTACAATCAGCGCCTCGCCGCCGCCGAGCATTTGGGCGGGCAGGCCGCGGCTGAAACCGATCCGGTCAAAAAAGCCGCCGTCGAAAAAAGCCTCACCACGCTGCTCGATATGCTGGAGCAAATGAGCCCCGACATCGAGCGCGAGAAGCAAGACGCGATCGATGCTGAAGAGTTTCTGCGGATGCTGGAACAAACCTACGCCGAAGCGGGCAGCAAGCTGCGCAACGCCCGCGCCGATCTGGAACGCGCCCAGCGTGACCTGAGCCGGGCCGAACAGCAACGCGCCGTCGCCGACCGTCAAGCCGAAGCCGCGCGCCGCGCCGCCGGGCTCGCCAGCACCACCGATGGTCTCGGCACGGCCTTAAAGGCGATGAAGGAAAGCGCTGAAAAGGAAAAGGTTTCGGCGGAAGCCCAGCTTGCCAAGGCCAAGCTGCTCTCGCTCGGCAAACCGGAAAAAGAAGATCCGAACATCGCCGCCGCCCTTGCCGCTGCCAGCGGTAAGCTCCCCGCCGGTACTGCCGATGTCAGCGCGCGTCTTGCAGCCTTACGCGGGCCGCAAAAGGCACTGCCGTCGGGTTAAGCGCTTAGCCACTCGGCTTGAACCTCTGGATCAGCTTCGGTTGCGGCAAGACGTGCGTGCGCGTCGAGCCGCGCCGGGGCGAGTTGCCGAACCGCCCACACTGCCATACCGCGCACGAGCGGGCTGTCGTCGGCCAGCAGGCTTTCGGCGACAGGGGCAAGCTGCGGCACCCCGCTATTGCCCAGCGCGATCAGCACATTCCGAACAAAGCGGGCGCGGCCCGTGCGTTTGATTGGCGAGCCCGCAAAGAGGGCGCGGAAACTAGCGTCGTCCAGCCGCGCAAGCTCGGCCAAGCGCGGGGCGGTGAGTTCGATGCGGGGGAAGAACGCCGCCTCCCGCGTTTTTTGCGCAAATTTATTCCAGGGGCAGACGGCCAAGCAATCGTCGCACCCATAGATGCGGTTGCCCATCAGCGGGCGCAGGTCTGCGGGAATGACGCCCTTATGCTCGATGGTAAGATAGGCCACGCAGCGCCGTGCATCCAACTGGTACGGCGCGGGAAAGGCTGCCGTGGGGCAAGCGCTGAGGCAGCGGGTGCAGCGCCCGCAATGGTCCGCCTCGCTTTCCTCCGGGGCAAGATCGACCGACAAGAAGAGTTCGCCTAAGAACAGCCACGAGCCGAACTCCCGGCTGACCATATTGGTATGCTTGCCCTGCCAGCCGAGCCCGGCTTGAACCGCGAGCGGCTTTTCCATAACTGGGGCGGTGTCGACGAAAAGTTTCACGTCGCACGGTAGCCCGAGCCGCGCTGCCTCCGCCATCGCCGCCCCAGCTAGGGCCCGCAGGCGAGCTTTCATCAGATCATGATAATCCTTGTTGCGCGCATAAACTGACACCGCCCCGCGCTCGGGCCGCTCCAGCAGCGCGAGCGGATCATGCCCCGGCGCGTAATTCTGCCCGACGACGAGCACCGAGCGCGCGTCCGGCCACAGGGTTTGCGGATCGGTCCTGCGGTCAGAGTGCGCGTCCATCCAACCCATATCGCCATGACGGCCCTCGGCGAGAAAGTCGCGCAACCCCGCGGCGGCGCGCGCGGGCACGGAGGCAGGGGCAAAGCCGACCGCATCGAACCCCTGCGCCAGCGCCGCATCCCGCAGAAAGGCGCGAAAGGCCTCTTTAGGGGATGGTGAGGGCGGAGAGGAAGTCATCCAGCTCTTTCTTGGCGGCGGTTGCGACCGCTTGCATGGCGTCGATACCCTTTTGCTGGTCGGCGAGCTTATCTTCCACCGCCGTCAGGTCTTTCAGATACCGGCGGGCGAGATCGGAATTCGCCGGAACGGCGGGCAGGCTTTCCCGCAGGCGCTTTTGCTCAACCTCGGTCGCGCTTCGGGCCTCTTTGCGGCTGGAAACCTCCTTCTGGGCGGTATCAAGCCGGGTATTGATGGCTTGGGCCTGGTTGAACGCGGTTTGAACCGCAGGCGGATATTCGGTTGCCGAGGCTGCCAGTATCACCCAGTTGATGCCTGTACGGAGCAAGTTGATTTCGGTGAAATTGGTCCGGTCGATGATCACATCGAGCGACCGATCCTCGCCGCCCGTGAGGGTAAATCGATACCCGCGCGGGGTTTCCGTCACCCCTTGTGTCGGTGCCGTGAGGACGGACGGCGGCAGCGGGCGCGGTTGATCGATGAGAATCGGTCGACTATCGCCCGCAGGCAACACAATGCGGTAGCTGGTTTTATAGGTCACCGCATCCGTGCGCTTGACCACGCCGCGCGCTACGGTGAGCGTTTGCAGGCGGCTGGTGCTGTCTTCCTTGCGCGTAAGCTTCGCCCGCCCGTCGCGCGCGTAGGCGATAAAGCGCTTGTCGCCCTTCGGGAACAGATCAAGCCGCCCATCGCCAACGAACCCACGCGGGCCATCGTAGAGCGAAACCACCCCCGGCGGTAGGCTGGTCGCCCCGCTATTGGTGACATCGACCGCCGCTTGCAAAGAATTTTGCGCTTGGCTCCCGTCCCATACCAGCACCTGCTGCGCCGGAACGGTTTGATCGATGATCGGCACCGACAGCGACTGCCCGGCGGCAACGCTGATGGTTTGCGGCAAGGTGAGGTCGATCTGCGTGAGGTTTTCACTGGCCTCGGCGGTCGGAACCGGGGGGCGGGCGTCCTTCGGTGCGGACCTACTGAAATATTCTATCCCGCCGGGCTGAATACCCGTTCTCACGGGTGCAGGGGATGGCGCTACTGCCGACATGCTCATTGCCACCTCCCCCTGATCCATCTCAAGCGGCCTTACCTTTGCCACGCTCAGCGGCACTTCGGGCCGGTCCACCCAGGTCGAGGCATAGAGCGGTTGGCGGAAGGTTACGGGCTGGCCCGACGACAGGGTGAGGCGGATGTTTTTCCAATCCTTGCCCGTGCGGTTTTCCAGCACGGCCCAGCCTTGTAGGCGCGCGGTTTTGCCGTCTGGGGCGAGATCGAGCCGGTAGGTGGCTTTCCACACCGGGGCGGCGACCACATAGGCGAGTTTCACCACGCGCTCGCCCTGGCCTGCAACAGCGATGGCAAGGGTGCGGGCGCTACGGTCGCGGCCT
>VYLZ01000115.1_pt1 | contig 14956 bp, 14 predicted proteins | sample 5115361 | NCBI WGS metagenome assembly VYLZ01 (sample SAMN12291805, study PRJNA351875) | freshwater metagenome | isolation source: freshwater lake | place: USA: Michigan, Sixteen Lake | collected 2013-08-07 | reverse complement strand
AATCCACGCTCATTTTTGTTTCTCATATCCAAAGATGAATCTTTTTATATTCTCTTCAAGCCCGATGCAGTTATATAATTTTTAACAACTTTGAGTTTTTAGAGGTAGCCTAAAATAAATATCGACCTGAAAGTTTTTGCTCATTCTTTCCATTGACCCCGCACCACACGATCATAGGTGATGAAATCTGTGTTGATGGGCTCGAATCCTTTTTGTCGAAGCAACAAGGCTACCTGTGCCCGATGATAGGAGCAATGATTGACGAGGTGCATCATAATGCTTTCCACATTGTTCGTGTAGGGGTCTCCCGTATAGTTGGTACAAAATCAAGCCACTGTTGGTTGGCATCCTTAGCCATCTTTTCTAATGTATGAAGCGAATACTCTCCCCATAATTTTACGTTGGGGGGCGTAAGCCCTTTGATCCGATGCAGCCATAAAAATTGTGCCGCTAGCACATGTCCAAAAATGGAAAGAATCTTTTCGTCCGTCACGTCTTCACGGCTAAGTCTGGCAATCACCCGATCGTTGGCCCAGGCGTTGTATTGATATAATTTTAAAAAATACTTTTTCATGATGCGTCTTGAAAACAGAAAAGGAAAGCAAGTTACTTGCTTTCCTTCAAATTAATAATCAGATGACCAACAACTCTCTTATTTTCTATTCTTCTGCCCCCATCGCTTGTCCATTCTGTTTAATCTTTTAACATCCCAAATTTCAAATCGAATTCGGATGTTCCATTCGAAGCCACTCAAGCCAATGGGCGCATTATCGTTAGTAGGGTAATCTGCCTTGTAGCTAGAAGTAAAATTAAATCGGTAACCACCAGAAGCTCCTACATAAAAATCATACACCCAAACACGAAACTTGCGTTCAATGCCCATTCCACCATTTAGAAACAGATACCACGTTGACCATGTTTTTGAATCGGGACTTGCCAAAGTAGCCACACTGCTGGCAAATGATTGGCGCACAATGTTGTCGTACAGCGTCAGCTCACTGTAGCCAAAGCCTTCTGTGAGAAAAGGATAAATTAACCATTTCGGGTGCTTTACTAAATCAAAATTGCCTCCCAACTGCAGTTCCCAATTTCTCAATCGAACATCTTTTGTGGCTGATTGATCTAGAAAACCTGGATCTGATTGCAAAAACGAACCGGCTAGGTGGGAATACGAGTTGTTCTTACTGCCATGCCTGGTGAAGCCAAAAGTCCCACCGCCATAAAAATTTTGAAGTGTTGGATATCCAAGACTCGACAAGGTCGAATTAAGTTTTGCGAAATCGCCATGAACAACACCTGCATGTGAGTAAAAACCAATTTGCTTTTTCCGCTTGGTCGAATCGCCCTGAGCCAGTCCAATTTGCCAAGCGATAAGAAGGAAGAAAATGAAAATCTTCGAACGCATATTGAAAGATAAATAAAAAAACTTTCTTGCATTGCAGAATTACCTTTTCAAAGACTGAACCTTGAAGTAGGTCAAGCTTCGCCACAGCCACTCAACAGAGCCATACTGAAATCGGGCCAGCCACCACTTGCTAAATAGTATTTGAAGAATAAACACGAACACGGCAATTGTGGCCCAAATGCCGGCCCCGAAATGCCCAAGCCAGCCGAATCCATACCCAAACAAAAGCACCGTGCCCACCAAGGCTTGCATCAAATAAGTAGAGAGCCCCATGCGCCCTACTTCATAAAAATTCATCAATCGCTGGCGCCATTTTTCTTTTTGAAAAGCCGAAACGATCAAACCCACATAAATAGCGGCTAGAGCCGTATTGAAAACATCGTACACCGAACCTCCTATCAGAAACTGAAGCGACTGTGTCATCTCTACTTTGGCAACAAAAACTACCAAGGCCAACACTCCTGCGAAAACTACACAACCTAGCAGCGACCACAGTCCATAGTGGATTAACTTTTTGAAAAAAGGAATATTTTCGAAAACGTTTTTTCGCCCGGCATAGAGACCCAACAGAAACAATCCCATTGTAATGTAGAGCCTGCCCGACAGAATTTGAAAATCAAACTTGGGCATGAACTCATAAAAATTTGCTCGAAGGATATTTGGATAGCTTCCTGATTTTAGCGTGTTGTAGTAAACTTCCAATGCCTTTTCATCGCCACTCATAAAAGGATTGGCTGAGTTTGTTGGCGATAGCACATCAACGGTTCGTTGGATGATAGCCGGTGCATCAAAAACTAATAGCAACGCGAGTGCCAATAAGAATTTATCAGGTAATTTATAACACAACAGCAACCCAACGCCCAATACGGCATAGATGGTGAGTATATCGCCCCGGTAGTGAAGGTGGTGTGTAAAACCGATTGCAAACAGAACCAGTAATCGCCACGCAAAGCGAAATAGAAAGACAGGAGAGCCATCGCTTTTATTCAGTTGAATAAAAAAGCTCATCCCAAAGAGAAAAGAAAAAATCATGAAGAACTTGCCCGAAATGAAAATGCCGATGAATCCCTGAACGATCATATCAGCCAGGTTGTGCGCGCCATAATTTTCATGAATTTTAGGCGGCTGCCCTGCGTAATACTGTTCCGTGAAGTGAACGAGAATGATGCCTAGCAAGGTAAAACCCCTAAGCACATCGATGACCTGGATTCTTTCTTGTTGATTGATGGTGCGCATCGAGGCAGTGGTGAGCCTTAATAGCGCTATTTCGAAACCCTTTCCAATCCCTCCTTCGCTTCTTTCAAAGTATTGTCCAACTTCAACGCAGTCTCAAACAATTTTTTCGCTTCAACTTTGTTACCTCGCTTCTCCTTGATTTGCGCCAGCCTCATGTTGGCTCCTGCATGTGAGGGCTCATTCTGTTTGGGAGAATAGGACAAATACTTTTTCAAACACTCTTCTCCTCTATCTAATTTCTGTCCACTAACTGCTGCCGTTCTCCCTATTTGATATATCGAAACATAGTCTTCCGGTGTTTTCTTCAAAGCTTCTTCAAACAACGCAAATGCCTTATCGTATTGCTTTTGATTCGTGTAAAAATTGGCAAGTCCATTTGCATAAGTGGGGTCTGCTTTCGCCATTTCCAAAAATTCTTTCTCGGCTTCGTTCGGCTTCTTCTCAGATAGTAAAATATTTCCCATCTGCCGATGCCCCTCTGCCCGATTGAGTTTTAGAATCTGATTGGCTACTTCCTTGGCTTTCTCAAAACTGCCACCCATAAAACCCGGAGCCTGAGTGTAATATTGAATAAGGGAAGTGCGTGCGTCAATGTTCTTTCCATCCAGCGCAATGGCTTTCTCCCAGGCATTTTTCATTTTAGGTGCCAGCATCCCCTGCTTGATCATATTCGCGTCCCGCGCAATAGTGCCATACGTGTTGCCCAGCCAATTGTGGTAATCCGCCACCTTGTCGTTTAGCTCGACAGCCTCCTCAAAGTAATCTTGGGCATCGTCAAATTCTTTCTGATTGAAAGCGATCCGACCTAAATAGTACCGTGAGCCAGCATAATCAGGGCTTTTCTTTGGTATGGCCTCCAGAATTTTTACAGCCTCGTCATATTTTCTGGCTTCAAAAAGCGCAGTTGCTTTGTCGATAGCCGACTGGCCGTAGAGGGAAACAGGAATAAATAATAAAACATAGATCAATGATTTCATAAAGGGAGTCGTTTGTTGAACTCTTCGTTTAAGACTGAAAATATAGCGATAAGGTTGCGCTTGTCGACCGGATGTTTACCAAATTGTTAAAAATAGGCGAACGATGGATGGGAACTAGGCATTATTTGTTTGCAATACCTACCTTCATAAAAATACTCCACCCTATGCGATTATTCGTAATTCTACTCGCCACACTTTGCTTAAGTGCTTGCCAACCTAAAAAAGAGATCGCCATCAAATGGAAAGAGGCCGTTGCTTCCCATTTTGATGCCGCCCTAAGGCCGTTCTATCACGGAGTGGCCTCTGGAGATCCTTTACCCGATAGAGTGATCATTTGGACACGCGTAACGCCTGAAGATTCCCTGGCATCCATTGATGTGAAATGGGAATTAGCCGAAGATGCTTCTTTTTCTTCTGTTTATAAATCTGATTCGATCACCACATCTCCGGCCCGAGATTATACGGTGAAGATAGATGTGGATGGCCTAAAACCCGGCCAAGTTTATTTTTATCGTTTCATGGCACTGGGGCAGACGTCCATTGTGGGTCGCACCAAAACAACACCTGTCGATGCAAAAGATAGTCTAAAATTTGCGGTGGTTAGTTGTGCCAATTGGGAGTGGGGCTATTTCAATCCCTATGATAAAATTGCAGATCGCCCCGTGCTAGATGCTGTGCTCCATCTTGGCGATTACATTTATGAATACGGGAAGGGAAGATATGGCGATACCACTATTGGAAGAATCAATATTCCTCCGTATGAGATTGTTTCATTGAAAGATTATCGCACTCGTCATTCTCTTTATCGATTGGATAAAGGGTTGAGACGAATACATCAACAACATCCATTCATATCCATTTGGGATGATCATGAGGTGGCCAATAATTCCACGGTAACGGGCGCACAGAACCATCAGCCAGAAGAAGGTGACTATCAAGCGAGAAAAGCAGCAGCACGCCAAACCTACTATGAATGGATGCCCATTCGCGAAAGTAGTGAACTTTATCGCTCGTATTCATTTGGCCCGCTGGCCGATGTGATCATGCTAGACGAACGGCTGGCTGGTCGTGACCCTGAGATTACCGACATCAACAATCCGGATCTAAAAAAAGAAGACCGTACAATGCTTGGCGCTACACAACTCGCCTGGTTTGAAGATCAACTGAAGTCTTCTAAAGCCACATGGAAGTTGATCGGCAACCAGGTAATATTTTCGGATATGTACTTAGAGGCGGTGTATCCAAAAATGCCACGCAACCTGGATTCGTGGGATGGTTTCCCGGTAGAGAAGAAAAAGATCATCGACTTCATCGCGCAAAATAAAATTAAGGATATCATTATCACAGCAGGCGATACCCACGCCTCGTGGGCGATAGAAGCAGCCGTTGATGTGAAAAACGCCTACAAGCCTTTTGCTGTCGAGTTTGGTACCACTAGTGTATCGTCAGGAAATGGTAATGAACGCAAGCCAGATGATACCGTGAAACTGGCTGAGCAAGCGTTGATGAAACAAAACCCACATGTGAAGTATGTCAACGACCGCGATCATGGCTATTTACTTTTGACGCTCTATCCCACCAAAACGAAAGCGGAATGGTTCTACGTAGAAAGTTTACGCACGCCTGAAACGAAGGAATATTTAGCAAAAAAATACGAAGTCGAGAAGGGTAGCACCAAACTAAAATAAAAGAGTGTTCTCTGCGTTTTGATAGGAATTCTACCATCCATCTGCCAATGAAAAAGCTGTTATTCTCACTCGTTCTTTTGGGCTGTTTCCTTCGTGCTGCCGCTCAAGTTATTGGCACACCTTTTCCCGAAATGGTAGCCGAAACAGTCGATGACCAGAAAGTCACCTTGCCGTTGGATGTGAGAGGGAAATACGCACTAATTGGGTTGGCCTATAGCAAAAAGTCTGAAGACGAACTTAACTCCTGGTTTAGCCCCATCTTTAACAAATTTATACGTAAGCCGGAGGGAATGATGGCTGGTATGGGCTATGACGTGAATGTCTATTTCGTCCCCATGTTCACCGGAGTGAATGCGGCCGCCACCGGCACAGCAAAAAAGAAAGCACTAAAAAATACCGATCCGCAACTGCTTCCCTATATTCTATTCTACAAAGGAGAACTAAAAAAATACAAAGAAGCTCTGGATTTTGAGAGAAAGGATATCCCTTACTTTTTTGTGCTAGATCCAACGGGCAAAATTGTTTACGCCACATCAGGAGCCTACTCCGAAGCGAAGATGGATGCTGTGGAAGAAGTGATCGAATAGGTCAGTTTGTGTACTAAAAACAAATGCACCATATTTGATTGTAGGCACAAGCAGTACAACCATGATTACAAAACAGTCGATTCAGGACGCGCACGAACGGATCAAACCCTATATTCAACACACACCTGTGTTGACAAGTAAGAGTTTAAATGAAATGGCGGGCTGCAGTCTATTTTTTAAATGCGAAAATTTCCAAAAGGTAGGTGCCTTCAAAGCGCGGGGTGCTATGAATGCTGCCCTGTCGCTAAGCGAAGAACAACGCAAAAAAGGGTTAGCGACCCATTCATCGGGCAATCACGCGCAAGCGATTGCTCGTGCAGGAAAAATTCTAGGAGTGAAATCGTACATCGTAATGCCGCGCACGGCACCGGAAATTAAAAAACGCGGAGTAAGAGGTTACGGAGGTGAGATTTTCGAGTGCGAGCCGAATCTGGCTTCAAGAGAATCAACGCTCGCGGAAGTAATCAAAAAAACAGGCGCAACAGAAATACATCCCTTCAATAATTACGAAGTGATTACAGGACAAGCTACTGCGGCCAAAGAGTTGATAGAAGAAATCAATTCACTGGATTTTATTTTGGCACCTGTCGGTGGTGGTGGACTATTAAGTGGCACTGCCCTGGCTGTAAAATATTTCTCCCCACAAACAACGGTGATTGCCGGTGAACCGGCCGGCTCTGACGATGCCTATCGTTCAATGCAAAGCGGTAAAATAGAAGAAGCCCAGTCAAACACGATTGCCGATGGGCTTCTGACGAAGCTTGGCGACAAAACTTTTCCGATCATTCAGCAGAACGTAAAAGAAATCATTACAGTAACCGATGACGAGATAATTGCAGCCATGAGGCTTATCTGGGAACGGTTGAAAATAATTATTGAGACTTCCTGTGCGGTGCCCTTCGCGGCCGTACTAAAAGATAAAACAAAATTTGCGGGCAAGCACGTGGGCATTATCCTTACTGGTGGGAACGTAGACTTAGAAAAAGTGGGAAAATTATTCGCGTAGTGTAGATGCTACTCAACGGGAAGATTTGCTGCTTTCCACGCCTTCAATCCGCCTGCACATTCATAAACTTCCTCGTATCCTTTTTCCTTTAGAATTTTTGCTGCTTTTGCACTCCTGATTCCGCTGCCACAATACACAAAGATGGGCTGGTGTGGAAGCGTATCTAATTTAGTAGCAAATGCGTCATCGTACACAATGTTCTTCGCATCATGTATTTTGCCATTCGCCACTTCTTCTACTGTCCGCACATCGAGCAGTATTGCTTGGGCGGTCGATTTGTATTTTGCTTCAAAATCTTTTGGAGATAGAACAGCTTCGGTTGGCTTCGATTGGCAAGCTAAGAGAACAAGAAGAAAGGTGAGCTTTTTCATTGAATTAAATTAATGTTTGGACATAAGCGGCAAATTCTTCTCGCCACGAATAACACGAATTTACACGAATTTTATCTTGTTTTTATCTGTGAATTCGTGGCAATGCTTTTTAATTTACACTAGCCTAGTTCGCCCACTCGCACTAGCAGTTTCTCAGTGGCCCGGATGCTTTCGTCTTCAGAAAGTTTAGCCCCCTCGTATTCTATTTCAAAATACACGAGTTTTATCTTGTCCCCATTCGTGTTTATTTGTGAATTCGTGGCAACGCTTTTGAATTTACACTAGCCTAGTGAGCCCACTCGCTCTAACAATTTCTTGGTAGCACGTATGCCTTCATCCTCCGAAAGTTTAGCCCCCTCGTATTCTATCCCAATATGAGCTTTATAACCAGCGGACTTTACAATGGAAAGCATTTTTTCATAGTCTGTCTCAACGCAATTGCCGGAGCTATCAAAATCGTAACTCTTCGCGCTGACACCCTTTGCAAAAGGCATCATCTCTTGCACCCCCTTGTAACGATCGTATTGTTCCACACAAATTTCTCCGTTCTCCTTTTTCTCTCTCCGAACACAAAAATTTCCAAAGTCGGGCAGAGTACCACAATTCGGCAAATTAACTCCCTTGATTACACCACTTAACCATTTTCCATTGGACGAAATACCTCCGTGGTTTTCAACAATCACATTAATGCCAACGGTTTGGGCATACTCGCTTAGTTTGTGCAGTCCATCTATCCCCGCCTTTGCGACCTCCTCCTGTTTTCCGTCACCATAACAATTCACACGAATAGAATGACAGCCTAAAAATTTAGCCGCATCAGCCCATTTGTAATGATTTTCTACAGCTTGCAATCTCTTCGCGGCATCTAGGTCTGCCATGTGTCCCTCCTGATCAATCATAATCAGCACACTGGTAACGCTATGGTCATCGCACCTGCCTTTCAACTCCTTCAAATAATTGAAATCGGTCGCCTTGTCTTTAAAAAACTGATTGACGTATTCTACAGCCGAAATATCAAAATCCTTTTTTGCCTTAGCCGGAAAATCTAAATGATTTAACATTTTTCCCTGCAAGGCCTTGTGAAGAGACCATTCTGCTAATGAAATTTTAAAAAATAAATCCTTTTTGGAACCATGCGCTTGCCCAAGGGAAGCCACCGGCTCAAAAACTCCGGATACCAAAGTGTAGCTGGAAAGTAATCCGAAACCTTTTAGGAATTCTCTGCGATCAAATTGTTTCATTTTTGATTTGTTTAAAATCTAAGTTCAACTAATAAGTGCAACACAAGTTTAACTAACTCGGTCAATTGAAGGGAGGAGAAATCTTCCCTTCTTTCAACCTCTTGTGTTGCACTTATTAGTTGAACTTAGAATATTTCAAAATCATTTTTTAAATAAATCTTATTTCGTGTAGTTAATGCGCAACTATTACCTTGCTAACATGAACCAATTGACGATTAGATCTAAACTGAACATAGTACATACCCGACACAAGGTTCTTAACAGATACACTACGATTACTTCGCTGAGGAAGATTGCCCGAATGGATAAGCTGGCCATTTGAATTGATCAGGTAAAATTGTAAATCGGGCAGCTCGGTATAAAGAAAAAGTTCATCGTAAACCGGGTTGGGATAGGCAATAATCTGGTTAGTTAAAGCTTCTTTCAACCCCGTGATAACACCTCCCCTTCCGGAGAGATCAACCTGTATCGGAACACTACTTCCATTTGACGTAATGACGAGGCTTCCTTTGTATTCCTTTGCTTCGGTAGGCTGAAACGATATAGGTAATACATAGGCACTTTTAGGAAGTATACTTGCCGATGCTGCACCGGTAAAGCCTTCCGGATACTCCAACTTTGTGATGGTAAGTGGACCATTCCCATTATTTGTTAGAGGTAAAACAAGTACCCTTGTTTGATTCACCCCGACTGTATTGAAAGAAAGCGTGTCTTGCACTTTTAGTTCACGTGAGGAACCGGACCCGGTAACGTACACCGTCAAGGGGCTGGTCGCTCCATTAAAAAACAAGCGAAGTTCTCCTGCATAACTTTCTGGTGTAACTGGGTTAAAGCTGACAGCAAGTTTAAGAGTGCTGTTTGCCATAATTGAATTGCTGCCGGTTGAGCCTATAAAACCAATGGGATTCTGAACGCTGTCCAGCTTGAGAGCTTCACTGTAATTATTCTCAATACGCACATCCTTTGTAAAACTACTGCCCACATCAACGAAACCAAAATGAAGTTCCTTTTGAACCGATACCTGTGAGAGCGATTCATTCAAGGTGGCGGTAAAAATCCCACTGCCGTGCGTGGCCACGGCAACGAGGAAGGTATTGTTGCGTGAGGCTATCATGTCGACCGCACTATTGCCAATTTGATCAAGTGCAATTTTTTCCCAATGCGTATTTTCTCCATCCATCTGCTCAGTAGCAAATAGCCCGGTAGATGTGCCTACGAAATAAACTTTTCGGTTTCCCACTTGCGCAATTTCCAGCCAAACCAGAGCAGGGCCATTTCCGGTGCCATCGGAGTTTTCTTCCAGATTGCCAGCCACTTTCTGCCAATTGCTTCCAGCATCAACACTCCGATAGAGGCTGTATTGCTCGTAGTTGGAAATAACGGCAAATAACTCATTACCATTATCAGGATCTACTTTAATCTGATTTACGAAAGTAAACGCTTGAGCCGGAATTTTACCGCAAAAATGAGGACCATCATAGTCGCTAACGTGTGCTTTTTCGTAACGATAAAAAAGCAGATCCGAAGATTTTCTTGCCGCCATGTATACGCGATGAGTAGGTTTTTGTGAGCTTATACCAATAGCCAAAAGTGCATCATAGTCCACACTTCCTAGTGAAAGACTCTCCCACGAAGATAAAGGAGGATTTAACAAAAGTTGGTCAAGTTTGTTGTTTCGCCAAACCTGTTTTCCAACCGTAGTAAACATGACGTTTTTATCGGAAGGATTAAGGAAGAAAGGGTGAATGAAGCGAACGCCACCGAGGGCAGATCCATTGAACACAAATTTCTGTTCCAGCTTGTCACCTTTCCAGGTATTTACCACAATCGCGGCATTTTGAATGCTCGTGTACAACAAGGAATCGTTGAATGCTGCATATCCGCCATCAGCTCCCATAACGTTGCTCCAGGGCAACCCAGGTGCCCGTTGCATATGTGTGCCATTATCCTGTGTTCCTCCTGCCACCGCCTGGCTGGCGCCTTCCGTGCGGATGGCAACGGAATAGAATTGGGTGGCTGCGTAATTATTGTTAATTGGTCTCCAGTTCTTCGGCCATGCCGCTATATCCGCCAAGTAAACGCCACCATCGTTGATATTGAGGGCGAGGTTGGGATTGGAGGGGAAGAAAACCAAGCCATGATGATCCTCATGAGGTTCCGTGTTCATACTCACATTTGCCAGCGAGCTGAATCCATCGGTGCTACGATAGAGGTAAATACCTCCGAGAAACACTACTGCAGGATTGCTAGGATGAACACTTACAAACATGCAGTAACCCGATTGCGTGTTAACACGTGTGAAGCTGGGTTCCCGGATTTGAGTGATGACGGAACTTCGGTCAGTCCACACGCCTCCTGAACTGTTGTGCTGATAATGAAACAGGTCGTGCTCATTTCCCCGTGCGATGAAAAAATACACTTGGCTTTCGTCCGATGGTGCGATGGCGATACTAGCTCTTGGCGGTGCGGTTTTTTGGAACGAAGGAGAAATATTGGACCACGTTACGCCATCAGCCGAACGAAATATCCCGCCCTGCGTTCCTGCGGCAGTCGCATAAATGATACCTTGAGACGTGACCGCCAGATTGTGATGAAGCCGGAAGCTCGTAGTACCCAATGTTCGTGCCCACGTTTGGCCGCCATCGGCACTTCGCATGATGCCAGCTGATGTTGCAGCGAGCACCACATCCGCATTGGTTATCGTTGGATGTACGGCCAATGCAATCACAGCAGAAAAACTGGCAGACGTTTGAATGGGTGTTGCCGAAGTACCGGGTAACGATACCCAGGTGGCTCCGTTGTCGGTAGACTTAAATAATCCTTCGGAGTTGCTCCGCGAAGAGCCCGAGGACTCCTGTGTTCCAACGTACCAGGTGCTACCCTTGCCTGGGCGAGGATCTTGTGTGATAGCCGATATGTTGATCATTAGGTCAGCTGATGAAATTCGGGTCCACGAGCGGCCACAATCCCACGATTCCCATAATCCGCCAGAGACTGCGCCAGTAAAAATGTGGCATTCATTCGCCTTGTCGATAGCGATGGCACGGGTGCGCGGACCAACTGTAAAAGGGCCTCGGTGTTGCCAGACTAAAGGTAAATCCAGGTTGGATTTTTGACGTGCATTGATATTGACTTTTTGTGCCTCAATCATCTCAGAAACAAATCGCAACTCCCGCTGGTGCATGTTTTCGGGAATCTCGCCAGTACGGGGATTACAAAAACGCATTTGATCATAACGTTCACGTGCCTGCGGGTCATCCTCCGTACCTGCGCTACTCCCTTTTTCCAATAGGGCATAAGTCCATAATTGAGACGTATCCAAATTCTTGTTGTGCAAAAGCACGCTTGCGAGAAAAACTACAAAAAGAATGATTGTAACAACTAACAACAGCCTTGGTTTTATCTTCACTTCCATATATTTTAATTATTATTAAACATGGCATACAAAGATAAAATTATTTGGGGAACTGGCTTTTATCCATATTAGGTAAAATACGCAGCGCATTTTTGTAATAAATTTTCTTCAAAAGATCATCTGGTAAGCCAATGCCATACATTCTCCAAAAGGCATGATAGCGTTTGTGATAGGGGAAATACTCGTCTTCCGTTTCCAATACCCGAAAATAGGTCTCGTATTCATCGGGTACCCAACTATCCTTACCAAAAAGAACACGATCTTGATACTTTGTTAGAAAGGCTTTTGCCGCACGTGGTTGTCTGCCTAACTCCGCAATCACGGCACCAATTTCAGTCACCATGTTGGGGTATTGATCCATCAGTTGGCTCAGCTTTTTCAAATCGCTGCCAAACCAACCTAAGTGGGCATTGATAAATATTGTCTTGGGGTGTTTCTTGAAAATGTTGTGCTGCTCTGCAATAATCGTCTCCCATTTCACGGTATCGGTGTCGTGTCTACGTCCTGGATGCAGTTTTAATTCCAACCATCGTTCATTTTCCTTATCAATAGGTTGCCAAAACTGTTTTGGGTCTGCCGCGTGAATCAAAACCGGTATCCCCAATTCGCCACACTTTGCCCACACGGGGTCAATTCGCGGGTCGTCTATTTGAATTCGCCTTCCTTTGCTGTCTTTATTGAACATCCCAAGGCTCTTATAAATCTTCAATCCCTTCGCGCCTCGCTTTACGTCTGCCTCCAATTGCTTTACTGTGCGAGTTGTCCAATCGGGCTCATCGATGGCTCCAAAATCAACGTTTGTAAATAGTACAAAGCGAGTAGGGTATTGTTTCTGAATATTGTCGATCGATTTTTCCAGATGATCTCCACTGCTGCGAAACCCGCGCCCACTTAGGTTGATCATAACGCCCATGTTCAACTTATCCATTTCCTTTACCAAACCGGTCAAGTCTGCTGTATTCATATTGCCCTGGTGGTTGTGGATGTCAATAAAAGGAAACTTAGCCCTTGTTATTCGGTGTTCTTCTACTTTTAAAGAAGAGGGCGGATCGTAACTCTCAAAATCCATTTTCATGTCCAATGGCTTTTCTTGTGCCCAAGCCTGGAAAGTCGATAGAATAAGTAAAATGGCCATTAAATGCTTCATGTATTTCTGGTTTTAAAGGCAAGGTACGTTTTTGAAAAGCCTGTGGGTTCAAAAAAAATGTAAACGGTAATTAAACCGTTGGCACTTTGCTATGTCTAAGCTCAAAATTCGACAGCTATGAAAAAATGTATTTCCCTTTCGATCTTCTTAGCGATAGTACTAATCCTGTTAGGCGTTTATTCTGCCAATGCACAGCGAGTTATTGTTACCCGTTCGACCGTGCTTGTGCCAGCGCCTGCCAACGCCCGCATGTCTACCAACGGCTATTGGAAATGGAGTCCTCGATTTCAAAAATACATTTGGGTTACTCATTCAAGAACAAGGTTGCGTGTGCATCGCGGATATCGTGTCAGAATCTAATTTACGAAAAAATGAAAAAAGCAACATCCATTCTCAAACACACCATGAACCTGCTGGCCGAAGATGTCCAGTCATTTAGAAAAATTGTTTTGACTTCTGGCGGGGGCGACCTCCCCAAGGAGATTAAGGAAAAACAAAAACTGATTCACGAGATTGAAGGCTGGCTGAAAAATACTTCCAGGCGAACCGCGTTATAGCACCAAAAAAGTTTTCATGTTTTGAATCTGTCAAATCTTAGTAACTTGCTTACTTTGATCTGAAAGCACATGAAGAAAATATTTTTGGGTTTCCTTTTACTACCTTTCCTTTGCAACAGCCAAACGATTGATCAGTCGTTAGATGTAGCCAAAAGAAAAATTGCCTCTCGAAACTACATCGAGGCAAAAGCGGATTTAACGAAACTGATTGAAGCCAATCCAAAAAACAAAAACGTTTTTACGCTTCGCGGTCGGGCAAAAATGGGATTACAAGATTATTACGGTGCGATCGGTGATTTCAACTTTGCCTTGGATATTGACTCCACGTTCGCGGAGGCACTTAATTACCGAGGTGAAGCAAAAGTCAGTTTGGGCGATGATGATGGAGCTATTACGGATTTAGACAAAGCCATTCGATTTAACTCCAAATACGAGGAGGCATATACCAACCGGGGATTTGCCAAGTACAATAGCGAAGATTTTCAGGGTGCCTATTTTGATTTTTCTAAAGCGCTCGAACTTGGCTCGCCTTCCCGCGATAAATACCTATATCGAGGAATTGTCAAAGCAGACTTGGGTGAGTTTATTAGTGCCATCGATGACTATTCAAAAGCGATTGAGCTTGACAAAAATGATGCAAATCTCTACAATTACCGAGGCGTTGCTTTTTATAGTACCTCTAATTTTGATAAAGCGATTGCCGACTATGATCAATCGATCAAGCTCGACCCCAAAGATCCGTTGAAGTATGAAAATCGCGCACTGGCCAAAAGTGCAAAACAAGATTTGAAAGGCGCATTGGAAGATTACAATAAATCGCTGGAATTGGACAACCAAGATTCTGAGACGTTTAATTTGCGTGGGGTATTAAAGCATACGATGCTTGACTATGATGGAGCGATTGTTGATTATACAAACGCAATTACTCTTGACGAAACTAACGAAACTTACTTCGATAATCGTGCCCTGAGCAAGAGTCTCAAGGAAGATTACGCGGGCGCTGTAGATGACTACACATCTTCTATTGAATTGTATCCAAACGACCCTGAAACGTACTACCAACGCGCGCTGGTGAAGCTTTCCATGAACAACAACTACGATGGTTGTCTGGATCTAAAGCGTGCTGAAGAACTGGGATCACCAGATGCCAAGAACGCGATAAAGAAAAATTGCAAGTAACTTACGTGGTCACCCGTTGGCCACCGATTCACTAATTTTCGCGAACCGTCATTCAACCATTAGTGACTATTCGTGAATTCGTGGCACAAAAAAACTAACGAATAGATCCATTGAAAATTCTTATCATAATCAACGGCATTTCAAGAA
>VYLZ01000267.1_pt1 | contig 15157 bp, 9 predicted proteins | sample 5115361 | NCBI WGS metagenome assembly VYLZ01 (sample SAMN12291805, study PRJNA351875) | freshwater metagenome | isolation source: freshwater lake | place: USA: Michigan, Sixteen Lake | collected 2013-08-07 | reverse complement strand
TAAGCCGAGTTTTCAAGGTGCTGTCCGCCCACTTGGTTTTCGAGACGGTCTTTTTAATTCTAACGTAAAGCCAACCTAGAACGGCGGGGTTTCCCACCCAAAATTTTCGATGAGCCGGTCGTCCGCTATCTTGTCCCGTTTATCTCCTACGTCCGTCTAGGAGAAGCCTTAGTTTTGGATCGGCAAGATGGTCTTGTGGTTTACGAAAGCGATCGAGATCTTCCCTGCACGGAAACCGGACCTTTCTGGTTGGTGACTCCTAAATCGCTCTGAAAACCCACACCCCACACCCCACAACCCACACCCTGCCCCCGCGAAAAACTTTTTGCCGCGGGTGGAGTCGGCAAGCAGCAAAACCCGTCGAATTTTTATAACGCTTGCGATCGCAACCAAGCCACGGGTAAATAGAGCATTTTCTTGGGTAAAGGCACGAAGGCACGACGGGCGAAGACATCGTAGTTATTTGCTTCAATTACGTCTAAAATGCCTTGATAAAGCAGTAAAGCCGCCCAAACCGGCCAACGGGAATCGGGATTAAGGGCGCGAATCCCCCTTTCGGCGGAATCGTAGTAATAACGAGCGCGCTCAATTTGGAAGCGCATTAACGCCTGCCAACGGTGATCATTAACCCCTTTGAGTAAATCGTCTTCGCTGTAGTTAAAACGCTCTAAATCCTCTAAAGGTAGATAAATCCGCCCACGATGGACATCTTCCCCCACATCCCGCAAAATATTGGTTAATTGATTGGCAATACCGAGATCGATCGCTTCTTCTTGCGGAATATAGACGCTTTGATTGCGCCGCCAAGGAGCAGAGCGATCGCCATCTTCCAATCCTAACACCGCGCTGGACATTAACCCCACCGTCCCCGCCACCCGATAGCAGTACAGTTTTAGTTCATCAAAGGTTTGATAACGACTGCGATAGAGATCCATCTGTTGCCCAGCGATCATATCCCGAAAGGGTTGGATATCCATGGGGAACTTTTCTAGAGTATCCACGAGAGCGACATCGGCATCCTCAAGGGCAACCCCAGAAAAGACGGTTTCTAGCTGTTTTTCCCATAAATCAAGGGTTTCAGGTGTAGTTAACCGGGCTTGGGGTCCATCGACCAGTTCATCGGTACGACGACACCAGACATAAATTGCCCAGATCGCTTGACGTTTTGCTTTCGGCATCAGGAGAGTACCGAGATAAAACGTTTTGGAATACTTCTCTGTAATCCGGCGACAGAGTTCGTAGGACTCCGCAAGGGAGACGAGGGGTTTGGTGGGGTGGGTCGGTTTTGGCAATTGGAGCATTCTGCTGGGGCGGAATGATTGACTTAGATTAACGGCGAACTGTGGCTAATGATATAGCATTGTCTCACTCAAGGCCATTTTCGTCATTAGTCCCTAGCCAGAGAATTAACGAGCGCTGGACACTGGTGTAGATTGGGTTTTATTCAGGTTTAGCGGTGCTGCGGGGTGATCTTTGCTGATCACTGCTGCCGCTAATTTCCCCGATAAAACTGCTCCTTCCATGCTTCCTAAATATTTTTGCATGGTATAGTCACCGGCGAGATAAAAATTCTCGATCGGAGTTTTTTGAGAAGGTCGATAAGCTTGTCGGCCAGGGGTGGCTTTATAAACTGATCGGGGAGTTTTCACCAGATGATATTTTAACAATTGACTGGGATTATCGCCAGTAAAATGTTGGGGAAAGAGTTTTTCTAGTTCTTTCATCGTGGCGGCGATAATTTCTTCATCGGATTTGCTAATCCAATCCTGAGCGGGAGCGAGAACTAATTCTAACATCGAGCGATCGGGGTTAGCGTATTCTTTACAGGTGTTGCTCATGTCAGCATAAACACTGAGTAAGGGCGAACGGGAGAATAATAAATGATCGATGTCGGTTAGTTTGCGATCAAACCAGAGGTGTAAATTAATGACGGGAACCCCTTCTAATCCTTCTAATTTTTGAAAGAATTTATCTTCTTGCCAAGGTTTGGGTAGTAAAACTTTTAAAGGATCTACAGGCATCGCAGACACATAAAGATCGGCTTCAAAAAGATAATCTTCCCCACCGTCTAAACCGCGCATTAAGAAGGCTTTAACTGTGCAGTTTTCATTTAAGATAATCTCTTTTAAAGGGGCATTTAAGCGCACCTCACCACCTCTAGCGGTGATGTAATCGACTAAAGGTTGGCAGAGTCTTTCCGGGGGTGAACCGTCGAGAAAAGCCATTTTTGAGCCGTTTTTCTCCTGTAAAAAGCGGTTGAGGGCTGTTAGTAGAATTGTGGCGGAAATCTCGTTAGGATCGATAAAGTTTAGGGCTTTCGACATAGCGATAAACACTTCTTTTTCTACCCTAGGCGGTATGTTTTGTTTCTCTAACCATTCCGACCAAGAATATTTATCCATCTCCTCGACGTAACTTTGGCCTTTAACAATGGCAGGAATTAAACCGAGTCCAAATTTAATTTTTTCCTCCCAAGTTAACATATCATTATTGCGGAGAATGGCAACAATACCGTTAATTGGGGCGGGAATATCTGGGAAGTCAAACCGCGAATAAGTCCCCGGTTTTTCCGGCTGATTGAAGATCATCGAGTGTTCTTTCCACTGTAGGCGATCTTCTATGCCTAATTCTTGGAATAATTGCAGCATATTGGGATAAGCGCCAAAGAAGATATGTAAACCGGTTTCGTACCAGTCCCCATCGGCATCTTTCCAAGCGGCAATTTTTCCCCCTAATACATCGCGACGTTCCAGTACGATGGGCGTATGTCCCGCATCGACAAGGTATTTCGCACAAGATAATCCGGCTAGTCCCGCACCAGCGATCGCAACTCGCATCGTTTCCTATCTACTCTCTAATGTCTTGTCTTTATCACATTCGCTATTATACTTCACATTTCGTTACATTTTTTTCAGCTTATTAGCTATCAGCTTTTTTCTCCGGTACTCCGGTGCTCCGGTGCTCCGGTGTTCCCCACTTCCCACTCCCCACTTCCTTGATAACTGCTTACTGCTTACTGGTCACTGCTTACTGGTCACTGATAACTGATAACTGATATTGTGATATGTAATTAGCTTAACTCGCTCACCTTTTTAGTTCACGCGTACACCCTCTTCAATCAATCGCTATGACTTTTCCCACTACGTCCCCCCAAGTCTCGGAAATAGAGAATAATCGTGCTTGGCATAATTTAACTGGCGAACAAACCCTAGAAATACTGAGAACCAATGGGGAAACCGGCTTAATAGAGGCGGAAATTGTTAAAAGAAAGGATATTTTCGGGTTAAATGAACTAAAAGAAACGGGGGGACGTAGCCCGTTAATGATTTTATGGGAACAGTTTACTAACATTATGTTAGTGATGCTGATTGCCGTGGCGGTGGTTTCGGCAGTTTTGGACCTGAAAAAAGGGGAATTTCCCAAAGACGCAATCGCTATTTTTACAATTGTTATTTTAAACGGTATTTTAGGATATTTACAGGAAAGTCGGGCGGAAAAGGCTTTAGCAGCCCTTAAGCAGTTATCCTCGCCGAAAGTCCGGGTTATCCGTAATGGTAGCACCTTTGAAGTGGCGGCCAAGGTACAAATTGCCGCCGATGGCAGATTATTAGAAGCACAAAACCTGCAAATCCGCGAAGCTGCCCTCACGGGTGAAGCGGAATCGGTGAATAAACAAGCACAGAAGGTTTTACCAGAAGATGCCTCTTTGGGCGATCGCATTAACCTCGTCTATCAGGGTACGGAAGTAGTACAGGGGCGCGGGAAAGTGGCGATTACCAAGACGGGAATGGATACGGAAATCGGTAAAATTGCCGCCATGTTGCAAGGAGTAGAAAGTGAACCCACACCCCTACAGCAGCGAATGTCGCAGTTAGGTAACGTTTTAGTGAGTGGTTCCCTAGCTTTAGTGGCTGTAGTCGTGCTTGGGGGCGTAATTCGCTCCGGTTGGCAGTTTTTTGAGTCATTATTAGAAACCTCCCTCAGTATGGCTGTGGCTGTTGTCCCCGAAGGTTTACCGGCAGTGGTGACGGTGACTTTGGCAATTGGAACCCAAAGAATGGTGAGAAGACAAGCTTTAATCCGTAAATTGCCGGCAGTGGAAACTTTAGGCTCGGTAACGACGATTTGCTCCGATAAAACCGGAACTTTAACTCAAAATAAAATGGTGGTACAGAAAGTTAATACTTCCGAGCAGACAATTACTGTCACGGGGGAAGGTTACGCGCCCATCGGTGAGTTTAGTGGTGCTAGTGAAAGTGATCCCGAACTACAGGCAATTTTAACGGCTTGTGTGCTGTGTAATGATGCACTTTTGCAAAATAAAGAGCAAGAATGGTTAATTTTAGGCGATCCCACCGAAGGAGCTTTACTGACGTTAGCGGGTAAAGGAGGACTATATCGGGAAGCATTGCAGCCAAAAAGCCCTCGTTTAGGCGAATTTCCCTTTTCTTCCGAAAGAAAGAGAATGTCAGTAATCTGTGAGAATGCCCAGTTAGGTTTGGGGGATTCTGCCTATTTAATGTTTACCAAAGGCTCACCGGAATTAATTCTCGAACGTTGTTCTCTGATCCAAGTTGGGGCGGAAAGTCAACCCTTAACAGCTGAACAAAGAAGCCGTATTTTGGCACAAAATGACGAAATGGCGGGTAATGGCCTACGAGTCTTAGGTTTTTCCTATAAACCGATGACAGAAGTGCCAGAAGCGGAAAAAGAAGATAGTGAGGAACAATCCCTGGTTTGGTTGGGATTGGTGGGAATGCTCGATGCACCCCGCAAAGAAGTTAAAGAAGCGGTTGCTCTCTGTCGTCAAGCGGGAATTCGTCCGATTATGATTACCGGAGATCACCAACTAACGGCCAAGGCGATCGCCATTGAATTGGGCATTGCTGCTGTCGGGGAGCGAGTAATCACTGGGAAAGAATTAGAAAAAATGTCTCAGAATGACCTAGAGGGAGAGGTAGATAGTGTGAGCGTCTATGCTCGCGTTTCTCCCGAACATAAGCTGAGAATCGTCCAAGCTTTGCAAAAACGGGGCAAATTCGTCGCCATGACGGGGGACGGGGTGAACGATGCTCCGGCACTAAAACAAGCGGATATCGGTATCGCCATGGGCATTACCGGAACCGATGTCAGCAAAGAAGCCAGTGATATGATTTTGCTGGATGATAATTTTGCCACCATCGTCGCTGCCACTGAAGAAGGGCGCGTGGTTTACAGTAACATTCGGCGCTTTATTAAATACATTCTCGGCAGTAATATTGGCGAGGTTTTAACGATTGCAGCGGCTCCTCTGCTCAATTTAGGCGGTGTACCCCTTTCTCCCTTGCAAATCCTCTGGATGAACCTTGTCACCGACGGTTTACCGGCTCTTGCTCTGGCAATGGAACCCGCCGAACCTAATGTGATGAAACGTCCACCTTTTAGCCCCCGGGAAAGCATTTTCGCCCGCGGTTTGGGTTGGTATATGATTCGCATCGGCATCGTCTTTGCCATTCTCACCATTATTATGATGTACTGGGCTTACCAATATACTCAGGCAACCCCCGAAATCGGAGATCCTGGACGTTGGAAAACTATGGTATTTACTACCCTCTGTTTAGCACAAATGGGTCATGCTTTAGCGGTGCGTTCCCATACCCAGTTAGCTGTGCAAATGAATCCCTTCTCTAATCCTTACATTATCGCCGCCGTGGGCTTGACAACGATCCTACAATTGTTGTTAATTTATGCTCCTCCTCTACAAAGCTTCTTCGGTACTCAATGGATTAGTGGCACAGAATTATTAATCTGTTTTGGATTTAGTGCCTTAATGTTTGTTTGGATTGAGTTGGAGAAGTTATTTATTCGCTGGTTCATGACGAAAAAATAAATCAATGCCAACACCAATTATTCTGACTTTAACGGTTTTAGTCGTTGCTTTAGTCGCTTTCGTGGCGGAATGGCTACCAGTAGATTTAACCGCTTTATGCGTGGCTATTGTCCTCATTCTTTTGGGTTTAGTTACTCCCGAAGAAGGTATCGCGGGATTTAGTAATTCTGCCACGGTGACGGTGATGGCGATGTTTGTGCTTAGTGCTGGAATTACCCGCACGGGAGTGATTCAAGTAATTCGCGATCGCTTGCTGGTTTGGGGTGGAAAAAATCCCCACCAACAGGTATTTGTCCTAGGGGCATTAGTGGGGCCGATTAGTGCTTTTATTAATAACACGGCAGTGGTGGCGATCTTTTTACCCATCGTCGAAGATTGGTGTAAAAAACAAAAAATTTCTCCTTCTAAGTTATTAATTCCCCTTTCCTACGCGACGGTTTTAGCGGGGATGATTACCGTGGTGGGAACTTCTACTAACATTCTCGCTAGTGGTATTTCTGCCAAGCTGGGTTATGGGGAATTTAGCTTATTTCAATTCACTGCTTTGGGATTAGTCACTTTTTTGGCAGGTTTGATTTATTTAACAATTTTTGCTCCGAAATTACTACCCGATCGCAAATCTTCCACCGGGGAATTTTTAGAGGATGATTATGGTTCTAAAGTATATCTGAGTGAGGTAGTTATTACCCCTCGTTCTAATCTTATCGGTCAAACTTTATCCCAAAGTGGACTACAAAGAAAGTTTAATTTTGATGTGTTGGAATTAATCAGAAATAAGATACATTTGTCCCAACCTTTAGCTGATAAAGTTCTCAATGCTGGCGATATTTTAATCGTTCACAGTAGTCGGGAAGAACTATTAAAAATTAAAGATGAACGGGGATTAGAAATCTTTGCCGATGTCAAATTTCAGAAAGAAGATATTGAATCGGCAATTACTACAGGTGAGGAAAAATTAGCCGAGGTTTTGATTCTCTCTAATTCCCGTTTAATTGGGACAACTTTAAAAGATTTGAAATTCCGTCAGCGTTATAACGCCACGGTTTTGGCGATTCGGCGTGGTTCAGAATTACTGCAAGGAAGATTAGGAAAAATTCCTTTAAAGTTTGGCGATTTGCTCTTGGTTCAAGGACCAAAACAGAGTTTTATTGGTTTACAAACCACGCGAGAATTATTAGTTTTAGAAGAGAAAGAAATTGAATCATTGCGACAGGATAAGGGCATTATTGCTTTAATGATTACTTTGTTGGTGATTATTATTGCTGCTTTTGATATTCAACCGATTCTCGTCACCAGTTTAGTTGGGGTGGTTTTAATGGTAATTACTGGCTGTCTAAAACCGGGGGAAGTCTATGGTTCCATTCGTTGGGATATTATCTTTTTATTAGCGGGTTTAATTCCCCTGGGTACTGCCATGGATAACTCGGGAACGACTAAATGGTTAGCGGATAATTTAGTGGCTATCGGCGGCCATCTTTCGGGGTTTTGGATCTTAGTTTTCTTCTATCTGATTACTTCAGTTTTAACCGAAATCCTCTCTAATAACGCCGCCGTGGTTTTAATGATTCCCGTCGCCGTGGAAGTGGCGAAAACTTTGGGTTTAAATCCTTTGGCTTTTATGTATGCTGTCACCTTTGCTGCTTCTAATAGTTATCTCACACCAATTGGCTATCAAACTAACACCATGGTTTATGCACCCGGGGGCTATAAATTCCTCGATTTTACCCGTTTGGGTGCGCCCCTAAATTTAATTTTGACGATTTTAACCCCTAGTTTAATTGTCTTGTTTTATGGCTTGAAATAAAGAAAGAGAGCGAAGATTCTTCGCTCTCTAAAAAGAATTTGATAGTCGTCAAAACTATTTCGATTCGGCGAAGCGTTTACGCAGGGATTCGGCTCGCTTTTTCGCCACGGTATTATTAGGATCAAATTTGAGAGTTTCTTCGTAGGTTTCGAGAGCTTTTTTAGCCATTTGTTTCTTTTCGTAAACATTGCCAAGATTATTGAGAGCGATCGAATATTGAGGATAAAGTTTAATTGCTTCTTTGTAGTTACGAATCGCTAATTCTAATTGTTCTTGGGCAAAATAGGAAAAACCGAGCGCATTGTAGATTAGGGCTTGATTTTCTGGTTCGATGCTTTCTTCCCCAGAGATTTTTAAAGCCTTTTGTAGTAAACTCAATGCTTGAACATAGAGTTTTTTATCAAGATAAAGACTCCCTAATTCATAGTATTCTTTAGCTGTACCTTTTTCTTTTTGCAATTTCTTTTGTAGCTTGTTAAAGGTTCCTTCTACTCGACGGGTTTTAAAGATTTGCACGATGACAAAAATTCCTAAACCAATCACGAAAATTAGCAATCCAGAAACGTAAATAAGCGGTAGGGTATCTTCCATAATTAGCGATCGAGCAATTAATATTTTTATACTTATTCAATCAGATTATAGCAGGATTTAGTCAGTTATCAGTGATCAGTGATCAGTGATCAGTGATCAGATTTCAGTTTTCAGTTCACTGATTACTGTTCATTGATTGCTCACAGCAAAAAACTCCCATCTCCCCACACCCCACACCCCAACCCCACACCCCACAACCTATCTCCCTATCTCCCTATCTCCCCATTTCCCGAATTCTCAGAGGTAAGCCCCAATAGTTCACCCGTTCTACTAACCAGCCGGTGGATTCTAGCCGCTCGATCGCTTGATTGACGCGTTCTCGGAGACTTTGGTACTGTAAACCTTTAGGGAGAACGACTCCTAGAGCGATCGCCCCCAACTGGATCGGTAATTGACGATAATTGGGGAATTGCTGCACCCAACCGGTTAAAAGGCTATTATCAGCCGCAAAAGCGTCTATTTCCCCCGTTTCCAGTAAATTTAAAGCTTCTTGATAGGAAGCAACCCCGCGCAGGGTAGCGTTAGGTAAATGGGAACGCACAAGGGCGATTGTCGTCGAGCCGTTGAGTACGGCGATTCTAGAGTTAGCTAGGTCTTCTAAACGCTGAAATAGCAGGGTTTTCGTCACAAAACCGCTGCTATCGAGGTAATAAAAGGGGCTAAAATCCACTAAGCGCTGACGTGCGGGAGTAATCGCCACACGAGCGATCGCCAAATCCACCCGATCATCAATAACCACCTGTAAACGCTCTTGATTACTAACGGGTTTGAGAATAATAGCACTGTCAGAACCGAGAATTTCTTCAGCTAGACGTTTAGCGATGTCGATTTCCAATCCTTGCAGATTGCCCTGAGAATCAAGGAAAGCGAGGGGAGGGAGATTATTTTTGACAGCGACAATTAATTTTCCCCGGCGTATAATCGTATCGAGATCGGCGCTAAAACTTGGGGCTACACCTAAGAGCAAAAAACCAAGAATAAATAACAAATTTTTCATACTGTTTTACCTACAATAACCCGATTTCTGCCTTGATTTTTAGCGGCTAACATGGCATGATCAGCCCGCTCGATCACCTCTTCTAGATTATTATCTTGAGGGCTAAATGTTGCCACACCGATACTAGCAGTAACTGGCACTTTTTGTTGAGCAAGTTCAATATTTAACTTGTTAATTACTTGACAAATGCGCTGGGCTGTGGTAGCAGCATCTTCAAGATTAGTTTCTGGGAGAATAGCGACAAATTCCTCGCCCCCAAAGCGCCCAAAACTATCCACTTGACGCAGACAGGTTTTAATTGCCCCAGCGACAGTAATTAAAGTTTTGTTTCCTAGGATATGACCAAAGGTATCGTTAATATGTTTAAAATGGTCGATATCGATGAATAGAACCGAAAAATAACGATGATAACGACGACATCGTTGAAATTCTTTCTCACCTAAGTAGAGAATCTCTCGACGATTATTTACCCCAGTTAGGCTATCAGTTCTGACTAGCTTTTCTAGTTGAGAATTGATATTTTTCAGTTCTTCTTGAGTCTTTTTTAGTTCTAGATGAATTTTAACTCTGGCTAACAGTTCCCAACTATAAAAGGGTTTATTTACATAGTCCACAGCCCCAGAATTAAAAGCATTGAGAATATCTTCTTTTTCCTTACTATCTGTCACAAAGATAATTGGTATATGAGCGTATAAAGTGTCAGTTTTTAGTCTTCGACAAAGTTTTATTCCCTCCATATTTGGCATCATTAAGTCAAGAAGAATTAGGTCAGGATTAGCAGTTTTTACTCGTTCTATTGCCTGTTTAACACTACTAGCAAAACTGGTGGCATAACCAGCAGAATCAAGAATACCCACAGCTAATTGGAGATTTTTGCCGACATCATCAACAACTAAAACTAGACAGTCTTCAGCAGAAAATTTAATCATCATCAGTAAGTATAACTAATCAAGTTAAGGAGAAAATAGAGATACAATTATTAGTGATAAGCTGTTCGTAATTTAAATTGCTTGGGCCAGACGAGGCAAGAGGCAACAGTCAACAGTAAAGGGATTGGGAGAGATTCGGCTAATCTAAGAATAAGCGGTTTAAATACCTCTTAGCTTACAGCATTTCTGATAAAAATGAAGTATGATGGGATTGGGCATCACCCCCAAAGGTTAAGCTTGTCCCTAGTTTCTAGAAGTCCGCTTTTTTCGACTAGAATAAAAAAAGCCAGCCAGAATAGCCACAATTTTAAAAATTTCTCCTCTTAGACTTGACGTGAAAGAGTCCCTTAACCCTACTTCTTTGGATCTCAAAACCATTTTTCCCTTTAAACTCGACGACTTCCAGCACTCGGCGATCGCCGCTCTCGCTGCCGGTAAATCAGTGGTTGTCTGCGCTCCCACGGGTTCCGGCAAAACTTTAATCGGAGAATACGCTATCTATCGCGCCCTAGAAAGGGGCAAACGGGTTTTCTACACCACTCCCCTGAAAGCTCTTTCTAACCAAAAATTCCGGGATTTTCAAGAAAAATTCGGTCGCACCCCCACCGATGGCGATGAGGATTCCCCGCTGCTCTTTGCCGAAGTGGGATTGATTACCGGCGATGTGGTGATCAATCCTTCAGCATTAATTGTAGTCATGACTACAGAAATTTTTCGCAATATGCTGTACCAAACCCCGATCGGTGAGGTAGGCACTTCCCTAGAAAACGTGGAAACCCTGGTTCTCGATGAATGTCACTATATCAGCGATCGAGGTCGCGGCACCGTTTGGGAAGAATCAATTATCTACTGTCCCCCTAGTATCCAATTAGTGGCCCTCTCCGCCACCATCGGCAACCCCGGAGAACTCACCGACTGGATTAACTGGGTGCGGCAACTGCCCCAACCCGGCGACAATAAGCAGACCTCCAGCTGTGAGCTAATTAACTCCGATTTTCGCCCCGTCCCCCTGCGCTTTTATTTCGCCAATAAAGAGGGATTATTCCCGCTGCTCGACCCAAAACAGAGCAAAGTTAACCCGAAACTACGCTCAAAAGTCGGCCAAGGCAAACCCCGACGCTTAAAACGAGAAGATTGTCCCACCATCGCCTCCATTGTCACCACTCTGCGGGACAAGGATATGCTCCCGGCCATTTACGTCATTTTCAGCCGCAAAGGTTGCGATCAGGCGATTCGAGAGCTAAAAAACCTTAATCTCGTTAATCCAGAAGAAGCTAGAGCCATTTACTACCGTTTACTCATTTTCTTCCTAGAAGATAATCCCCATCTGCAAGAACTCGCCCTTTCCTTCTTTGCCGTCGAAAATCCGCCCCTACACCAAAAATTACTGGCTTTTTTCGCTAATAACCCCCAGTCCGACGATCAACTCCTCCGCCTCTTAACCGCCGACCCCGAGACGAAAAATCAACTGTTTGAATTCCTGGCCAGTGCTTCCCAATTGGTGCGCGCCGACCAAGTGGAACCCCTCACCCGGGGCTGTGGTGTTCACCATGCCGGGATTTTACCCCTCTGGAAAGAATTAGTCGAACAACTCTTTGAAGCCGGTTTAATTAAGGTGGTTTTTGCCACCGCTACCCTCTCGGCCGGGATTAATATGCCCGCCCGCACCACCGTTATCTCGGCCCTCTCCAAACGCACCGATGATGGCCATAGTATGCTGACTCCCTCGGAATTTGTTCAGATTGCCGGCCGGGCTGGTCGTCGGGGAATGGATGCGGTGGGCCATGTGGTGACAGTACAAACGCCCTTTGAAGGGGCAAAAGAAGCGGCTTTTCTGGCCACCGCCCAACCGGAACCCCTGCAAAGCTGTTTTGCGCCCAGTTACGGCATGGTCTTAAATCTCCTGCAAAAACACAGTCTAGAGGAGGCCAAAGACCTCTTAGAGCGCAGTTTCGCCGAATATCTCGCTCGTTTGAAGTTAAGCCCCGAACGACAACAGATTACCGCCTTAACCACCGAATTAGCTAAGTTGGATATGGAATTAGCCGGTATCGAGCGGGAGCAGGTCTTCAGTTACGAAAAGCTACGGGAAAGACTGCGGGAGGAAGAAAGACTGTATAAAATCGTTGCTAGTCAGTCAGAAGCACAGAAAAGACAGGAAATACATCTAAAATTGCCGAATATTCCCGTCGGAACTATCCTCCACCTCAAGGGCAAACATATTAAGGTTCCCGTCCCCGTCCCCGCTATCTTTGTCAATACCCTGCACGGGGCAGGTCAAGTGCGAACCCTTGTTTGTTTAGGCAGTGATAATCGCTGGTATTTAGCCGCCTATGCCGATATTAGCGAGATCGATCGAGGTTTTCTCTCTCCTGCGGAATTAGGCGAACTAATACCCCCTTCCCTGGAAGCAGTTTCCCTAGGGGGTTGGCGCAAGGGTGAGGAAAATACTCAGGCGATCGCCGATTTAATCCCTCAACAAGTGCAAGGCATCCCACCAGTGGCGGAACTGGAAACACAATCACAAAGACTTGAAATTGTCAATAGTCAAATTGCCGCTCATCCCCTGCAAAAACGCAAAAATCCGGGGCGATTGATGAAATTATACTACGATCGAGAGATTGCTCGCGATAAGTTACACAAAGCCCAGATTAAATACCAGAAACAACAATCCCGTAAATCCTACTACTGGGAAGAATTTCTGAATCTAATCGAGATTTTGCGAGAATTCCAAGCATTAGAGGGTTATTTGCCCACTCCCCTCGGAGAAGCGGCGGCCACTATTCGCGGGGAAAATGAACTCTGGTTAGGATTAGCGATGATGTCCGGAGATTTGGACAGATTGACTCCTAGCCAACTAGCCGCCGCCATCAGCGCCATGATTACGGAACCCCCTCGCCCCGATACTTGGTGCAATTACCCGCCTGTGCCAGAAGTTATCGATATTTTGCGGCAAGGAGAGGGAAATTCCCCCGGTCTGCGAGAAGTTCGCCGTTTACTCTATCAAGCTCAATCTCGCTACGATATCACTATTCCCGTCTGGTTAGAAACCCAACTGATGGGGATTGCCTCCCGTTGGGCCCAGGGGACATCCTGGCCGGAATTGTGCGAAAATACTAGCCTCGATGAGGGAGATCTAGTGCGACTATTACGGCGCACCGTCGATGTTCTCTGGCAAATTCCCCAAATTCCCCGAGTTTCCCAAGTCCTTAAAGATAATGCCCGTCTCGCCGTCACAGCCATGAAGCGCTTTCCTCTGTAAATTGATCACTCTTTTAAACAATGGGAGATGGTAAGGAAAGTAACTGTTGGTAGGGCGAGGATTTGCTGATAATTGTGGTGCAATCCCTGTTGATAGAGGTGATTTGCTCCTTGATTTAAATCCGCTAAAGCCGATTGATAATAACCCAATTGATGCCGCAGTAATCCCCTTCTAATATAAGCATCGGCATAAAAAGGATCGATGGCAATCGCCCGATTTAAATCGGCGATCGAGCGCTCGTATTCACCTAATTGGTGAGCGGTACAAGCTAGATTATAGTAGGCTGAGGCATTATTTTTATTTAACCGGAGAGCTTGATTAAAATCCGCTTTGGCTGAGGTAAAATTGTGGAGGGCTAAATGAGATAAACCTCGATCATTATAAATAGTGGCTAAAGCGTCGGGTTGCCAGTTAGTAATTTGACGCAAGGATTGATTAAAATCAGCTAGGGCAAGGGGATAATTTTTCCTAGCCGCCTGAACTAAACCCCGATTATAGTAGGCTTGATAATAGGTGGGTTTTAACCGGATAGTCTGGTTATAATCGGTCAGCGCCTGTGGATAATCTCCCAAACGATAAAAAGCTAAACCCCGATGGAAATAGGCTAGATAATTATCGGATTGCTGTTGTAAAGAGCGGGTGCAGTCCTGCCAAGCGCGGAGATAATCCTGTAAATAAATCTGAGTTAAACAGCGATTACTGTAGGCTAGGGCCAAGTTATTTTCCTGTTCGATCGACTGATTGAAATCCTGCAAAGCTTGCTGATAATTACCTGCCTCTAGTTGTTCAATTCCCGATCGCAGCCAGTAGGATAAATGTACTGATTTAGCCGCTTTTCCCTGCCGAGGCCATCCCCCCAGCACCAGCGAACAGAGCAGTGCAACAATAAGCAATCGACCGAGGTGAGGCAGAAAATTTTTCAAAACCGTTGACATAGGAGTATCTTTGTGCATATACTCCCAATTCTGAGGAAACTTTCTCGCTCGATCAACAGACAGCCTGTCAAATGCAGTTATCAGTTATCAGTTATCAGTTATCAGTTATCAGATGTGAGTTTTCAGTTCACTGATTACTGTTTACTGTTCACTGTTCACTGAAAATACACCCCACTTCCCACAGTCTAGGACTGGTCTATGTCTCTAGAGGTCGGGGCTGCGATAAGCTGATAAAGGAACTCGTCGCTAACGCAGTTGACACCCGATAACCGATAAATGATACAGGAGTTATCTATGGAAACTATTTTTATCCCCCACCTCCTCAAATCTCCTGATCGACAAAGAGTGATCATCATCGATAATTTTATCCCCAGTCTAGAAACCTTGACACCAGTGCGGGGGACCTTGCTGGTTAGACATGGGGGCAATTTTTTGGAAGTATCGGTGAAAGCAGAAACCATCGTCACCTTAACCTGCGATCGCTGTTTACAACAATATAATCATCGTCTGCAATTAAACACTTCCGAATTAATCTGGCTAGACAAAAATAAAGACTACGATAACTCCTATCCTCTAGAGCGAGAAATAGCCTACGAAGATCTCTCGGAAACCCTCGATCCTAACGGGGATTTTGACCCGCAAATGTGGTTATACGAGCAGTTATGTCTAACTTTGCCCCCCCGTCAACTCTGCGGAGCCAATTGTCAACCACCCGATTTTTTTCTTCCGGAAAATACTGCCATCGATGGTCGTTGGGCCTCCCTAGAATC
>VYLZ01000106.1_pt1 | contig 15249 bp, 12 predicted proteins | sample 5115361 | NCBI WGS metagenome assembly VYLZ01 (sample SAMN12291805, study PRJNA351875) | freshwater metagenome | isolation source: freshwater lake | place: USA: Michigan, Sixteen Lake | collected 2013-08-07 | reverse complement strand
AGGCACGGTAAAGGCCGATATTGCCGCCACCGACAGCGGCGGCACGATGGTGGTGGAAGCCGAGCACGTGCGCTACGAAATCGATCAACCCCAACCAGACGGGAGCACCAAGGCGCGGGTGCTGATCCCCGATTTCAACTTCCGCCTCGTGCGCGGCGCGCGGGTTGGCTTGATCGGCCCGAACGGCGCGGGCAAGACGACGCTGCTGAAGATTCTGCTGGGGCAATTGCGCCCGACCAGCGGCAAAATTCGCATCGGTTTTGGCATCGAGCCCGTCTATTTCGATCAAAAACGCGAACAGTTGGACCCGGACGATACGCCGTGGAAAATTCTGTGCGAGGGCGGCGGCGATCAGGTGATCATCAACGGTCGCCCGAAGCACGTGGTGGGTTATCTGCAAGATTTCCTGTTCGCCCCCGAACAGGCCCATAGCCCCATCCGCAGCCTTTCGGGGGGTGAGAAGAACCGGCTGCTGCTGGCGAAGCTCTTCCTGCACCCGGCCAATCTGCTGGTGCTCGATGAGCCGACCAACGATCTCGATCTCGAAACCCTCGATCTGCTCGAAAAAGTGCTGGCTGATTACCCCGGCACCGTGGTGCTGGTGAGCCATGATCGCGACTTCCTGGATCGCACAGTTACGGCCACGGTCGCCTTCGATAGCGACGGCGACGTGCGCGCCTATGCGGGCGGTTATACCGATTGGCTCGCCCAGCGCCCGGACGCGCCCATCGAGAAAGCCACGGCAAAACCGGCGTCGAAAGCCGAACCCGCTGGGCCAAAAACCCCCGCCACCAAACTGTCATACAAAGATCAGCGCGAGCGCGACCAACTGCCGATGCAGATTGAAACAACCAGTCAAGCACTCGCCAAGTTGGAGCAAAAACTGGCTGATGCGTCTTTTTACACAAAAGACCCAAAAGGGTTCGCCGAAGCCTCAACAAAACTAGAAACCTTGCGCGCAGACCTTGCAGCTTTAGAAGATCGTTGGCTTGAGTTAGAAATGAAAGCCGAAACCCTGGCACAATCGCGCCCTTAGGGTAATTGTATACAGTCTTTAGCCTTTTCTTAGGCCGCTTCAGCGTTTTATTATTAATAAAACCTTAATCTCAAATTTATGCTTAAATTATTTTGAAGTCTTGCCGTCGCGAGTCGAACAGGGTAGGCTGTTTAAGTAATCTATCTTGTGTTATGGAAGCGGCCCCGTGAAATCTGCCGTTACCCCTGCTCGTTCAAGCACCAGAGTAACGGCACCCGCTCCGGCGGAGGCTTTGTCGTCACGGCCCGCCACGATATCCGAAGCAAAACTAACCCGTCTGCGTGAAGATCGCGCCCGGTTGTTAGCATTTTCGTTCTCGCGCGCTGAACTTTTGCTGGAAGTTGATGCCAGCGCCACGATTACCTATTGTTTCGGGGCCAGCTATTCTTTAACCGGCATGTCAACGGATGATCTTGTTGGCCTTCCGCTTGCAAATTTATTGGCCGAAGCCAGCCGCCCACTCGTCAAAGAAATTCAAATCGCGCTGGTCAACGGGCTGCGTTTGCGCCCCCAGGCCTTATTCTTGACGTTGAAGGGCAACCGGCTTGCGGCGGGAACCGTGGCGGGCTTTCCGCTCCCCGAACGGCAAGACCGCTTCTACCTCTCCTTCGCCAACCGTACCGACGTGGACGAAGAGGGGCTGCCGCGCGCGCTGGAGCGGTTGGAAGAGGGTCAAAATCAACGGGATCGCTCGACCGGACTACTGACCCAAGACGCGTTCGCCGAAATCGCCACCCGTCGCCTGAAGTACGCCAAAGAACACCCCGAGCAGGAACCTTTGCGCCTGACGATGGTGGATTTGCAGGGCGTCTCGGACCTCGGGGCACGGCTGGATGCGACCGAGCAAGCCGCGTTCCAACGGGCGCTCGGGGCGCTGCTGTCCAGCCAAAGCCAAGGCGGCGACAGTGCGGTGCGGCTGAGTGACGATAAATACGGCGTTCTGCACGAAGCCAGCGTGGACGCGCGCGATATTAAGGCGCAAGTGGAAGCCTTGGCAAAACAGTTGGACCCTGATGGGGCTGGCGTTGAAGTTATTGCCAGCGAACTCAAAATCGACATTACCGATATTAATGTGGTCGATGCCAGCCGGGCGCTTATCTACGCGGTCACCAAGTTTACGGAAAATCAAAAGGGCGATTTTACCGTCACCAACCTGAATGAAAGCCTGGGGGCTTTGATGAAGGATACCGTGGCGCGGGTGACTTCTATCCGCGACATCCTGGCCTCGCACGGCTTCAGCTTGGTGTTTCACCCGATTGTCGATCTAAAAACCCGCCGCATTCACCATCAAGAAGCGCTGTCGCGCTTGCCCGATGGCTCGTCGCCGTTTGAAACGGTGACCTTCGCCGAACAGCTTGGCATGGTGACAGAGCTTGATCTTTCCATCTGCCGCCAAGTGCTGAAACAGTTGGATGCCGAGCCGGACGCCTATGACGTGGCGGTGAATATCTCCGGCGGCTCGCTTGAATCCGAACTGTTCGTGAATGATTTTGAAGAACTCCTCCGCCGCTACCCCAAATTGCGCCGCCGCCTGCTGATCGAGGTGACCGAATCAGCCGCGATTGGCAATTTGGAGCGGGCGAGCAAGATCATCGACCGGCTGCGGGCGCTGGAATATCGCGTTTGCATCGATGATTTCGGGGCAGGCGCCGCCGCCCTGCACTACCTGCGCGCGTTTAAGGTCGATGTGGTCAAGCTCGATGGCGTCTACGTAAAGAACATTCAGAGCAATGACCGCGACCGTATGTTCGTGCGCGCCATTCTCTCGCTGTGCAAAGAGCTCGGGATCGAAACCACCGCCGAAATGATCGAGACCGAGGCCCAAGCCGCCATTCTCACCTCGCTCGGCGTGACCCACGGCCAGGGCTATCTGTTCTACAAGCCCAACGGACGGATTTTTAAGCGCCCGGCCTATTCCCCAATCCCCGACCAATGGGACCCGGCAAAAACCCGCGTGCGCCCGCGCCGGAGCGTTTGGGAGTAGGCAATCCGTGGGAACCCGTCTGGAACGCCGGACGGGCACTTAGAGAGTCACAACGATTTTTCCAAACTGCTCGTTAGACTCAAGAAAACGGTGAGCCTCGACAATCTGCTCGAAGGAAAATGTCCGGGCAATTGTCGGTCGAAACGAACCCGACTCGAGGCCATCGAGTATGAAGGTTTTAGCGGCCGCTAGCCGAACTGGATCGTTGATAACCTCATGCATAAGGTACCCTCTCAGCGTCAGGCATTTACTCAGTACAGTAAATAAAGGGAAAGGGGTTGGGGTCGAACTTAATCCCCCATACTCGATGAGAATACCCCCCCTGGACATCGCCGCCGTAAGTGACTCAAAGATCGGGCCCCCGATGGGATCAAAAACAACCCTCACCCCGCCCAGGTTAGAGAATTCTGTGAGCTTTACGGCGAGATCTTCTTCCTCGTAAGCAATGACGAAAGCCGCGCCAGCCTTAATAAGTGCCTCCCCTTTTGCATGTGTTCGCGTGATGGCGATAGGAATAGCGCCGATTTTATTGGCGATCTGTATCGCGGCAAGCCCAACACTGCTGGATGCCGCAGTTATAGCGATAAAATCGCCTCTCCGCAGTTTGGCCACATCGATCAATGCCCCGTAAGCCGTAACAAACGGCATCCAGATTGCGGCGGCCTCTACCCATCCGAAGGCGGGAGGATGCTTGACGACAAGTGCGCCCGGAAAGGTTGCAAGCTCTCCGTAGGCAGGCCAGCGGCTCATCGATACAGAGGGCACAACGCTTACCGCATCCCCAGGCGCTAACCCGTCGATCCCCTCGCCGACCGTCTCCACGGTGCCAGAGGCCTCAAGGCCAAGACCGGATGGCAGGGTTGGTCTTTCGATATAATTCCCTGACCGCATCAGAACATCTGCCCGATTGAGTCCGAAGGCTTTCACCCGAATTTGAACCTCGCCAGGACCGGGGGCCTGAGTGTTGATTTCTTCGATCCGAAGAACCTCCGGACCACCATGACGGTAAAAGCGCACAACGCGAACCATTCCAAACTCCAAACCAATACGACTTAATAATCTATATTCAGCACGGTTTCTGAGATAAATTGGCCTTTGCGCTCGACAGAATTAACCATTGGTTATGAATATGGATCGTCTTACCAGTATGGCTGTGTTCGTCAAAGCAGCAGAACTTGGTTCGTTCGCAGCCACGGCAGCCGAACTAGGCTTGTCAGCGCCCATGGTCGGCAAACACATACAATTTCTTGAAGATCGTTTGAAAATACAACTCATCAACCGAACAACACGTCGTCAATCTTTGACGGAATTCGGGCAGATATATTATCAGCGTTGCAAAATAATTCTCGCTGAAGTGAATTCCACTGAATTATTTATTGCAGATCAATTAGCAGAGCCGTATGGAAAGTTCCGAATTACGATGCCTGTGCATTTTGGTCGGCACTGTGTTTTGCCAGTTATTCTGAACTTATTCCGGCAACACCCCGGGATCAAACTGGATCTGTCTTTCAGTGACCGCATTATCGACCTAGCAGAGGACGGATATGATCTAGCCATCAGAACCGGGACTTTGACGGAGAGAGCAGGATTAGTCGCCCGCCGCGTGGCCAGCCAGGCTATGGCCGTCTGCGCGTCTCCCGCTTACTTGGAACGATGGGGGCATCCGCAGAAAATAGATGATTTACCCGGTTTGCCTGCCATCGTTTATCGACGGTCAGGCTTGGTGCCTCCTTGGCTGTTTCCGTGCACAGATCAACCGCCATTGGAGATCGCCCCCCTGAGCAGCCTTAGACTCGATGATCTCGACGCTATCGCCGACGCGGCAACAGCGGGTGCGGGTATCGCTTGGCTCCCCTATTGGTTGATACGCGAACGGGTCTTATCAGGCGCTCTGGTTCATCTTTTCGCGGATCAGCCGGGGTATCTGTATGACGTGCACGCTCTTTGGCTTCAAACGCCGCATCTGTCGCGAAAAATCCGTTTGGCTGTCGATGCGCTGGTGACAGCCCTACCCAGCCTTATGAGCGGGATTGACGGAACTGTGCGACCAGCAAACCCGACCGAAGCATAAAATCCTTAAGCCTCCAGCAACCCCGGCCCACGCCGCACCGGGCGGATAGCCTCAGCGAGGCCATTCGCGCCCAGCGTTACCAGCGCCCCGCAGATCGTGCCGTCGCCGTCGGCGGGGGTGAGGCGGTCGCCGGGGAGTTTCCGCACGAACCGCGCCACTGCGGGTTCGGCTTTCATACCGATAACGCTATTGTAGTCGCCGCACATGCCCGCGTCGGTCTGATAGGCCGTACCCTTGGGCAGCAACCGACCGTCGGCGCTGGGAACATGGGTGTGGGTGCCGACGACGAAGGACACGCGGCCGTCGAGATAATGGCCGAGCGCCATTTTCTCGGAACTGGCTTCGGCGTGAACGTCGATCAGAATGCCATCGACACTGCTGCCGAGACGGTACTTCGATAATTCAGCATCAAGGGTGCGGAACGGATCGTCGAGCGGGTCCATGAACAGGCGGCCCATGACGTTCACCACCAGCAGCTTCTTGCCGCCCTTGGTGTAAAGACCAGAGCCGCGCCCCGGCGTTCCCGGCGGATAGTTGATCGGGCGGATAATGCGGCCTTCGGCGTCGATCTGGGTCAGCAGCGTGCGCTGGTCCCACGAGTGATTGCCCAAGGTGAGACAATCGATGCCCGCCGCGAACAGATCATTGGCAATCTCAAGCGTCAGCCCGAAGCCACCGGCGGCGTTTTCGGCATTGGCCACGATGAAATCGGGGGAAAGCTCAGTCTTCAGCCCCGGCAGATGCTTCAACAACGCATCCCGGCCCGACCGGCCCACAATATCGCCAAAGAATAACACGCGCATCGGCTTAAGCCTCCTCAGCCGGTGCTCTCCGCGTGAGGCTTTCTAAGACTCTTGCGGAAAATGCCGGCAACCCCGTTCGGTCACAATAACCGATAAGGGTTTGTCATAGGGGCCAATCGGCAAAAGGGAAAGGGGGTCTTCGGGCTCGGCCGGGCACGCCTGACCTGAAAACGCGATGCCGACGGCTAAAACCCCCGGACGCGCCGCCAAAGTCCGATCATAAAAACCGCCGCCCTGGCCTAAACGCTGCCCGGCACGGTCGAAGGCCAGCAGGGGCACCAGAATAATATCGGGGTCGCACAAGGGTGCCTCGGGGCGCGGCTCGGTGCTGAAGACGGCATGAACCAGGGTATCGCTGGGATGCCAACGGCGGAATAGCAGCGGCTTGTTCATATCCTCGACGACCGGCAGGGCTAGCGACCAACCGCGCGCTAGCAACCGCTCCATCGCCGGACGCGGGTCTAACTCCATCCCTTGCGGCCAGTAGCCGGAAATGCACCCCGGCGGATAGCTGGCTAGAAAACTCTCAAGATGGGAGGCAAGGGCCAAGGCCGAACCGGGTTCTGCCCGCGCCGCCAGCTTGCGCCGCACGCGCGCTTGCCGCCGATGCCAAGCCTTGCGCGTTTCAAGCGGGGCCGCAAACCACGACGCCGACCCCGGACTCAGCGTCGCCGGATCAAGTCCACGGGCATGGGCTGGTAAGGGGGAAAAGGCCACGGCACAAACTCCGACACCCGAAAGTAACGTTCTTAACCAGAATTTAATACGAATAGGCTGAGAAAAAAAGAATTTTAGGTAAACGCACGGCAGATACCGCATGTGCGAAAACACACCACCACCTTCCCTAAAGGGAAGGCGTTAACATCAGTGAAGGGGAGAATGTGGTAGCCACCTCGGCCGTTGACGCAGAATCCTCTGTGGCCTGCATAAGCAGGTGGGCGCCATATACCTGGACCAGGATCCAGACAGAGACAGCTCCCGAAGGATGGTTATTGGCCCCAGGGATATGTTGGCCTGACGCACCAGGCAGCTACCGCGAAGAACCTTAGGCGTGTTCTAGAGAGCCCGCAAGCTGCTCGATCCTATCGGCCAATGCGTGCAGCGCATCGGCGGCACGCTCATCGAGGCCTTGTAACCGCTGCTGCGATGCCCGGTTTTCATCTAGCTCATCGGCGAGCAGCAAGGCTGCAACCAGAAGGAGTTGTGCTTCCCCCACTTGGCCGAAGCTGCGCACCAATCCTGCGATGCGGCTATCGACTTCGCCCGCCAGCGCCCGCAACCGTTCTTCTTCCCCCGGCCCGCAGGCAACGCGGTAGGTTCGGCCATTCACGACGATATCGAGATCGGGCATCCCGCTGTTTCCCCCGTCGGTGCGTGCGTCGCTCATGATTTAAGTCGCCAGCAGGCCACGGAGCCGACCAATGGTCTGCTCCAGGCGTTCGGCCGCTTGGCGGTTCGCCAGCACCAGAGCAGCATTTTGTTCTTCTGCCGCGCGCAGGGCAGAGGCAACCCGCGACACTTCGGCGGGATCAACCGGGGGGCGCGCTTGAATAGCCCCTTCAAGGCGGGCCAAAGCGGCTTCCACCCTGTTCACGGCCTGCGCGTATCGACTATCTGTTATCACCATAGCCCCTCTTCCCTAACCTACTCGCCCGCCCGGAACAACCCTCTTAAGGGTAAGCCTTTGGCAGCAAGCCTGTTGCGCGCACAATCGGAGTCACAGGCGGGGTCACAAGGATATTGACGCGCTTTCGTGGGTTGCTATGGTCCCGCCGATTTACGGTTTTACCCAAAGCCCCGCGTCCGCCCGTGTCCTCGCGTCTCCCTTGAACGGAAAAACGATCATGACCAATAGCTTACCGCCCTTAGACGTTTCGCGCCAGAAGCAGATGGCGAATGCCATTCGCGCGCTGTCGATGGATGCGGTGGAAAAGGCCAAGTCGGGCCATCCGGGGATGCCGATGGGCATGGCCGATGTGGCAACCGTCCTGTTTACCCGGCATCTGAGCTTTGATGCGGCAACACCGGATTGGCCGGATCGGGACCGTTTCATTCTGTCTGCCGGTCACGGCTCGATGCTGATGTACAGCCTGCTGCATCTCACCGGCTATGCCGATATGACGCTGGAGGAGATCCAGAATTTCCGCCAGTGGGGCGCACGCACGGCAGGGCATCCCGAATATGGTCACGCGGCAGGGATCGAAACCACGACCGGCCCCTTGGGTCAGGGGATCGCCAATGCGGTCGGCTTTGCGCTGGCCGAACGGGTGCTGAACGCCAAATACGGCACCGATCTGGTCGATCATTACACCTACGTGATTGCGGGCGACGGGTGCCTGATGGAAGGCATTAGCCAGGAGGCGATTTCGCTGGCGGGCCACTTGAAGCTGAACCGCCTGATCGTGCTGTGGGACGATAACCGCATTTCGATTGACGGCCCAACCTCCCTCTCGACCTCGGAAGACCAAGCCCTGCGCTTCCAGGCCGCTGGCTGGCACGTGCTAAGCTGCGATGGGCATGATGCCGCCGCCGTCGATGCCGCACTGACCGCCGCGAAGAAAAGCGAAACGCCGGTTCTTATCGCGTGCCGCACCACCATCGGCTATGGCGCACCGAAGAAAGCCGGAACCTCCGGCTCCCACGGCTCGCCCCTGGGGGCGGAGGAAATCGCGGGAGCCCGCGCCGCCCTTGATTGGCCGCACGCCCCGTTCGAGATTCCGCAAGATATTCTGACCGCGTGGCGCGCCGCCGGAAGCCGGGGTCACGCCGCTTTCACCGCCTGGACCGACCGGCTGAATAAGGCGGATGCCGCTCTGCGGACGGCTTTCGAGCAGGCGATCAGCGGGGAGCTTCCCGCCGCTTTCGCCGCGACCTTTGCCGCCGCCAAGGCGCAACTGGTGGCCGACGCCCCGAGCCTTGCCACTCGCCAAGCCTCGCAAAAAGCCCTGGAAGTCCTAACGCCGGTGGTACCGACCTTCCTCGGCGGGTCCGCCGATCTCACCGGCTCGAACCTGACCAAGATTAAGGCCGACACGGCCGTTACCGCCGAAAACTACGGTGGCTCTTACGTCTATTACGGTATCCGCGAACACGGCATGGCGGCGGCGATGAACGGCATGGCGCTGCACGGCGGCATTATTCCGTTCGGCGGCACGTTCTTGGTCTTCACCGACTATTGCCGCCCGGCCATCCGCTTGTCGGCGCTGATGAACCAGAAGGTCATTTACGTGATGACCCATGATTCCATCGGCCTGGGCGAAGATGGACCGACGCACCAGCCGGTCGAACATATGGCCGCCCTGCGCTGCATTCCGAACCTGAAGGTGTTCCGCCCCGCCGATGCGGTGGAAACGTTGGAAGCTTGGGCGCTGGCCGTCAGCCTGCCCGGCCCCTCGGTTCTGGCGTTGTCGCGGCAAGCGGTTCCGGCCTTACGGAAAGATGCCGACGCGCAGAACCTGTCGGCGCGCGGTGCCTATGTCCTGAGCCCGGCGAACGGCGAGCGCAAGGCGACGATCCTTGCTACCGGCACGGAAGTATCGCTCGCGATCAAGGCGCAGGAAACGCTGGCTGCCGCCGGAATCCCGGTCGCCGTTGTCTCGATGCCCTCGTGGGAACTCTTCGCCCAGCAAGACGCCGCCTACCGCGCCAGCGTGCTCGGCACCGCGCCGCGCATTGCCATTGAAGCTGCCAGCGGCTTTGGTTGGGAACGGTTTACCGGCGATACGGGTCTCTTCATCGGGATGCAGAGTTTCGGCGCTTCGGCCCCGGCAGAGCGGCTCTATGCAGAATTCGGCATCACCGCCGACGCCGTGGTTGCAGCCGTGAAGGCCCGCGTGTAATTTCGCTACAGAAATAATGGAAAATCGCCCGTGTGGGCGGTTGGGATGGAGGAAAATCTCATGGCTATTCGCGTTGCGATTAACGGCTTCGGTCGTATCGGTCGGTTGGTGCTGCGGGCTTTGGCCGAATCGGGCCGGGATGATCTGATTGTCGTCGGCATCAACGATTTGGGCGATGTGAAGGCGAATGCCCACATGCTGAAGTATGATTCCGTTCACGGCACCTTCCCGTTCGACGTGACCACCGGCGACGATTGGATGGACTACGGCAAGGGCAAGATCAAAGTTACCGCCGAGCGCGACCCCGCGAAACTGCCCTGGAAAGACCTGAACGTCGATATCGCCTTTGAGTGCACCGGCATCTTCACCAAGCGCGAGGCTGCCGCAAAGCATCTGGAAGCCGGGGCCAAGCGCGTGCTGGTGTCAGCGCCTGCCGATGGGGTTGATCTGACCGTCGTGTTCGGCGTGAACCACGACAAGTTGACCAAAGATCACCTCGTCGTCTCCAACGCGTCGTGCACCACCAACTGCCTTGCGCCGGTAGCCTACGTGCTGAATGAAACCGTGGGCCTGGAACATGGCTTCATGACCACCATCCACGCCTATACCGGCGACCAAAACACGGTCGATACCCTGCACAAAGACCTGCGCCGCGCCCGCGCCGCCGCCCTGTCGATGATCCCGACCTCGACCGGGGCCGCCCGCGCCATCGGCCTGGTGCTGCCCGAGTTGAAGGGCAAGCTGGACGGCACCTCCATCCGCGTGCCAACGCCGAACGTGTCGCTGATCGATCTTACCATCGTTGCGAAGAAGCCGACCAGCGTGGAGGCGATCAACGCCGCGATGCTTGCGGCGTCCACCGGCAAGCTCAAGGGCGTGCTCGGCACCACCACGGAAGAACTGGTGTCGTCGGACTTCAACCATAATCCGGCGAGCTCCACCTTCGATCTGACCCAGACTCAGGTGATCGACGGAACCTTCGTGCGCGTGCTGTCTTGGTACGATAACGAGTGGGGCTTCTCCAACCGGATGCTCGATACGGCAGCCGCAATGGGTAAACTGATTTAAAGCTAACACTGCCGATAGGTCAGATTATCCGCCCCTTTCGGCCCCTCGAAAGGGGCGGATTGCTTTTTGGGAGAACGAGGAATGAGCGCATCGGGTTTCGCTTGGCCGCCGATCGTGACGGTCTATGATCTCGACCAAGCCCGACACGCGGCGACGCTGGCGGCAACATTGGGCACGGGTCTCACCCTTCTCTCTGCTGAGAACGCCGCCGATAGCGTTGGCGTCGGCTGGATGGCGACCCTCGGCAACAGCATCCGCACCGAATTTCCTGCCCTCACGCTCTACATTATTCTCGATTGCGGTGCAGCAGGTGGGCGGGCAATGGCAGCGCTTCGGACGGAGATTGACGCGATTGTGTTTACCGGCGGGCCGCGCAGTAGCCTCTCTCTCGCCGATCAAGCTGATGATCTAGGAAAGGGTTTATTGCCCGAGCGCCCCACAGCACTGGATTTCCTTACTTTACCCGCCGACCCCACCCGCGCGGCCGCAACCCTGTCAGACTGGCTTGCGGGCATAAGCGCGAGAAGTTCATCTTAAGCGTGAACAAGAGTCTGGAAACGCCCCAAGTCGAAATATTATTTTTGATAACGAATTATTATAAAATTTGATGTATGTTTATCCCTTCTAGAAGGAGGGAGAGATGGTTTCGAGTCTGACAGTCACGTCCTTACAACGGGCCCAGCAAACGCTTGATCGGGCGTTGGCGCGGATAGGGACGGGTCAGATTGAGACCAGCAGCACGGTCAACCCGGCGCTCAATCGATCGAAGGCCGATTTGACGCGCGAGATTGCAACGCAACAATCCCGCGCCGATGCCGCGGCGCAAGACCGGGCCAAATCCCTCATTGAAGCCGACGCCTATGGTGAAGCGCAAGTGCGCTATCAGGCGGGTGCGAACATCATTCAAAGCAGCATTCGCGACGATTCGAGTGTGCGCGAGCGCCAAGGTGCCGTGGTCGAAGCGAAAAAGCTCTATGAGTCTATCAATCCACTCTATGGCAATGCGCTCTTCGAAGGCAGCCAGGTCGCGTTTCGCGGCCAAGAATATGGTATCTCCGCCCCAACGGGGATTGCCGCCGGCGATGACCTTAGCCCGTCTGATCGGGTTTTCTTCGCCGCTAACGATGGCGTTGGCGGCTTTGAACTTTGGAGCACTCTGGGCACGCCAGGCAGTGAAATCGCCGTTGGTGATATCAACGTCGGCCCTGCGGGGCAATTTACGGCAGGCGTGAAACCACAGTGGGCTGCCGCGAACGGGCTGCTCTATTACAGCGCGACCACGGCCGCCAATGGCACCGAACTTTGGCGCTCAGATGGCACTACGGGCGGCACCCGTCTGCTGGCAGACTTAACGCCGGGAGCGGCGAGCAGCGCAATCAGCAATCTGACTGAATTTAAAGGTTCTCTCTACTTTACAGTGAGTGAAGGGGCCGACCATTATCTGTATAAAAGCGATGGACAGGCCGCTAACACCCTAAGGCTGGGTAAGATTGCCACGGGCGCTGCACCAAAATATTTCACGGTTGCAGGCGATAGTCTGTACTTCGTATCGCAGACAGTCGCTGATGGTATCGAAATTCGCCGCACCGATGGTTCCGCAGGTGGATCCGAGGTAGTCGCCAATGTTCGTGCCGGGACTTTGTCGTCATTCCCGGAATATTTAACGGCGTCGGGCGATAAGGTCTTCTTCACAGCGATTGGCGACACCGGCGGGCGGGAACTTTATGTTGCCGACGAAGCAGGGGCGCGTTTGGTCGCGGACATCAATCCGGGCTCCGCAGACGGCCTCCCAATCAGCCCTATAATGTTTATTCAGGCGGTCGAGGGCGGCGTCGTGTTTACTGCACAAAGCCCCAGTGCCGGACTTGAACTCTATTATAGTGACGGGACATCCGCCACCCGCCTGACAGACCTGACACCAGGGCCGACAGATACCCCTTTTGGCGGGACGACCCGCGTGGCTGCGGTGGGCAATAAGGTCGCCGTTGCCGCGACCACCGCAGACGGTTTCTACACCCCCTACCTGACCGATCTTGCCGGAAACGTGCAACGGATCTTCAGCGACGATGGCGATGCGCTGACCTTCGCGTCCAATTTCACCGCTGCTGGTGACTATGTGTATCTCCGCGCCGCCGAGGCCGGATCGGCCGGAAGCCGTCTCTACCGTGTCGATACGGCGACAGCCACTGCCACGGCAATTGCCGGAACCCAAGACCTACCGCTGACCAATCAAATCGTCTTTGGCGATCAGGTTGTCGCAACAGCGCTGAAATCAGGGATCCAACGAACCTTCATTTATGGCCCAGACGGGCTGTATGAGGTTCCGGGGCTGGTTTCCCAAGGGTTTGCCGTGTTGGTTCCGGGGATCACCACCGAGCGCCTTGCCCAAAGTGCTCAAACCCTGCGGCAAGCAGCCACCGATGCAGCGTCGGCCCGGCAAGCGGCCTTATTGGCGGCGGATCGTGCTGATATTTTCAACCGTTTCTACTCAGAAAACGCCGCTATTGCCGAAGATAGCAAACAGCGCCTAACGGCCGTTAACCTAGACGACGAGCTTGAAGTAGCGCAGCAGGCGGCGATCCTGGTGCAAACAGGCTCGGCCTCGCTCGCGGCAGAAGCACAGGCAGGTAGCTTGCTGGCCGGGGCGCTGCAAGACGTTCGCCTCAGCGCAAAAGCGGAGGCCGATGATCTTCAGTCTCGCAAAGACGCCAAACTCGATGAGGCCCGCCGCCAGGAGCGCAGTAAGCAGCTTCGCGGCGAAACCTCTCAGAGTATTGCAGGCCCGTCCACGGCGGGGCTCACGACCATAGGTCTTTCGGTGGAGAGTTCCCGCGACGCGTTACCGCAGCAACCCCCGGCTTACCGTCCCGTTATAATTCCCTACACGCTCTCGCAAGGCGCATCGGCTTAAAAGATCAAAAGTCGAGATCAGCATAATGCCGGGGTGGCGGCATTCCGGGGATGTGATCGGCTAACAGCGGGCGGAAACTTGGGCGCGACTTAACCCGCGCGTACCATTCCTTTGCGCCCGGATGCTCATCCCACGGCACGTCCCCGATATAATCCACGCAGGAAAGATGCGCTGCTGCCGTAATATCGGCCAAGCTGAAATCCGCCCCGGCGAGATAACTGCGCCGATCTGCCAAATAAGCGATGTAATCGAGATGGTAGTGGATATTGGCGTATCCGGCCTTAATCGCCTGACTGTTCGGTTGCCCAAGCCCAGTAAGCCGCTTGGTAACTTTTTCATCGACGAGATTTTGTGTGACTTCCCGGCTAAACTTAACGTCAAACCAGCCAATCAACCGCCGAATTTCAGCACGCTCCAACGCCGTTTGCCCCAGCAACGGCCTGTCAGCGAAGCTCTCTTCCAGATATTCGGCGATGGCGGTTGCATCACAAATCGCAGGCCCACCGGGGCCGAGCAGCAGAACGGGCACATCGCCCGCCGGGTTCAAGGCGAGGAACTCCGGTCGCCGCTCCCAGTTTTTTTCGATCTGTAGATCGAAATCCAGGGTCTTTTCTTTCAGCATCAACCGGATCTTGCGCGAGCCCGGCGATACCCATTGGTGAAACAACAACATCATAGCTTTTGCTTATACAGTTAGATGACGCGCTTGCCAAAGGGCAAACGCGTAACAGGCCATTTCGGACAAACTTATTAAAATGTTATCTTTCGCGTGATATAGAAGCCTCTCTTTAAGCTCGGTGAGATAAGATGACACAGAGTAACCCGGTCGCTTCGCAACCCCCGCTCGAAATCGACGCTACAGCCCCCGCCTATGTGAAAGCCCTGGCCGAGCGCGCCGGAACCTTGGGCATTCAAGCCGCCGATATGGCGGGACGCAGCGAGGATATTGCCGAACAAATCCATGCTCAGGCGGACGCGCTGGGGACGATGCGAACCCAAGTGAGTGGTATGGCGGATAACAATCGCCAAATCCTGACCGAAGCGGGGACCGCCGAAACCGCGATCCAGACAACCCACCATCGCATGACCCAAGCACAAAACGCCATCAAGGCCGCGCTCGAAGATGTGCTCAGCCTCACCGATGGGATTAGCCGGATCGAACAGCGCCTACCGGGCCTCGAACTTTCTTTGGAGCAAGTAGCGCGGGTTTCAAACGATATCGAACGGATTGCCCGGCAAACCAACCTACTGGCCCTCAATGCCACCATCGAAGCTGCGCGGGCGGGGGAAGCCGGGCGCGGCTTTGCCGTTGTGGCCGGGGAGGTAAAAACCCTCTCCCGCCAGACCGCTGAAGCCGTGATTGAAATTCAAAAAACCCTCACTGATCTTACCGGACAAATCCGCGATTTGATTTCCGAAAGCGGCGAAGCCTCTGGGCGTGCCGCCGCGGCCCGGGCAGGAAGCGGACAGATTGGCGGGGCCGTGCGCGATATTGATGAAGCCTGCACCAATATCGAACAGACCGAAGTGACGGTCG
>VYLZ01001284.1_pt1 | contig 15292 bp, 17 predicted proteins | sample 5115361 | NCBI WGS metagenome assembly VYLZ01 (sample SAMN12291805, study PRJNA351875) | freshwater metagenome | isolation source: freshwater lake | place: USA: Michigan, Sixteen Lake | collected 2013-08-07 | reverse complement strand
CCATTTTGCCATGAAAGCAATCCTGTACACAAAGGCTATGGAAAAAGCCCTAACTGAACTCAAAAAACTAAAAGCTGGAACTCAACTCAAACTCAATTTTGCGTAACATCAGTTTGGAAGTAAATTCTGATAATTTTAAAATTTGAACGTCTCGCCAAGAACAGCAGAGAGAAGTTGGTTTCCTTGAAACAAAAAGCCAGTAGCCTTTTTTGTTTCGGGATCCACCAACCAAAATTCTTTAACTCCGAATTTCTCGTACAGGTTTTTCTTACTAACTGAGTCATACTTTTTGTTTCCCGGAGATAGTATCTCAATGATAAGGTCTGGTATTCCCTTGAGTCCCTTTTTGTCGGTACGAAGCGAATTACTTTTCGAGATAAAAATCAAATCAGGTTGAACCACATTCGAGTATTCGTCTAAATACAAATCAACCGGAGCAAAATACACTTTCCCCAGTCCCTTCCTTTTTACAAAAGACGCAATTTCGAGAAACAGGTCGCCAGCAGTTTCCTGATGGTCAGGAGTTGGGGAAGGTGCCATAAACAACTGATTATCGATTACTTCTGCCAAAGTACCTTCAGGCAGCATTTGAAATACTTCAAATGCTGTGCGTGGTGGTTTAATGAATTCCTTTTGCATGAAGTAAATCTACTAAAAATCTCAAAATTTAAACATCACAAATCTTAATCGCCTTCTTCAACGACTCTAACTTATTCGGGTTGGCCGGAATAAATTCTTGTGCGACAAATCCGGTGAAGCCCGTGTCAACGATGGCCTGCATGATGGCTGGGTAGTGAAGCTCTTGCGTGTCGTCAATCTCATGACGACCGGGAACTCCTCCTGTATGAAAGTGAGAAATGTACTTTATGTTTTTTCGAATAGTCGCAATTACATCGCCCTCCATGATCTGCATGTGATAGATATCATAAAGCAGCTTAAATTCCTCCATTCCCAGTTTCTCGCAAAGTTGTACGCCCCAACTAGTGTGGTCACACTGATAGTCTTTATGGTCTACTTTGCTGTTGAGTAGTTCCATGCTCACTGTCATTTTATATTGAGCGGCTACTTTCAGTACTGGTTCTAATCCACGAGCACAATTTTCTAAACCTTCTTCCTTTGAAAGTCCGTTGGCATTGCCGCTGAAGCAAATGACATTTTTCAACCCGGCCTCTGCCGCTTTCGGAATATTGAGCGTATAATCTTTCAAAAGTTGTTCATGAAAAGCAGGATTGTTAAATCCCTTTTGCAATCCCCAATCATTGGCATACGCCATCGCGCAGGTAAGTCCATATTTCGCGGCTGTGGCCCATTGCGTTGAATTGAGCAGGTCAATGGATTTAATACCCATTTTCTTTGCAGCCGCACATAATTCATCAAGGGGAATATCACTATAACACCATTGACAGGCAGAGTGGTTGATTTTCCCCTTTACTGCCTCTGGCAAAGCGGTCATGGATTTTGCCATTTGAGGTAAAGCGACTGCTCCGAGAGCCGTAGCTGCCATTTTTCTAATTGCTTGATTTCGGTTCATGTGAAATATTTGAGACTTCTATTTACCATTAATGAATGAAACTTTCAACTAGTTTTCGAATTGCTTGATAACAAAATGGTTTAGGTAAAATCATTTACCTTTACTTAAAATAAGTTTATGGAAACAACTATCCGAATAAACACAGATTTATTAACACCAGAAATTATGGAAGGAATAAAAAAAATGTTCCCTCATAAAACAGTTGATATTACCATTCAATCGGCAGATGATACTGAATATATTTTGAGCAATCCAAGGTATGCCAATGAACTAAACGAACGCATTGAAGAATACAAAAGAAAAAAAGAAGCTATTTCTCTGAAACTCGATGAGTTGTTATGACAACTATTGAGTTTGTTCCTAAGGCTTTCAAAGAATATCAAGATTGGATTCAACTCGATCGGAAAATGGCTCTTCGAATTGGAGATCTGGTCAAGGATATACTTCGGAGTCCGTTTGAGGGATTGGGTAAACCTGAACCCTTAAAGCATCAATTCAAAGGAACTTGGAGCAGGCGGATCGACCAAGAACACAGATTGATTTACTCACATTACGTCTAAATTAGCTATTTTTCATTTCGAACCACAACTCCGTCCTTCATCACCCATTTCACCTTTCTCAAATCAGAAATAACATTCGATGGGTCGCCCGACACAATCAATAAATCAGCTTTCAGTCCTTCTTTAATAGCACCAACCTGTTGATCCAAATGAAAAGCTTTTGCATTTATGGTGGTTGCTGCTTTTAGAACCTCCATTGGCTTCATGCCATATTCAACCATCAACTCCATCTCCAACGCATTTTCACCGTGCGGGAAAACACCCACGTCTCCGCCCATACCAATGGCAACCCCAGACTCCATGGCCGCTTTAAAACTTTTTTTCTTGTTCACAATATTAGCCGGGTCTGGCGCAACTCCCTTTTTCCAACCACGATATTGAGTAATCATATCTACTGCCGCCAGTGTGGGAATAAATGTGACGTTGTGTTCCTTCATCAGCTTGCCCGTTTCCACATCAATAAAATCGCCATGCTCAATCGTCTCAGCACCGGCCATCACAGCTCTTCGAATGGCTTCTTTTGACTTAGCATGACAAACCATTACGCGGCCACTGCTTCGCGTCACTTCGTTGATGAGTTTTAGTTCTTCCAACGTAAACGAAGGCTGGTCTTCCCCATTTATTCCCCATCGATAATCGGCATAAATTTTTATGAAGTCGGCACCTTTACCTATTTGATCGCGCACCACACGTACTAAATCATTGCCATCGGCAGCTTCCGCACCCAACATAATTTCTTGATCATGATCGTATCCCTTTGGACCGTATGAGCCTGTAGAGACAATGGCTCTGCCTGCCACCATTAACCGCGGCCCTGGAATTATTCCTTCATTTATCGCGCGCTTCAAAGCTACATCAGAATAACCTGCCCCTTCAGTTCCTAAATCTCTTGCAGTAGTGAAGCCAGCCATTAGCGTGTTTTTGGCATGCACCGTAGCACGTGCTGTGCGATAAGCATCTGTCTCTTTCAATACTTGTGTGTCCCAGTCGGTGATATTGTAAGGATAAAGTAACAAGTGTGAGTGCCCTTCAATTAAACCAGGAAGCAATGTTGAGTTTGGATAATTGATTTTGATGGAGCCAACCGGCTCTTTTATTTTCTCTTTTGGTCCGATCGAAATAATCTTGTCTGCCTCCACAACCACTGCCCAACCGGTATGCGTGACCTCACCATCGAAGATGCGATCGGCAGTCAGATAATAGCTTTTTGGAGTTTGAGCAAAAAGAAGGTTTGCCGAAAGCAACAAAAAGGAAGTTAGAATTTTCATAAAGCAGAATTTAAAAAGAAAAGATACTTCAATTTACACAAACAAAAAACCCTTTCAATGACGAAAGGGCTTTGCGTTATTTTCTTAGGCGTCTGACGGCTGTTGCAATTGCATTCAAGCCGTCTGACGCCTGATAATTAAGTTAAATCGCCTTCAAGGCAGCTTCATAATTAGGCTCTTCACCGATTTGCGGAACCAACTGGTTGTATTTTACCTTTCCATTGCCGTCAATCACCACTACGGCACGCGCAAATAATCCCGCGAAAGCGGAATCCGACAACTCTACGCCATATGATTTTCCAAATCCGCGACTACGGAAATCTGAAACAGTAATAGCTTTGTCAATTCCCTCTGCCCCACAAAAGCGCTTCATCGCAAAAGGTAGATCTTTAGAAATACAAAGTACAACGGTGTTTTCTATGGAAGCCACTCGTTTATTGAATTCGCGCGTAGAGGTGGCACACACATTAGTATCAATGCTAGGGAAAATATTCAGCACCACGTTTTTTCCCGCAAAGTCTTTCAATGATACGTCTTTCATGTCGTTTGTGGTGAGAACAAATTCAGGTGCTTGAGTACCTGTGGATGGAAGTTCGCCAATGGTGTTGGCAGGATTGGGTCCTAGTTTAGTTTGAGCCATAAAAAAAGAATTAGAATTTAGAACTTAGAATTTAGAATATGAGCTAGCGAATTCGGTCGGAGTCCCTCACCATTTTTTCGTCCCTACGAATAAAACGCAACGAAACCCAATTGAACGCAACCGCTGCGAATGTCCCCCATAGGTTTAATCCCAAATGCCCATCGGCAAATTTCTTTGCCAGTGGATTAAAAAACAAAACCATTGTTACCATAACAAGAGCGAGCACCAAAGAGTTAAGCGTACCCAGCTTTATTTGGGTGATTCTATTCTCAAATTTTAAAATACTCATCACCGCAATAGTGGCTGCGGTTGCCATTAATATGGCTGTAACCACATAAGGAAAATAAGTGGTCGATCGGGCTTCTCCCGATACAATTGTGTAGTGTAATGGGTACAGCTGGTGCGAATCACCGGTCGTGGCATCCACAAAAATGCCGATTGGTAAAAATAGGCATATCGCCATACAAACAACCACCAAACCCAGAAACACCGTTTGAAGTCTTTGCCACATAATCAGGTTAATTTAACTTGCAGCAAAAGTAGTAAAATGGCCTCACGCTACAAGCGCCAGGCTGCAGGCTTGTGGCTTGCAGCATGAAGCTTGTAGCCAAAATTATTCCCCGAATGAAAACAGCCTACATAATAGACATCCTGCGCACACCTATTGGCAAATATGCAGGCACACTGGCCTCCGTTCGACCAGATGATCTTGCGGCTCATGTGATTAAGAAATTAATAGAAAGGAATCCGGCAATCAATACAGCTGAAATTGAAGATGTTATTTTTGGCGCAGCGAACCAGGCAGGTGAAGACAACCGAAATGTGGCGCGCATGGCTTTACTACTGGCGGGACTCCCCACATCCGTGGGAGGTGCAACCGTCAATCGCTTGTGTGCTTCCGGTCTTCAGGCCATTATGGATGCCAGTCGTGGAATACTGAATGGAGACGGATCCATTTACATTGCCGGAGGCGTGGAGAGCATGAGTCGTGCACCGTTTGTGATGGGGAAATCAGAAGAAGCATTTTCCCGCAAACAGGAAATTTTTGACACCACCATCGGCTGGCGATTTGTCAATTCCAAGCTTTCAAAATTATACCATCCCTATTCGATGGGCGAAACGGCTGAGAACGTAGCCGAAAAATGGAAAATTTCAAGGGAACAACAGGATGCCTTTGCACTGGCATCCCAACAAAAATATGCTGCGGCTGCACACGCCAAAAAATTTGACAATGAACTTGTTTCGATCTCTATTGCAAAAGGCAAGGAGACTATCGAATTCAACAAAGATGAATACCCCCGTGAAACATCTTTTGAAAAATTAGCTCAACTAAAACCCGCTTTCAAAGAAGGAGGATCAGTGACAGCCGGAAATTCTTCGGGTATTAATGACGGTGCAGCTGCTTGCCTAATAGCGAGTGAGGAAACAGTTAAAAAATTAAATTTAAAGCCATTAGCTCGTGTCCTATCAATGGCCATCGCGGGCGTTGATCCAGCTTATATGGGTGTTGGTCCAGTGCCCGCCACACAAAAAGCGTTACAGCGTGCTGGTTTAAAAATTTCAGATATTGGTTTAGTGGAATTAAATGAAGCCTTTGCTTCTCAATCATTGGCTTGTATAAATGACCTTGGGCTCAATCCCGAAATAGTAAATGTTAATGGAGGTGCCATTGCCATCGGACATCCATTAGGCTGCAGTGGAGTTCGTATCTCAGCCACTCTCATTCATGAAATGCAAAAGAGAAAAGTAAAGTACGGACTGGCCACAATGTGTATTGGCGTGGGGCAAGGGGCGGCACTGGTTTATGAGAATTTATGAGATTCTTTTTCGAAATTTCTTACAACGGCACCAACTACCACGGCTGGCAAAACCAGGCCAATGCGGTGGGCGTGCAAGAAGTAGTGGAAAGTGCGTTGTCCAAAATATTCAGAACGAAAATAGAAATAGTGGGCAGTGGCCGAACCGATGCCGGGGTGCATTGCGTACAACAATTTTTCCATGCGGATATCGAAAAAGAACTTGATGAACCAACGTGGCTGATTAAGTTAAATTCGCTTCTACCTAAAGACATTGCCATTCGCACGGTTCAACCCGTAAAAGAAAAAGCTCATGCGCGCTATGATGCCTTTGAGCGCTCGTATGTATACAAGATCACAAGGGTGAAGGATCCACTATTGATTGGTCAGGCCTACTATTTTTTTAAATCGCTCGATGTGCCAACCATGAACCGAGCGGCTGCGTTACTAGTGGGCGAACACGACTTTGAGTGCTTTAGCAAGGTGAAGACCGATGTAAATCACTTTATTTGTACGCTCAAAAAAGCAGACTGGAATCAAAAAGGAGATTTACTTGTTTTCTACGTCACTGCGAATCGGTTTTTGAGAGGGATGGTTCGAGCCATAGTAGGAACTTTGTTAGATGTAGGCACTGGAAAAATTACAGTGAAAGAATTTGAAGAAATTGTAAAAGGTAAAGACCGAAAAAAGGCCGGCATGAACGTGCCGCCCGAAGGGTTGTATTTGGTAAGTGTAAGATATCACAAGAAAATATTTTTAAACTGAAACATAGTCGTTTGACCGCGATTTGCTTTCGCGAAAAGCGGTCTGCCGACTAGAAGGTGAGGTCATGGAAAAAGAAAAAGTAAGTAGCGGAAATATCATCGATTTTAAAGTGCTCAAACGCATCATGCAGTTTGTGAAGCCTTACAAAGCACGCTTTTACTTTGTTATCGTGCTCACGTTCTTATTGGGGATTCTCACACCGATCAGGCCGTTGCTTATACAGCACACGTTGGATGCGCACGTGCAATATGGCAACTATTGGGCGATGGTAAATATCATGTTGATCATTCTAGGTTTATTGGTCGTGCAATCGGTTGTACAATATGCCCACACTTATATTTCAGGACGAATTGCGCAATTCATTATTCGAGATATCCGAATTCAACTGTATGAACATTTGATCAAACTTCGATTACGCTTTTTTGATAAGACTCCCATAGGCAGATTAGTGACTCGTACCATTTCAGATGTTGAAACCCTGTCTGACGTGTTTAGCGAAGGGCTAGCAGCTATGGCCAGCGATTTTGGATCGATTGGAAGTTAACGCTGGTAAGCCTTTCTACTATTCCATTGATGTTACTCGCCACCTACGTCTTTAAGGAGAAAATAAAAGTAGCTTTCAACGATGTGCGCAATGCCGTTTCAAATTTGAATTCATTTGTACAAGAGCACATTACAGGGATGAACATCGTGCAGATTTTCGGGAGTGAAAAGAGAGAGTTCGAGAAATTTAAAGAGATTAACAAAGAACATCGGGGTGCTCACCTGAGATCTGTCCTTTACTATTCTGTCTATTTTCCGCTAGCAGAAATCATTATGGCTATGGGCACGGGCTTGCTGGTGTGGTATGGCGCAAAGGGCATTATCAACATGGAGGCAACGGGTATCACCATTGGCAAGCTGGTTTCTTTCATCATGTTCATCCAACTATTTTTCAGACCCATCCGAATGATTGCAGATCGATACAACACATTGCAAATGGGTATAGTGGGTTCATCTAGAATTATCAATTTACTGGATGATCAAGCGGACATTATGCCAAATGGAACGGTGACGCCCAGCGATATAAAGGGCCAGGTAAAGTTTGACCATGTTTGGTTTGCTTATAATGATGCCGACTATGTCTTGAAGGACATCAGTCTTGACATAAAACCAGGGGAGACCATCGCCTTAGTGGGCGCAACAGGTGCTGGAAAGTCGTCCATCATCAACCTGTTAAACCGTTTTTACGAGATCAGCCGGGGATCCATTCAAGTGGACGGCCGTGACATAAAAGAATTTGACACCGCCTCACTCCGAAAAAACATTGGCGTGGTCTTGCAAGACGTTTTCCTTTTCTCAGACACGATTCGATACAATATCACACTCGGAAACAAAGAAGTTACCGATGAGATGATCCTACATGCTGCCGATCTGGTTGGCGCCCGGAAATTTATCGATCGACTGCCGGGTGGGCTAGATTACAACGTGATGGAGCGTGGAGCGACCATTTCCGTGGGCCAACGACAACTATTGTCTTTTATCCGCGCCATGGTTTATGATCCCAAAATATTGGTGTTAGATGAGGCCACCTCTTCGGTAGATAGTGAAACAGAAGAGATGATTCAAAATGCGATTTCAAAAATGATGACAAATAGAACGTCTATTGCAATCGCCCACCGATTGTCTACGATTCAAAAGGCAGATAAAATTATCGTTTTAGATAAGGGAGAGATCAAAGAATCGGGTAGCCATGATGTACTTTTGGCGAGCGATGGTTTCTACGCCCAACTGCACAAAATGCAATACAAAGAAATAGCTTAGCATCTGGCGCAGGGTACACGACAGTTTTGCTTAAGGTGAATAGCTCAATGGTGTGCTTTGTGCAACCTTTGAGCACTTAGTGGTTTGCATTTTTACCACAGGGAACACAAAGAAACCACAAGGGTCATGGAGAAATGCAAAACTGTCGTACACCCCACTGGCACACGCCACTGAATACATTTGCGCAAAAGGGTTATATTTGCTCTCATGTCTCCTTCCAAAATCTTCTGGGTAACCATTCTCTTGCTTATTTCAATAAGCCAGCATGTATTTTCTCAAGTTGGAAAGAGCGCTCGGAGTACAAAATACCGGATTCCAAAAGTGTCGCGAAGCAAAGCAATTACGATCTGCCCTATTTTCCAGAAAAGTAAATACCCTTATCAGGGAATTGGGTTCAAGGTTGGCGATCCAGTTGCCCTGACCTACAAATTCTATCCCAGTAAGAATTGGGCGTTTGCTGTAGATGGTGGCAAAGCTTCAAGTGGACTTTACAATAAGTATTATCGGGGGCTGTTCGAGAATGTTAAGAACGAGGCAATAGCTGACGCGATAAAAAAAGACCCACTGATTGATACGGTGGGCAATGCTCAGGCAGCTCGTTACCTGACCCATACTATTTCCGGTGATTGGTTTCTGGAAACGAAATTCATGTACCAATGGAATGCAGAAAAGATATCAAAGGGTCTGCAACTGTATGTTGGGGCAGGATGGCAGTGGAGAAATACGAGCCTCACGTATGAGTACCTCTACGAAAATGGGCGCGTTGAATCAAAGAACGGCCGAATCTCTGAAAACAGGTTTACTTATGGCGCGGTTGTCTTACTGGGTTTTGAATACTCCTATTTTACTCTTCCCGTGTCTGCTTTTATCGAAGTTGAGATGTTTACCGATGCCTTTGTTGACCCAGGCTACCAACGGTTTCAGGGTGGTGTTGGGCTTCGTTACATTTTCTGACTCTTTATTTTTCCTTTCTTAGCATACTATTCTTTTTGCTGTACAAGAAGTAAATCACAAGCCCAAAAAGCAACCAACCCACCGCCATCAGTTTAGTATTGTCATCCAACGACAAGATCAACGCGGAGCAAACAACAATCCCGAGAATGGGAACTAATGGAACTAATGGAGTTTTAAATGGCCGAACCGCTGCTGGATTTTTCACCCGCATTACCCAGATGCCAGCGCATACGAGCACGAACGCGAACAAAGTACCGAAACTGGTTAGATCACCTGCCACACTTCCTGGAACAAAGCCTCCAAAAAGGGAAACGAATATCAATAAAATCCAATTTGCCTTATGAGGGGTGCGAAAGGTTGGGTGAAGTTCGGAGAATACAGGTGGAACAAGACCATCTTTAGACATTGAATAGAATACGCGCGACTGCCCCATCAACATTACTAAAATCACTGAGGAGAACCCGGCCAAAATAGCCACAGTGATAAGTGTCGACAGCCACTCAAAGCCTGGCATGTAATTTTTAATCGCATAAGCTACCGAAGCCTCCTTACCTGCAACTTTAAACTCTTGCCAGTTTGCAAGACCAGTAAGAACATGAGAGAACAACACAAACAAAACCGTGCAAATCACCAGCGATCCAAGAATTCCAATCGGCATATCGCGCTTCGGGTTCTTGGCTTCTTGTGCAGCCGTAGATACTGCGTCAAAACCGATAAAGGCAAAAAACACAATCCCGGCTCCCCCGAGAATTCCGCCCCAGCCATGCCTATTCCATGACTCATGACCACTCATATCTGCTGGAATCGTAAAGGGAGTATAATTTGCTTCGTTGATAAAACCCCAACCCAGTGCAATGAAAAGTACTACAATTGAAACTTTAACAACTACAATAATGGAGTTAACAGTTGCCGATTCTTGTGTCCCTTTTATCAACAGAAGAGTGAGTAAAAACAAAATAAGAATAGCTGGTAAGTTAACGATACCACTTACTCCATTTAGCGATGTTTCCCATGGAGAGTGACACCATTCATAAGGAATTCGTCCCCCCAACAGACTATTTAAATATTCACTCCACGCAATGGAAACGGTCGCTGAAGCAAGGGCGTATTCTAAAACCAACGCCCAACCGATTATCCAGGCAATGAATTCCCCCATCGTTACATAAGCATACGCGTAGGCACTACCAGCAATAGGAATCATAGAAGCAAACTCTGCATAGCACAGACCTGCAAAAGCACATCCAATGCCTGCCACGATATAAGAGATAACAACGGCAGGTCCGGCTGCATCGCCAGCGGCTGCAGCTGTCCGTACAAAAAGCCCTGCTCCGATGATGGCTCCAATACCCAAGGCAATCAGGTTCATTGGTCCAAGCGTACGCTTCAACCCTTTTGAAGAATCACCGCCCGACTGTGCCATCAATTGTTCCAAAGGCTTCTTAATAAATAAACTCATGCAAATCGAATTAAGTAAATAGTAGCCCTAAAAGTATAAATAATAATGAATTTTCCATGCGATTAGATGAACCGTAGGCGACCAGCTTGGTCCTTCTTTTACAAGTCGTAAGACCTCGTCATCACAACCATAACCCAAGCTTTTGACCACGCTGAATTCATCGAGTGCACCATCGGTTCGAACGGTAAACTTAACTGTCACCCTTCCCTTTATTTTCTTTGTTATTGCTTCAACCGGATAACGTAAACTATTCTCCAGGTATTTATCATACGCCTTGCGCCCTCCAGCTGGCTCTGCTAATCTAACAACGGGAGGGTTTTGACTATCGTCACGGGCTGCTGCACCCGTAACAACTACTTCACTAAGTTGTGTGAGGTCTGACCCCAAATTTATATTCACTTCTTTCTGGTTGCCTACCGGCACTGCTTTGGTCTGAAATCCCACAAAAGAAAAAACAAGCGTAGGGTTGCTGGCTTCAACGGCAATCTGATACTTGCCATTCATGTCCGTCACGGCACCATCTGTGGTACTTTGTATAACTACATTTACACCAGGCAAAGGCTGCCCATCCTCCGAAGACAATACTTGGCCACGAATGAGTTGCCCGTCAAGACTCTTTTTCCTTGAGCCTTGATTAGCAGCAGCTATGTCAATTGTGCTCTTATTCATTGGTGCGATCGGCTGAGCAGATGCCGCTCTTTCGGACTTCGCCAGCTCAGTCACCTTAGCTTCTTTTTCTTCACTAACTCCCTGCACAGCTTTTTTTTCTTCAGCCATGTCCATCAAAGCTGTATGTTTTTCTCCCTCTTCAGCAGCGACTGGCTCCGATTCTTTGGCAACGGTTTCGACTAATTTGCTTCCGGCAATCTGTTTTGGTTTTTCAGCAAGTAGCTTCGATGAAGGTGTAGCAACCGGTTGCCGAATGGCACCAATAGAATCAGGCTCTTTCTGGGGTGGTGCAGGCATTTCCTTTTTTGTATCCACTTCTTTTGTAAGGGCAAGGTTCTCTTTTTCTTCGTTTGGAATCAGCTGATTTGCCGCCCAAAAAACACTCAGTATGATAAAAAGTGAAGCCGCTATTCGCAAAGGCCAAACCCATTTGTTTGTGCGCTTTCCCTCGCCAACTATTGTCTGTTCTTTGCTCGCTTGTTCCGGGGCGGCCGCGGAAGCCATTTCAGCTTGCCCAAAAGACGCTACGCTTTTCTGTTCAATCTGATATTGAATGGATTTTTTCAATTCATTCAGATCTTCTGAGAAATCCTTGGCGGAAATCGTATCAGCGCCTTCTAGCGCATCTGCCAGAAAAGGATCTGACAATGCCTTTCTTTCCAACGAGTGCATCTCGCTGGGGGTTAGTTCTCCCTTCCTGTATTTTTCAATATCGTCTTTCCAATCATTCATTTTGCTTCATGCAAATTTTCAAATTTCGTTTGCCGTTTTGTATATAACTCTTCACCTTATTCAAGTCAAATCCCGTTAGCCCCGTTATTTCCTTGTAGCATTTCTCCTGCAAATAAAACAATCGAACGCACTGCTGCTGATCATTTACCAATTGATCGATACACTTCTCCAATTTACTAAGATTTTGCTCCATTTCGGGCTCTTCATCTAGATGCAGTAAGAACTGGTTTTCCACAAGTTCGGGTGAAAATCCCTGCTTGCCCTCCGGAAAGCTTATGGAGGAGAGCTTTGCCTTCTGGGCGCGTAGCTGCATCAAGCAATGATTTCGAGCCGTTATATAAAGCCAACTTTTGAAGTTTTCTACGTCATGGGTTAATAGGGTGGCAACGAGTTTTTCAAAAAGCTGCATCATCGCATCCTTTGCCTCGTCCCTGTCTTTTAAGTACTTCAGGCAAACGCCATATACAAGCGAAGTGTAGCGAGCATACAATTCTCCCCAATACTCCAATTCTCCAGACCCTTTATAAAGTCGAAGTAGTTCCATGTCTGTATGTGAATGACCCCGCACGTGTTAATTCTATTTTCTGGATTCTTTTATGAAAACCGAAAGATAGCTGCATCTCATTATAAAATATAAACTATCTAAGTTATGTAAAAGCAATTTTCGATGTTGATTGTTCTCTTAATGCTTTCCCTTGGCTTCATGGCCTCAGAGGAAAGAGTGATTTCGGGCAAACTAGTTCCCAAAGAAGACAGTGGCCGCATTCGATATGATCTTCTTAAGTGTGGAAGAGACGGCAGAACTTGACCAAGCGGCAAAGGGCACCGACAAAGAGGGGTATCATTCAGAATTTCTCAATTTTTTAAAGGCAACCATGCCATTGGCAAAACGCTAGAATTCAAAGTAAATCTTGGTAGGTGCAGGTAGACCCTGCCAAGATTTTTTATTTACTTTATTTGAGGCTAACTTGCCTTCAATGGAGAACCCCGTGCAGATAAGCGTGATTATCATCACGTTCAATGAGGAAAAAAACATTGGAAGGTGTATTGATTCAGTGAGATCGTTTGCTGATGAGGTTATCGTAGTGGATTCTTATTCGAAAGACAACACGAAACAAATTTGCCTTGAGAAACAAGTTCGTTTCGTGGAGCACCCTTTCGAGGGTCACATTCAACAGAAAAACTTTGCTCTATCGCTGGCCACGTTTGATCATGTCTTTGCCATCGATGCCGATGAGTATTTGTCCGTTCAACTCGCCAACTCCATCGTAAAGGCAAAAAAAGAGTGGGTGGGCCAGGCGTACAAAATGAACAGGCTGTCCAGTTACGGTGGTAAATGGATTAAACACGGCAGTTGGTATCCAGATCAAAAGATACGTCTATGGAATAAGCGGTTCGGAAGTTGGGGTGGAGAAAATCCACACGATAAAGTGATTCTTTCCAAAGATAGCAGAGTGACTCATCTTCAAGGAGATTTGATGCATACTGCCTACCAAGATGGGCATGAAACACTCACTAAAATTCAACAGTATTCATCGATTTTTGCAAGGGAGAATGTAGGTAAACGATCTACCTCTATTTCAAAAATAGTTGGCCATACTTTTTTCTCGTTTTGCAAGAGTTACTTCATCAAAGTCGGATTTTTAGATGGCTTTGAAGGGCTAGCCGTAGCGGCTGCGGAAGCAAACCACGTATTTTATAAGTACGCTAAGCTATATGAAGCCAATAAAAGAGCTGGCATCGGCAAACGAATCATCATTAGTAGAACTGACAACCTGGGAGATGTAATCCTTACGCTGCCTGTTGCCGGCTATTTAAAAAAAACAATTTCAGGCAGCGAAATTTACTTCATCGGAAAGAAATACACAGAGTCAGTAATCAGGCAATGCACTTATATCGATCATTTTCTAGATCGGGAAGAAATTCTTAAGAACCCCTCACTGCTTGCTTCGGTTGAGGCCGACACTATCTTGTTTGTTTACCCAGATCAAGAATTGGCCGCACTTGCGAAGCGTTTTAAAATACCCAATCGAGTTGCCACAGCGCATCGGGTATTCAACTGGTTTTACTGCAATCGGCTGGTTAATTTTAGTCGCCTGAATTCAGAACTGCACGAAAGTCAGTTGAACTTTAAATTGTTGAGCCCCTTCCGGCTAAAAACAAACCCCGACTTCGCGCAGTTGATGGCAAACTATGGGCTACAGGCTGTTCCAAAAGATTTTGGTCATTTACTTGATCCCACCAAGTTCAACCTAATCATCCACCCTAAATCAAAAGGAAATGCGAGAGAATGGGGTCTTGCCAATTACCAATCACTAATAAGGCAACTTCCCAGCGAACACTTTTGCTTTTTTATCACGGGTCTAAAAGACGAAGAAAATAGTATCAAAAAGGAAATGCCTGAATTGTTGACGACAGAGGGCGTACACAACCTAATGGGGCAGTTTTCTTTGGAAGAATTGGGTGCCTTTATCAACAAAGTTGATGGACTTGTCGCGTCAAGTACGGGAGTCCTTCATCTGGCGGCTGCACTTGGAAAATTTTCTGTGGGCTTATTCCCACCTTTAAAGCCAATACACCCGGGAAGATGGGGGCCAATAGGAAAACAGGCAAGTCACTTTGTTGCCGATAAGGCTTGCTCGGATTGTAGAAAAAGTAGTGACTGCGCTTGTATGCGCCTAATCACCGTATCGCAGGTGGCGTCTCGTTTGTTGTTGGCCTCAAAACAAAAACATTTGGCAGTTCAAGAAAATTCGGTGGCCGGCTAGTAGCGTTTGCTTTATTAGAATAAACGACTGTTCTTCCTTTTTTAATGAGCTGGTTTTGCGTGAAACAATGGAACGTTTCATAACTGCTTTAGCAGTTTTTCAAACAATTGACATTGTAAATTATGGCTGTACTGACTAGCACATAATTGAGCGTTGGCACCTAGACGACTTCTTTCACTTGGGCTATGGTAAAGAGAATAAATATGATCGGCCAATTTTTTGGCATCACACGGATGAAATAAAAGTCCCGCATTGCCGTTGTCTAGAAGCTCAGGTGTGCCCCCAGAATTAGTGCCCACCACGGGTAACCCCGATGCCATCGCCTCTACGGTTACCATGCCTATTGGCTC
>VYLZ01000104.1_pt1 | contig 15310 bp, 16 predicted proteins | sample 5115361 | NCBI WGS metagenome assembly VYLZ01 (sample SAMN12291805, study PRJNA351875) | freshwater metagenome | isolation source: freshwater lake | place: USA: Michigan, Sixteen Lake | collected 2013-08-07 | reverse complement strand
GTTGTTCCGCCTGTTTCATGAGGAAGAGGGCGCGCGCGTCGGCGATCCTCACCGCCTGATGGACCGCTGCCGTTGCTCGAAAGGCCGCGTCGCCCGCGTGTTGCTGTCGCTCCCCGTGGAAGACCGCGAGCATTTGCGCGTCGATGGCGTGGTGTCGGCCACCTGCGAGTTTTGCTCCACAAGCTACCTGTTCGACGATGCCGCTTTGAAACAGTTAGAGGCGATTGGGGAAGAGCCTTAGGGCTCTCCCGCTAAGGGCCGGGTGCCGAGCGGTTGAATGAAGCGGAGCAAATAGCCGTCCGGGTCTTGCACCAGCACCTCGATTTGCCCGTGTTCGATCTCGTCTTCCCGGTACCAGGCGGTTTGCGCGTCCTGAAACAGCGGAATCTGTGCCGCTGTCAGCCGTGCGATGAGGCCAGCGATATCTTCGACTTCGATTTGAAGGTTGATGCCGCGACCGAAAGGTTTTTCGAGCGCCCCCGTGCACCAGGCAGTTTCCTGCTGTTCCAGCATGATTTGCGCCCCGTCCCAGTCGAGATAGGCGAATCCCTCCTCGGGGCGCGAAAAGCGGCATCGGAAGCCAAGCGTCTCACAATAGAAAGCAAGGCTGGTCGGAAGATCCGAGCAGGCAAGCTCAGGAACCAATTTGGCCCAGGTTTCGACCGGCATGGCTCAATATCCTCGGTCTCGATCCACCACGCCCACCATTGCCTCCCCGCGTTCAAACGCCTCGATATTGGCGGCTATCTGGGCAATCGCCGGACCCGGCAAGGTCGCCGCCGAGGCGTGCGGGGTGACGATCACGCGCGGGTGGCGCCAGAGCGGGTGATCTGGCGGCAACGGCTCCTGGTGGAACACGTCCAGCAGGGCAAAGCGCAGTGCGCCAGAATTGAGCCGGTCCAGCAGGGCGTTTTCATCGACCAGCGCCCCGCGCGCCAGATTGATCAGGCTCGCGCCCTGCGGCAGTAGCGCCAAACGCTCCGCCGACAGCAGATTGCGCGTATCTTCTGTTAGCGGCAGCAGCACAATCAGCACGTCGCAGGCGCTCAGAAACTCTGGGAGGGTTTCCAGCCCCGCATAAGTCTGCACACCCTCGACGCTGCGAAAACTCCGGCTCCAGCCCGACAGCGGGAAGCCGAAAGGCCGTAACTTTTCGATCACACCTAGCCCGAGCGCGCCTAAGCCGAGAATGCCGACGCGGGTTTCTCCTGGGTCACAAATCCCAGGATCGGCCCACACGCCGCGCGTTTGCTGGTCCGCCATGGTGTCGAACCGGCGATGGACGTGAAGCAGGCCGTAGAGCGCATATTCGGCCATTTGCGCCGCCATACCGCCATCGACGATGCGGACAACCGGTACATCTTTTGGCAAACCGGGGTGGGTTAACAGCGCGTCCACGCCTGCGCCGAGGTTGAAAATCGCCCGCAATCCCGTCAGCCCGTCAAAAAACTCCGCCGGGGGCCGCCAGACCAGCGCGTAAGGGAGTTGAGCGCCGGTTTCGGCATCCGTCTGGCCCCAAAGGTGAACCTCGCGCTGCGGCATTTCAGCTTTCAGCGCTTTTAGCCAGGGGGACGGGTCGCCGGGGGTTGTGAGCAGCAGGGTCAAATCCCTATCTCCTGAACGCGTTACGGGGCTTGCATCCAAACTCGATAGAAGAGGATTGGCAAGCCGATGAGATTGCGCTACGTATTACGCCTGTGAATCCGAAGTCTTAGCGATTTTAGCTAAAACCTTGAAGTGAGACTGATTATGGTTCCGACGCCGACTGGAATGGATGCGCTAGCCGAGCGCCTTGTCGAACTCGTTTCGCCGCCGCGCGAGGATGAGGGGCGCTATTGGCGCGTCAGCCCCCGGCATGGCCTCGCGATCACGGTCGGGCTCGGCATTGCCCTTGGGTTGTTGATGCCGCTGGCCTTGGGCAAGGCCGCGCGCGCCGACACCAACTTAACGCTGCTGTTTACCGGCGACGTTGCCTCGCGCATGGAGCCCTCGAAGGCCGATGGCACGCCCTGCACGCTGGAAGAGCGCACGACCGACGCCTGTTTGGGCGGTCTCGCGCGCCTTGCCGGTCAAGCCAATCTGGAGCGCGCGCGGGCTGGCACCGTGCTGCTGCTCGATGCGGGTGGACAGTTCGGCGGCACCGCTTTTTGGAACCAACATAAGCAAGATGTGCTCGCAGAACTGATGAACCGCGCCCGCTTCGATGCGATGGCGGCAGGCCCGGCGGAATTCTCCGAAGGCTCGGAAGTGCTGGGGAAATTCATCCGTACGGCGCAGTTCCCGATTTTGGGGGCGAATATCAGCACCGACCGCGACCCCTATTTGAAAGATCAAATCTACCCGATGCTCTCGACCGACCGGGGGGCGCAGCGCCTCGGGCTGCTCGGGATTGCCGATCTCAATATCCCGCAGAAATCCAAACCCTCGCCGGGCGTGCTCTTCTCGCCGATCGAGGCGAAAGCCGCTTTCTGGCTGAAGCAGCTTGGGTTCATGGGCACGAAGACGGTTGTGGCGGTGTCGTCTGCCGGGATCGAGAAGGATAAGGATATCGCCGCCCGCATCGCCGGTATTGATGTGATCATCGGCGTGTCGGGCAAAGGTGCCCAGGCTGGCGCACCGCCCGCAGGCGCGCCGCAGGTGGTGACCGGCCCGGCAGGCAAGCCCGTGCTGGTGGCGCAAACCGCCTCCTTCGGCCATTACCTCGGCAAGCTGTCGGTGACGTTCGACCGCGACGGCCACCCGAAGGCGTGGAAGGGCGATCAAATCCGCCTCGACCGCACCGTGCCGGAAGATCCCGATATCCATGCCCAAGTTGAAGCCTATGCTGCCGCTTTGGGCACTCGGCGGACGCAGTTGAGCCAGCTTCCCCAGTAGCCGAAAAAGCGTGCCGCCCGCGCCCGATTATCGCCCCAGCCGGTCCCATGCCGCGCTGGGGCCGGATTTCTACGATCCCGTTCCGGCGGCGGCGTTTCCGCAGCATGTCTTGCGCTGGCGTAATCAGCGCGCGGCGGAGACGGTGGGGCTCGGCACGCTGACCGAGGCGGAATGGATCAATCATTTCGGGCGCTTCCAGCCGCTGCCCGGCAGCTTTGAAACGCCGCTGGCCTTGCGCTACCACGGCCACCAGTTCCGTCACTACAATCCCGATTTGGGCGACGGGCGCGGCTTTCTATTCGCTCAGCTTTATGACGATACAGGCCGGTTGCTCGACCTTGGCACGAAGGGCAGCGGGCGCACGCCTTATTCGCGCGCGGGCGATGGGCGGCTCACGCTGAAAGGCGGCGTGCGCGAGATTCTGGCGACGGAACTGTTGCAAGCGCGCGGGGTGAATACCTCCAAAAGTTTCAGCCTGATCGAAACCGGCGAGGCGCTCAACCGGGGCGACGAGCCGAGCCCAACGCGCTCTTCCGTACTGGTCCGCCTCAGCCACTCCCATATTCGCATCGGCACGTTTCAGCGCTTGGCCTATTTGGGCCAGACTGAGGCGATCCGCCAGTTGATCGACTACGCCCTCGCCACCTACTGGCCGCAGGTTACGCCCGGCCCCACGCCTGCGCTGACGCTTCTGGCTGAAGTGATGGCGAGCGTCGCCCAAATGGGCGCGCAGTGGATGGCAGCGGGCTTTGTTCACGGCGTGCTCAATACCGATAATATCACCATCACCGGCGAGAGTTTCGATTACGGCCCGTGGCGGTTTTTGAAAACCTACGATCCGCGCTTTACCGCCGCCTATTTCGATGAAACCGGGCTTTATGCCTATGGCCGTCAGCCCAGCACGCTGCTGTGGAACTTGGAACGCTTCGCCGAATGCCTGATGGATTTCGTGCCGGAAGCCGATTTGGTGGCGCAGTTGGAGCGGTTCCAAGACCTCTTCCGCCCGGCCCTGCGCGCTGCGTGGTTCAAGCGGTTGGGCCTGCTGCCCGGCGATCTTGACGACGACCTTGCGTTTCTCTCCACCCTTTATCAGTTCTTGCTCGATAGCCAAGCGGGGTTCGAGCAGACAATTTTCGATTGGGTCGGTGCCGATCCCGCTCGTGCCGCCGCCAGCCCGCAAAGCGCCCTTTCCGCGCGGCCCGACTTCGCCCCGATCCGTTTGGGGCTCGAAACCCGTGCCGATCCCGCCGCCGTTCCGCCGCACGGTGATCACCCCGCCGATCTGCCGATTGAGGATGTGGAAGCCCTGTGGGCTCCCATCGCCGCGACCGATGATTGGTCGCTGTTCGACGCAAAGATCGCGGCCATTCAAGACGGCTCGCGCCAGTAACCCTCCCGCTGCAAGATTGAGCGAATGGCCACCGAGAGGGCGGCGGGCACCTGATAATCCGGGTGGGCGCGGAAGACGGCGGCGCTATCCTCCAGCACCAATAGCCGATCAAAAGCGCGTTCCGCCTGCTCCCGTTCGGGTTTGGACAGCGTGAGGGCGCGGCTTTGGCTCTCCGGGTTGGTTTCGGCGAGATAGCGCTTGGCGGGAAGCTGCTTTTCGCACCGACACGCCGCCGTTGCCGACACCAAACCGCAGGTTTTCGCCTGAAACGCCGCCAGTTTTCCCCGCACGCGCGACAGGCGCTTGCGGTATGTGGCGGGGTCGATCTCCAGCACTGTTGCGGCTTGCTCGGAGGTAAGGCCGAAGATTGTATCGAGCAGATAGGTCAGTCGCTCCTCGCGGTCGAGGCTCATCAACATGCCCTGGCTGCAGGTCACGGCGGTTTCGCGCGCGGCGGCTTTATCTTCTGGGGTCAAATCGGCGACGGGGCCGACGCGTTCGGCAAAGGCAAGGCCCTGATCAAGCCGCTCGGCCAGGGTTTCCAGCGAGGTTTCCGGCAGTTCGCGCGCCCGGGTAACTGCCGTTAGCAGATGATTGCGGGCGATGCGATAGGCCCAGGTGCTGAAGGCCGCCCCACCCCGGAAACCGCCGAGGTGGGTGAGGATTTTCAGCAGAATTTCCTGGCAGGCGTCGCGCGCGTCCTCCCGATGCCCGAGCATCCGCACGGCAAGATTATACAGCGCGGGCTCGAGGCTCCGCAGCAAGGTTTCGAGCGCGGCCAACTGCCCCGCTTGGGCGGCGGCGAGTAAGGCCGCGTCGGGTTCGGGAAGACGCATGACGCCGCTCCTTACTCTTTGGGCAGCAGGCTATCGCCCGCTTCGGTTTTAAGCGCGACCGGCACGGCGAACCGTTCAACCCGAGGGTCGGCCTTATAGGCGGCGCGGGCGCGGGCGTACCATTCGGGCGAATAGAAAGCGTCGGCTGCCTGCTTACTCTGCCAGAGATAGACGCCGCCGAAGAGCCCATCGGGGGTGACGATAAAATATTTCCGCGCGAGGCCCGGCACGGCAGCATAGATCGGCACGGCTTTGCGGAACTCGCCGATCAGGGCCGCGCGGGGAAGTCCCTGCGGGATCGGCAACGTGACCAGCGTGGCATAGGCCTCGCCCTCTGCCGGGATCGTGACGCGCGGGCTGTTATCGAGCATCACGGGCGCTTCAAAATAGCGCACGTCGGCGGGGGTGCCGCGCCGGTCCAGCACGCCCGCAAACCAGGCTTCATTGAACCAAGATTGGGCGGCAGCGCGATTTCCCCACAGGTAGAGACCGCCATAGGTGCCATCGTCGCCTAAGGTGAAATATTTGTAGGCGAGCCCGGTAAGGCTTTTATAGGTGGGGATTTCGTCGCGCATCTTGCTGGCGACCAAGGCGTTGGGCGCGTACCAGGGTGTTTTGACTTTTACCAGAGTCACGACGGCACCCGTCTCGGCGATGCGATTGCTCTCGGCGGCGAGGGTTCCAACGGTCGAAATCGGGGTGCTGCTGCACGCGGCGGGCAGCAGGGCGGCAAGCAGAAGGGCGATAGAGCGATGTGCGGTCATGGGCCAAGTCTTTCGGAACCGGCGGGGCCGGATATCGACCCCTCTTATGTCCTTAGACACGCGCGGCCCGGTTTGTGTGACCGAGTTTAACTAAGTGGCGGCAATCGCCTTGGCACCGGCGAGGCTTTCACGATGGCGCTATTGGTTTCGGCGCGCTCGCTGAACCCCTCCAGAATCACATCCAACTCCTCGATATCGCGCAACACGATGCGGACGATGTAGCAATCGTCGCCCGTCACCTTATCGCACTCGATCACCGCGGGCTCCTCTTCCAGCAAGCGCTGTACCCAGTGCAACTGCCCCGGCAGCGGCTTGACCCGGACGATGGCCTGAAGGCGATAGCCTAGAGTTTTGAGATCGAGATCGACCGTATAGCCCCGCAGCAAACCGCTGCTTTCGAGCCGCCGCAACCGTTCAGAGACGGACGGGGCGGAGAGGCCGACCAACTGGGCCAGCGCGCTGACGGGTTGGCGGGCGTTCTCGGCCAGCGCGCGAACGAGGGCGGTATCGACCGTATCGAGCGCACTTGAAAGAGATAAAGTCTGTTTCATCATTTTCCCTTCGATAAAAAGGTATAAACCGATATTACGCTTTTTATGATTATATAATCTAGCCTGATCGCTTGGCATTCTAGAGGCATCACTATTGCTCTAGGAGGGGATCATGGGTCACGAAATCGACCGGCGCGGCGTGCTGGAAATGGTCACGGTCATGCTGCTGTCGGGCACCATCGGCTGGCTGGTGCTGGTCTCCGGGCAAGACCCGGTGACGGTGGTGTTTTTTCGCTGTTTGATCGGTGCGTTGGTGTTGAGCCTGCTGGCGCGCCGCCTACCGCCAACGCTGTGGACGAAGCGGACGTTGATCCTTGCGGTGATGGGCGGGATTGCACTGGTTGGCAACTGGCTGCTGCTGTTCGCCTCCTTCAGTCTCGCCTCCATCTCGATGGCGACCGCCGCCTATAACGTGCAGCCGTTCATTCTAGTGGCGCTGGCCGCCCTCGTGCGGCGCGAAGCCTTGCCGCTGTGGAAATTCATCTGGCTGTCGGTGGCCTTTGGCGGGTTGTTGCTGGTGGTGCAGGTGGAGCCAGACGTGTTGATCGAACCGGGAGCCTATCTCACCGGCATCGGCTTGGCGCTCGGTGCGGCGTTTCTCTATGCGGTTTTCAGCCTGATTACCAAGCAACTCACCGGCATTGCGCCGCAGCGGCTTGCTCGGCTCCAATTGGTGATCGGAACGCTGGTGCTCGCGCCGCTGCTGTCATGGCAGGCGCTGCCGACCGCGCCGCAGACCTGGGCGATTCTCATTATCCTCGGCGTCGTGCATACCGGCGTGATGTATGCCCTGCTCTACAGTGCGCTTCAGCGACTGCCAACGAGCCTAACGGCGGCGCTGTCCTTCCTTTATCCGATTGCCGCCATTCTGGTCGATTATTGGGCGTTCGGGCAAAAGCTGCACCCGAGCCAGATGATCGGCGGCGCGTTGATCCTAACGGCGGTGGCGGGCGTGTCGTTCGGGTGGTCGTTTCGCAAACGGCTGCCTCTTGAGGCGTAACCAGAGTTTGCTACACTCGGGGGCATGAAACCCGCGACCGCCCCCACGGCCCTGCGCGTGCAAGCGCTGCTTGGCCCTGATTTCACCGTCTATGAGTTCGACCAGCCCACGCGCACGGCCCAAGAAGCGGCGGACGCGTTGGGCTGTGCGGTGGCGGCGATTGCCAAATCGGTGATCTTTCAAGCCCCGGACTCAGACCGTTCGGTGCTGGTCGTCACCTCCGGGGCCAACCGCGTCGATGAGGCCAAGGTGGTTGCCGTGATTGGCGAACGAATCGCCCGCGCCGATGCAGCCTTTGTGCGCGAACGCACGGGCTACGCCATCGGCGGCGTTTCCCCGGTCGGTCACGCCGTACCGGGGATCGTGCTGATCGATCAAGATTTGATGGATCTGCCCGAGTTTTGGGCCGCGGCCGGAACCCCCACCAGCATTTTCCGCCTGACGCCGGACGATCTGGTTCGATTGACCGGCGGGCAGGTGGCGGAGGTTAAACTCGCGTGAGTTTTACGGGCAGGGATACGGGTGGACCTGATGGGCCGCTTCGATTTCCGCCAGAACTTCGGCGCTCAAGGTCACCTCGGCACTGCGGATATTGGCGTCCAACTGCTCAAGATTGGTGGCCCCGATGATGTTGCTGGTCACGAACGGGCGGCTGTTCACATAGGCGAGAGCCATTTGCGCCGGATCGAGCCCATGACGGCGCGCAATCTCAACATAGAGTTTCGCGGCGGGTTCGGCTTGCGGGGTGAAGTAACGGGTGAAGCGATCGAACAGCGTCAACCGTGCGCCTGCGGGGCGGGCACCGTCGAAATATTTGCCCATCAGCACGCCCATGGCGAGGGGCGAGTAGGCAAGCAAACCAACCTCTTCCCGAATGGCCATTTCCGCGAGACCAACCTCGAACGAACGGTTGAGCAGGCTATACGGGTTTTGGATGGAGACAACGCGGGGCAGGTTCAGCTTATCGGCCACCCGCAGAAATTCCATCACGCCCCAGGGCGTTTCGTTGGAAAGCCCGAGGGTGCGAACCTTGCCCGCTTTGACCAAATCGGCGAGAGCGATGAGCGTTTCTTCGATCGGCACCGCGTCGGGCGATTCTGTATGCACATAGCCCAACTGGCCGAACATATTGGTCGCGCGATCAGGCCAGTGGATTTGATAGAGATCGACATAATCGGTTTGCAGCCGTTTCAGGCTGCCGTCGAGTGCGGCCACAATGTTGGCGCGGTCCAGTTTGCGATTTTCGCCGCGCACGTACGGCATCGACCGCCCGCCACCCGCCACTTTGGTTGCCAGCACGATTTTTGCCCGGACACTCGGATTTTTCGCCAACCACGTGCCGATATAGGCTTCCGTCCGCCCGTGGGTTTCGGCGCGCGGCGGCACCGGGTACATTTCCGCCGTATCGATAAAATTCACCCCCCGGTCGAGGGCGAAATCAAGCTGGGCGTGGGCCTCGGCTTCCGTATTCTGTTCGCCCCACGTCATCGTGCCGAGGCAAATCAAGCTCACCTGAAGATCGGTGCGCCCTAAACGTCGAAGTTCCATAAACGCCTCATTGCTAAATCGAAATAATCAGGATTGGGCCAAAAGGCTCAAGACGGAGGGTAAAATACGCTCGATAACGGTGTTTACTCCCGCCTCGTTCGGGTGAATCCCGTCCGCCTGGTTAAGCTGAGGATTGGCAGCCACCCCGTCAAGGAAGAACGGATAGAAAGCGACCTTGTGCCGCTCCGCGAGCCGCGCGAACACCCCGTCAAACGCGCTCGTGTAGGCGCTGCCAAAATTGGGCGGCGCGCGCATCCCGGCGAGCAGCACTTTGACGTTTGCCGCCTTTAGCTTCAGCAAAATCCCATCGAGATTGGCTTCCATCTGCGCAGGGTCCAGCCCACGCAGACCGTCATTGCCGCCGAATTCGACGATGGCATGGGTTGGCTTATCGGCCAGCATCCAATCGAGCCGCGCGAGTCCGCCAGCGCTGGTATCGCCCGAAACGCCGCCGTTGATAACGGTCACGGATAGGCCTTTCGCCTGCAACGCCGCTTCCAGCTTTGCCGTGAACCCGGCGCGCGCGGGCAGACCATAGCCTGCGATGAGGCTATCGCCGAAGGCCAGTAGGCGAACCTGCGGGGTTTGCGCCTGTGCAAGGCCGCTCCCGAAAAAAACCAAAGCCGCGAGTAAGGTTAAGAATTGCCGCCGCCCCCTTTGCAGAGCCTCGTTTTTGCCCCATTTGTAAGGCTCGTTACTGGTTTTCATCTCTGGCCCTAGAGTGCTCGTGTCCATGATTCAACTCCGCAATGTCCAGGTGAAGCTGGCGAGTGCAGCCGGTGAGGTCAATATCCTGCGGGGGGTCGATCTCGCAATTGCACCGGGGGAGAGCGTCGGCATCGTCGGCCCCTCGGGTGCGGGCAAGTCCACCTTGATGATGGTGGTCGGCGGGCTGGAACGCGCGAGCGGCGGGGACGTGGTCGTTGCGGGCGTCGAGCTTGGCGGCTTGAGCGAAGACGATTTAGCGCTGTGGCGGCGCGAAACCGTGGGTATCGTCTTCCAAGCCTTCCGCCTGATCCCGACGATGACCGCGCTCGAAAATGTCGCCGTGCCGCTGGAACTCGCGGGCCGCCCGAACGCCTTTGCCCGCGCCCAAGAGGCGCTGGAGCAAGTGGGGCTCGGCCACAGGCTCACCCATTACCCCGATCAACTTTCCGGCGGCGAGCAGCAGCGCGTCGCCTTGGCGCGGGCTTTCGTTATTCAACCGAAACTGCTGATTGCGGACGAGCCGACTGGTAACCTCGACGGCACCACCGGCACCGCGATTATGGATCTGCTGTTCAGCCTGCGCGACCGGTTCGGCACCACGCTGCTGCTCGTCACCCACGACCTCAGCCTCGCCGAACGCTGCGACCGGGTGGTGCGGGTGAAAGACGGTCAGATCGAGGCTGGGGTTGCGGCATGAGGGGGTTAGGCCGCTTTATCCTCAACGATCAATGTCCGCCCCAACACGCGCAACGCCGCCTCGACTTGGCCGATATGCGAGCGATGATCGGGGTCCAGCAGTTTGCGGATCGCCGATTCGCTGAGGTTCAGCCGCTGCGCGAGGGCAACCTTCGTCACGCCGTCGCGGCGCATGGTCGCGTAAAGAGCCAGTTTGGCCGCCGTCACCGGCGGAACCGAAACCAGCCGTCCGCCCGGCGGGATCGCGCTCGGGATCGGAATATCGCGCTTGTCCTGAACATAACCGGCGAGGGCAACGGCGAGGGCATCGGCGGCCAATTCCAGCGTTTCGGTCTCGGTGCTGCCGCCCGTAAGCGCTTCGGGCACATCGGGGAACTGCGCGATAAAACCGCCCTCCGCCTCGGGCTCCAACAGGCACGGGTAAGCGTAGCGCATTTAGAATTCCTCCTTAGGAATATCCAGTTGCTTCTTAAAATCGCACTTAAAGGTGCGAATTTCAATCGAAAGATCGCCGCATGAGCCCCGCCCTCACTTTCGCCCTGCGCGAGCTCCGTGGCGGCGTTGCCGGGTTTCGGATTTTCCTCGCTTGCCTTACGCTCGGGGTCGCGGTGATTGCTGCGGTTGGCAGCTTGTCGTCAGCGATTGTGGCGGGGTTAGAGCGGGATGCGCGCAGTTTGCTGGGCGGCGATGTGACGCTGCGGCAAGTGCATCGCCCGATCGCCGCAGAGCCGCGCGCGTGGCTGACGGACCAGAGTACGCGCATCAGCGAATCCGTTGAAATGCGCGCCATGGCGGTGCGGCCCGATGGTGAGCGGCGCTCGCTCGCGCAACTGAAGGCGGTCGATAACGCCTATCCGCTGCTGGGGGCAGTCGAAACCGAACCCAAAACGCCGCTGCCAGAGCTTTTGGCGGCGCGCGATGGGCGTTTTGGCGTGGTGGTGGAAGAGGTTCTGCTGGCGCGCCTCGGCCTTAACATCGGCGATACGCTTCAAGTTGGCGAAGGTCAGTTTCGCATTAGCGGTGCGCTGTTGAAGGAGCCGGATCGGGCAACGGGGCCGCTCGATATTGGCCCGCGCGTGCTGATTGCGGGCGCTGCAATGCCGCAGACCCAGCTTTTGCAGCCGGGCAGCCTTGCCGAATTTCACTATAAGCTGCTGCTGAAACCCAGCGTGAGCGTCGCGACCTTCCGCGCCGGACTGACCGAAAAATTCCCCGGCGAGGGCTGGCGCGTGCGTGACCCCTCGCAAGCCTCGCCGCAGGTGGAGCGGTTCGTCGAACGGTTGGCGCTGTTCCTTACCCTGGTCGGGCTCACGTCGCTCTTGGTCGGCGGTGTTGGCGTTGGTAATGCCGTGCGCGCGTACCTTGAGGGCAAGAGCGTAACGATTGCGACCTTGAAGGCGCTCGGGGCACCCTCCGCGTTTATCTTCCGGCTGTATCTGATGCTGATTGCGGTTATGGCGGGAGGCGGCACGCTGGTGGGGTTGATCATCGGCGCGGCGGCCCCGTGGCTGGCAGCAGGGGCGCTGGGGGCGTTTTTGCCGGTGCCGCTCGCCATCGGCCTTTATCCCGCGCCGTTGGTGCTGGCGGCGGTGTTCGGCTTGCTGACGGCGCTAACGTTTAGCCTGTGGCCGCTCGGGCGAGCGCAGCGCGTGTCGGCGGCGAGCCTGTTTCGCGATGCCGGATCGTCGCGCGGCCAAGCCCCTGGCAGATTGATCATCGGGGCGATGCTGCTCTCGGCTGTGGTGCTGGCGGCGCTGGCGATTCTCACCGCGCAACAGCAGCTTTTGGCGACCTGGTTCGTCGGCGGGGCGGTGGCGAGTTTCGGTGTTTTCCGCTTAGCGGCGGACGGGTTGAAGCGGCTGGCGCGGCACTTGGCGTCCGCCCGGTGGGCGGGGGGGCGCAGCCCAAAACTCCGCCTCGCGCTCGCCAATATCGACCGGCCCGGCGCGCCGACTGGGAGCGTCGTGCTGTCGTTGGGGTTGGGGCTGGCAGTGCTGGTCACAGTCGCCTTGATCGAAGGCAACCTTAATCGGCAGGTGGTCGAGCGGCTGCCGGATCAAGCCCCGGCATTTTTCTTCATCGACATTCCTTCGGCGCAAACCGCGCAGTTCGATGCGTTGGCGCTCAGCATCCCCGGCGCGTCGGAGTTGCAGCGGGTGCCGTCTTTGCGCGGTCGGATCACCAGCATCAACGGCACCTTGGCGGAAAAAGCCGTGATCGACCCCGAAGTCTCTTGGGCTGTGGATAGCGACCGGGGCCTGACCTACGCGGCCACCCCGCCCGAGGGCAGCCAGATCGTTGCGGGCGAATGGTGGGCGGCGGATTATCGCGGGCCGCCGCTGGTCTCGCTCGATGCGCGGCTGGCGGAGGGCTTCGGCGTTAAGATCGGTGATAGCATCACGGTGAATGTGCTAGGGCGGAACGTCGAGGCTAAGATTGCCAACCTGCGCCGCATTCAGTGGGAGAGTTTCAACCTCAACTTCGTGCTGATTTTCTCGCCCGGCTTGCTCGACACGGCACCCCACACTCATCTTGCCACCATCCACGTGCCGCCGGGCAATGAAGAAGCCATGCTGCGAAAAGTTGGCGATGCTTTCCCCAGCGTTTCGGCGGTGCGCGTGCGCGAGACGCTGGAAACCGTGACGGTCATCCTGTCGGCCATTGGCGCTGCGGCGCGGGCGGTGACGGGGTTGACGCTGGTGGTCGGCACCCTCGTGCTGGCGGGGGCAGTGATCGCTGGGCACCATCGGCGCGTCTATGATGCCATCGTGCTGAAAGTGTTGGGCGCAACCCGGCGGGACCTGCTCTCGGCCTATGCGCTCGAATATGGGCTGCTGGGGCTGGCAACGGCGTTTATCGCTATAGCCATCGGCACGCTCGCCAGTTGGGGCGTCGTCACCTTCCTGATGCGGGCGGATTGGGTGTTTCTGCCGCTGCCGGTGGGGGCGATTACGCTGCTGAGCCTTGGGATTACCCTGGTGTTGGGCTTTGCTGGAACATGGATTGCGTTAGGGCAGAAGGCTGCGCCGCTGTTGCGACAGGGTTAATCAGCATCGTCGGGGATCTGCGAGAGCAGATCTCCCGGCTGGCAATTCAGCAACGTACACAGCTTATCGAGCGTGCCGAAGCGCATCCCCTTCACGTGGCCGTTTTTCAGTAGGGAAAAATTGGCTTCGGTGATGCCGAGCGCTTCGGCCAGGTCTTTTGATTTGAGCTTCTTTTCCACCATCAGCCGGTCGAGATGAACGCGGATCGCCATCGGCTAGACGATCCCGCGCGCGTCTTCGGCCAAGGCGACGATCCGGCGGGCAATCGCGGCGAGCGCGATGACGGCAACCCCGATCAGGGCAAAGCCGAGATCGTCTGAACTGATGGCGAGCGCGGTGGCCCGGTGCACGCTGGGTTCGCCCGCTTTCGCAAGATAATCGGTGATCAACGCCGTCAGCCCCATGCCCGCAAGCGGGCGGCTGATGAGGGTGAGCACCAGCGCCCAGCCGATGCGGTTGAGCCGCGCGGGCAGAGCGGGGGAGAAGCCGTCGCCGGTCGCCATCAACCGCGCCAGCGCTGCCGCTTCGGCCAAGGCCCAGAGAAACGGTGCGGCACTCATCAACAAAATCGCGAACAGCGCGCCGCGTCGCCACAGCGGTAGTTCGGCCAGAGCGGCGTGGATGCTTGGCGTGCCGGGCACCATCGTCGCGATCTGAGGGTGGCCCAGCAGAAAATTCGGTAGCTCGAAGCTAATTAGCGCGACGAGGGTCAGCAAAAAGGCAATGCACCCCCAAATCACCCACCGCGCGCGTTGCCCGACCCGCGCCATAATCGCAATGCCATCTTCAATCGCACTCATGGGAGCCTCCTCGGTTGAAGTTTCTGTTTAGCAGAAATTTTTTATTGGTAAACAGAAAAATATACGGCCTCAAACGGCCCTCTATCGGGGCTGCGACGATTGATGAGTGTACAGGCAATTGACGTTTCCGGCGGGGGCGGCGCATAGTGCAGTCGAGCGATGGGCTAGGCGCCATGCAAAAGCGCGGCCACGCCTTTAAAACCGGGGCTTTGCGCCCCAAATAACAGGCTCTATGCCGGAAAAAAACGTGACGAAACTCTCAACGATCGATCTTCCTGCGGTGTCCTCCGCGCCCTCCGCCCGCTCCGATCAGGTGGTGGCGGGCCGCGTGTTTGCGCTTGTGGTCGAAGGGCTGCAAACGCTGATCGACGGGCTGGGCGATACACTGGGGGAGCGGTTGGCGGCGGCGGTGGATTGCTTGGAGCGGGCCTCGGGCCGCATCATCGTGACGGGCATGGGCAAGAGCGGCCATATCGGTCGCAAGATTGCGGCGACCTTGGCCTCGACCGGCGCGCCCGCGTTTTTCGTGCATCCGGGTGAGGCGAGCCACGGCGACTTGGGCATGATCACGCGGGATGACGTGGTGTTGGCGCTGTCCAACTCCGGGGAAACTCACGAGTTGCTCGATATTATCGCCTATACCCGCCGTTTCCAGATTCCGTTGGTGGCGATCACGCGGCAAGGCGCCAGTACCTTGGGCGAGTCGGCCGATATCGTGTTGCCGCTGCCCAATACCGCCGAAGCCTGCCCAAACGGCCTTGCGCCGACCACCTCCACCACGCTGGCGCTCGCCCTGGGGGATGCGCTGGCGGTGGCGTTGTTGGAGCGGCGTGATTTTTCCGCCCATGACTTCAAAACCTTCCATCCCGGCGGCGCGTTGGGGCGCAAAGTGCAGCGGGTGGCCGATCTGATGCACAGCGGCGACGCCGTACCCCTGGTTGGTCCAGACACCAGCTTGCGAACCGCGATTCTCGAAATGACTTCCAAGCGCTTCGGCTGCACCGGCGTGGTGGATGCCGAGGGGCGGTTGCTGGGCATCGTCACCGATGGCGATTTGCGCCGCCATATCGAGAACATTGATGCGCCGGTCGAAGCG
>VYLZ01000112.1_pt1 | contig 15345 bp, 13 predicted proteins | sample 5115361 | NCBI WGS metagenome assembly VYLZ01 (sample SAMN12291805, study PRJNA351875) | freshwater metagenome | isolation source: freshwater lake | place: USA: Michigan, Sixteen Lake | collected 2013-08-07 | reverse complement strand
AAACTGACATTGTAATCAGTGAAACTCGTAACCTGACTTAGGTGCAAACCGAAAGCGAAGCCGACCCAAGCGGCACACATGGCAAAGCCCGCAAATCTAGACACGCAGAACCAATGCTTTGCCAAGAGTGCCGCTCCCCCGCACCAATACTGGACAGATCAGTAAGTGTAAACCGAAAGATTCTCCAAGGTTGCCCCGTGCGCTCATCCGCATCCAAATGCGAATCAAGTTCGCCCTCTAAGGCTGCTTCCAAAAAAATTTTAAGCATGGGAGCGAACGCCCCATCTTTACCGTACAACGATTTACCCAAGCGAAACTGCTCAAGGGCTTTCTTCTTGATCTCTTCTAAATTGGATTGTTCTTTCATGTTATGTCAAAGTTAGCCTTTCTCTATCCTTGACACAGTTTACTTTACAGACCCCATAGGACGGATAATATGATAATTTGCTTTAATAATTTCATGTCTCTCATTAGTTTTTTAATGCCCTATAACGGTTTCGGGCTTGGCTTAATATTTGGCAAAAACTGTCATACGAAGCACTGAACACATAATTTTTCACGTAAACCAAGTCTCCTTGGGGTCCGAATGAAATTGGATAATTTGCTTGCTGCAAGTATTTCAAATCGCTTCGTACAGCACCGGTACCATGAGCATCAACATACTGTCCATTAAAAAAAGCGGATGCTTTTCCAAAGCAAACATAGGCCGCTTGGTTTCCCGGTTGAGGACCGTCAAGCAATGTAGTTGACGACCAATAGTACGGATAGTTCACCGAAGCGTTAGGATCATTGCGAATGCTGGATTGAAATAGCTCTGAAATGCTAGCATTCCCAGTCTCATCAACTCGGTTTTCATAGTCGACCAAACTTTGTAGTTCTTTTATGGTTGGGAGTCGCCAATCAATATGGCCAGCTATTTTCGAATTTCTAGCATATTCCAGAGCTGATTTCCAATCAAGCGCAGTTTTACTGTCAACTTTCTGCCACATTAGTCCCGTTGCTTCATCTGTTATTGTTTCATCATGATTGTCAGTAAACTTGTTGTAACCATAATTGATATTGCCTCTTACAAAGCGAAAATATAGTTTATTAGGTAGTCCTGAAATTGGTTCAGTAATGGGATATGCCTTAATGCGTCCATCAACAAAATTGACACCATATCTTGACTTATCCCTCCCCATTGTCAATGATTGGCAATCGGTTGACGACCATGTTTGTGCATCTATTTCCCTTTCTCCAATAGCGGTATTACCTAACGGTTGGTGAAAATATGTTGTGTCAATAAATAAGCGAACGGATTTCTCTCCAAATACTTGACCTGCGTAGTCGATCAACGAGAACAGTTCTTTAACACTAGGAATACGCCAATCTTTGTGCTTTCCGGTGTTGATTTGATTTAAGTACACTTTTGCTTCCTGTAGCGTTAATCTAGGTGTTAAATTCCTTGTCCACATTAAACCTGTAACTGGATCTGTAATAGTACCATCACCGTTGTCAAAAAAATGGTCAGATACACCAAAATTGGTTGCATCCTGAATAAAAAATACAGATTGACTACCAAGATTGCTTATGACAGAAATTGTATCATAGTAATTGTAAACTCCCGTGTGCCTGATTTTATATCCACCTTTAACACCATTTACGTTTGCCTGATTAGTAACAGCTTGTTCACTACACCCGTTAAAACCGAGTAAAAGAAACATCGATATTTTCAAATACATATTCATCATTTTAAATTTTTAGATTTCCAGACGTTTTCAGTTGCCCCATTTATTATTCTTTGTTATTCTTTGTGTATTCATCTGGTGCATTGTCTGTTCACTAAAATTGCCACTAACTTTAAACAATTGCTACAGGCAATTGGTATCTTCACCCCGTACAATTTGATAAAGGTAAGAAAAACAACAAACTTACTTTACAGACATTCCTACCGAGTTTAGGAAAGTTTCGCAATTATTAACTTTACCTTAAAACCATTTTAGATGAGAACAGTCCAATAGAATATTTACAAATTTGGTTTTATGAGATTGCCGACATTGTTGACATTTTTTTTTCTCGTGTGTCGAAGACAACACGACAGAACAGCCTACTCCAACTGCTTATAGAATAACAAAATCTATCACTTATAACAGAACCAATGTTGATGTTGTAATTGACAAACCTGCATTAGGTGAAGTTGATGTCTTGTTGGTATTTCACGGCACAGTTATGTACGACAATAGCATAATGACTAACGCCAATACTACACTTGACAAATTCAAGGGTATTTTAAATAGAAATGATATGATGATTGTAAGTGTAGCATATCCCCAAGAAAATGTTTTATTAGGCGACAATATTGTTCAAGGCGAAGCTGCCTTGTTATGGTTGAAAAATAAAGCAAGTCAAGAATTAGGAATAACAGTAAAAAAGGTATTCTTGGGCGGACACTCCCAAGGAGGATACATGGTAACAAGACTTAATACAATGCATCAAACAAATGGCGTAATTGCAAATGCTCCAGGACCATTAAACCTTGTTTATAGATGTCAATTAGAGGAAAATGGACAAGTTCAATCAGGTGCTGTATGTACCAAACTGAAAAATGTGTATGGAACGACAACAAGCAACCCCGATGCCTACCTTCAAAGATCTTTACTTAATTTCACAAGTGGTTTCAAATCTGACATTTTGTTTGTTCAAGGGTTAAATGACGCTCCTATTCAAATGTACTTGTGGCCAACTTTTAAACAAGATGTACTAAGTTGCAGAAGTTGTCAGAACAGACTGTTTGTTGAAATTACTGGTGGTGAACACGGCACTCTATTCGAAAGTTCGACTGCCAAGACCGAATTTAATAACTTTATAAATAGCCACTGAAGTAATTACTCCAACTATCAAAATAATTTTATCATCATGTGTTTCAACACTCCTGTTTTTAGCAAATTCAATCCATTTGAAAGCTCTCTCGATATGAAAATAAAAATTGTTGCTAAAGCAAATCCAAAATACTTCAGGTAATTATTTTCTTTTAACTTAAGTTTATCCAATTTATACTAAATGCCAATATGAGTTTTAGAGAAAAGAAATGCATTATAACTTGCGGTCGATGGGTCGGCATAACTAAGCACAAAAGCAAAAGGATTCATCGGCCCTGAGGGCGAAATTGTCAATCCTAATGACAATTCTGCGATAAATTGAAAATCAAAGTTGCCGCATAGTTAAAAGATGATATAGTCGGGAATTGCCCACTCCCCTCGCCTTTCCAATTACCTAAAAGAAAGTGTCGTGCAAATGTTTTCAGTTGCTTCATTTTAGTATTCGTTGTGTATTCAGTGGTCTGTTCGCTGAAATTGCCACTAGCTTTAAACACTTGCTTAAGGTAATTGGTATCTTCACACCGCACAATGCAATAAAGGTGAAAAAAGAACTACAACCTTCCCAAAAGGACAATCCTACCATTGAACTCTAATTCAAATTCTGAAAAGACTATCTCAGTCATCAATCTCTTCTACTAGGTCAATTGCTTGGTTGCCATGACATTTGCAGCGATATTTAAACGTATTTTACTTGAAGGGGTTATGCTTGAAAAGAACGCTAAGATTTTATTTTTAAGCCCAGGAATTACGTGGAGCTTTCCTTTCATCATACCATTAAAACCAACTCTTGCAACTTCTTTTGCAGTCATTACTCCCTGGTCGTATAGTTTAGCATTATTCATATCGGCTCGTTCCATAAATTCTGTTTTCGTAGCACCCGGGGATAAAACGGTTGCAGTTACACCTGTTTTTTCAAATTCTTTATGTATCGCCTCTGTCAGGCTAATCACATACGCTTTTGAAGCACCGTATACCGCAAAATAAGGGTCAGGCTGTATGCCAGCAGTAGAAGCTACGTTCAAAATTCTGCCTTTACCATTTTTAATCATTTGTTTAGCATAAAAATAAGTTAACTCGGTCAAGCTAATGATATTAAGACCTAACATTTCAGAGTACTTTTCCATACTGCGTTCAGTAAAAAAGCCATAGTCGCCAAAGCCTGCATTATTTACTAAATAGGTGACAGTAAGTTTATTAGTATTTACGCAGTTGTTAATGTCTACAAACCCATCCCTCACAGATAAATCTGTTGCCACAGTATAAACATTAATGCCATACTTATTCTCTACTGATATTTTAATTTGCTCCAATTTCTGCTTGTTTCTTGCCACGATTAAAATATCGATTTTTTGCTGGGCAAATAATAAGGCTATCTCGTAACCAATTCCACCCGATGCACCTGTTATGATTGCTACTTCTTTCATAATTAGTCAATGAGTTTAATGGTTAATGAATTACTTTGTTGCGTAAACGAGAACTTACAGTCAGAAAATTCTGGACTTGAAAATTTTGGCTTAAAGTTGTTTGAAAATCCAAAAGGCTCTTTAGGATAGCCAACAAAATTCTTATCAAGTTTTTCATTCCCGTTTAGGTCATGTGAAACAGCCACGGCATATTCACCGTATGGAACCTCAAACTCAACAGTCATTTCATTGCTTGTTGTTGTAACTTTAGTGTTTTTCCAAAACCTATTAAATTCAGGAAATTCGTCCCCAGCTCTGTAAATCCCAACATAAAGTGTTTTACCCTTGTTTTGGATGTTTGAAATTTTTACCGAGAGCTTTTTAGTACTTACGTCCTGCTGTCCGTAAACTCCAAAGGCTAAAATGAGCCCAATTAGCGTTGATGTTAATTTAAATACTTTCATCTTTTGATTTTTTTTAATTGTGATGCAAAGATGAGGCGCAGAAAAGCGCTATTCATTCACATTTGTGAATAAATGAATTTTTATGACCTAATTATTTCTTTTCGGAGCCTGCTGAGGCTTTGAGGGGCTACACCCAAATAAGACGCAATGAGATAATGCTGAAATTTATTTAGTAAATAGGGTTCGTCCTTAATCAGATGTAAATACCTTTCTTTTGCATTTTGTGTGAGTAATGAAAAAGCTCTTTTATGTACACTTTGATAAGCAATTGATGACATAACACTTAAAACATTTTGAAGAACCGCAGAATTAGTGATTACTTTTTGCATATCATCAAAATTTAGAGAAATTACCTTTATGTCATCAATTACTTCAAAAGTAAGATAGGTAGGCGTTTGGGATAGAAAGCTATTGTAATCTAATAAAAAGTAGTTCTCAAATTTTGAGTCAGCGTCATTAAAATGAAAATTCCATGTAAATTCTTGTCCTTCATGATTAACAAAGAACGACCTTGCTTTTCCACCAACAATAAAGATAATATTTTTACAAATACTTCCTTGTTGCAAAATCTTGTCGCCAACCTTGTACGTATTAAATTTTAATTCATTTTCTAAAATTTGCCTATCCCTCTCTGGAAGTTGAACAAACTGAGATATTAAGTTTATAAAAGGATTCATTTTATATCCGTCATTTACTATCTTGCCATAAATGGCAACTTTTTGCAACAAAACAGATCTTGATAAGAACCACTTCAAAGATAATAAATATTAAAACTTGCATAGTGCACTCAACGAATGTTGCCCCAGCAAGATGGCGGTGTGCTAATGGAAAACTAGAGGCTTTGCCTTTTTGAATGAAAGTAATACATATTTTTTAGTATTCTACTCTTTGTAGATGTTCTATTGACTCTTTAAATTTGACAATTCCGAACATCGCCATCTGCGTTTACTAAATGAAAGCTAAAAGTAGTAAGGTAGTTAAATTATTTTTTTTGCTTTTAGGTATAGTGCCTCTCTGTTACGCGCAGACGAATGTCATTTTTCCGAAGGTTAAATCCAATACAATTACTTATGCAACGGGTCACGCCTTTTTCAAGAATTTTTCGACCAAAGATGGTCTTCCCCTCAATGCTTTTGAATGCAGCTATATTGATAGAAAGGGTAACCTTTGGTTGGGAACCACGGGGGCGGGGGTCTGTCGCTATGATGGCACAGAATTCATTTGTATCAACGCCCAGCATGGTCTGACGAATGATGTTGTTACTTCAATTTTTGAAGATCGAAATGGAAATTTCTGGTTTGGGACATATGACGGAATAAATCGTTATGATGGAAAAAAAATCACAACTTTTTTTCAAAATGAAGGGCTAGAATTTAATACAGTTAGATCCATCTCCGAAGACAAAAATGGTAGTCTTTGGTTTGGAACACTTAACGGAGTAACTCGATTCGATGGTGGGCAGTTTACGAATCTCGATTCAACTAATTGGCTAGCCCATCGCCCTATAAATGCATCTATAGTCGATCGAAAAGGAAATATTTGGTTTGGTGCATCTGGCGGTTTGAGTAGGTTTGACGGCAAGTCATTTACCAACTTTACTAAAGAACAGGGGCTTGAAACGAATGAGATAACTTCACTATTTGAAGACGGTGCAGGTAATTTATGGATAGGTGGATACGAAGGAGGTGTAACCCAGTTTGACGGGCGCAGCGCATTTAGAACTTTTACTCAAAAAGATGGACTACCTAATAACAACATATGGTCGATTGCTCAGGACCACGATGGAAATCTTTGGCTTGCTTCCTCTGGTGGCTTAACCCGATATGTTAATTCTCATTTCATAACATATACGACATCAAACGGGCTTCCGTCCAAAGACTTAGCAAGTATATCAGTAGATAATGACGGTAACTTATGGATAACGTATTATAATGGTGGGGGGGTAAGCCTACTATCTTCTTTGGTAACCACAAGTTTTTCTAGCTTAGATTTACCAGCCCTTGGTAAAGTGAGGACGATAGCCGAAAACAAAAAAGCAGATATTTTGTGGATTGGCACAGAGGACGGTTTAGTTAAGTACGATGGTGAATCTTTCAAAAAATTTGATCGAACTGACGGCCTTCCGTCAGAAATGATTTTAACACTTACCAAAAGTCGTGATGATGCATTATGGGTAGGTACAATAGATGGAGGGCTTTGCAAATTTAACGGAAAAACGTTTAAGACTATAAATAAAAAAGACGGATTAATTGCTAATGATATTTGGGCAACTTACGAAGACAAGAATGGCAATCTATGGATAAGTTATAACGAGTCTGGTTTAAGTCAATATGACGGAAAAAATGTAAAAAACTTTTTTGCTAAATCTGGTCTACCAAAGAGAGAAGTGAATTGCATAACGGAAGACACCAATGGAACTTTATGGGTGGGAACAAATGGTGGCGGATTGAGTTTTCTCAAAGGTGAAAAATTCATCACCTACACAGATGCACAAGGACTGCCCAGTAAAAAGATTCTTAGCATTGTATCAGATGATCAAGGCAGTTTATGGATTGGCACTGATCAGGGTATAAGCCGTTATGATGGAAAAACTTTCCTTAATTTTTCTTTAGGTAAAAAGTGGGGTGCCAACGTTATTCACGAGCTGGTATTCACTGCAAATGGTGAATTGGTACTGGGCACCAACTCAGGACTTTTTGTTCTTTTCAACTTCATATCAAACACGAATAGCTTGCATACTTTACCGGCCTCCAATCAATTATTAAACAAGGAACTGAATGGATACAATCCCAGATTTCAAGAATTCAGTTTTACCTCCGGCTATCAAATTGGTGCTATTTCTGGGGTGGGGGCGAATGCGTTAATGGTAGATCAAAGTGAGTCAATCTGGGCTGCAACTCACAATTCGGGCTTGGTACGCTTCGATCTTAACTCAGTGAGGAGCACCAACACCCAACCCAAAGTGGACCTAGAACGCGTAACACCCTCCGCGGAAAATTTGAGTTGGTATTCCCTATTGCCAGATGTTGCTACGGATTCAATTACCCGTTCTTTTCAGGAAAAGATTTGTTACGGAAGATCGCTAACAAGTTTAGAACGACAAGCGCTTCAAAAAAAGATGCTGGGCGTTAGATTTGACCAGATTTCTCCCTTTAATTCCCTTCCCATTGGTTTAACACTTCCGTACGCTCATAATCAACTTTTTTTCGAATTCAAAGTATCTGGTATCTCCGCTAATCAAGAAGTAAGCTATCAATATATTTTGGAAGGTGAAGACAAGGAATGGAGTGCATGGGGTAACAATACCACTGCAACATATAACAATCTGTATGAGGGCAGATATACCTTTAAGGTAAGAGCTATGAATCCAATAGCTAATAGTGTTGGTAAGGAAAGCATTAGTTTCTCATTCTTCGTTACGCCCCCCTGGTATAGAACTTGGTGGGCTTATGCCGGTTACGTTTTTGCTATCTTTTTCAGCATAGTTCTTGGCGTCCAATTAAACATCAGAAGACTCAAGGCGAAAAATCTTGAGCTCGAAGCAGCCGTTCAAGACAGGACGGAGGAAATTGCTACGCAAAACGAAGAGTTGATTGTGCAGCAAGAAGAGATAGTGGCTCAAAGAGACACTATTGAAAATCATAACCGTGTTCTTGAATTGACGGTGACTGAGCGGACAGTTGAATTAGCCAGAAGTCATGATGAGCTGAAAAAGCAATTTCACAAGCTTCGACAGTTCAGTTTTATAGTAGCGCACAACCTACGATCACCCGTTGCGCGGATAATGGGTTTAGCAAATATTTTCAACAGGAATGATTTAACAGATCCAATCAATTTAACGGTTCTGGATCGAACTGTGGAGGCTACCATGGGGCTTGATGAGACTTTAAGCGACTTAAATAGAATACTTTACGTCCAAAACGACACACACGCAGAAAAAGTGGTAGTTGATTTCAATGAATTGTTGGACAAGATAAAAAATAGGTTTGCAAACGAGATAGAAGCCGCTGGAATTATCATAAAAGTTGAAACCAATGTCATAACCTTTACTACCATACTGCCCTTCTTCGAAAGTATCTTAACTAACTTATTGGAGAATGCCATTAAATATCGAGCCCCAACGCCAACACCACAGATAACAATTGAGTTTCTTGAACTCCAGAGCGATTATAGGTTAATTGTATCTGACAATGGTCTCGGATTTGATTCGGAAAAACAAGTCGATAAATTGTTTGAACCGTTTCAAAGATTTAACACCACAAATAGCGGAAAAGGAATTGGGCTTTATCTAGTAAAATGCCATGTAGAGGCGTTAGAAGGAACTATTTATCTCACCAGTAAGTCAGGCGTAGGGACAAAGGTTGAAATCATGTTTCCGCAAACTGATGCCAAAAATAGCTAAAAGAAGTAAAGCCAGAATTAGTACCTTTTTGATGAACCGGGTAATCGGCTGTAGCAAAAGATTATTGCTGAGATTACCATTAACAAGCAAATTCATTACAGAAAATAATGAGACACGGCCTAACCACATTAAGCGAAAAGTAAAAGATATGAGAGAGCTGAATGATAATCGGTTAAGCTTTGAGTATCTGAATGAAGCCTTGCGAGCCCGATCATTTTCTGAAATTGATAGCGCTGAAATCTATAGCCTTGCAGGCATTAATCAAATCAAATTTGGCATTTGTGGTTCTTGGTGGTGATATTAACGGTGAGTTAAAAACAGATCACCAAAAATATTAGTATACCTACCTTTCCAGTTCAATTTAGTTTTTGACTCTGGGAAAACACGAGTTTATGGTAATTTTGCTCAATCTGGTTCATGTTATTTTTGGCTCTGGACATTTTTTTACTGAAAACCTACCTACTTGAATTTAGGCAAAATCATGGTTTTGCTATATGTAACAAAAACGTTGCCGCTCACTTCTTCAGGTTTTTGATTGATCTAAGTTAAGAAATCATCTTTTCACCCAATCTTGGAATACAAGTGACGTGTTTATTCCGTTAACGAGGTAGTTTTACGATCGAAACAAATTTTCAGATTTTTTATGAGAGCATGGGGTTTGATTCTAATTGTTGCTTTTCCAATTGTAGCCAACGCACAAACGTTTCAGCTCAAGGGATTTGTTGGTGACACCACCGGGGCAGCCCTGTCTTCGGCTCACATACAAGTTTGGATACCCAAAAAGAAATCGGTAGCGTCTGGGCTAGAAGGCGATTTTGCTCTCTCCGTGCCTTCAGGTGAAACTCGGATTGAAATCTCCTATACTGGTTTTAAAAAACTATCACGTACTATTTATGTCAAATCAGATACCACCATTTTTTTTCAGCTTGAAAATAAGGAGGAAGAGTTAAGTGAAGTCATAATCACAGCCGACCGCACATTCCAATCGGATCAATTTGAAACCACCCGAATGAGCACCAATACACTGAGTGGAAAAGAAATCAGCAGCATCCCAGTGTTAGGTGGGGAGGCCGATTTAATAAAAACGTTGCAACTAATGCCGGGCGTTACTAAAGGAGCAGATGGAACAACCGATTTGTTTGTTCGTGGTGGAGCTGCCGATCAAAATTTAGTTTTGCTCGATGGCGCTCCGGTTTACAATACAGGCCACTTGTTTGGCTTTCTTTCCGTTTTCAATCCAGATATTTTAGATAAGGTAGAATCGATCAGTGGCGCATTTCCTTCAGAGTATGGAGGTAGGTTGTCTTCGATCTTAGATGTAAGTTCGAAAAACAGCTCCCCAACCCAAACAAAAGTTAAGGGAAACATAGGGTTGCTCGCCACCCGATTGATGATCGAACAACCGCTTGTAAAAGATAAACTGTCCGTTTGGGCGGCCGGAAGAAGGACGTATGTCGATCAAGTGGTCAGAGCAGCGGGCCAAGAGTTACCTTACTATTTCTACGATTTCAATGCCAAAATTATGTATCGCCCACGGGCGAACAGTCGCCTGGAGATTACTTTTTATGAGGGCAACGATGTACTGAGTTTTGCCAATCTCTCTCGCGCATCTTTACGCAATCGAAATATTTCCAACGAGTTTGTGTTAGGCAATTCCTCCCAAACACTTCGCTGGGATCGCTTCTACAAAAATTTTAGTTCGTCTTTTTCTATTTATAGAACCGCGTTTAGGTATTCGATCCAAAATACTTATTTAGAAAACAAATTGTCGGTCAAGTCAAGTATTGAAGACGTTGGAGGTAAGTGGGTTTTGTCTTCTGATTCGGTAAAAAAGAATATCTCATTTAAAACAGGTATCGAACTCATCCAACATCAAGTGGCGCCTAACCGCATCAACACTAGCGGGGAGATTTCAGAATTACTAAAGACAAGTGCTACTATCCCTCAAACTTCTTATGAAACAAGCGCCTTTCTTCAAGCTGACGGACTACTACTTCCTAAACTGCGCTATAGCACTGGTTTAAGAATTTCTTCTGCCTATGTCGACCAAACTTTTTACTACAACCCTGAGCCAAGAATTGCTTTTCGATATACGTTGGATTCCGCCACGGCCATCAAGTTTAGCTATTCTCGCATGTCTCAATATTTGCATCGGGTGTCAAGCGCTGCGGTGGCGTTTCCAACAGATATTTGGTATCCCGTTACCCGAAATGTAAAACCGCAAACAGCCGATCAAATTGCGTTGGGAATCCAACGGACATTGCCACGTCAAAACTTATATGTTAGTGTGGAAGGTTACTATAAATGGATGAATCAACTCATCGGCTATCGCGAAGGCGCGAGTCTTTTGCTAAATGTAAATTTTGAAAGTCAACTGGTGCAAGGGCAAGGGCGGGGATATGGATTGGAGTTTCTCTTAAAAAAAGAAGCCGGAAAACTAACCGGGTGGATCAGCTATACATGGTCGAAAGCCGAACGACAATACGATGCGGTCAATAACGGTCAGTGGTTTTTGGCTCGGTATGATAGGAGGCACAATGCAGCCTTAGTAATGAACTATCAGCTTTCCAGAAAGTGGTCGGTCTCTACTGTGTTCGAGTTTATTTCAGGTTCACAATTCACTCCGATTATTGGTCAGTATGCAGTGCCATCACCTACTTTGGTCGGTGTTGATTTGATTCCGGTTTATGCACCGATCAACTCTGTGAAGCTAGCAGACACACATCGGTTAGATCTTGGCATAAAATTTCGACCCAAGCCAGATAAAAAGTTTCAGGGCGAATGGTTTGCCGGAGTGTACAACGTCTACAATCGAGCCGCACCGATCGGTGTTTTTATTATGGCAAATGGTGATGGCTCATTTCGCTATCAACAGCCCGGGCTTTTTGGACTATTACCTTTTTTGAGTTATGGATTTAAATTTTAAACCGATGGAAAAGTTATTTCGTCTTTTTGTTTTCACCTTGACTGCTGGATTGGCCAGTAGCTGTATCCCTGATCCGTTAGCTGTTGATGATATTGCTCAGTTAAAACCAAAGATCGTTGTCTCTACTCAAATTGTACCTGGTGGCGCATTGGTCGTGTTAATTACTCGTAGCGTGGGAGCATTGGATGCTGGGCGAGGAAGCGACCCGCAAGCATTGCTTTCGCAAATTACCTTAGACAGTGCCAAGGTTTGGCTGTCGCGCGATGGCCGGGTTGATTCTTTACCCGATTTGGGAAACGGACTTTACGGTAACATCAGTTTGGATCTTCAGGCCAACAGAGATTATACGTTGAACGTTAAAACAAAAGAACTGGGCGAAGTTTCAGCCGTAGCGCAACTGAAACCACAAGTGCCTTTTCAAAGCGTTCAAGCAAATTTGTACACTTCAGCTTACGATTCGGCAGCGTTAATAGATTACAGTCTGCAAGACCCAACGGGGCCGAATTGGTACATGATCAACGTGCAAAAATATTCACAAGAAAATGAGATCACTTCATATCTGAATCCAAGATTGTACACACGACTCGTTCGAGACAGTATCAACGATGGGAAAGTTATCAAAGAAGAATTCAGGGTGTTGTTCAGAAGATTTTCCGCAGGCGATACTGTCGCGGTATTCCTATCGAACATCAGCGAAGAGTATTACGGCTTTTTGAAGATGCGCAACGACAGGCGCTACAATTTCAGTGCGTTTGCCTCTGAGCCCTTGAATTTCACTAGCAATGTGAAGGGTGGCCTCGGTTATTTTAATCTGCATTTGCCCGATGCCCGAATTTTTGTCCTCGAATAGTTTTGTGCGAACGCAATTTCTGTGCTCGTAACAGGATTAACAAAAGTTGGCTTTTGTTTGCCCATGACTTTGACTGTCGACCTTTTTAACCAGCTTTGTAAAAAAATGCCTGGCACATGAGTAGAAACTATTTGGTTATCGCAATATGGGCGTTGTTTATTACTGGCTGCCAATCTAAGAAAACGTTGAATGAGTCACCCAAAGATTCGGTTTGGACAACGCTGGCAGTTGACGATGAATCGGTAATTATTGAAGAGCAATATGCTGCCGATGATAAAAAAGGCAGCCTCAAAGCCAGGGCGATTGCCACACTTGGAAAAAATGAAATCAAAATTGCTTACTACTCTCCTGCTGTTCGCGGACGGATAATTCTGCGGATTTGGTTGGATCGCTTTTGTAGTCTGCGGAATAGGTCTTCAGTAATTCGAAATTATTTTCAACAAATAGCTTTAGATTAAAATCGGAAGATTCCTTTTTTAGAAAGTAATCGATATTGATTTCTTCTAGAGGACGTTTGGGAAAACAGTCTGGAAACGCTTTACCATCTCCCAAAAGATTACTCATCTGTACTTCTTCAAAGAGTGGGCCTAGATGAAAGATTTCCATGTTAATGACATAATTGCTCTTTGTTCGGTAGACTATTTTGTAATTCGATAACGCAATCCAAAATTCAAAAGCAACGTCAAGTCTTCACCAGCAAGATTTGCAGTTCTTGAGCGTGTTAGAACGCCAATGCTTTTGAATGGATCTTGCCAAAACAGTACGGGCAAAATTTGAAAGTCCAAGTCCTTGTTTAATATGAAAGCAATGTTTCCACCAACCGAAATTGAAGGGTAGACTTGTGTTGTCTTTGTGCCAGGATCATATTGCTGTGGCTGTAAAGTTTCTTTAGTTAAACCAAAACCAAAATTTACTCCGTAACTATGTTTTTTCTTTGCAATTTCCTTTTCCAACAACAATGAAGTTGTGAATGAATTGATATAACCATTCAATGGAGTATTGTTAACCCAGTTTTGTCCGGTTAACGTTGACTCAATGCTGTTAAGTCTCAGCATTATTCCCCAATTCTTGTCTTTCGGGGTGAACTTCAATTCAGTTATCAGAGACATTGGCAAACTGTATCTTACATTGACAGATTTGTCAATACTCTCGAATAAATAGGATTTTCCAGTTCCGATACTTAAACCGAAATCAAATTTCTGTCCGAACACTAATGTTGTTGAACAAATCAAAACGCAGAGAAGCAATTTTTTCATTTTACGTTTTTTTTATTTAGATGACTACAAATGTCGTCAACAATAAGCACGCCAGAATTTTACTAATGCCCACTTATTGAGATGAACTCAATCTTGGCTTCGGATTTTTCTGAATTTTGTTAAAGAAGAATAAACAAACAGTTAATATTCCTATCGGCACCAACGAAAAGTAGAATGCGGTCTGCCCTCCATAGGCTTCAAATATATTGCCGGTGATGATTGAGCCTGTGGTACCACCCAAGGCAGAAAAGAAAACAATCAATCCTGACATTGGGCCATGTTGTCGCGCAGGCAAGGTGCTCAATATAACAGAGTTGCTGGCCGGATAAATAGGCGCAAGCAGCAATCCAATCAACGGAAACACAAAAGCACCCAATGGAGCGTTGGCCCAACCGGTTACAGGTGTTCCAGTGGAGTTCTGAGCCAATGGAATTGCGACCAGCCCCAAAGCCGCGGCTGCGAACAGGCAAACAATCAACACTAAAAACCAATGAATTTTTCGAAGCGCAAATCCGGCAGCAAATCGGCCCATTGCTGTTGAGGCCACCAATATACTTGCCATCTGAATGCTAAACGTGGTGGGCAGATTCAGTACTTTGCTATTAAAAGTCGGCAACCAACTCATAATGCTCTGCTCAATCAATACATAGGTAAATGCAGTCATGATAAAAACTAACACCAGAGGTGTGATGGCTAATTTTATGATGTCACCAAAATCTTCCAAAAAAGGTTTTGTTTCGTTACTCGTTACTGAAGATTCATCAAGTGGAGATGCCAGCAATAGAAGAAAGGCAACAAGAACTATTCCGGCAAGTAAATAATAAACTTTAAGCCATTCAGTGGACTGCAGATTTTTATCATCAACAAAAGCACTGAATATAAAATAACCGGTAAGGATACCTACCATAAAAAAGGATTCGATAAAATTCATGAAGCTGGCGTACTCCATTTTATCACGGGTGATTATGCCGATAGTTGCATAGACAGATACTTTGATCAATGCAAAAGAGGTACCCGTTGCAGCAAACAAAACTTTAGTCATCGCAAAGCTGCTTAGCGAGGGCATAACCAGGCACGCAACTCCAACCAACCCAAGGGCAACCAACATGGAGTTCTTATAGCCAATTCGGGTGATGTAAGAAGCAACCAAAAAAGAAACAACTGCTATGCTCAAATCTTTGAACGC
>VYLZ01000853.1_pt1 | contig 15401 bp, 18 predicted proteins | sample 5115361 | NCBI WGS metagenome assembly VYLZ01 (sample SAMN12291805, study PRJNA351875) | freshwater metagenome | isolation source: freshwater lake | place: USA: Michigan, Sixteen Lake | collected 2013-08-07 | reverse complement strand
TTCAAGGGTTCAACTCAATCGAGCCATTCACTACCGCCCACTCAGGGGATTCAAACCAATTTTATTTTAACATCAAGCCGTCCTAAAAGGACGGGGCTTTAACCCAAAATTTTGGTAAAGAGTCTAACTTGCCTTCGATTCTTGTTAGAACAGTTTCTAGGGAATCGGTGACGGGGGATTGACTCATCTGAATTTCGGAGATTATTCGATCGCCTAGTGGTATTGTACGCTATTCTTGTAGGTGATACACTCTTTACCAACGTTCTAAAATCAGTCCATCTACATAATTAAAATCAGTATCATCTGTCACCAATACCCAATTATTTTGTATACATTGAGCAGCAATCCATAGATCATTCATGGGTATGGGTCGTCCTTTGCGCTTCAAAGCTAACCGAGTTTGAGCATAAACCGAGGCGGTTTCTTTCCCCAATGGTAAAACCTTACAGGCTTCTATAAAATCCAAATAACGAGGTAAATTTTGTAAGGGGCGCGTGGAATTTTCCGCACCAAATAGTAACTCTCCCACCACAACCATTGGTAAAATGATTTCTGGTAGTACCAGCACTCTTTTAGTAACCCCTACGTCTCCATTTAAAAAACGAATTGCCGCAGAAGTATCTAAGGCAATTTCACCACTCATTGACATCTACCTGACGACATTCTGTTTTAATGGCTTGTTGTAGTTCTTGTGCCTCTGAATCGCTTAAAATGCCTGAAAACTTGGCCAGAGGATGACTGTTGCCGTAAAAAATCTAACACGGTTTCTATTAGATCATCAGGTGCTTGTTCGAGTTCTTGAATTAATTGTTGACGATGGTTCATAGACAGTCTGAACGAGTAATACAGTAAATGTGATGACTACCTTGAATTCTCAATGACGTTCTCAAATTTTGGCGAACTTTTTCCCAGAAATAGATTTTAATTGACTCATCTGAATTTCGGAGATTATTCGATCGCCTAGTAATATTGTACGATGATAATCGTTGCCGTTGCCTCTGGATTGGTAATTCTGCCATCTTTCGGGAGTGATAGAATGCGAAGTATCCCCCGCAACAAGGAATTTAGTTTATGAGTCAATCGGGAGAAACCGTCACCTATTCCCTAGAAGCCATCCTGACGCGGATCGAGGGAAAGATCGATCGAATCGATGATCGCCTGACAAAACTAGAGGTAGGACAGGCAAAATTAATCGAGAAAGTCGAGGGAATGGATAAGCGGTTAGAAAGGCTAGAAAACGAACAATCGGGGCTAGTTAAGGATATATCCGATTTAAAAGGGGCGAAATCGCTGATTATCCCCGTAACCGTCGCGATTATTACCGCCATACTCACGGTTTTCCTTCGCTCTTTACCCTCTCCCTAGACGAATCGCGCCCGGCCTAGAAATTGCCAAGTGTAGCGGAACGATCGCCAGCTGGCGGGGGTTAGGGAGATGGGCAGAAATTCCTTTTCCATTCGCCCGCGGGTAAGCTGTTGACTATCTAAATTACTGGTTAAGACTGTCTATGCGCGCCGGAGTTGGGAGCGGGGAGAGGTAGTTCGAGCATTTGTACTAAACTTTTCAAGACGCGGTTTAAAGGCAGTACAGCTTATCTATAGGAGGATTTCGGCAAAACATGAAAATTATCGCCTACACCTATACCAATCCCCTGCTCGATAGTCCCCCCGATAACTCGATTTCGACCTATTCTCCCGAACAAGTGTATCAGGATTTTGGTGATCGCTCACAACGACAGCAACTGCTCCGCGATTGTCAAGGGACTCCCCCCCGACTGCTGATCCTGCGTCGTCTAGCAGAATTGGGAGACAATGGCACAGAAGTTAGCAAAATTTTACAATCCTTAGAAGCCCTCGACATAGATATAATTGCCCTAGAAGACCCGGATTATAAGCTGAATTTTGCCAAGATTCTGCAAGAAATCGCAAAAAACGAACTAAGTAACCGTTTAAAAGCAGGTCACGCTCACAATCGTCTGCAAGCTTTGCCTCCCCCCGGAAAAGCCCCCTACGGTTATCGTCGTGGCAAGGAGCGTTATATACTTGATCGCAGTACCGCACCAGTAGTCAAAGACTTTTTTGATCGCTTTTTGATTTCCGCTTCCCTGCGTTCCACGGTGCGCTATCTAGAAAAACGCTACGGCAAGAAGATATCGGTAGCCACTGCCCATAAATGGCTGAATAATCCCGTTTATCGCGGCGATTTGTGCTATCTCGGTCAAGATATTATCCCCGATACCCACACCCCGATTATCTCCCGGGAAGAAGCGGCCCAGATCGATCGCATCCTGAGAAATAATCGCAAATTACCCCCCCGCAGTGCCAGCGCCCCGCGTTCCTTAGCGGGTTTAGTCCTCTGTAGTCAATGTCAATCGGGGATGACGATTACCAAAGTGACGGCGCGAGGAAAAGGCACAGAATACCTCTATTTGCGACCTTTGCAATGTCCCCGGACAAAAAAATGTTCGGCGATCGCTTATGAAAAAATTCTTGATAGCACAATCGAGCGCATTTGTCAAGACCTACCACCGACGATCGCTCAGATATCTTTACCGGATTTAGAGGGGATCAAACGGGGAATGAGCGAGGAAATAGGGCAAAAAAACGATATTTTGTCGCAATTGCCCTCCCTAGAAGCGGCGGGAATTTTAGATCAAGAAACGGACCAATTACCCCCCGATAACCTGACTATTATCGCTCGTGCCGTTGCTTTTCCGCAATTTTGGCGAGATTTATCGGAAATCGAGCGCCGTTTTTATTTTCGCGAGTTTATCCGTCACATCGAAATCGAGAGGGAAACGGCTAATAATTGGCATTTACGTTTAATATTCGTTTTTTAACAATCTTGGACAATCTTAAAGTTAGCTAAAAATTGAGGAATGTTTGAGCGATCAATGCTAAGAAAAAGGCAAACAGCGATCGATCTCAACTATGAGCAATAACAAAAGATTAACTAGGTATAAAAAAGGGCGAAAATCCTCCCAGACAAAACCCCACCTTTACGATTACCACTATAACCAACCCGGGACGATGCCGGGGTTAATCACCATCGATGAAAATGCCGTTACTACCGAGATATTTTTAATTAATTATAATTCTCAACAAGCCACTATAGTTAATAATCTCTTACCTCAAGACTGTCTTAAATATTTATCCAATGATTCCATCTCTTGGATCGATATCGTCGGTTTGGGTAATGAAGATAAACTGCAAGAATTGGGGGAAATTTTTCATTTACATCCCTTAACCCTTGAGGATATAGTCAGTATTCCCCAAAGACCAAAAGTGGAAGAATGCGATAATTATATTTTAATTATAGTGCCAATGGCCATCCTGATCGATCATCAGGGTTTTTTGTTAGAACAAATCAGTTTAATAGTCGGGAAGAATTATATTTTAACCGTGCAGGAAGAAGGACAATACGATTCTTTAGAGGGAGTTAGGGAAAGAATCCGTTTGAATAAAGGTTCCATCCGGCAGCAAAAATCGGGTTATTTAGCCTACTCGATTTGGGATGCAATTATTGACGGTTATTTTCCTGTTTTAGAGTCCTACGGAGAAAGAATCGAGGAGTTAGAAAACGAAATTTTAGCTAGTCCCACGGAACAGACTTTATCAAAAATTTACCAACTACGTCAGGAATTACTCTCCCTGCGACGGGCAATTTGGCCGCAAAGGGACACCCTCAATGCGCTTTTACGGGATGAGTATATTGTCATCGATACAACGATTAAACCCTATCTACGAGACTGTTATGACCATGTAGTACAAATCCTCGATGTTATCGAAAATTACCGGGAATTTGCCAATGGTTTAATGGATTTTTACCTGTCTTCCGTGAGTAATAAAATGAACGAGATTATGAAAACTTTAACGGTAATCTCGACGATTTTTATCCCGCTCACCTTCATTGTCGGTATTTATGGTATGAACTTTAATCCTGATAAATCCCCCTATAATATGCCCGAATTAGAATGGTATTGGGGCTATGCGTTCGTCTGGGTGTTGATGCTAACCGTTGCTTTCAGTTTAATCATTTTCTTTTGGCGACGCGGCTGGTTTAAGAACCTATCGACAGTGAAGAAAAGATAAACTGTTAAGCAGATTAGACAGACCGGACTTCATTGCCGGCATCTAGCAAGAGAAAATGGCTATTGCAGAGAAATTAATAGTTTAGTGTCTACGGTATTTTTTAACACTTTCAGTTGATGGCTTCTCATTTTGTCCAACCAACTATAGTGCTGGCTGTGACATTGATAGACGATATCGATGTCACCAATCTCTGACTTAACCTGAGCCAAGTAGTTTTCTAGTTCGCTAATTTTCATAACCAATCTCGCTTGCGCTGAAGGACATCAACCCTAAACCAAGAATTATCCCTAAAGGATAGGGGTGACTACAGTTATTATTATAGGCCGATCATAATTACTAAAAAAGTTCTTATCTAACAAAGTTAGCTAATGTCAGGGTTAGATGATATTAGCGAAGTTTCTTTCTAGTCGTCTAGGGGGCAGTGCCATTCCTAGGTAGGGTCTGCAGCAAAAAGTTTTTCGTGGGGGTAGGGTGTGGGGTGTGGGGTGTGGGGTGTGGGGTTTTACCCATTTTCAGGGGGTCAATTACCTAATTTTCAGGGAAAAAGTGCCTAAATTTCCCCCCCGATCACTCCAAGGGCTGGCACTTTTTGATTTCAAAAAAGCCTAAAAATATTATCCAACAAGATTTTTAGATTTATTCAGCAAACCCTAGGTAAAGGGGCTAATTTACCGAAGAAGGGCCGCAGTAATGCCCAAGCAATGTCGATAATCGCAACAAGTCAAGAAATAAAAAATCGCCAATTCTCGATATTGTCTTTCACTTCCCCCAGCTTCAATAATTAATTCTTTTTTCATTACTTTTTAGTCTCTGGGGGTGGCTGTTTAGAAGCTGCCGCAATCGCTTGATTTAAGCGAGTTAATTCTTCTTTAAACTTCGGTTCTTGGGGATAGTTTTTGACTAATTTTTCTAGGATACTTTTAGCTCCAGAAACGTCTTGAGTTTGTAATCTTGTTCCATAAAGAACTAGCATAACTTCCAGATTGTCGGGATATTTTTGATATAACTTTTCTAAAGGTTCTCTGGCTCCGATAAAATCTTTTAACTGTAAGCGAGCTTGGGCGAGTCCTTGCAAAGCAGTGGGGTTATCTGGTTCACGTTCGAGAATTTTCTCGTAACCTTTGACCATTTCTTCTAATTTTTCGGGAGGAATAGTTGCCTCTTGCCCGGGTTGATTGGCTTGGGGGGAATTAGAATTATTATTTTTCAATAAACCTAAAGTTGGCACCACCATTAAAGCCAGAAATACTAAACCGGAGGAAACAATTAATACTCGTTTGAGCGTATCGTTATTTTTTTTGGGCATACTTTTTAACAATTAGAGATAAGATTAATCAGTAGTAACTCGATGAAATTCGTGACCCCAAAGATTATAAGCCCAAATTCCCAAGCCAAAACTACCTAAGCAGAGGATGGTGAGCATCAGGAAAACTTGCCACCTATTGTAACCTGCTTCCTGAATTTCTAGACGACCAAGGATAGCAGCAGCTAACAGGATTAAAACTCGACTAAATACCGCCCACTTGTGGAAGATAAAGACTACCGCCAAAGACCAGCCGAGAATTGATAATACAGCACTAATATCGTTTTTAAACCAACTGCCGAAAAATACCGGCATTAAGTGACTAAACAGAGTTAATCCTAGGGCAATTGAGAGGATAACCCCTACCGCTAGGATATAGATGATGATTTCTAGCCATTCGCTAGTGAGAGTCCAATTCATCTCATCACCGCGGGCAAGTAACCAATCACTCCATGATAAACGCTCATGGGCGATCGACCAGCCAAACACCCCATAGACCGATGGAATCAGAAAAGTAAGTAGTATAATGCGCCAAAACATAATCAGTTATCAGTTATCGGTTATCAGTTATCAGTTATCAGTTATCAGTTATCAGTTATCAGTTATCAGTAATCAGTTATCAGTTATCAGTAATCAGTAATCAGTAATCAGTAATCAGTTATCAGTTATCAGTTATCAGTTATCAGTTATCACTGAAAAAAGTCAAGCCTGAACCCTGAAAGAGACGAAAATTGCCCCTTTTCAGACTTCAGGCCCTTGGGATTGTCCCGATCGCTTAGGACATATACTGGATGATAAAGTCGAAGTAGGGGGCTGCTGCCACGGCATCCTCTTGAGTCAAAAGACCTAAAGCGGCCTCTTTGAGACAACGAATCGCCTCCACCATGCCGGGGACGGGAACATTAAGAGAGTTATACATCTCTTTGACCCCGATCAGACCGGTTTGTTCGATCGGTCCCTTATCTCCGGCTAATACCCCATAGGTAACTAGACGCAGATACCAACCATAATCGCGCAAGCATTGATTATATTGACGCTGACCGTAGGCATTACCCCCCGGCGCTCTATAATCGGGACGTTTCTTGAACAGTTGTTTTTGAGCCTGATCGACGATTTTTTTCTCATTGTCAGCGAGAGTTTCGGCAATGCGAATTCTCTGCTCACCGGTTTTTAAAAATTGCCCGATACCCTGTAGTTCACCACTACTAGGATAACGAAGTTCGTCGTCGGCTTTGAGGATGACTTGGCTAACTACGCTCATAATATCAAGGTAAATTCTGATAACATTCTGTAGTTTATCTCAGGTCGGGGTCTGGAAGTCGAGTCATCCCTGCTGGTTGGGCAATTCCTAAAAATTGTAATATTTCGTTATGAGTTTCCCCGACAGCCCGGTTACTCTCTAGAATGAATGTATTAGTGGTCAGCAGTGAGGAGATTGTCGTTGAGATGTCACCGCACAGTGATTACTTGAACCCGATAACTGGTAATTAATATGGAATTTTTAGCACCCTTCTTGTTGATAGCGGGCATTCTGGGATTAAATGGCTTTAAAATCGATCGAGAATACCAGCGTGGTGTTATCTTTCGCCTAGGGCGTTATCAAGACACCAAAGGCCCCGGACTGTACTGGATCATTCCCCTAGTTGACCAAAAAATGCAGCTGGATATTCGCACCAAAACCGTCGATATCGCCCCGCAAGAAACTGTCACCGCCGATAATGTCACAATTAAGGTTAATGCGGTTCTCTACTATCGCATTATCGACCCCAACAAAGCGATTAATAAAGTCGAATCCTATTCTGCGGCCGTTTACCAAGCGGCCATGACCACTTTAAGAAATGTAGTTGGTCAAAATCATCTCGATGATGTCTTGCAAAAACGAGACAAAATTAATCAAGCAGTCCAACAAATTGTCGATGAAATTAGCGAACCTTGGGGCATTGATATCGAACGGGTGGAGATGAAAGATGTGGAAATTCCCACCGCTATGCAGCGAGCTATGGCCAAGGAAGCGGAAGCATTGCGAGAAAAACGCGCCCGTTTGGCCTCCTTAAAATTAGCGGAAGCTTCCCGATTAATCATGGAAAATCCCGCCGCTTTGGAATTACGCCGCCTACAAATGTTAACGGAAATTGGAGCGGAAAATAACACCAGTACCATCATTATGATCCCCTCCGATATCTTAAATCTTGCTCAAAAATTAGCCGAAAAACCATCACAAAATATTGTCAATAGCCAAAAGGGTTAATTTTCTCCAGTGTGTTAGACAAACCTAACGGCTGCATCTCATTTTTGTCAATCTACCAAGTTGGGATTTTTAATGGGAAACTCTCTGCTAAAATCGGGCGTTACTTCTGATTTTATCACTCAACCCAAGCTTTTGGGGGGTAGAACCCCCCAAACCCTGGAGCGCATTAGTTTTTCGGTGGGATGCTTACAGGCAGCTGCTGATATATCTGTAATAATCTAAGAGTCACTGATAATTGCTGATTGTCGGTATTTCTGCAAGTGTGAGATGCACCCAACCTAACACACCTAAAATTGTTAATTAACGCATGGTGACGAATTCCTCGGCGGCACTGGGGTGAATGCCGACAGTGGCATCAAAATCGGCTTTTGTCGCCCCCATTTTTACGGCAATGGCTACTCCTTGAATAATTTCGGCGGCGTGATCTCCTACCATATGCGCGCCAAGAATTTTACCACTCTCCTGATGGACAACTAATTTCATCAAAGTTTTGTCCTCTCGGGCCGGTAAAACATTGTAACCAGGGCGGAATTTAGACCGATAAACTTTAATCCCCGTCTCACCATATAGGTTTTTTGCTTGCAATTCTGTTAATCCCACCGTCGCCGCTTCAGGAGTAGAAAATACTGCCGAAGGAACATTTTCATAACTCATTAACCGGGGTTTATTACCGAAGACTGTATCGGCAAAGGCGCGCCCCTCATTAATGGCCACGGGAGTTAAATTAATTTTATCGGTACAATCGCCCACGGCATAGATATTGTCTTCGCTGGTTTGGCTATACTCGTTGACAACAATTGCCCCATTTTTTACCTCGACATTGACATTCTCTAAGCCCAATTTTTCCAGCTTAGGAATTCTTCCAGTAGCCGCTAAACCTAGGGCATCAACAAATAAGATTTCTGAGATTTCTTTACCCTGAATATGTACTTTTAAACCCTCGGCAGTTTTCTCGATCGAAGTGGGGAAAGTTTCGGGCATAATTTTAATTCCCTGACGGATCATTTCCGCTTGAATCTCATCGCGGATATCCTCATCAAACCCTCTTAAAATCTTGTCTTTACGGATTAACTGCACCACTTCTGTCCCTAATCCGTGCATAATACCAGCAAATTCTACCCCAATATATCCCGCCCCTAAAACTATAATTCTTTTTGGTTGTTCTGGCAGTTGAAACATGGCATCAGAAACTACTGTATGTTCAATCCCCGGAATATCAGGTTTAACGGGATGTCCCCCCACGGCAATTAAAATTTTATCGGCAGTAATTTTCTCGTCTCCTACCTCTAGGGTATGGGTGTCAATAAACTTGGCATAATTAGGAAAAATCGTCACTTGAGAATTATCTAGCATCTTTTGATAAATGCCATTCAAACGTATAGTTTCCTGATTAACCGCACTAATTAATTTTTGCCAATTTAACTGACTCTCTACCGGACTCCACCCGTAACCTTCCGCATCCTTAAATAGTTGCGGAAAACGACTAGAATAAACCCTTTTGCCCCGTATTCGGCTGCCCGTCTAGCGGTGGCAATACCACCAGAACCACCACCAATCACCAATAAATCAAAATCATAACTCATAAAAACATCCTCGCAAATGAATAGAAATTTAACGGAATCAAGAAACTTTTTGGGCAAAAAGGGGAGCGAATATCTCGGATCAATCCCTAACTGAATCTATCGAGTAACTAGGACAATATAGTCACTAATGCTGCTAAATTAGAGTCAATTTACCTACGGCCAAGATTTAATTCTATGCTAACACGCCGCTCGAAATTATCTTTTCTCTTGGGGACTTGTTCCCTATTTCTCTGGGTAAACCATCCCGTCACCCTCGCAACCCCCATCAGTCCAGACAATCCCCCCCCTTCCGAGTTTATCTGTCCCGCAGACTTAGCCACCAGGATCGATCGCATTTTGGCCCGACCCGATTATCAAGGCGCTTATTGGGGAATTTTAGTAAAATACCTCAATTCTGACCAAAATATCTATAGTATCCACGAAAATAACTTTTTTACTCCCGCTTCTACCGCAAAATTATTAACCACTGCCGCCGCTTTTAGCAAATTTAACCGCGATTATCGTCTGAAAACCCCCATTTTAGCCCAAGGCAATCCCCCCGATTTAGAAACTTTAACCTTAGTCGGGAGGGGAGATGCCACCATAACCACAGAAAAGTTAGAAAAATTAGCAGAAAAGTTAAAAGCACAGGGAATTAACTCAATTTCTCGCTTAATTGTCGTTGCTAGTCCTTTTCTTGTCTCCGATAGTCAAAAAACCTGGGAATGGGAAGATGTCTTTTTTGACTATGCTGTACCCGCTTCTAGCTTGGTTTTAAACGAAAATTCCGTCACTTTAAAGCTTTTACCGCGACAATTGGGGCAAAGCTTAGATTTACAATGGTCTGATCCCATTGCCGCTAAACAATGGCTAATTGAGAATCAAACCAGCACCGCAGCGCAAGGAAGCCCGAATACTCTGGCAATTAAGGGCAATTTAGCCAATAATCGCCTGATTATCACTGGTTCTCTGGCGATAGATAGTCAAGATGATTTTAATTTAGCTATTCCCCAACCCTCGGAATATTTCCTGGCTCGCTGGCGTAATATCCTTGAAAAAGCGGGAATTACCGTTAAAAACGCAGAAATTAGTTCACAGATTCTCGGCGATGAAATCACCAATTTAGCATCAGAACCCCTAGCATATTTGGTGGAAAAAGTCAATAAAAATAGCGATAATTTACTAGCCGAAACCCTACTACAAATGCTCGGCGGTGTGACGGGATTGCAAGAAACTTTAACAAAACTGGGAATTAACAGCGATAGTTATAAAATCGGCGACGGTTCGGGGCTATCACGACAAAACCTAATTAAACCCAAGACTTTAGGTCAAATTTTACAAATAATGGCAGAAAACCCTGATTATCGTCGTTCTTTAGCCATTGGCGGCATTGATGGCACTTTAACCAATAGATTTCGCCAGACTCCCCTAGAAGGACGATTACAGGCAAAAACCGGGACTTTAACCGGAGTTATCGCTCTCGCGGGTTATCTAGAAACCGCCGACAATCAACCCCTAATCTTTAGCATAACCGTAAATAACAGCGATCAACCCGCCACCACCCTCAGAAACGGCATTGATGAGGTGATTTTGCTCCTAGGACAGTTAAAACGCTGTTAATCTTCAGGAGACTCCGAGACAGGAGATGGGGAGATAGGGAGATAGGGAGATAGGGAGATAGGGAGATAGGGAGATAGGGAGATAGGGAGATAGGGAGATAGGGAGATAGGGAGATAGGGAGATAGGGAAATTTCAGCTAAATTCCCCCACTACCCCAACACCCCAACACCCCACTACCCCAACACCCCAACATCCCAACACCCCACTCCCCAATTCATAATTCATAATTCATAATTCCCACTTCCCCAACACCCAACTAATTCGATCGAGTCAATTAATCACAGAAGACTGTATACTTTTGTAAAAATTGCTTCTAGCTGACCTGTAGATTAATCGACGGAGTTATTGATATATGTATATAGTTCAGATTGCCTCTGAGTGCGCTCCAGTGATTAAAGCTGGGGGATTGGGGGATGTGGTATATGGATTGAGTCGAGAATTAGAAATTCGCGGTCATTGCGTGGAGCTAATCCTACCCATGTATGATTGTATGCGCTACGACCAAATTTGGGGCTTACACGAGGCTTATCGCGACCTGTGGGTACCTTGGTACGGTGGGGCAATTCACTGTAACGTTTTTTGTGGTTGGGTACACGGGCGCTTGTGTTTCTTTATTCAACCCAATTCGGGCGATAATTTCTTTAATCGCGGTACTTACTACGGTTGTAAGGACGATAATATGCGTTTTGCCTTCTTCTGCAAAGCCGCTTTAGAATTTTTGCTCAGAAGTAATAAACGTCCCGATATAATTCATTGTCACGACTGGCAAACCGGTTTAATTCCGCCCTTACTTTTTGAAATTTATAAATATCATGGTATGGGCAATCAGCGCGTTCTCTACACCATCCATAACTTTAAACATCAAGGATTTGCTGGTGCGGAAATTCTCTGGGCAACAGGATTAAATAACGATACTTACTACTTTAGCTATGCCCGAATGCGCGATAACTTCAATCCTTTTGTGATTAATTTTATGAAAGGTGGTATCGTCTTTTCCAACTATTTCAATACCGTCTCACCCCACCATGCTTGGGAAGCACACCACACCGAGGTTAGTTACGGTTTAGGTTATACAATTCACCAGCATCAACAGAAATTTACCGGCATTCTCAACGGTTTAGATTACAATATCTGGAACCCAGAGGTGGATAAATTTATTGCTGCACCCTACGGTGTTGATAGCTTCTCCGAGAAGGCACGCAATAAGAAGGCACTGCGAGAAAGACTCTGGTTAAGAGATGAACCAGAAAAACCCTTAATTTGCTATGTCGGTCGTTTAGATGACCAAAAAGGCGTACATTTAGTTCACCATGCCATGTATTATGCCTTAGCTCGCGGGGCGCAATTTGTCCTCTTAGGTTCCGCCACCGAATCGTTAATTAATAACTGGTTCTGGCACGAGAAAAATCACCTAAATAATAACCCTGATGTTCATATTGAATTGGGCTTTAATGAGGAATTATCTCACCTCATTTATGCGGGGGCCGATATGATTGTGGTTCCCAGTAATTTTGAACCCTGCGGACTGACACAAGTAATCAGCTTAAAATACGGAACCGTTCCCATCGTCCGGGGAGTTGGTGGTTTAGTTAATACGGTTTTTGATCGCGATTATGATACCTATCACAAACCCGAAGAACGCAATGGTTTTGTCTTTTTTGATCCCGATAATAATGCCCTCGAATCAGCCATGTCCCGGGCATTAGAATTGTGGTACACTCAACCGGAAGAATTCCAAAAATTAGCGATTCAAGGCATGGAATGCGATTACTCTTGGAATCGTCCCGGCGAAGAATACGTTGCCCTTTATGAAATGATTCGCCACAAATAAGCTGTCTTGTCTCTAGCAATTCCCTGGGGTTGTCAACAGAAATTCGAGCAATAGATTTGTTGAAATTACTGGGGGAATTGCTTTAGTTTTAACCGACTCTTAGGGTGCATCTCATTTTTGTAAATCTACTAATTTGGGATTTTTAAGGAGAAAGTTTCTCCTTAAATTGGGCGTTACTTTCGGTTTTATCACTCAATCCCAGCTTTTGGGGGGTTCTACCCCCCAAACCCCCCGTTGGGGGCGTGGCGCCGCCCCCAAACCCCCCGCGCATTAGGTTAACTGTGAGATGCTTACACGCGATTGTTCATATTTTTGTACTAATTTAAGAGTCACTGATCATTGCTGATTGTCGGTATTTCCGCAAATGTGAGATGCACCCGACTCTTAACCCCACCAACAAACTTTTTTAGTAAACCCTACCTAGTAGAGCAGAAATGTTAACTTTGCTTGGTATTCTTGGGTGAGGGGATGACTAAATCCCAAAATCTGAAATATAGCTAATATGGCTTTTCTTGCCCCATCCTGACGATATTTTCTACTTTTTCCCACCAGACCGATCAGTTGCTCTAAAGCGGCGGCATAATCTTCTTTTAATGCGGAATTAATCCCAGTAAAAAATATCGGATCGAGGGGATTATTTTCTGGTTTTAACTGTTGAAATTCTAGGAGAGTTTTCCAACCTTTGATCGGGGGATTTTCTTCTTTAATAGCACTGATTAATCGGTAGGCATCAGACCATTTTTCTAGACGCATGAGAAATTTTACCGCCATAATAACTAATCGCGGTTCGTTGGGATATTTAGGAAAAAGATGATCGAATAATTGTTTAGCTGCGGGCAAATTATCGAGGGCGATCGCTTCTTTTATTTCTGCTAATCCTGTTTCTAATTCCGATTTTAAATCGAGACGGGAAAATAAGTCTCTAATTTGTTCTTCTGGCAAAGCACCGACAAAACAGGGTAACACTTCTCCCTTGCTGACAATTCGCACATCGGGAACTCCTTCTACATCGTATTGTTCGGCTAATTCGGGATTTTTATCTATATCTATTTTGGCAAGGATAAAATTATATTCGCTTGCCAGTTTTTCTAGCATTGGTTTTACCAATTTACAGGGTCCACACCACAGAGCATAAAAGTCTAAAATCACTGTATTTAGATAGGATTTCTCAATCACTTCACTGTCAAAATTTGTCCCATCTACCTCGATAGAATATCCCATCTATTTCTCCTCTAATAACTTATTTTTCAGCTAGTTTTGTCTCACTTATCTCTTTTACCCAAAGGGCTAATCCTCCCCCTCGTCCCCGGGCTGCCATCATTGTTTCTGTGATCAGAAAATAGGCAAAAAATGCCTGTTTTTTGATACTTTCCTGATAAAAATTCGCTTCACTTACCTGCCCATTTCTAATAAAACCTGAATAGAGAGAGCGATTAAATAGGGTTAGGTTGAGCCTGGTAAAATCAAAGGCGAGAAGACGGGTTTTAGGAAAAAACTTAACTGGACCGCTTACAGATAGCTTTACTGCCCCTAAAACTATCTGATTGCTGACGCTTCCAGAGATAAATTCTCCCGGTTCTAAACTCTCATTTCTTTGGTAAGAGATGGTAATTTTTAACCAGGACGGTAGATAGCGACCCTTACCCAAAACAATTCCCGCTCTCTTTTTAGCTTTTTGAGTTCCCGTGATAAAGTATAATCGCCAAGTACCGACTAAAGCCTCAAAAGTCAGATTTTCTTTAGTTTTTTTAGTGTTTTTTTCTTTTGTTAAGAGAAATTCTAGCAATTGAGAGACAGGGGGGCGATTATTATCCTCAAGTATTAGGGGTGAGTCGAGATTTCTAACCATGATTTGCAACAGTGCCAAGATATTTTAGCTGAAGCTACCGAACTCGAAAAAGCGAGCGATAAACCGGTTGACCCTTATTATAAGTGGACTTTTCCCTCTCCGTCGGTACGGGGAAAATATTTTCCTCTAACCAGGGGGTTTGATGTTGCCGAACAAAATTGGGATGTGCTTGAAATCTCTCGGTCATTTCCAGGGCGATCGATTCCACATCCGACTGTAAAAAAACCCAGCCCCCAGCTACCATATACTTAGCCAAAGCTATGACTAATTCTGGCTGCACAACCCGACGCTTGCTGTGACGCTGTTTAAACCAAGGATCGGGAAATTGAATCGACACCCAAAATAACTTATCTGCGGGCAAAGATTGCAGTAAAATTTCTGGGGCAACATTCATATTGCCAAAAACAAAAGCGAGATTACTTAATCCTAACCTTTCCCGTTCCTGATTGGCTTCAATTACCAAAGGTTGACGAATTTCAATGCCCAAAAAATTAATTTCTGGCTCTACTTGGGCCATTTGTAACAAAAATTTACCCCGCGCACAACCAATGTCAAGATGGAGAGGTTGCGTCATATCCTGATAAACTTGATTCCAATCGGGGGGAGCGATCGGATGGCGATATTTATGACTTAAGGGATTGACGTGCTGACGAACGCGAACTTTAGCCAAAGATATTTTCTCCTCTATTTCTCCTCGATCGATCTAGTTTACCGATATTTAGCCCAATTGAATGCGTTGACATCCTCACCGCCGTAAACGGACGGTGATTCCCAAACCTCACAATTTGGGTTTCTGCTTCTTTCCCTTGCGGGGTTCCGCACCTGCCTTAACAGATTTACTCTGTTCTGGTCTTATGGTCGCTCTACAGACTGACACCGCAAGTCCTGCGGCCAAAA
>VYLZ01000177.1_pt1 | contig 15563 bp, 15 predicted proteins | sample 5115361 | NCBI WGS metagenome assembly VYLZ01 (sample SAMN12291805, study PRJNA351875) | freshwater metagenome | isolation source: freshwater lake | place: USA: Michigan, Sixteen Lake | collected 2013-08-07 | reverse complement strand
AAAATTTAACATTTATCCCCTATGTCAAACCTGCTCCTCTGTGTCGGACTGATTTGTGGCTCAATTATTTGGGTGGAGATCGTGCGTGATTCCTATCATGCTCTGGCCCACCATTGGCAGCCCCTTTATCGTCTGCACGTCTGGCATCATCGGGTTTTTCGTCCCGATCTGTCGGTCATGAGCGAGGAAATTTATCGCAAGGCGCACTGGTACAATGATGTACCGGAGGCCTTGGTCATGTTGGCTTCTAGTGTTTTACCTGTACTACTGGCCTACTCTTGGGGGTTCGATCGCCCTTGGTTGGGTTGGTTAGGCTCCCTTTATACTTTGGCTTTTCTCAGTACGGCGATCGGTCGGGGTTTAGGTATCGCCAATCTGGACGAATTAACCGATTTAACCCATCGTCCGGGGCAATTTGAGAGTTTACCCGCTCCATGGCGCGTTAATCGTACCTACCACTGGCGACACCATTTTGATAACCAAAAGGCTTATTATTGTGGAACTTTCACCTTTATGGATAAATTGATGGGGACGGCACTTTCTCTCAAGGGCAAAACGATCGCCATTACCGGAGCGAATGGAACCTTAGGGCGATCGCTTTTAAAGTACCTACAACTGAAGGGAGCCAAGGTGATCGCGCTCACTTCCGGGGAGAATGCGATCGCTATTGAAATTAACGGCGAATCAGTACCTGTAAAAACCGTAAAATGGCAAATCGGTGAAGAAACGCAACTTGAGAACCTATTTAAGTCTGTAGATATACTGATTTTAAATCATGGCGTTAATGTCCACGGCCAAAGAACCCCAGAAGCGATCGAATTAGCCTACGAAGTGAATACTTTTTCCGTCTGGCGTTTAATGGAATTATTCTTCAAAACTGTCCGCACTAACGAGCAAATTGCCCGCAAGGAAGTCTGGGTGAATACTTCGGAAGCAGAGGTTAATCCTGCCTTTAGTCCCCTCTACGAACTCAGTAAACGAGCGATCGGTGATCTGATTACCCTGCGTCGTTTAGATGCTCCCTGTGTGGTGAGAAAGCTAATTCTTGGTCCTTTTAAGAGTAATTTAAATCCTGTGGGTATTATGTCCGCAGATTGGGTGGCTAAACAGATTATCAAGGCGGTACAAAGAGATAGCCGCAATATTATTATTACTATTAATCCCTTGACTTTTATCACCTTTCCAATTAAAGAATTCTCTGTTTCTACCTACTTAAAACTATTTACTCGTTCCCCAAAAAATAGGGAAAATACCTAACTATTTATCCTTAATCGGGGATCAAGACTATTTTTCCTCGCACTCTTTCCGATTCACTATAATTATGAGCTTCTACCACCTGGGAAAAAGTATAGGTGCGATCGATTCTAACAGTTAATTGTCCCGATTCGATCGCTTCTTTGAGAAATTGCCAGTCGGAAGCTTGTGCTTGAGCAAAAAATATCAGTTTCCCTTTTTGGGGCAACCAAGCAGTGAGATAATTTAAGAGGATAATCCCTGGATTTGGTAGGGTGGTTATATAGGTTCCTTGAGGTTTTAAAAGCTGACGACAGTGCCAAAAAGAAGACTTAGCCACAGCATCGAAGATTAGATCATATTTCTGCTCAGTTTTTCTCCAATCTTCTTGGGTATAATCGATAACTTTATCTGCTCCTAAAGAGGTGACATAATCGATATTTTTACTACTACAAACTCCATCTACTTGCGCGGAGAAAATTTTCCCTATCTGCACGGCAAAGCTACCCACTCCTCCCGATGCACCATTAACTAAAATCCGATTTCCTGCTTGAATACCGCCAAAATCCCGCAAGACTTGCAACGCGGTAGAAGCGGCTAAAGGAGTGGCGGCAGCTTGAATAAAACTCTGATTATGCGGTTTTTTAACTAATAGGGAAGCAGGAATAATTGCATATTCAGCATAGGTTCTACCCGGTAATTGATTGAGAAAACCAAAAACCTCATCTCCGATCTGGAATTGTTCCACCTGACTGCCTTTTTCAACGATAATTCCCCCATAATCAAAACCTAATTGCAGGGGAAATTTATTACCTGTGGCTATTTTGAGCATTCCCCGACGAATCTTCCAATCAATCGGATTAATTCCCGCTGCCATAATCTTAATTAAGACTTCTTTCGCTTGGGGAATTGGCTTTTCTATTTCTGTGTATTGGAGAACATTACTATCGCCATAGCGATTAATGATAATAGCTTTCATAATTAAGAAAAAAGTTGATAAAATAGTAAGGGAGCAAAAGTAATGACCAAGAGAACAAAAATCCAAACTCGTCCCGCTAAAAGATTATAATCTTGTCCTAATCTTGACCAAGAGTGACCGGCAATAAAATGGCCGAACAGAAATTCAAAACCTACTGTTAATAGTAACCAAATTAAACCGATAGTAATTGCTTGGCTGGACGATTCTAGACCCCAAAAATAGACAAGAGTGCCAATATAAAGACTAAAAAAGAGGCTTCCTGTCAGGGTAGAAATTTGATGAGCGCGCAGTTCATCGAGATATTTTCCGTAGGTGCTTTCCCTGAGAATACCGTTACTAATTCCTATTACGATCATCGGGAGCCATGCAACAATGTAGCGACTAATCATAAGTTGTTGGTTTAGAACTCGCTCTAATTGGATTATAGCTATATTTGGCTGATAACTTGAGATATTTTGATAAAAATTAATATTGTTACTTGCCTAAATTTTCAGCAAGATAATCAACTAGCTTTTTCACTGTTGTAAATTCTTGGCATTTTTCGTCTGAAAGTTCAAGATCGAATTCTTCTTCTAAAGCCATGATTAAGTCAATCGTATCAAGTTCATCTCCTCCCCAATTTGATAATAAGCAACTATTCCGGCCAAAGCCAAAAGAACTACAAGAACTATAAAAGCTATCAGAACTATAACTACTGACTCTTTCGGCAGATTGTAAATAAAATAGTTCATCATCAATATGTATCTGAGACTTTTCCACCTCTAATTGATCACTAATTATCTCTTGAACTTTGATAAAAATTGCCAATTGTCGTTCATTCTCTTGTGATGTTATTTTCTCGGTATCATCAATTTTTTTATCATTAATAATAGCATTAGCTTTTTGTTCTGCTATTTTCATAGCTTTCTCTTCATCGATTCTCTTTGATTCTAATAGACTGGATTTACTGAAAAATAACTGATACCTCATAACTGCAATTCTAGAATTAATTAAGTTTCGTACTATATGAAATTCTACTTTATGACCACTTTCCTTGTAAATTCTTGTGGCTAAATCCCAAACAATCTGATCGCGGTTTGCTTCTAGCTGATTTAATTTTTCTTCACTCAGAGATACCATATCATCTAAATACTGATTGATCATCATTGCCAGAATTTGCATCTCATAATTTTTGCTATCTTCATTCATTTGATTAGCTCTGCTGCCGCAAAAAATCTCAATCATATTGTATCTCAAGATCAATACTTTTCTAAAAAATCTAGCGTATCAACACCGATCAAGCAATTTATCGGTTAAAACTATAAATACGGCGTTTCTCATAAATATGAAGTATAACCCTATAGGGTATCGTCTCGGAGTCTCCCCAAAACGAAAACCTCATACCTCACCATTAAGATAACTGCTATAAGTTAGGACAGGGGTGACAGTGGGGTAAATTGTTAATTTTTTTGGGGATTTAGCTACATCATCCGAAAAATGTCACACTAGAGGTAGGGGAGCGTCAACTATCAGTCAACAGCTTTCAGCAATTTTCTGCTATTTCCCCGGGGTATTGCTGGCAATGGTTTTTATCCCTGAGCTTATCTGCTATCGAGGAGGCAATTCTATGAATAATACGGAAACAATCTCAGTTGATCGGGATACCAACAAACTCTATAATAAAATTCTCGTGGCTGTGGATTATCAAGATGTCACTCCAGAGGTATTGAATACGGCTATCCTCTTAGCGAAAACCTACGCTAGTGAGTTGCGGATTGTCTATAGTCTATCTAAACCTTTGACTCCCTACACGGAAACTTTTATCTATGGTAATCTGATCGGTTATGGTGGCGGTTATCCCCCCGATATGATCGCCTTAGAACAACAAATTACCGAAGAAATGCAGGCGGAATTACAAGCTTGGTTAAACGGTTTAGTCGATCGAGCTAAGGAAGATAATATCACAGTCCGGGCTGATTATTATATTGGTGATCCGGGACAGAAAATTTGTCAAGTTGCCCAGCAAGAGGGGATAGATTTAATTATTGTTGGTCGTCACGGTCGATCGGGTTTATCTGAGTTAATCTTAGGTAGTGTCAGTAATTATGTGGTGCATCATGCTCCCTGTTCAGTTTTGGTAGTACACATCACTCATTAATTAGAAAGGGTTGAAATCCATTTTTTGCTGTCCATTGAATCGCTCCATCTCTCCCAGTCCAATAAGTCTTAATACGGGCTTTTCTCAGTTGATTTCTGACATTGCGGGAGAGATTGGTGGTGACAGCGATCGCTGTTTGAGGTCGAATTGACTCTAACCATTGTTTGTCTAGATTGCTTCCCTGCCATAATAACACTAGGGGGCTAAATTCTTGGGATAAATTAACGGGAATTTTCGGGTTGACAATCCATAGCCAAGATTGATTTTTTACCTGAAATTTAAATAAATTTTTCTCGAGCAATTGTCCAGTAATTTCGCCAAGATTAAATTTTTCTGACTGGGATAAATTAAGAGTTTTTTTGATCGGTATGCTCTCACTGATAGTTGAGAATTGCGCCGAATTATTGACGGTTATTGCTCCTTGTATTTGATTAATTCCCTCCTGTCGCAAAAAGGGCAAAACTGTATAACGTGCTGTTGCGGGTTCCTCCCCATTAATTAAGAGAGTATTTCCTCGATTTTGAATAATTATTACCGGTTGCGATTTGGTGGCTAAAACTGTCACCTGAGTTAAAGTTAAATGCTGATAAATAATCGGTATTAAAATTAAAGTGAGGATAAATAAACCGATTAAATGCCACCGTTGACGAAACCAGATATTAAAGCAGATTAAGGTAAGGCAAATATAAATAATTAACATCACTCCTAAAGATAATTTACCTGTGGAGTAGGTACTAAAAGGAAGCAGACTAAAAAAGGTGGTAATTTGCAGTAATAACTCTAGAGGGTAATAGAGAATACTAGCGCTGATACTGCCCAAAGGGGGATAAATTAAGCCTAAAAAGGCAGTAAAAACTCCTCCTAAACTAATCAGGGTAACTAGAGGAGTTGTGATAATATTAATCGGGATATTATAAAGAGCGATCGAGTTAAACGTAAACATTAATAAAGGCATAGTCCAGAGAGTAGCAGCTAGACTAATAGCTATAGGTTCAGCGATTAAATTAGGGAAATAGTCAATTTTATTTTTCAGTAAAGGAACGGTAATAATTAATCCCAAAGTCGCTAAAAAACTTAACTGAAATCCTAAATCCCAAATCCAGAGAGGTTGCCATAATAATAGAATTGTAGCCGCTAGTAACAGGGAACCTAAACTATTAACTTGTCGATTATAAAGCAGACCGATTAATGCCCCAATTCCCATCAAAATCGCCCTCAAGACTGAAGGTTGTAACCCGGTTAAAGTGCCGTAAACTATTAAGATAGTAATGGCAATAATAAACTGTTGTTTGGGGGATAAATTGCGAGTAATAGTTAAAACAAATCCCAACAAAATAGCCACATGAAAGCCAGAAGCTGCTAAAATGTGAGCTAATCCAGTTTTAATAAATAAATCAGTGATTTTTGCTGGCAAATTAACCGCTTGTCGTCCGAGGGTAATCGAACTTAATAAAGTCCCTTTTTCCTGGCCTATTCCCTGAATTTGTGCCTCAACAATGCGCTGACGAATCTGCCAAACTCCCCAAGTCGGTGATTTTTTATCGATAATTATTTCCCCTTTTAAACCAGCAAAAGCACCCTGACGCGCTAGATAATTAGCAAAGTCAAAAGCACTGGGATTATTGGCACGACGGGGACGATAAAGTAATCCTTTAACTGTTATTTTTTGTCCGGGGTAAACCTGATTTTCTGCTAGATTTGGTAGAGTAACGTAGAGTTTACCCGCGGATTTTTCTGTCGGTAAATTCTTGAGGCTAAATTCTTTTACTTCTAACCAAAATTGTAAATTTTCTCGACGATTGAGACGAATTTCTGATATAATATTCCCCGTGATTTTAATAGAGTTAACCACATTATTTTTTAAAAGATTACTGATATCGTTTGCGCTGGGGTAAGGAGTACGAATTTCTAGATAAACAACGGCAAATATAGCTATTAATCCCCCCATCAGCCAAATTTTTCTAGGGGGACTTTGCCACCAAAAACGACGGATAAAAATCGTGGTTAATAGGGTAATTAGACTAAGAATAACAATTCTAATTACCACTTCTTGCCATCGGTTTAACTGCGGACTAAAATCTACCAGACCTGTAGATAACAATCCCAAAATATAGGCTAAACTGAGAATAACGCTATTAGGGGGATTCATAGAAATTTTTGTCAAACAATTTCAGAATTAGCGAGCATTATAGCGTTTCCTGTTCACAAGAGATACATTATCGATCCTAAAAAGCTTAATCAGCAAAGGTTCAAGTGTAACTCACAGATGCGAGAACCGCTATATTTTTACCTAATATCAGCGAAAATCGAGATTAAAAAGTAACTTAGCATAAACACTATGGGGATCATTAAATGTAGGTAACTTCAATAATTCCTGCTGAAAATTTTGCCATTCCTGCGTCAAAGGGTGATTATTTTTAGTTAGAGGAGGAAGATAGGTTTGCAATAAATTAGAAAAAAGTTCTTCTTGCCAACTTTGCGATCGAGGATATTCTTTAAGACTCCAATCATCTCCTAATTTAGCTGTTTTGGCCGCGTATTGTACTGCCGCTTCTAGGCCACCGATTTGATCAACTAAACCAATTTTGACCGCATCTTTTCCCGTCCAGACGCGACCTTGGGCCACAGTTCTAACCTTGTCTGGGGATAATTTTCGCCCCTTGGCCACCGTCTCGATAAATAAATCATAGAACCGATTAACTGCCGCTTGATAAATTTCTAATTCTTGGGGATTTTTCGGTCTGGTAATAGTAGATAGATCGGCTAATTGTCCAGTTTTCACCGTATCCCAATCGATGCCATTATTATTAGCAATCTTCTGGATATTTAACAATAATCCAAACACACCGATCGAACCAGTAATCGTATCATTATCGGCAAAAATTCTTTGACCCCCCATCGCAATCCAATAACCCCCAGAAGCAGCCACATCACCCATAGAAATAATTACTGGTTTTTTCGCATCTAAACGCTTAATTTCTCGCAGAATCACCTCAGAAGCGGTGGCACTTCCCCCCGGACTATTAATCCTTAAAACTACCGCTTTTACCTCCTCCTTCCCTTGTAATTTTCGCAGTTCCTTAGCCAATTTATCCCCACCGATTTCGCCTCTATCTCCCTGACCATCCACAATTGTCCCTTCTGCATAAACTATCGCTATTTGATCGCTACTATCTCCCCCCTCATCAGCGAGAGAACTAGCATAATTAGCTAAAGAAATTTGCGAAAAAGAGCCAGAGTTTTCCTCCTCATTAGTTTTATTTTTTGCTTCTCCTGTCAACTCCTTTGCTAAAACAATTACTCGATCTAAATGGGCCACTTCATCAACAAAACCCGCCTTTTTCGCTGTGGTTGCTTCCAGAATACCTTGAGTATCAGAAATAGTTTGCACTTGTTGGGGGGTTAAATTGCGACTTTTGGCCACTGTGGCACTATAATTAGACCAAATCGTATCGAGTAGGGTTTGCAGCTGCTGACGATTCTGGACACTTAAATCCTGACGCGTATAGGGTTCCACCGCACCTTTAAAAGAACCCACTTTTACCACTTGCACCCCGACACCATATTTTTCTAGTGCATCGGCAAAAAAGGTTTGTTGACTACTTAAACCATTAATTTCCATTCTCCCCACGGGATTAATAATCACCTTTTCAGCAACGGAAGCGAGATAATATTCCTTTTCCGTCCATTCCATATCGTAGGCGATAATTTTTTTACCCGATTGGCGAAATTTTGCCAAAGCTTGCCGCACTTCCGTCAGGGTAGCATAGCCATATTCACCGACAGTGCCGCGACCGTAGAGTAACAGACCGACAATATTATCATCAAGGGCGGCCTTTTCGATCGCCGCTATCACCTGTCGTAAATTTAAAGTGGTCCGACTCTCACTGGTCAAACTATCGGCTAAACTAGAACTAGGGGGAGCATCGCTGATATTGGTGGCTAAGTTAAAAACTAAGACTGATTTTTCCTTAACTGAGGAGCTATCGCTAGAAATCAGGGAAGAAAGCAGTAAAAATGCTAATCCCCCCACACCTAGGGACGAAAATACCAATAATCCCAATAAAGTTCCCAAGCAACTAGCGAAAGTTTGTTTAAAAAACTGACCCATCGGTTTTCATCTACTACTAATTATCCTGTTTCCTATTGTAGGGATTCCCCGCCCAGAAACAAGTTTTTTATCTGACTGCCTGACACATCTTGGTGAATCACCGACAGGTTAAGACACGGATGCGAGAGAACCAAATTCGGTCAAAGAAATCTTGTTCAGCTGGCTTGGACGCAAAAACTGGTTCGAGGGATGAAACCCTTATAGGGAAAGACATTTGGCGATTTTTGTCAATTGTTTTCGATCTAGAACGAAAGTAGTCTAGATTTTTTACTTCTATCTTTGACATTTTTCTTGACTTGAATATTTTTTGAGAACTTTTTTAGTTTCTCACTTTTTCTACCCCAAGAGCATAAGTATAAATACTTAAGTTATTTTCATTTTATATGCTACCAGCCATAAGCTGTTGACTATCTAAATTGCTCGTTAAGACTGCAAGGGAGAAGGAGCAGGGAGAGGAAGTTTGAGCATTTGTACTAAAATTTTGAATACGCAGTTTAAATTCAGTACAGCTTACTACAATTTGAAGTGCGGAATGTGGGTTACAAGAGGTCTATTATTGTCGTGCCTCTATCGGCTGAAAATACCCAGAAAAAAACTCTTAAGTTATACTAAAATAATTAATACAGACACACATCTTCCCAGACGGTGAAAAGGAATTATTTACCCTTGAAAACCACAGTTAAAGTCAGCACACAAACCCAATTACCCCTACATCTAGTTATCACCCATCCCCAGTATCGTTTTGTCGATTTATTCGCGGGAATCGGTGGGTTTAGAATCGCTTTGGAGAAATTGGGAGGACGTTGTTTAGGCTATTCAGAAATTGATCAACAGGCAATCCAAGTTTATCAACAAAATTTTATTAGCTATCTCAACAGCGATGAAATTGCTTTCGGAGATGTGAGTAAAATTAGCAATTTACCCGATAATCTTGATCTTATTGTCGGCGGTGTTCCCTGTCAACCTTGGTCGGTAGCGGGATGTTTACGAGGATTTGATGACCCCCGGGGAAAACTCTGGTTTGATGTGATTAAATTAGTCCAGAAAAGTCAACCGAAAAGCTTTATTTTCGAGAATGTCAGTGGGTTAGCTAGTCCTCGCAATCAGGAGAATTTAGAATTAATTATCGATGAATTAACCAGCGGTGGTTATCAAGTTTACTGGCAGTTATTAAATGCCTACGATTTTGGTTTACCCCAGAATCGCGAGAGAGTTTTTATCGTAGGAATTAGAAAAGATATAGAAAACTATGATCGGTTTAAATTTCCTTTACCTTTGGGTATCCATCCGAAGGTTTTGGATATTTTAGAAAACATCAAAAATATTCAACCGGTCGAGAAAGTCAAGTTATCCGCAGATACTTTATTTAATGGTTTTGTTCCTCCATCGAGAACTCGTTTTCAAAAAGAAGATGAATTAAATGACTTTTTTATTTTTTCTGATTTAAGAAATGGCCACACAACTATTCATTCTTGGGATATTATCAAAACTACGGAACGACAAAAAAGTATCTGTTTAGCTTTGCTGAAATTAAGACGCAGTAAAAAGTATGGCGAAAAAGATGGTCATCCCGTGGCTTTTTCTACTTTTTTGGAAATTATACCTGATCTAAAAGTCGAGGAACTAAATCAGCTAGTTTCTCTCGGTATTTGTTGGCAAACGCAGGAGGGTAAGTATGAATTTATTAACTCGAAAAATATGACAGGAATTAACGGCATTTATCGGATTATTTTACCGACGGCCGATATTATTCCTACCCTAACCGCTACGGGTGCTAAAGATTATATTGCTACTATTTCAATTACCGCTACTCATCCCCAAGAATACAAACAATTGTTTTTAAAGAAAATCTATAAACCCAAAAAGTTTCGAGAAATTACTCCCCAAGATGCGCGTAAATTACAAGGATTCCCAGATAATTTTATCTATCATCTACAGCCGGCTATCGCTAAAAAACAATTCGGAAACGCTGTTCCTGTACCAGTGGTGGAGGCAGTAGCAAGAAATTTACTAGAAATAATTTTACCAAATTAATTATCTAGATAATTACGAAACTTTTGTTTATACTTATTGATAAATGCTTTATCTTCTTGAAGATCGATAAAAGCTTCTTTAATTAATGACCAAGTATTGATTTTACCAGAACAAAAATCCCAAAATTCATTTTCAACCCATATATCATGATTTTCCTCTAGAGGATACATTTTATTTCCCTGTGATTCCCACCATGTTTTAGGTAAGAAAGGATTAAAAGGAATAACAATTCTTGTGTGAATACTTGCTAAAGGTTCACGGGACAGCCGATAACAATACCAATCTAACAACTGGTCGCTAAATCTAGAACCATCTCCCCTATTAGGATGTGTAGCTTTTAAATCAAACACATACTCAATATTGTCTTTGATTAAATAAATATCTACTCCATGACCAGAAGGAGGATCGATATAATTGAGGTTATTCCTATTTATTTTCTTAGCTACTACTCTAAGTCTTTCAATGCACTCTGTCATGGATATTTTTTGTTCTTTCGATTTTCTGAGACTTTTTAAATTATCGAGTTCACTTCTTAATTCTTGAGGAAATGGACTAGGTTGTAAAAGTTTTTTATCCTGCTTATATAAAATACGAAATCCATTATCTTTGGCTAAAAAGTTTGCTAATTTCTCCCAGAAAGTAGTTCCCATGCTTGTCGTTAGTCCAGTCATCACAGAACTAATCTGTCTCTCCTCTGGAAATAAATAATCTAAAATATGATGATTCCTAGGCTTGGGTTTTTTAAAATAGTTTTCTATTGAGTTTTTAATTAGCTTTTGAATTTCTATCACTAACTGGCTATTATCCATACTGAATTGCAATTCATCAAATTTATAAATCAGCAAAAAGATCAGTAATAGATATATCAAGTGCCTTGGCTAACTTTTCGATATTTTCTAAAGATACATTACACTTACCAAGTTCGATACTGGAAATATAAGTTCGGTGCAGTTCCGCTTTTTCGGCTAAGATTTCTTGAGATAAGTCAAGTTCCCTTCTGCGTTTTCTGATAGCTTTACCAAAACGATATTTGATATCTAAGGATTCTTTTTGTGCCACAGATCAATTATCAAGAAAGTGTATGAGACATTTCTACAGATTATAATTCACATTTTGCAGATTATAATTCACATTTTATCTAAAACATTGCTTCGTTCCTCTGAAAGTACAATTGCTGTTATCGCTTCGACTATCTTTTAACTCTTATTTTCGTAACAACTCGAAAAAGGTTTCTTTATCAATACCAATATCTTGAATCATACCCATGAGAGTACCTTGCTTAATATCTTTTCCTGAATGAATAGGGATCACAACCCTACATCCACCAGTATTTTTGTAAATAGCATGGCTACCTTTTTGACGATCCAAATAAAAGCCCAATTTTTCAATAACTTTAATAAACTCCTTGACTTTAACTGCGGGATACTGACTCATACTAAAATATTTAAAGGCTTAAAAATCAAATCTTCTTTGGGAATGGGTTGATGATCAGCTATCAAACTTTCGAGGTACCAATTCCATAGCTTCTGTAATATTGACAATCGTTTCTTCAAAAGTGTCTCCTTGAGAATGACAACCTTTAAGCGCAGGACAAAAAGCGTGATAACCACCGTCTGACTCTTTTTCTAGAATAACAGTGTAGTTATAAATTTGTTTGGTATTATCACTCATAACACTATCAGTTGTGGATTTTAAATTATCCTAGCATAGACTTTTTTTAATGACTTTTCCCAGAGCGATCGATTTTTTGAGAGGATTAACTCCCCAGCTAAACTAGAATAGAAAGATAGGAAAGCGGAAATTGAAAAAGAACTAGAAACCAGCGAAGCTGTCTTGGAAAAACGGCGAAATTTTGCCATTATCTCCCACCCTGACGCGGGAAAGACCACCCTGACCGAAAAACTGTTACTATACGGGGGTGCAATCCATCAAGCGGGTGCAGTCAAAGCAAGACGCGACCAACGCAAAGCCACCTCCGACTGGATGGAAATGGAAAAACAACGGGGAATTTCGATTACTTCCACGGTTTTACAGTTCGATTATCGTGATTTTCAGATTAATCTCCTCGATACTCCCGGCCACCAAGATTTTAGCGAAGATACCTATCGTACCCTAGCCGCTGCCGATAATGCGGTGATGTTAATCGACGCGGCTAAAGGTTTGGAACCCCAAACCAGAAAACTCTTTGAAGTGTGCAAACTGCGGCAGTTACCCATCTTTACCTTTGTTAACAAAATGGATCGCCCCGGCCGCGAACCTCTGGATTTATTGGACGAAATCGAGCGAGAATTAGGATTACAGACCTATCCCGTCAATTGGCCGATCGGAATTGGCGATCGCTTTCGGGGAGTCTTCGATCGGGCTACCCAGACCATACACCTGTTTGAACGTCGCTCCCACGGCTCTCAGGAGGCGCAGGAAACCGTGATCGAGCTTGGCGACCCCAAAATTGAGGATTATCTCGAAAAAGACCTGTATTACCAGTTAAAAGAGGATATAGAACTGCTCTCGGAATTGGGCACCCAATTGGATTTGCCAGCAGTCCACGCAGGAGAAATGACCCCGATCTTTTTTGGTAGCGCCATGACCAATTTTGGGGTGAAATTATTCCTAGAATCCTTCCTCGACTATGGATTACCCCCCAGAGGACGCAATTCCTCCCTCGGTGTCCTTGATCCCACCTATCCCGATTTCACCGGTTTTGTCTTCAAACTGCAAGCAAACATGGACCCCAAACATCGCGACCGGGTGGCCTTTGTGCGGGTATGTACGGGGAAATTCGAGAAGGATATGGTAGTAAACCACGCTAGAACTGGTAAAACTATCCGTTTATCCCGTCCTCAGAAACTTTTTGCCCAAGATCGGGCAGTTATAGAAGAAGCTTATCCCGGAGATGTGATCGGATTGAATAACCCCGGGGTCTTTGCGATCGGTGATACGATTTATATGGGTAAAAAGCTCGAATACGAAGGGATTCCCTGTTTTTCTCCGGAATTATTCGCCTATCTCAGAAATCCTAACCCTTCCAAGTTCAAACAGTTTCAAAAAGGAGTCTCGGAATTACAGGAAGAAGGGGCCGTACAGATATTATCCTCGATCGATGAATTTAAACGCGACCCGATTTTAGCCGCTGTCGGTCAATTACAGTTTGAAGTGGTGCAATTCCGTCTTTTAAGCGAGTACGGAGCCGAAACTACCCTCGAACCCCTAGCCTATAGTTTAGCCCGTTGGGTAGCCGGGGGTTGGGCCGCTTTAGAAAAAGCAGGTAAACTCTTTAATACTCTAACTGTCAAAGATTACTGGGGTCGTCCCGTCTTATTATTCAAAAATGAGTGGAATTTACAGCAAGTGAAAGAAGATCATCCCTCTTTGCAATTAAACTCGATCGCACCGGTAGGATCGGGAGTAGAACCGCAATCCTAACCATTAATCCCCCAAGACAATTGCCGAACTGGTCAGGACAAGATGGCGACCCCCCAGACAACTAGACTAAAGTAGAAGTGGCAAGAAAGTCTCGATCTTTCCTAACACTTCGGATGTCTCAAAGCACTATCGTTGACGAGTCCCTCACCATTAGAAAAAGTCCTGCTGTCAATTCCCGAATTAATCCCTGTTTAATTCGCTTTTGTTATTTTCTGGGAAATTATCTAGTTTTACCAGCTTTTTTCAGCAAAATAACCGTCACAGGACAGGAAAATATTCCCCTAACGGGGGGTGTCATCCTTGCACCTACCCATCGTTCCCGTTGGGATGCGCTGATTTTACCCTACGCGGTGGGACGCTTAGTTAGTAGACGCGATTTGCGCTTTATGGTTTCCGCTAACGAGATGAAAGGGGTACAAGGTTGGTTTATCCGACGTTTGGGGGGTTTTCCTGTCAATACCGATCACCCCGGTATGGGTAGTCTGGTCCATAGCGTCGAACTGTTGGCTGCGGGGGAAATGGTGGCGATTTTTCCGGAAGGGGGTATCTGTCGCGATCGAGTGGTTCATCCTCTTAAACCGGGGGTAGCGCGGATCGCGTTGGAAGTTAAGACGATGAAATCCGATGCAGATATAAAGATTTTACCAGTAAGCATTAGTTATAATCAGCCTTACCCCGGATGGGGAAGCGAAGCAACTGTAAACATCGGTCAAGGGATTAATGTGCTTGATTATCAACAAAATTCGCTAAAACGGGAAACTGTCCGCTTAACCAAAACCTTGAGCGATCGCTTAAAACTTCTCCACGAGGATCAATCACCTTAATCAGCTGTTGACTATCTACCCCATGAGTAGGATTTCGGGGACGGATTAAAATTATTGTTTTAACTATTTTTAAGCAAAAAAGTAGCTTTTCTGGTTGAAATAAGTAACATCTTGGTTTTTTCTACTTTTAGCTCCTGAATACTGCCTCGGAAACCCATCAGATCGGTGAAGATGTCCGATTGTTGCAGGGGGTCTAATGATAGAATGGGCATCAGCGAAAGTAGTTTGTGAGCGAAGTGATCCGATGCAGTTCCAAATCCAGCCAGACAGTGAAATTCCCGCCTCTAAGCAATTATTTGACCAAATTCGCTTCGCTATCGCCTCTCGTCAGTATCCACCGGGCCATCGTTTACCTAGTACCCGTCAACTAGCTATGATCACGGGATTACACCGTAATACGATAAGTAAAATTTATCAGCAACTGGAAGATGATGGGTTAGTAGAATCCATAGCAGGTTCGGGGATTTATGTCAAGGCTCGCGGGCATGAAAACGATAATTTATTGGGTTCGCCCCTATTGGAACAAAATCCAGAAATAGGCCGACTAATTCGCCAGAGTTTGGCTGGTTTTCTCGCTCAAGGTTTAACTTTAGAGCAAATTCGCGAGTTATTACTGGCGGAAATCGATTGGCGATCGCAGTGTCGTTCTCAAGTTCTTGTCACCATTCCCCGTCACGATTTGGGTGCAGGAGAACTAATGTTGAGAGAATTAGAGCAATCCCTCAAAATTCCCGTCCAATTAGTGGCAATGGAGGATTTAGCCCAAGTTTTAGCCAATACTAAATCTGCCACTGTTGTCACCAGTCGCTATTTTATCAGTGT
>VYLZ01000204.1_pt1 | contig 15668 bp, 14 predicted proteins | sample 5115361 | NCBI WGS metagenome assembly VYLZ01 (sample SAMN12291805, study PRJNA351875) | freshwater metagenome | isolation source: freshwater lake | place: USA: Michigan, Sixteen Lake | collected 2013-08-07 | reverse complement strand
GATTCTGCGGCGCGGTGCGGAGTGGTTCGCTGGGCTCGGGCGCCCGAACAATACCGGCACGAAACTCTTCTGCATCTCCGGGCACGTGAATAACCCGTGCACGGTGGAAGAAGAGATGGGCATTTCGCTGAGAGAACTCATCGACAAGCATTGCGGCGGCGTGCGCGGCGGCTGGGATAATCTGCTGGCGGTCATCCCCGGCGGCTCCTCGGTTCCGGTGCTGCCGAAGGCGATTTGCGATACGGTGCTAATGGATTTCGACAGCTTGCGCGCCGAACGCTCGGGCCTTGGCACGGCGGCGGTGATCGTGATGGATCAATCCACCGACATCGTGAAGGCCATTGCGCGCCTATCGAAATTCTACATGCACGAAAGCTGCGGCCAATGCACACCGTGCCGCGAAGGCACCGGCTGGATGTGGCGCGTGATGGAACGCATGGTCAAAGGCCAGGCCGACATCGGCGAAATCGACATGCTGGAAGAGGTTAGCCGTCAGATCGAAGGTCATACGATCTGTGCGCTCGGGGATGCCGCCGCCTGGCCGGTTCAGGGGCTCATCCGCCATTTCCGCCCGGAAATGGAACGGCGCATTCTGGAACGCAAGAGCGTTCCGGCACAGGCAGCGGAATAAGGGGCGGGGTGGGCTATGCCAAAACTAACGGTTGACGGCATCGAGGTCGAGGTCCCAGCGGGCGCGACCGTGATGCAGGCCTGCGAAGCCGCAGGTAAAGAAATTCCGCGCTTCTGTTACCACGAGCGCCTGTCGATTGCGGGTAACTGCCGCATGTGCCTCGTGGAGATGGAAAAGGCTCCGAAGCCGATTGCCTCCTGCGCCATGCCTGCCGCCGACAATATGGTCATCAAGACCGATACGCCGGTGGTGCAAAAGGCCCGCAAGGGGGTGATGGAGTTTCTGCTTATCAATCACCCGCTCGATTGCCCGATCTGCGATCAAGGCGGCGAATGTGATTTGCAAGATCAAGCCATGGCCTATGGCCGGGATGGCTCGCGCTTCCACGAGAATAAGCGCGCCGTGCCGGATAAGAATTTCGGCCCGCTTATCAAAACCTTCATGAACCGCTGCATTCACTGCACGCGTTGCGTTCGCTTCATCTCTGAAGTGGCCGGCGAGCCGGATTTGGGTGCAACGGGCCGTGGCGAGCATATGGAAATCGGCACCTTCATCGAGAAGGCCGTTAGTTCGGAGCTGTCGGGCAACATCATCGATCTGTGCCCGGTCGGCGCGCTGACGTCGAAGCCCTATGCTTATGCCGCGCGCTCTTGGGAACTGCGGAAGACCGAATCGGTCGATGTGCTGGACGCTGTTGGCGCGAATATTCGTGTCGATGTGCGCGGCGGTGAAGTGATGCGCGTGTTGCCGCGCCTCCATGAAGACATCAACGAAGAGTGGCTGGCCGATAAGTCGCGCTATTCCGTCGATGGTCTCAAGAAGCGCCGGTTGGATAAGCCTTACGTTCGTAAGAACGGCAAGCTGGTCGCGGTCGAGTGGCCGGAAGCGCTGGGTGCGGTCGCCCATAAGCTGACGCACACCGCCCCACAGAAGCTTGCCGCGCTGGCGGGTGATCTCGTCGATGCCGAAAGCACCTTCGCGCTGAAGCAACTGTTCACTAGCCTGGGCGTTACCAGCTTCGACTGTCGCACCGATGGCGCGGCAATCGGTGGCGGTGCGCGGGCGGGCTATCTGTTCAATACTGGTATTGCCGGGATCGAACAGGCGGACGTGGTGCTGCTCATCGGCAGCAACCCGCGCTGGGAAGCTCCGCTGCTGAATGCCCGTCTGCGGAAGCGGTATTTGACCGGGGCGCTAACGGTTGCGTCGGTCGGGCCGCAGGTCGATCTGACCTATGGTGTCGAAGACCTGGGCAATGATCCGCAGGTGTTGGACTCGCTGCTGGAAGGCACGCATCCGTTCGCTGAAATCTTGCGCGGCGCGAAGAACCCGATGGTCATCATCGGCATGGGCGCGCTGACGCGGGCCGATGGCGGGGCTAATCTCGCGGCCGCCCGAGGTATCGCCGAAGCCTACGGTATGATCCGCGACGGCTGGAACGGGTTCAACGTGCTGAACACGGCCGCGGGCCGGGTAGGGGCCTTGGACCTCGACTTCCTGCCACAGCCGGGCGGGCGTGATCTCGCCGGTATTCTGGCCGGGGCTGACTCGGGCGATATCGAAGTCGTGTTTCTGCTCGGGGCCGATCTTGCTGATACGAGTGCGCTGAAGAACAGCTTCGTGATTTATCAGGGCCACCACGGCGACAGCGGCGCTGCCGTTGCCGATGTGATCCTGCCGGGGGCCGCCTATACCGAGAAAGACGCCACTTACGTCAATCTCGAAGGCCGCGCTCAGCGGGCGCAGAAGGCGACCTTCCCGGTCGGCGATGCGCGCGAAGATTGGAAGATTTTGCGCGCGCTCTCGGCCCTTGTCGGCAAGACCTTGCCGTTCGATAACCTTGCCGAGTTGCGGGCGCTGTTGGCGCAAACCGCGCCGAGCTTCGCTGCGGTGGGGCAGGTGACGCAAGCCGCCTGGGGGCCGTTCGGGGCGGCTGGGGAGCTTTCCACCGCGCCCTACGCTTACGCGATTTCCGATTACTACCGAACCGATCCGATTAGCCGTGCGTCTGAGACGATGGCGAAATGTTCGGCTCTGTTCGTGCATGGGCGTCAGCCCGACGATCTGCTGGAACGGGTTGGGACCTATGGTTGATTTCTGGCAAGATTACGCGCTTCCGGGGGCGATTATCGTCGCCAAGATTGTCGCGATCATCATTCCGCTGCTCATCGCAGTAGCCTATTTGACCTATGCCGAACGGAAGGTTCTGGCGGTCATGCAGCTTCGTCGCGGCCCGAACGTGGTGGGGCCGTTCGGTCTGCTCCAACCGCTCGCGGACGGTTTAAAGCTGTTTATGAAGGAAACCATCGTTCCTGCGGGGGCGAGCCGGGTTCTGTTCATCATGGCCCCGATGCTGACCTTCATTCTGGCTATGCTCGCCTGGGCCGTTATCCCGGTCGATAAGGGCGTGGTGCTGTCCGATATCAATGTGGGTGTGCTGTACCTCTTCGCGATTTCGTCGCTTGGGGTCTATGGCATCATCATCGCGGGCTGGGCGTCCAACTCCAAATACGCCTTCTTGGGCGCGTTGCGCTCGGCGGCGCAGATGGTGTCCTATGAAGTCTCCATTGGTCTCGTTATCATCACGGTGCTGCTGTGCGTCGGCTCGCTGAACCTCTCAAAGATCGTCGAAGCGCAAAAGACGGTTTGGTTCGTCATCCCGCTGCTGCCGATGTTCGTGATCTACTTCATTTCGGCGCTCGCTGAGACGAACCGTTCGCCATTCGATTTGCCGGAAGGCGAGTCGGAGTTGGTGGGGGGGTATTTCACCGAATATTCGTCGATGACCTTCGCGCTCTTCTTCCTTGGCGAATACGCCAACATGATTCTCATGTCGGCGATGGGCTCGATCCTGTTCCTCGGGGGCTGGTTGCCGCCGTTTGACATTGCGCCGTTCAACTGGGTGCCGGGGCCGATTTGGTTTGTGCTGAAGATCTGCGTCCTGCTGTTCGGGTTCCTGTGGGTTCGCGCCACTTTCCCGCGCTTCCGGTACGATCAACTGATGCGGTTGGGCTGGAAGATTTTCCTGCCCTTCTCGCTGTTCTATGTGGTCCTGGTCGCCGGGGTGCTGGTGGCGTTCGATTGGTTGCCGACGCCATGAGCGTAGGCACGCGCGTTTAGGAAGGGAGTGATCCAATCATGGCATCCTTAGGCGCAACCGCGCGGAGCTTCGTGCTCTGGGAATTGCTGGCGGGCATGAAGCTGACCTTCAGCTATATGTTCAAGAAGAAGGCAACGCTGAACTACCCGTACGAGAAGGGCTTTATCAGCCCGCGTTTCCGGGGGGAGCACGTGCTGCGCCGCTATGCGAACGGGGAAGAGCGGTGCATTGCCTGTAAGCTGTGCGAGGCGATTTGCCCGGCCCAAGCGATCACCATTGAGGCCGAACCGCGCGATGACGGCAGCCGTCGCACCACGCGCTACGACATCGATATGACCAAGTGCATCTACTGCGGCCTCTGCCAAGAAGCCTGCCCGGTCGATGCCATCGTGGAGGGGCCGAACTTCGAGTTCGCCACCGAAACGCGCGAAGAGCTTTTCTACAATAAAGCGAAATTGCTCGCGAACGGGGATCGTTGGGAGGTAGAAATTGCCGCCAATATCGCCGCCGACGCGCCCTATCGGTGAGAGCCCGTCATGATCCTTCAAACGCTTTCCTTTTATCTTTTTGCCTCGATCTGCGTGGCCTCGGGCGTGATGGTGATTTCATCGCGGAACCCGGTTCACGCGGTGCTGTATCTCATTCTGGCCTTCGCGCGGAGTTTCTGGCGATGCTGCTCGTCGTCGTGTACGTCGGCGCGGTTGCGGTGCTGTTCCTCTTCGTGGTGATGATGCTCGACATCAACTTCACCGAGTTGCGCCAAGGCTTCTTGCAGTATCTGCCCATCGGCGGCTTGGTCGGCTTCATTCTGCTGGTGGAACTGCTGCTGGTGCTGGGGTCGTGGGCGGTCTCGCCCGATGCGGGGGCGGCGTTGGTGGCAACCAACGCCAATGTGGGCGGGCCAACGAATAGCCACGCGCTCGGGCGGCTCATCTACACGCACTATGCGTTTCTGTTCCAATGCGCGGGCCTGATCCTGCTGATTGCGATGATCGGTGCGATTGTGCTGACGTTGCGCGAGCGGGTTGGCGTGAAGCGGCAGAATGTCGGCCGTCAAATCGCCCGCCGCCGCGAAGACTCAGTTGTTGTGGTGCAAGTCGATTCGGGGAAGGGCATTTAACATGGTGATCGGTCTCGATCATTTCCTCACCGTTGCGGCCATTCTGTTCACCCTGGGGATTTTCGGCATCTTCCTGAACCGGAAGAACGTCATCGTTATCCTCATGTCGGTTGAACTGATGCTGCTGGCGGTGAATATCAACCTCGTCGCCTTTTCCACCCATTTGCAGGATCTTGTTGGGCAGGTGTTCGCCCTGTTCATCCTCACCGTTGCCGCGGCAGAAGCCGCCATCGGTTTGGCCATCCTGGTCGTCTACTTCCGTAATCGCGGCACGATTGCGGTGGAAGACATCAACATGATGAAGGGCTGATCCCGCGATGTATGCCGCCATCGTTTTTCTGCCGCTGATTGCGGCGATTTTGGCCGGGTTCGGCGGTCGCGTCCTTGGGGATCGCGGCGCGCAGTTTGTGACCACGATTGCCGTTTTTATCGCGGCTATCCTCTCGTGGGTTAGCTTCATCGGCATCGCCTCCGGCGGCTCGGCCCAAACGGTCGAACTGCTGCGCTGGATCGACGTGGGCTCGCTCGACGTGTCGTGGGCTTTACGCATCGATAGCCTGTCGGCAACGATGTTGATCGTCGTGACCACCGTGTCGGCCTGCGTGCATCTCTATTCCATCGGTTATATGGAAGAAGACCCGGCCAAGCCGCGCTTCATGGCCTATCTCAGCCTGTTTACCTTCTGCATGTTGATGCTGGTGACGGCGGATAACTTGGTGCAGATGTTCTTCGGCTGGGAAGGTGTTGGTCTCGCCTCCTACCTGCTGATTGGCTTTTGGTATCAAAAGCCCTCGGCCAATGCCGCCGCCATTAAGGCGTTCGTGGTTAACCGCGTCGGCGATTTCGGCTTTGCGCTCGGGATCTTCGGGATCTTCATGCTGTTCGACAGTGTCGGCTTCGATGCGATTTTCCGCGCGGCCCCTGGGTTTAAGGATGCGACCTTCGTGTTCTTGGGCATGGAAGTCCACGCGCTCACCTGCATCTGCTTGCTGCTGTTCGTCGGTGCGATGGGGAAATCGGCACAGCTTGGCTTGCACACGTGGCTGCCGGACGCGATGGAAGGCCCGACCCCCGTGTCGGCGCTGATCCATGCCGCGACGATGGTCACGGCGGGTGTGTTTATGGTTTGCCGCATGTCACCGCTGTTCGAGTTCGCCCCGACCGCGCTGACGGTGGTTACGATTGTTGGCGCGAGCACCGCCTTCTTCGCAGCTACCGTGGGCCTGACCCAAACCGATATTAAGCGCGTGATCGCTTATTCGACCTGCTCGCAGCTTGGCTATATGTTCTTTGCCGCGGGCGTGTCGGCCTACGGCGCGGCGATGTTCCACCTGATGACGCACGCTTTCTTCAAAGCGCTGCTGTTCTTAGGCGCGGGCTCGGTGATCCATGCGATGCATCATGAGCAAGACATGCGGAAGATGGGTGGGCTGTATAAGCATATCAAAGTCACGTATGTCCTGATGTGGATTGGCACGCTGGCGCTTTGTGGCTTTTGGCCGTTCGCAGGCTTTTATTCCAAAGATATCGTGTTAGAAGCGGCCTATGCCGTTGGTACGCAGGCGGGTTATTACGCCTTCATCCTGGGGGCGATTGCCGCCTTCATGACGGCCTTCTATTCGGGTCGTCTCACCTTCCTCACCTTCCACGGTAAGCCGCGGTGGGGGGCTGACGCCGATCATGGGCATGGTCACGACGACCACGCCCATGACGATCATCACGGGCATGGTCATGCTCACACACCGCATGAGTCGCCCCTGGTGATGCTAGTGCCTTTAGTTGTATTGGCCGCAGGTGCGATATTCGCAGGTATGCTCGGCTACAATATGTTCGTTGGCGAAGGCCGGGAGCATTTCTGGGGCGAGGCTCTCTCGACTGCGTCAGGCAAAGATACGATTGAACTCGCCCACCATGTCCCTTTGTGGGTGAAGCTGCTGCCCTTGGTGATGGGCGTTTCTGGGCTTGCGCTGTCGTGGGTTTTCTATGTGAAGTCCCCGCATCTGCCGAACCAAGTGGCGACGTCGTTCCAAGGCCTCTATCAGTTCTCCTTGAACAAATGGTTCTTCGACGAACTCTACGATCTCATCTTCGTGCGCCCCTCGCTGTGGCTGGGCCGCCTGCTTTGGAAGCGCGGGGACGGGACGATTATCGACGGGTTCGGCCCGAACGGCGTGGCCTGGGTCACGGTGTTCCTGTCGCGGCGGGCTTCCGTCGTGCAGTCGGGATTCCTCTATCACTATGCTTTCGCCATGCTGATCGGCCTTGTGGCCCTCGTAAGCTGGTATCTCTTTTCGCGGAACGGGTGATCCATGACCGGGCTACCGCTACTTTCGCTCGTCACCTTCCTGCCGCTGGCAGGGGTGGTCTTGGTGTTCCTGCTCCGGGGCGACGAGGCACGAGTGGCATCGCAATCGCGCTGGATTGCACTGCTAACCTCGCTGTTCGTCTTCGTGCTGTCGCTGCTGCTGTGGGTGAATTTCGACAACAGCAACCCCGGCTTCCAGTTTGAAGAAAAGCTGAACTGGCTACCGGGAACAGGCGTGAGCTATCACGCTGGGATCGACGGGATTTCGCTGTTCTTCGTGCTGCTCTCGACCCTGCTGACGCCGATTTGCATTCTCTCCAGTTGGGAAGCGGTCGAAAAGCGGGTGAAGGAATATATGATCGCCTTCTTGGTCCTTGAGACCTTGATGGTGGGTATGTTCGCGGCCCTCGACCTCATCACCTTCTATATCTTCTTTGAAGGCGTGCTGATCCCGATGTTCATCATCATCGGGGTGTGGGGCGGTCAACGCCGGGTCTATGCGGCCTTCAAGCTGTTCCTGTACACGCTGGCGGGCTCCGTGCTGATGCTGGTCGCCATCCTCGCGATGTATTGGGACGCCGGCACCAGCGATATCGTTTCGCTGCTGAAACACTCGTTCCCGGCGGGTCTGCAAACTTGGCTATGGCTGGCGTTCTTCGCCTCGTTCGCCGTGAAGGTGCCGATGTGGCCGGTTCACACTTGGCTGCCCGATGCCCACGTGGAAGCCCCCACCGCAGGGTCCGTGATTCTGGCGGGTGTGCTGCTGAAGATGGGTGGTTACGGCTTCCTGCGCTTCTCCATCCCCATGTTCCCGCAGGCAACCGAGTTCTTCGAGCCGCTGATCTTCGTGCTCTCTGCTGTGGCCGTGGTTTACACCTCGCTGGTGGCTCTGGCGCAGGAAGATATGAAGAAGCTGATCGCCTATAGCTCGGTCGCGCATATGGGGTTCGTCACCATCGGTCTGTTTGCGCTCAATCAGCAGGGCATTCAGGGCGCGGTGTTTCAGATGTTGAGCCACGGCATCGTGTCGGGCGCGTTGTTCTTGTGCGTTGGCGTGGTTTATGACCGGCTACACACGCGTGAGATTTCGCGCTACGGCGGTTTGGCCGAAAATATGCCGCGCTACGCCCTTGTTTTCCTGTTCTTCACCTTTGCGACCATCGGTCTGCCGGGCACGAGCGGGTTCGTGGGCGAGTTTACCATTCTGGTTGGGGCCTATATGGCCAATACCTGGGTAGCGTTCGTTGCCAGCACCGGCTTGATCTTGGGCGCGGCCTATTCGCTGTGGCTCTATCGCCGGGTGATCTTCGGCAAGCTCGAAAAGGCTGACCTGCGATTGATGCCAGACCTGTCGGCCCGCGAGATCGCTACCTTTGCCCCGCTGGTCATTCTGGCCCTGTGGATGGGGATTTATCCCGCCTCCTTCATGGACCCGATGGCCGGGTCGATTGAACTGCTGGTGAAAAACTATAAAGCCGCGCTGGCCGCTGCCGAACCGATCTCGTTTACCGGCACGCTTCTGGCTTTGGTTCCGTAAGGGGGGCATGGTGGATTCGTTAAATAGCGCCTTCGGGAAAGCCGAGTTGGCAACAGTCATCCCCGAACTGTTTTTAGCCGTCGCCGCTATGGTGCTTCTGCTCGCAGGGGCCTTCATCGGCGGCAAACGCGCGGTGCGGGCAACGACCATTGGTGCCCTCGTCGCGTTCGCCATTACCGCGGTGTTCGTGGTGATGATGCCCTATGGCGATAGTGGCCGTGTGGCCTTCAACAGCCTAGTTCACGTCAGTGCCTTCACGGCTTTCTTGAAGGTTTTGATTCTGCTGGGGTCGGCCTTGGCCCTCGTGCTGTCCATCGACTTCTTCGAGAAGGAGAAGATCGCCCGGTTCGAATATTCGGTGCTGGTGGTGCTGGCAACGGTCGGCATGTTGGTTATGGTCAGCGCCTATGATTTGATGACCCTCTATATGGGTCTCGAAATGCAGTCGCTGGCACTCTACGTGATCGCCGCGTTTCACCGTGACAATGCCAAATCGAGCGAAGCAGGGCTGAAGTATTTCGTGCTCGGCGCGCTCTCCTCAGGGATGCTGCTGTACGGGATTTCGCTGGTCTATGGCTTTGCCGGTAGCACTAATTTCACCATGCTGGCTCCGCAACTAACCGATAATCCCGAAGCGGGCGTGGTCATTGGCCTTGTGTTCGTGATTGCCGCGCTTGCCTTCAAAATCTCCGCCGTGCCGTTTCATATGTGGACGCCGGATGTGTACGAAGGCGCACCGACTCCCGTTGCCAGCTTCTTCGCCGCCGCCCCGAAAGTGGCCGCGATGGGCTTGCTCGTGCAGGTTCTCACGGGGCCGTTTGGCGGCATGGTCGGGCAGTGGCAACAGGTGATCGTGTTCGTGTCGATTGCCTCGATGGTGTTCGGCGCGGTCGCCGCGATCAATCAGCGCAATATCAAGCGCCTAATGGCCTATAGCTCCATCGGTCATATGGGGTTTGCCCTCGTTGGTCTGGCTGCTGCCAATGCCGATGGTCTGACGGGCGTGCTGGTGTACCTCGCCATTTACGTGGTGATGGGCCTTGGCACCTTTGCTTGCATTATCGCCATGCGGGTAAACGGCAAAGCGGTCGAGCAGATCGACGATCTCGCCGGTTTGTCGCGCACGCAGCCGCTGGTGGCGCTGGCGCTTGGCATGTTCATGTTCTCGATGGCGGGGATTCCGCCGCTGGCTGGGTTCTTCTCGAAGTTCTACGTGTTCCGCGCTGCGGTTCAGGCCGATCTGTATGCGCTGGCAATCATCGGGGTTCTGGCGAGCGTCGTCGGAGCTTTCTATTACCTGCGCGTGATTAAGGTCATGTACTTCGATCAACCGGCCGCGCGGTTTGATGGCATGACGCCGGGTGTGGCGCTGGTTGCAGGCAGCACCTGCTTGGTGACGATGCTGTTCTGGATCTATCCGGCCTCCATTATTAGCGTCGCCACCCGCGTTTCGGCGCTCGTGATCGGGGGTTGATCTGTCGGGTTTAACTCTGCCGCCCGGCTGGCGGCTGCAAGACTTTGAGAGCGTCGCCAGCACGATGGAGCTGGCGACGCAATCGCTTTTAGACGGCGCGGGCGAGGGGCTTGTGATCCGAGCGCGGGAGCAAGTCTCGGGCCGGGGTAGGCAGGGGCGGCCATGGCGGAGCCCTATCGGCAATCTCTATCTTTCGGTACTGATCGATCCGGCAGCAACACTGGCTGAAACGGCGCAGCTTTCGTTCGTGGCGGGGCTCGCCGTGTGGCGAGCTGTGTCCGATCTTGCGCCGGGGGCGGGGCTGCGGCTGAAATGGCCGAACGATCTGCTACTCGACGGGGCCAAACTCGCGGGCCTGTTGCTCGAAGTACCCTATGCCGGGCGGCAAGCGGTCTTGGGCATGGGCCTCAACCTTCGCACCGCGCCAACCGATACACATTATCCCGCCACCAGCCTGCCGCCGCGCGCGACCGGCCCTGTTGACCGCGATGAGGCGACGGAAGTCGTGCTCTTGCGCCTTTCCGAAGCCTTGGGCCAGTGGCGCCGCGATGGGTTCGATGCAATCCGCGCCGAATGGCAGGCAGCGGCCCACCCCATCGGTACGCCCTTGACCGTGCGGATCACGCCGGAAGCCCCGCTCAATGGCACCTTCGACGGGCTCGGCGTAGATGGGCATTTGCGCCTTAAAACCGCTGACGGAATTCGACAGATTCCGGCTGGCGACGTCGTTCTGGCCTAGGAAACCGCTATGCTGCTCGCCATCGATGCCGGGAACACCAACACCGAATTCGCGCTGATCGACGGCACGGAACTGCGGAACTCTTGGCGCATTTCCACCGATCCGCGCCGCACCGCCGATGAATATGCCGTGTGGTTGACGCAGTTGATGGCGCTGGACGGGGTTGCGCGGGAAAGCGTGACGGCGAGCATTATCGCCACTGTCGTGCCGGAGGCTTTGTTCAATCTCACCAGCCTCTGCCGCAAATATTTCAACGGCCCGCCGATGGTGGTGGGTGATCCTGCCGTAAAAATGACCATTCGCGCCGTGATCGACCGACCGGAAGAGGTTGGGGCTGACCGACTGGTGACGGCTCTTGCCGCCCGCGATCTCTACGGTTGCCCGCTTATCGTGGTGGATTTCGGCACTGCCACCACGTTCGACGTGATCGATGGTGACGGAAACTTTGCCGGCGGCGTGATTGCACCGGGGATTAACCTCTCGCTGCAAGCGCTTTATATGGCAGCGGCCAAGTTGCCGCGCGTTGCCGTTCGCCCCACACCCACGGTCATTGCCCGCAGCACGGTTCCGGCCATGCAGTCCGGCGTGTTCTGGGGGTATATCGGCATGATCGAGGGCCTCGTTACGCGAATGCGTGCTGAGCTTGGACAAAACGTTCCCGTTGTTGCAACGGGCGGGCTAGCCCCTATGTTTGCAGGCGCGACGGACCATATAACCCATATCGACCGTGATCTTATCATGCGCGGCCTTGTCACTCTCTATCAGCATAATCGTTTGGAATCATGATCGACGGCACCCCCCTCCACACCGCTATCGCCGCCCGAGGCGAACTTCTTTTCCTTCCCCTCGGGGGCGCGGGGGAAATCGGGATGAACCTCAACCTCTTTGGCTATAACGGCCAATGGGTGATGGTCGATCTCGGCGTGACCTTTGGCGACGACAGCCAGCCGTCCATCGATGTGATCATGCCCGATCCAGTGTTCATCGCCGAACGGCGCGAATCGCTCATCGGGATCGTGCTGACCCACGCCCATGAAGATCATTTAGGCGCGGTGCCCTATCTCTGGCGTCGTCTCGGTGGCCCGCCGATCTATTGCACCCCGTTCACGGCGAGCGTGCTGCGGAAGAAGCTGCCCGAGCATGGTCTGTCGCGCGAAGTGGTCATCCACGAAGTGCCGTTGTCCGGCGAGTTCACCTTGGGTGCCTTCCGCTTCCAGATGATCACGCTGACCCATTCGATTCCCGAACCGAACGCGCTCGCGATCCACACCCCCGTCGGCACGGTGCTGCACACCGGCGACTGGAAGTTCGATCCCGAGCCGCTGATTGGCGACGTGACCGACTTCGACGCGCTGCAAAAGCTGGGCGACAAGGGTATTTTGGCGCTAATCGGCGATTCGACGAATGTGTTCAAATCGGGCGAAGCCGGGTCGGAAGCCGCAGTACGCGAAAGCCTGACAGAGTTGATTGGCCAGTTTAATAATCGGGTTGCAGTGGCTTGTTTTGCCTCGAATGTGGCTCGATTGGAAAGCATCGTCGTAGCGGCAGCAGCCAATAAGCGGCGCGTGGCGTTGGTTGGGCGCTCGCTGCATAAGATGGTCGAAAGCGCGCGGGAGAATGGCTACCTTAAGTCCATGCCTGCGCTGATTTCAGAAGACGAAGTGGGCTATCTGCCTGCCGAAGAGGTGCTGCTACTCTGCACCGGCAGCCAGGGCGAACAGCGCGCCGCCCTAGCGCGAATTGCGTCCAACGATCACCCGCACGTGACATTGGAAGAGGGCGATGCGGTGATTTTCTCCTCCCGCATCATTCCGGGGAACGAGAAATCCATCGGGCGTTTGCACGATAAGCTGATTCGCCAGGGTATCGAAGTGGTGACCGAGCAGGATCACTTCATCCACGTCTCCGGCCATCCAGCGCGGGACGAACTCTCGCGCATGTACGCCATCACCCGCCCGAAAATCGCCGTGCCGGTTCATGGCGAAGTGCGGCATTTGCATGAACACGCCGAACTTGCGCGCGAGTGCCAGGTGCCAATTGCGATCGTGGTCGAGAATGGCGATGTGCTGCGCTTGGCCCCCGGCGAGCCGATGATTCTGGATAAGGTGCCGACCGGACGTCTTGCCGTCGATGGGAACCGCCTGGTGCCCTTGGGCGGAACGGAGCTTAAGCAGCGTCTGCGCCTCACTTTCAACGGCCTTGCTGTCGCAACCCTCGTGCTCGACAAGAAGGGTAAGCTGCAAGCCGATCCGGTACTAACTCTGCACGGGCTAGTCGATGCCGACCAGGAAGAGGGGCAAATCCTCATCGATAAGACCCTTGATGCCATCGAAGACGTGGCCGATGCGTTTGCTGCCGGCGGGCGCGGTGCGGATGACACGGCCTTGCGGGATGCCGTTCGGGCCGCCGTGCGTCGCACGGTCCATAGCGCCATCGGCCTGAAGCCGGTGACAGAGGTTCATCTCGTTCGGCTCTAGGGCTGTAAAATCGCGGGGGGGAGAGAGGGGCGATGATCGGACGGTTAAACCATGTGGCTATCGTCGTGCCGGATTTGGCGGCGGCGAGCGCGCTGTATCGCAACGCCTTGGGGGCGACCGTCTCCGACCCCGTCGATGTTCCTGCCCATGGGGTGACCACCGTGTTCGTGCTGCTGCCGAACACCAAGATCGAACTGCTGCATCCGTTGGGTGAGAACTCCCCGATTGCCGGGTTTCTGGCGAAGAACCCCTCGGGCGGGATGCATCACGTTTGCTACGAGGTGAGCGATATTCGCGCCGCCCGTGATCATCTGTTGGCCGAAGGGGCGCGGGTTTTGGGTGACAGTGAACCCAAAATCGGCGCGCATGGCCTACCCGTGCTGTTTCTGCACCCGAAAGATTTCTGCGGGACGCTGGTGGAACTAGAAGAGGTTGCAGCGGCATGACGTGGGTTTCAGGAATCGTCGTCTATACTATCACTTGGTGGGTGGTGCTGTTCATTGTGCTGCCCTGGCGCGTGACCACGGTTAAACGAACGGGCCGGGGGGAAATGGCGGGCGCGCCGGATAATCCCCATCTGCTCTATAAGGCGATGTGGACAACGATTATCGCGACGGTCGTTTTTGTCGGCATTTATGGTCTGATCGCCTCCGACCTGATTTCATTCCAGGATATGGCCGACCATATGGGGCGGTATTAAAGCGATTTCCGTTCGCTTAGGCTCACGTCAACCGCTCTAACCTCTTGTTTTGTTACGCAAATGCGTCGTCGCGGGTGATTCCACCCGCTCGGGATTTGCTCTAGGCCCCAGGCCATGCCTTAAGGGCGAGGGCCGATACGCGCGCCAGCTTCTCGCGCGAAGCCCCATCCCGCGCCAGGGTCGAGAGGCCCTGAATAACGGCCATGACGTGCGCCGCCAATGCCTCGGCATCCGTAGTCGCGGCAATCTCGCCGGTCTCGATGGCCAGTATGATCCGGTCCCGCAGGCGGTCTTCTATGCCCCGCCGGAGCACCGCCAGTTCCGCTTGCACCTCGGCGGCGGCGCTTGAGCAACTGATTGCCGAGCTCGCGAGTAGGCACCCTCGCGGTGTATCAGGTCCGGTAAATCCCAAGGTGGCCGCCTCCAATAATCCTTGGGCCGCGTCCCGCGCCGTTTTCGCCCCGGCAATAATCGTCGCAGACGTTACCGGGCCGGAGAGATAGCGCTGAACCGCTTCCAAAAAAAGCCGCTTCTTATCCCCGAATGCCGTGTAGAGGCTGGGCGGGGTTATGCCCATCGCCCCGGTGAGGTCACTAAGGGATGTTGCCTCATAGCCATGCCGCCAGAACAGCAGCATCGCCTGATGAAGCGCCGCGTCACGATCGAACGACAGCGGGCGACCCGTTTTGCGCCGGGAAGGGGGAGGAATCTCTTTCATAGCGATTGATATAAAACCATTGCGGTTCATCAGCAAGCACTCTAAGAGTTTCATATCAATCGATAGGAAATAGACGATGGCACTCGACACATACCGCCCCCTCGGCCGTTCTGGCCTTATCGTCAGCCCCCTTGTCCTCGGCACCATGACCTTCGGCACAGCGCGGTGGGGCTCGGACGAAGCGACCTCGCGGGCGGTTTTTAATGCCTATTTGGAGGCGGGCGGCAACTTCATCGATACCGCCGATGTCTATTCAAGTGGCCGCAGCGAGGAGATGATTGGGGCATTTCTCGCCGAACGGCAGTTGCGCGATCAGGTCGTACTGGCCACCAAAGCGGGATTTGGCACCGGCACTGGCTTGCTCGCGGGTGGGAATGGAGCAAAACATCTTACGCTTGCGCTCGAAGGGTCGCTCCGTCGGCTGCAATCCGGCTATGTGGACCTCTTTTGGATCCACGTATGGGATTCCGTAACGCCCGCCGAAGAGTTGCTGGAAACGATGGCGGGGTTTGTCCGGTCTGGGAAAATCCGCTACTGGGGCCTATCGAACGCGCCCGCTTGGTATGTTGCTAAACTGGCCACGCTTGCGAGCGTTCGCGGTATGCCGGGGCCTATTGCGCTTCAATATTTCTACTCGTTGGTAAACCGCGACATCGAGGATGAGCATGTAGCGCTGGCGACGGAATTCGGGCTCGGGATTCTCCCCTGGAGCCCGTTGGCCTCTGGATTGCTGACCGGAAAATATGATCGGGCGACCGTTGAAGCTACCGGGCCGCGCGCATCGGGGCTGCCGCGCGATGCCGCCCAGCCGGGGGAGGCGCGATCCCAGCAGGAGAAGCGTTTGGATGGGGCGAACCCGTTCGGTGA
>VYLZ01000266.1_pt1 | contig 15879 bp, 14 predicted proteins | sample 5115361 | NCBI WGS metagenome assembly VYLZ01 (sample SAMN12291805, study PRJNA351875) | freshwater metagenome | isolation source: freshwater lake | place: USA: Michigan, Sixteen Lake | collected 2013-08-07 | reverse complement strand
AACTGAACACTACCGGAATATCGAGAATGAACTTGCTCTTATCCGCCGCGTCGTGAGCACCCAAAACCGCCTGAGTGATCGGCGTGAACACCGTGAAGATCAGGTCCGGGCGCGATTGCTTCAGCGCCTCAATATGGCCGGGCATATCCGCCATATTGGTCACGACCCGCAGATCATACTCGACCTTGATGCGGGCATTGGCGAAGAAATCCCGGAACCCCGCCACGTCGCCGATATTCTCGCGCGGCGTGATGATGGCGATCCGAAAGGTTTTGCCGCCCGCAGCTTGGCCGAAAGCCGGCGCCGCAAGCCCTGTCGAAAGACCAGCCGAGGCGACGCTGGCCCCGGCGATAAAGCGACGACGTGAAAAATTCACCATATCAAGCACGTCCCTCTTGCGCGGGAACTTTTGGCTCCCGGAAGGCGATAAACAAGATCAAACAGATGGCCGTACAGATCGCCAGAATATAGCCGATGCCGGTGATAGCGCCGGCGTAGCCATAGCGCGCCAACAACAACCCAGCCACAAACGGCGCGATCACATTGCCGATACGCTCCATCAAACGGAACATGGCCAGCACGGTGGTTTCGCTCAGCTTTTGAGTGTTCTTCCCATGGGACAGTGTGGTGACCAGCGCCAGTTGCGGCGTCATCACCAGCCCATGGGCAATGCCGAGCACGGTGAGGCCGATCACCATCGACCAGATCGAGGTATTCAACACCGCGACCACGCCCGCAATCGCCGCCAATACCCCGCCCGCGACCACGAAGAGCTTTCGATTACCCAAGCGATCCGAAAGGTTACTCGCCACCGGCGAAACGAAGATCATTGCCAGCCAATACAGCAGCAGCACGCGCCCGATCATCGACTGGCTAATACCCTGCTCGTTCAGATACAGCGGCACGAGGAAGAAGACGAGCGCGGTCAGCGCCAGCTTGGTTGGAATGGCCGAAAACAGCACAACACCCATAAAGCGGGGGTTCGCGATGAACAGCCCCAGGCTGGCTAGGCTGAAGCGTTCCGACTGCACGTTGATCGGGCGCTCTTGGATGGCGCGATACACCATCACAGCGGCGACCAGCGCCAGGAAAGCCGACAGAATGAAGGTGCTGCGGAAGCCGATTTGATCGGCGAGAATGCCGCCGATGGCCGGGCCGCAGACGCCCGCCGTCAAAATCCCGCCCGCATAGCCAGCCATGCCCTGCGCTCGGGTTTCGCGCGTCGTATTATCGATCACAAAACCCTGCGCCGAGATAAAGACCATGGCGTAGCCGATCGCGGTGATCGAGCGCGCAATTAAGAGATGCACGAGCGTAACCGAGACGCCCGAGGCAGCAAGACCGATAGCCGCGAGCGCCGCCCCGACCAAGAACACTTTGCGGCGTCCGAATTTTTCCGAATACGCCCCGGCGAACGGTTGGGCCAAGGCCCACAACAGCATGAACAGGGCAATCGGCGCGCCGATCACCACTTCCATGGCAAGGCCCGGCACCGGATCGAACAGTTCTTTGATGTACACCGATAGGAACGTGCGGGTTAGCTCTTCTGCCAAGCTGAAGACAAACACAGCAATGCGGATCAACGCCGTACCCTGCTGGCTGCTACTGGCTGCGGCCAAGGGCTTCGGCGGAAACCCATACTCGAACTTATCAAGGGTCGCTGAAACCCGGCCCCGTGCATCGGCGCTCCAACCCGTTACGGTTTGAGCGAGCGCTTCATAATTGCCGCGCAACTTTGCCAGGGCTTCATCGATGCGAACCCCGATGCGGCCCAACTCGTCCCGGGCTTTAGGCGCAATCGGACGCCCGAAATAACCCGCCGCCAACCGTGCCGCCATTTCGTGAATCTCGCGAATGGGGCGCAGGATGGAAGCGTTGACGAAGTAGAGCAGAATTTCAAAGGTAAACAGCGCCGAAACCAGCAGGATAATCGCAAGGTCGTAATAAACTTCCTGCAACTGGCTGCTAACATAATCGGCGCGCGCGCCGACGTGGAGCACGCCGACAATACCGGCTTTTGTTTCAACCGGCAGCGATTTGGTGAGGAAGATCGTCCCCAAGCGGCCCGGCGTCAGCGCCTTTGCCTGAACCGTCTCACGCGCAATCTGCGCCAAACCCGCCTCGAACTGCGCCGGAAGCGTGCCACGCAAATGCAAGCGCCTACCGTTCACGTCCGTCACGGTGATAAAGCCGATGTCCGGGTTATCTTCTAAGATATCGTCGAACAGTTCGTCGGTGCCCGCCAATTTCTCGACAGGAATGCCCCATTCCACGGCCTGATCAAGCTGGGCTAGCACATAGGCGCCAACCTTTTCGGCCTTCTTTTCGAGTTCCGGGATAATTTGCGGCTCGAACAAAGTGCGCGAGAACGCCGAAAACCCTGCCAACATCGCCAGCAGCAGAAGAACCGCGAGCGTTAGGAGCCGGAAGCTGATCGATTTTGCGAGATCGGTATTCATGCTTTTTCTGCTGCCTGCTTCAACTCTTGATCGGCGCCCCGAAGCGTTTCGACGATAGCGACGATATCATCCCCCAACGCGCCGCTGGGCTTGGGGGCCGTGGCTGCGTCGCCGTTGGTGAGCGTATCGACCACGTAGGTTTCACCCGCGCGGAACCCGGCGATAATCTTGCGGAACACCAGCCAGACACCCGCGACCGTCAACAAGCTGCACGCAACAATCGCGACGACTGCGGCCCAGGTTAGACCAGGACGAACCGCCGCCGTGCGCTGCGTAATGGCCGACTTGGCGTAGCTAACCATCACCCCGCCCGCGACCTGACCGAAGGTATTCCGCAAGGTAGCCCCCAAGACCGGATTGCCTTTGTAGGTTTCCTGCCAAATCCCACCTTCAGATCGCGTCATCGTCCGCAACCAATCTTCCGGCAGCGGTGTATCGATTCGCGCTTTGTCGGTCGAAAACAAAATGGTGCCGGATGTATCGGCAATCTCAATTGCCAAAATCTGGTCGTCGCTACGCTCTTCGCGTTCAATCAACTGCTGAAGATCGCGCAATTCTGCCAGCGACAGCCCCAAATTCATAGCGTTTTCAACGTCGCCCTGAAGCCCGTTCACCGTGACGACGAACCGGGAGGCAATAACGTTTGTAACCGCTTTTTCAAATTTGAAATAGTTCAGCAAGGCTGTCAGAATCAGCGCTGCACCGAACACAAGCTGCAACATTAAAACGATTTTAAGCGACAGCTTTCCGCGCATGATAAGCCTCAACCCAGTGTACCACGACTTTAAATAGTGACTTATTGCAGCCTTAAAGGCAGCAGAGGTTCACCATATCGCGACCTCAATGAATTGAACATTAAAATCGCCCATAATCTTGGCATTTCAGCATTTTTATGGCAAGACAGAACCGCTTGCGCGTCGGGCAGAGAGTTGTGTGTCTTGCAATCGACCCTCATGGGTTAATTGATTCTTTACAAGCAATCTCTGTACGGTTAACGACATAGACTAGGGTTGTTGGGATAATTCATTCTGCGACTCTGGTCGATGAGGTGGTAGATAATGACCTTCCGACTGCGGATTTTTTTCGCCCTTTTGCTCTTCTTGAGTTTGATTTTTATTCTCGTTCTCCAGCTTAATCGCAGTCTGGTTGATAAAACCTATGACCGATTGGCTGAAACACGCTTCTTGTTTGTCTCCCAGAGCTTGAAGACGGCGCTGGAGTTGAATATTGGTCTCGGCTTTCCCCTGGCGGAACTGCGGGTAACCCAAGATTTGATTGAACGCGAGAAGGCGGACGACGATCAAATTCTCGCCATCGAGGTTTTGGACGAAACGGGACGCAGTCTCTTCAGTACCGACCGGGGCACGGTTGGTGAAGAAGCCCCAGCGACTTGGTCGATGGCCCTTCAAATGGCCGGTGGTCAACGCTGGACCGTGGTGGAGCGTGACGCGATCGTGATCGGCGTTCCGATCGTGAACGACTTTGAACGAACGGTCGGCTATGTGGCGCTCCAGTACGCCAAAACCTATTTCGATCAGCGCCTTGCCGAATTTTCTGAAAGTTTGACCCTGTGGGGGCTTGGTATTTTCGCCATCCTCGCCCTGGTCCTCCTCGGCGGTGCCACGGCCCTGACGGCGGCATCGGCTGCGCGCCCCCGGGCCTTGCTGGCGATTTTCAATGGCGAGACAGCTCCCGTTCTCAGCGGCGACGCGCTGATCGATCTTGCGACCGCAGGGCAAGAAAAGATCAACAGTGCTGCCGCCTACCTTGATGCCCGCGCCAAAGATCTTCAGCGATTGGATGACGAACTGTGAGACGCCATATGGACAAACGTCCCTTTTCGCTGCGCTTAACGCTGCTGTGCGGAGTGCTCCTGCTGATCGCCGCCGCAGCTCTGCTGTGGGCAGCTAACCGCACGGTCACCCCGCTGCTGGTGGCGGAAATGCAGAAGAACAGCGCTGCCGTGGGCCGCTCGCTCGTCAAGCAACTCAGCAGTGCGGTCAACTCTGGCATTGGGCTGCAAAAGCTGGCCGGGGTGAACGATATGTTGCAAGAGGTGCTGGACGATAATCCCACCCTCAACGGCATGGAAGTGACCGACCCGACGGGCCGTATTCTGTTTGCGGCGGGCAAGCCGCTTCCGGCCGATAGCGCGGGTGGTTTCTCGCCGCTGTCCCGTCCCGTGGTCAGCACGCTGCCGATCTTAGTGAACGGGGCTGCGGTCGGGGCCTTGCGCGTCGGCAGCGATTTGAGTTTCACGGTCGATCGCCTTTGGCTGTACTTAGCCGCCTCACTCGGGATTATTCTTGCGAGCCTTATTCTGATTTTCGAGGTGGTGCGCCTTATTCTTGCGCGCGCTCTCGATACGCCATCCGCCCAACTCGGCACGGCCTTACGGCACGTGCTGGAGGGCGATTTCAGTGCATCCCTCGCCGCTAATGCCCCTGGCACCATGGGGCGGGCGATCCGGCGATTGAACAGTAATTTACGCACGGTCGCTGATCGGTTCGAGCGCTTTGCCGCCTCGGCCAACGCCATTCGCGGGCTTGATCTTGATGCCGCCTCGGCCGACCGGCTGTCGCATATGCTCGAAGACGCCAAAACGCGCTTCCCCACCCTTGCTACCGATGGCCGTCGCCTGCCGCCCCAAACGATTGCGCGGCCCGATGGGCGTTGGTTGATGCTGATTCTCACCCTCATCAGCGAAATGGTGCGCCCGTTGGTCCCCCTGATTGGCAGTGACCGCGTGTTGGGCGGTTTGGAGCCGTCGCTTCTCGCTGCCGTTCCCCTCGGGCTCTCCTTGGTCGGGATCGGCTTCGGCACGGTCATTGCCCCACTCGTGCGCCCGCATCGGGGCAATTTGGTTTTTTTGCTGGCGATGCTGCTGCTGTCACTCAGTCTGATCGCGACTGCCGCAACCCAGAGCGCCGTTATTTTTTGGGCGAGCCGGTTGATTGGCGGGGTTGCCCTCGGCATGGCGTGGCGGATGCTGACCGTGCGCTACCGGACGGATATTTTCCACGACCGAAACATCATCCTCGTCGCCGCCCTCGGCTTTCACGCGGTCGGGCCGGTTATTGGTGCCGTGCTAGGTGAGGGCGTTGGTGTTGATACCGCCCTTTGGATGATCGCCGCTGCGGCGGGTATCTGCGCGCTCTATGGGTGGAATAACCTGAGAAATACCGAACCTTCGCCGGATTTAAATGAGGCAGAGGATATAACTGGCCTGCTAAGCCTGTGGGGGCCCGCCGCGCTTGCGGTAGTTGCTGGGGCAATTTTGTTTCAAGCCTTGCCGGTCATGGGCCTGTCGAGCGGAACGCTGCTCGCCTCCGTGCCTCATTACGTCGCGTTCGGGCCGATGCACCGCGGCGCCAAGGTATCGGCTTGCTGGTGGCAGCACTGAGCTTGGTGGGGTTCGTGCTCGCCCCGGATATTCTCACCTGCGCGCTTGCGGTCGGTCTGTTCGGAATTGGCTGGGGCCTCACGCGCCCACTTTGGCCGATTCCAGGATTGTTGATGGTCGATATGGCCGGGGGGTTGATTGGGGTTAGCCTTGCGGCCTTCATCGCCTCGGCCTCTGTTCCGTTCGCGCTGCTGCTTCTGGGCATCCCGGCTGTGGTGCTGGGGCTGGGTCAGATTATCCGCCCGCAGCCCCTCGCCCGCCAGGAGCGCTAACCGCCCATGCTACTCCGCACTCGGGTCGTCCTCATCGTTGCTACTGCCTTTGTGCTGCTGACCGGCGGTCTTGTTGCGGCCAGTTGGCAGCGCGAGCGGTTGGTGGAGGATCGGCGGGCAGAGGAAACCTTCCAAACCCAAGCGCTACTGTGGTCGAAGATCATCGAGCGCTATGAGCAAAACCTCCGCACAACCCTGCGCGATATGGCAACGCCCGCGCTCGCCGATGCGCTTGAGACGGGCGAGCGGTCGGACGTACAGCAGATGGTGTCGGTCGATATCACCCGGCTTCAAACGTCAAAGCGCGTAGATCAGATGGACCTGCTGGACCGCGCGGGTGACGTTTTATTGACCACCGCCAGCGGTTTCCCGCCGCCAACGCTGCTGGATGCGGGCGCGATCAATCAGGTCTTGAACGACGGGCAGCCGGTGGCCCTGGTTCAGCAAGACAGTAGCCGCCGCTTCCGCATTACCGTCGCGCAACCGATCACCGGCGGCTTCGGGCAGGTCAGCGGGATTCTGGCGGCTGCTGTCGATAGCGACCGCGCTTTGGCCGAACTCAGCGAAGGCTTGGGCGGCGATGCCTATATTCTGTCCTTACGCAACCGCATCGCCCACGGTACCAATCAGGCCCTCGCTCAGCAACTGGCCTTCGATCTGCCGATCCGCCAGCGCTTTATCGAGCATCGCACGGTTGTTGGGCGCACCTATCAAATCGCCTCGGTGCCATTGCAAGACACAGTGGGCCGCGTCGTTGGCGCGTTAGTGACCGTTAAAGACGTGACCAATACCGTCTCGCGCGTGGACCGGGTTGGGTTGGTCAGCGGCCTCCTCGTCGGCCTTGGTGTGATGCTGATCGTCGCCTTCCTCGTGTGGTATTTGCGCCGCTCGTTCGGGCCGCTGGACGACGCGATTACCGGGCTCAACGCGCTGTCGCGCGGCGATACGTCCGTGCAGATTTACGCACCGAAGAACGATGAAATCGGTCGCATTGCCGCCGCCGTCGAAGTGTTCCGCGATCATGCGCGCACGCTTGACCGCTACCGCGACGAGCGCGAACGCCAGCGCCGCCGCCAAGAACGCATGATACGCCGCCAAATGTTGGCCCTGGCCGATACGCTCGATGAAGAAGCCCGCCGCGAAGTCTTGGGCGATCTTGAAGCCATCGTGCGCGAGCGCCGCGACTCGGCTGCTGCCCATGATCCCAGCCGGGGCGATGAGGATCAGTTGGCCCTGCTTTCCTCCGTACTCAAACAGCTTTGTAACCGAATGCTGGCTGATATCGCCGAGCGCCGCAAAGCCGAAAGAATCCGCGAGACCTTCGGTAAATATATCGATCCGCGCGTGGTGGAGAGCTTGCTGGTCGATCCCAATGTCGGCGGCGAGCAACAGGTGATGACCGTCTCCTTCGCCGATATGCAGGGCTTCACCAGCCTTTCGGAGCGCCTTAATCCGAGTGAACTGGTGACGGTCTTGAACGATTACCTCACGCTTATGTCGCGCCCGATCAAGGACCAGCACGGGATTGTCGATAAATACATGGGCGATGCCGTGATGGCCTTCTGGGGCCCTCCGTTCACCATGGATATGTCGCAAGCCTCCGAAGCCTGCCTGGCTGCGCTGGAACAACGGGAAGAGGTGCGGGCGTGGGTGAGCCAGTTGGTTCGCAGCGGGCGGTTTTCTCATGAGATCGAAAGCATCGACATTCGCTGCGGCATCGCCACCGGGGAACTCATCGTCGGCTCCATCGGCTCGGAACAATCGCGCACTTATACCGTGCTCGGCGATACCGCCAATCTCGCTGCTCGCCTGGAAACCGCCAATAAAGCCCTCGGCACCCGGCTGCTGATTTCCGGGGCAACGCGCGAGCTTGCGGGGATAAAGATCGAAACCCGCGAGATGGAAGAAATCGTGGTGATGGGCAAGTCGGAAGCCGTGAAGGTTTACGAACTGCTGGCCGAGCAAGGGAAGCTCGACGATCACACTGCCCGCCTGCGCGATCATTTCGAGCTTGGCTTGCGCCGCTATTACCGACGCGACTGGCAAGGGGCGACGGCGGCCTTCGAGGAATGCCTCACGTTGCGCCCCAACGATCAACCCAGCCAACGCCTGCTTAACCGCTGCATCGCGCTGCGGCAAGCGCCGCCGCCCGACGATTGGACGGGGGCGTGGACGCTGCTGGAAAAATAAGGCTTAGAGCAAATCTCTAAGACGCTTCCGCGCCCTCGGTTCCAGCGGTGCCGCGCACGGCTTCATCGACGGCAAGACGCAGGCGGTGGGAACGGTCGGACACATCGTCGGCGGCATTCAGCAGATCGAGCACGTTGGCCCCGCCTCGGATGGCGGCAGAACCAACCTCGCCAATGCCGTCGCGCACTTTGCGGGCACCCGAGGCCATGCGGTCCACCAGCGAGGTCACCTGCCCCGCAGCGCCCTCATGATCTTGCAGGATATAGGACACCTCTTTGGTGTTGCTCTGAAGGTCTTTGATCTGCCCGAGAATCTCGGCGATCACGCTACCCATTTCGCTGGCGACGGTCTGGATAACGGCGATTTGCTCGCCAATGTCTTCGGTCGCCTGGGCCGTGCGCGTGGCGAGCGCCTTCACTTCACCGGCGACCACGGCAAAACCCTTGCCAGCGGCTCCTGCGCGCGCGGCTTCAATGGTGGCGTTCAGGGCCAGAAGATTGGTTTGGCCGGCGATTTCGGTGATCAGGGTCGAAACCTCGCTGATCGCCGCCGCCGCTTGGGTCAAGCCGTCCATCGTGCGTTGAGCCGTCTGCCCGGCGCTCTCGGCAGCATTGGCGGCATCAACAGCGTGATTGATGTGGGTTGAAATCTGTTGCACCGATTTGACCAACCCCCCGGCGGCGGTTGCCGCGCGGTCGCCGTGGCTGGCGGTTTCATCGGCAGCGTCCGATACCAGCAGCGCCTGCTGATTGGCCGAGTTTGTCACTTCCGCAAGCCCCTCCCCCGTCACCCGCAACCGCAACGCGGCGCTGGTAAGATCATCGAGCAACCACGCGCTATTTTGCTTCAACCGTTGGGTAACGGCGGCGGCTAAAACCATCGCCGCTTGGTTTTTAGCGTTTATGGTCAGCCCTGGGGCAGGAGCACGGGGAACACCGTTCTGACCCCGCGCCGCCTCTTGCCGCCGGGTCAGCAGTCTGAGCCCGGCAAGCCCTACCACCGCCGCCGCCCCGGCGATCACCAGCACGATCAGCCGATGGTCCGGGTCTGGCAGCAGGTTTGTCGCGGCCCCAGCGGGCAGAAGAATCGCACAGACCAGCAGCAATCCGGCCTGAAGGAAAAAGGGGGTCAACATGGTCGTGGGCCTTCGCGCAAGAGTGCCCCAAGATGACCGATCCGCCCGCGCCAGAGAAGATAAAATGCGACGGGAAAGACGCGAAGCCCCCGTGCCCTTCCGTAACGCTTGACAGAATTCCCGAATCGCGGCATCTGTGACATGTCAGTTATGGATGTTGCCATGTCAACGATTCTCACCCTGCCCACCCTGGGCCATGATGAAAACGGCGAAAGCTTGGGCGACCGTGCCTATCAGGCCATCCGCCGTGCCATCATCACCTGTGCGCTGCCACCGGGCTCCGAGGTATCGGAAACCCAGCTTGCCACCCGCTTCGGCTTCGGCAAAGCCCCCGTGCGCGCGGCCCTATCACGCCTCGCGCAAGACAGGCTGGTGCGCGCGCAAGCCCGGCGGGGCTGGAAGATCGCCCCGGTGACCTTACGCGACGTGCGCGATATTTTTGATCTGCGCCAACTGCTCGAATCGGAAGCCGCGCGCCTTGCCGCAGGGCAGGTGGCTGCCGATGAGCTAACCCAGCTCGATGCCGCCTGTCAGGCCCGCTATGTTCCCGGTGATCCGAATAGCGCCGAGCGTTTCCTCGCCTCCAACCGCGAGTTTCATCTCCTCATCGCCCGCCGCTCCGGCAATGCCCGGCTCGCGGCGATGCTGGAGCAGTTGATGATGGAATCGGAACGGCTGCTGCACATCGGCCTCGCTTTACGCGATCGGACGGAGGAAATCAGCCATGAGCACCACCGCCTGATCGATGCGCTGGTTGCAGGCGACAGTGTGGAAGCCGCTCGTATCGCCGCCGAACAGGTGGCCGATGCCTTCCGCATGGTCCGCGACGCTATTCTATCGTCCGACCCGATCGATACCCTATCCATCCGCTTGGAGAGCCGGTCATGAGCCTTGCCGCCCTCATTCAGTCCGTCACGATCGAACTTGATCGTCCCGAAGATCTGCCTGTCGAACGGCGCTTGGCAGCCCTAATCGCCCCCGCCTTGAGGCAGCCCGATCTTTTAGCCGGGGTCGATCTGCGCTTCGATCCGAAGAGCTATTCGGTCACGCTGCTGCATGTGGCCCCGGAAGGGCGCTTTTCGGTCTGCGCGATTGCGTGGATGCCGGGGCAATGGTCGCGCATTCACGATCACCGCGCCTGGTGCGCCTTGGGCGTGATCGATGGCGTTGGCGCGGAAGAGTTTTACCGCCTGCGCGCGGTCGTCAACCAAAGCGGGGCGTCTGATCCGATTGCCGAGCCCACGGGTGGCCGGGCGTTGAGCCCTGGCATGACCAGCTTTGCCGCCCCCGGCCCGCACGGCGTTCACCGCATCGGCAACCCCGGACCGCAGCCGATGATCTCCTTGCACATTTACGGATGCAACCTGGCTGAATGCGGCACGTCGGTGGATCATTGTTTCGACGCCTAAGCCCGCGTGGCGATTGAACGATAGAAAAAGCGGAGCTTTTTCCGCAAAAGGCAAACTCTGGAATGCTTCTGTCGGAACAGAAGCATTCTAAGAGATTAGATAATCTGCACGCAGTGAGGTGATTGAAAGAACGGGACAACCTGCCGACATATAAGGCAGAGTATGATCCGTCCGTCAGTTTTTCGCCTGTCGCCAGAAAGCGTGTGTGTCGATGACCCGTTCCGCCCTCACCCTCCCGGCCCGTTCGGACGCGCACCGCGCCTCGTTGGATCACGATCTTGGCGACGGCGGGCAAGAATCGCTTATCCTCGCGCCTGATTACATTCTGCCAAGTTGCGATCCTGAAGGGCTGTTGCCCGATTTTGCCGTGCTGGTGCAGGAAGGTAAAATCACGGCTATCGATCTGGTCACCAGCCTGATCGAAGCCCACCCCGATGTGGCGGTGGAGCGGTTACCGGACTGCATTATTCTCCCCGGTCTCATCAATGCCCACCAGCAGGGCCGCGCGCTGACCGCAGCGCCGCTGACCCCTGGGGATGATCTGCTCGATAACGCGCTGATGGTGCGGCTTGCGCGCACCTCGCTCGATCCCTATCCGCTGGCCTTGGCCGCCGCCACCGATATGCTCTCCCACGGGGTCACCACCGCCTTGCACGCAGGGGCGAGTCAAGGCACAGGCGATTATGAGGGCGAGTTACGCGCGGCCCTGCGCGGCTATCTGGAAGCGGGGCTTAGAACGGTTGTGTGCGTGTCGGCGATGGATCAGGGCGAAATCGTCTCCCCCAGTGCCGACCTGCCCGGCTTTCTGGATCGGCTGTCGCCTGAACTGAGTGCCCTGCTCACCGAACCCTCGCTGCCGACCTATGCGGGGTCCGCCGAGGATACAATTGCGTTGATGGGTCGCCTGATCGCCGAGTTCGGGGCGGAGCCGACGCTGACGTTCCGCTACGCGTTCCCCGGCCCGCAGTATGTGTCGGATGGCTTTATCGCCAAGATCGCCGCCGATGCGGCCCTGCGCGGGATCGGGCTGCATCTCAGCCTGTACGAAAGCCAAGTGGATTGGGCCGTGTGCCAGTCCATGTATCCCGATGGCGTGTTGAACCGGCTCGATGCCCTCGGCCTGCTGAGCCCGGCGTTGACTATTGTGCAAGGCGTCTGGCTGTCGGCTGCCGAGATCGAGCTTTTGGCGGCGCGCGGGGTTTGTACCGTCTCGACCCCCGGCTCTAATCTACGCCTGCGCCACGGTATTGCCCGCCTGGGGCCGCTGTTGCGCGCCGGTATTCCGGTTGCGCTCGGCACCAATAACCGCGCGCTCGCAGATGATGAAGATATGCTGAGCGAGTTGCGCCTCGCAGCCGGGCTCGCCCGGGTGACCGATATCAGCCAAGGCGGCCCGTGGGACGATAGGCCAACGACCGCCGAGCAACTGGCGATGCTGACCGACAATGGCGCGCGCGCTATCGGCCTTGCCGGGATTGCCGGTCAACTCGTCGTCGGTGGGCCTGCGGATCTTATGGCGCTGTCGCTGCAAGGGATCGAAGGCCCGTCGCTCGATCTGGAAGCCAGCCTGATCGATAACATCCTCAACCGCGCCTCGGCCCGCGATGTGTGCTTAACCATGGTTGGCGGCGAGATTCGCTACCGCGAGGGGGCCTTGCACGGAATTGACCGCGCACGCGTGTCCAGTCTGCTGCGTGAAGCCCTCACCTACAGCCGCGCCGCTGCCGATCCGCTGTGGCCGGAACTTTGGTCAGAACTGCGGGCCCATCTGCGGCAGCACTATGGCGCAAAAATTAAACTGGCGAGGCAGCGCCTAAATTCGGCATAAGTTAACTCATTCTCGGTAAGTGGTATCACACCCCTTCGGGTTGGCGCGTTTTCAGGTATTGTATGGGCCGGCGGCGTACCCTCTCAGGGTCGATGGCGCAAGGGCACCGAGCAGGGTAGCAATAGGGCCGGAATGGAAACAGTTCGCACCATCGACGGAGAGATCGAAGACATTCGGGATCGCATCTCCTCGACGGGAGATTCGGTCTGCGAGGTGCATCTCAACACCTCCGGCGGCAAAGAGAAGTGCTTTGCCTATGCCGATAAGGCCACCATCTTGCAAAATCTGCTGAAAAAGATGCAAGAACTCGCCACCCGCAATGGCGCGGCCCATATCAAAGACCTTCACGTGCGCGTGGAGGTGACGGGGATCGTTAAAAACCAATCCTCCTCCAAAGATTTGATCGTCACCGCCATCAAGATTCAACAGTAGCGCGGTCTTTTCTCGCATTTTTGCACAGCAGCACTGCGCCCGGTTCTACCGGGCGTTGGCATTTGTCGGCTTAATCGCCCTAAGCGCCCAAGAAGGTTAACAGTTTGTCTTAAGATTTCGCACAGAAGCACTGGGCCGAGACAAATTTATCGCCAGAATAACCCTATCGCAGCGCAATAAATTCTCAGGATTTCTGGTCTTTCCGCTCCCAACGCAGGGGAGATGTGCAGGAATAGACCTATTTTCGTCACACACCATCGCTATATATGCGCCCATCACTCACCCTTTCTTGTTCATGACCTTCAGGAGCGCCGGACAATGTCCCGGACATCCAATAATCCGATTTTCTGGGTTTCCCCCCATTTCGACGAGTGGCACGTGCAGACCGATGGCGCCGACCGGCCCGAAGCCTTGTTCGATGCCCGCGAAGACGCCGTGGAATGGGCGTGCCGCGTGGCCCAACGCCAAAGCCCCGGTATCGTCCGCGTCGTGGATTACCATGGGAATATCACAAGTCAGTTCTTCTTTGCCGACATGGCAAGCGATCTGGACCGGCGGCCTGCGGCTTAAATCAAGCGCTTGGCCCCCTTTGGGAACTTGTACCGGAAACTAACCACACAATTTGGGACTGGAAAGCCGGGCGCGGCTTCGATAAGGCTCAAGGGTAATAATCAAAACCCTGCCTGGGGAGGGGTCTCGCCCGTGAGTATCGACTGGAACACCGCCTTTGCGCCGCGCGCGTTGAAACTGACCGCGTCGGAAATCCGCGAACTGCTAAAGCTGATCAATCAGCCGGATATTATTTCGTTTGCGGGCGGTATTCCCGACCCAGCGCTGTTCCCCCACGCCATTTTGGCCGAAACTTTCCATGAGATTCTGTCGAACCCGGCAACGCGGGACGCGGCGCTGCAATATTCGGTGTCGGAAGGCTATCAGCCGTTGCGGGAATGGCTGGCGCAAACCTATCTGACGAAAATCGGCATCGCCACCCATGCCGATAACATCCTCATCACCAACGGTTCGCAGCAGGGGCTGGAGTTCCTCGCCAAGCTGTTCATCGGCACCGGCGACCGCATTATCGTCACCAACCCCAGCTATCTGGGCGCCCTGCAAGCCTTCAGCCTGTACGAGCCGACCTTCGTGACCGTGCCGGTGCAAGATGACGGCGTTGATCTCGCGGGTCTTGAAGCCGAAATGGCCAAGGGCGCGAAGTTCTTCTACCTCACGCCCGACTTCGGCAACCCCTGCGGCGCAACCGTTTCGCTGGCGCAACGACGGGCCATGCTGGAACTCGCCTACCGCTACGGCATCGCTATCATCGAAGATTCGGCCTACGACCAGCTTCGCTACGATGGCGAGCCGGTGCCGCCGCTGCTGGCGCTCGACAGCGACCGCCTGAACCAGCCGCGCCCGCTGACCGAGGCAACAGCCCAGGGCCAGGTGATCTATACCGGCACCTTCTCCAAAAGCATCGTTCCGGCGTTGCGGATCGGCTGGATCGTCGCCCCGCATCCGGTGCTGCAAAAGCTGGTGCTGATGAAGCAGGCATCCGACCTGCACACGCCGACGCTGAACCAAATGGCCATGTTCAAAGTGGCAGAAACGATCATCTTCGATCATGCCGCCAGCATCCGCACGGTTTACCGCGCCCGCCGCGACGCCATGTTGACCGCGCTGAACGAGTTTATGCCGGATGGCGTGAGCTGGACCGAGCCGGAAGGCGGCATGTTCGTGTGGGTTACCCTGCCGCAAGGTCTGGACGCTGCCGAGCTACTGGCGAAATCCATCGCCGAAATCCGCGTGGCGTTTGTACCGGGGGCGGCTTTCTACCCGGATCGTTCCGGCAAGAACACCATTCGCCTCAGCTTCTCCGTGCCGCCGCCTGAGCGTGTGCGCGAAGGCATCAAGCGCCTCGGCGGGTTGATCACCGAGGCGGTTGAGGGTCTGAAAGTCCAAGCCTAGTTCGTTCCGCTTACGTAATAAAGAGTGCTGCCATGACTGCCGAAACCCTGGCGCTGTTTTCGCTTGCGTGCCTCATGCTGGCGATCACGCCGGGGCCGGATATGATCTATGTGCTCACCCGCTCCATCGCCCAAGGGCCGTTGGCCGGATTGATTTCGGTCATCGGCTTTTCGGTGGGCTGCACGATCCACGCGCTGGCAGCAGCCTTCGGGTTGGCCCAGCTGTTTCAGACCTCGCCACTGGCCTATAGTTTGGTGCAGTATGCCGGGGCGGCGTATTTGGCGTGGATGGCCTATCAGACGCTGCGAAGCCCCACCTTGCCGTTTCTGGGCACCGGGGCCGCGCCCAAGGCAGCGCTATGGCGGATTTTTCAGCAGGCGTTGATCGGCAATCTACTGAACCCGAAAGTTGTGCTGTTCTTCATCGCCCTGTTCCCGCAGTTCCTCGACCCCGGCGCGGGGTCGGTACTGGCGCAAACCCTCAGCTTGGTGATGGTGCTGAACGTGATCGGCGGGATCGTGAATGGCACGATTGCGCTGCTCGGCGGGCGGTTCGGCGTGTTCATGAGCCGCCGCCCGCGCTTTCAGCAAGTGCAGAAATATCTGCTGGCAACCGTGTTCGCTGGGCTCGCCCTAAGGTTGGCGGTGGGGCGGTCGAACTGACCGGTCCCAATCGTTACGCTACCCGAACAGCCTTCAGAAACGCCTCAACTTCTTCTGTCAGTTGCGCCGAGTAACCGCCCAACTGGCTCGCCGCTGTCAGCACGTTCTGCGCTGCCGAGCCGGTCTC
>VYLZ01000091.1_pt1 | contig 16016 bp, 25 predicted proteins | sample 5115361 | NCBI WGS metagenome assembly VYLZ01 (sample SAMN12291805, study PRJNA351875) | freshwater metagenome | isolation source: freshwater lake | place: USA: Michigan, Sixteen Lake | collected 2013-08-07 | reverse complement strand
CTCGGCGCGGCCCGGGGCTCGGGCGGTGGCGGCGCTGCAGCGGGGACGCCGGCGACCGCGCCCGCGCTCCCGCCCCCGACGCAGCAGGACGCCGAGGCGGCGGGCGGGCGCAACCTCACCATCGTGTACGGCGGCGGCATCCTCGGGAGTCCGCGGGAGTTGGCGCGGCACGTGCGCGACGTGCTTGAAGAGGGTGCGCAGGGCGGCGTCATGCTGCCTGCGCGCGTGGTGGAGCGTGCGGCATGAGTGATCAGCTACGGCCCTCGGTGATGCTGGCGGCGCCGTTCGCGTGGACGAGCGGCGGGACCGACCTCGCGATGACCTTCGCGTCGGGCACGAGCCCGGTCAACGTGACCGTCGCGAGCGGCACGTACCGCGTGCTCCTTTCGACGGCGGCCTCGGACATCCTCGCGGTGCTCAACGCAGCCATCGCGGCGGCGCTCACGGCGGCGAGTCGGTCGGAGACGATCACCTTCGCGATGAACGCGAGCGGGCTCGTGACCATCACGGCGTCGTCGGCGGTGACCATGAGCGGGCTGCACAGTGGCACCCTCGGCGCGATCCTGGGGTTCACCAGCTCGGTCGCGACGAGTTTCACCACGCGCACGGCCGACCGGATGCCCCGGCACGTCGCGCTTCTCGCCGGGCAGGCGAGCGGCCCGTGGGCGCCGCGGCGCGAGATGGCCGTGGAGCAGGCCGCGGGCGGCACCACCTACGGCGTGATGGGCGCGCAGGAGACGCACGAGACGGAGATGGTGTTCTCGTTCATCCCCGACGAGCCGGGCGTGACCTCGGACGCGATCACCCCGTGGGCGCCGGTGAAGGCCAACCTCAGCACCGTGGGGAGTCACACGGGCGTGTGGAGCGTGCGGGACATGCTGCGGCTCGCCATCGGGCAGACCTGGACCTATGCGCACGACTACCAGACCGTGAGGGGCAGTAGCTCGGAGCGTTTCGACTACGTGACGGTCACGCCTGAGACGATCCGCGCACCGCGCACCTCGCGCACCATCCCCGACGTGATCCGGTACACCACTTGGACCGCGCGCCTCACAAGGGTGAGCCCGTACACGGGGGCGCGGGCGTGATGCTAGGGTGCTCTGAGAGGTGCGGCGATGAGTGACACGAGGCCCGAGGTCGACGTCGAGATCCCTCTGACGCCCAAGGAGCGCGCGGTGGTCAACGCAGCGATGGAGCTTGCCGATGGCTTCGCCGCGATCGCGCACGGCACGCACGCGGAAGCGGCCGAGCACTTCGCCGAGGCAGAGCGGTGGATGGCTGTCGCGAAGGCGCACGAGTTCGCGCCGGGGCTGGCCGGGGCCGAGCCATGATCCGCGCGTTCCTCCGCCGCCGCATGAAGCACCACCTCGTCGAGTCCGCCGCGGTGTTCCCGCGCGCATTCCTTACGGGCGAGGACATGCTGTCCGCGGGCAACCTCGCGCGCTATGCGTGGCACCGCGCGGCGTTCACCGCGTGCACCCTCGCGGCGGTGGGTCTTGAGCTGGTGAGCCCCGCCCCACCCGCCCCCGGGAGCACCCCGTGACCGTCGAGCGCATCAACTGGCAGACCGCCGCGTCGCAGGGCGCGCAGGTGGTCTACGGTGTGCTCATCGCGGGCATCCCGCACCTGCTCGTGGGCGACGGCGTGACGGTGTCCACCGTGGCGTGGACGGACACGGCCGACCCCGCGTGGCACGCCGGGACGAGCCCGACGACGCGCCCGTGGCTCGCGCTCGACGAGCTCACCATCGAGGAGCGCATCCGGCCGATCGACGGCGGGATCGACGTGTCGAGCATCTCGCTCAAGCTGGCGGACATCGGCGGGGGCGTCACCGCCCTGCTCGGCGCGCGCGACTCGATGGACGTGAGCACGCTCACGACGGGGATCACCGCGACGGCCGCGAGCATCGGGATCCGCAGCACGGCGGCGATGCCGAGCGCGGGCGTGCTGCACATCGGCCGCGAGCGCATCACGTACACGGGCAAGACCGGCACCAGCGTCACGGGCTGCGTGCGCGGCACGGCGGGCACGAAGGCGCGGCGGCACCAGGTCACGCAGGGCTTCGCGCCCCCGCGCGTGTTCGAGGGCGACGCGCTGCCGTTCACGCTCGGTCGCCGCGTGACGGTGTGGGCGCTGCAGCTCTCGGGCACGACCGTGACGGACCCGACGCTGATCTACGACGGGCGGGTGGGCCCCGGCACGCGCATGAGCGACGCGGGCGCGGCGTGGGAGATCCCCGTGGACCACGCGAGCAAGGCGCTCGCGGAGGAGACGCGGGCGGTCGAGGTGTACCTGTACGGGTACGGGCATCACATCGCGGGGCGGACGACGACCAACGATGCAAACGACCAGCCGCCGCGGTTCACGCCGCTTTTCGCGCGGTGGGCCGTGCCGAACAGCGGCGGCGCTGCGATCTACCTGCACAACAGCGCGACCTACCCACACGGGTCGGGCTGGAGCCCGAGCGCAGAGGTGTTCCTCGATCGATGGACCGAGGCCGCGCGTGCGCTCGGCGTGGCGGTGGTGCACGGCGTCGACTCCAACGGCTACTACATCAACGCGGGCGCCTCCCCCGGCCGTCGCCTGGAAATCACGTGGGCGTGGGGCGAGGGCGGATCCAACGCCTACCCGGCGAACCCCGGCGACAGCGTCACCAGCGCGCGTGCCTACATGCACACGCCGACCGAGGCGTGCCTGTGGCTCTACGACAAGATCCGCCTCGACCCGGGCGACCTCGCGCTGATCCCTGCGGCGCCCGCGGGGGCGGCGGGCATCGCCGCGTCGTGGGGCCTCGACGTCGAGCGCGACAACGACCAGCTCCCCAAGGCCTTGGTGCGCGTGCGCATCGGCGGCGACGACGGCACGAACCTCACGGGCGTGACCGCCTTCGACCACCGCGGCCTCGCGATCACGGGCACTCTCGCGGGAGAGCGCGCGTTCGGCGCGGAGATCCTGCTCACGAAGCCCACGCGCGCGCCCCTGCGCCTTTACGTGCAGATCAACGCACGAACGGCGGGGTGGTGGGACGCGATCCGCTACGGCGTCATCGAGAGCATTGACACGCTGCGCGGCCTCGACCACGTGCAGGATTCGCTCGCGTGGGACCGCATCGAGAGCATCGCCGGAAACTCCCAGCCCTGGAACTGGGAGCGCACGTACTGGATCGCGCCCGAGGAGCCCCCGCTGCGCGCGCTGCGCGACGAGGCCACGCTCTCCGGGCTGATGCTTTGCACCTGGCGGGGGCGCATCTCCGTCGCGCGCATCCGCGAGCCGTCGACCACAGAGACGGTGACGCGCTCCATCGGGCAGGCCGACCTACGCAAGGGGCAGCTCCCGACGATGCGCGAGGTCAACGACGGGATCATCTCGTCGGTGAAGCTGCTGCTCCCGCCGCACAACGTCGAGAAGCCGAACTACCTGCGGGTGATCGACGCCACGGCGATCAGTGAGAGCGGCGCGGGCGCGGAGATCACCGCGCGCGTGGCCGAGGGCGCGATGCGCGGCGGCGAGGACCCGCGCACGAGCCCCTCGATCCGCACCGCGGTCGAAAACATCGCGCTGTCCCTGCTCACGCCCTGGACCCGGCCGTATCGCCTCGTGACGGTGCCGACGGACCTGCGCGCGGCCGACGTCGAAGTCGGCGACGTGATCGCCCTGGACGAATGGCTCCTCCCCTCGGGCACGGGCACGCGCGGGATCAGCGGGCGCGGCGTGGTCGTGGGGTGGCGCAAGTCCTACGCGACCGGACGCGTGGACCTCATGCTGCGGGTGGCCCCTGCGCGCGCGGGGTGGGCGCCTGCGTACGCGGTAGACTCCATCACGGGCGACGAGCTCACCCTCGACGATCCCTACCCCACGAGCGGCGCGGGCTTCGCGCCGGAGTACACCAGCACGGGCACGCAGCGCGATGACCTCGGGCTGGAGTACCTCGCGCCCGGAGACAAGATGAGGCTCGTCGAGGTGGGCAGCCGTAGCCCGGCAACGCCGCTGTCGGTCGAGGTCGTCAGCGTGGACGCCTCGCTGCGGCGCGTGACGCTCACGGCGTCGCCGGGGGCGTCGTGGGAGACGCTCGCGACCTCGAGCTACGGCAAGGTCCTGCTCATCCCTGAGACGCACGCGAACAGCCTCACGGCGCAGCGGCGCTACGTCTACGTCGCCGACGGGTCCAGCGTGACCTTGAGCACGGGCGATCCGGCACGGACGTGGGTTTAGCGCCGAGGGAATGCGGTAGTCACGACGTCGATGGCGCCCACGGCGTCCTGGGCCGTGTCGTCGAACCATGAGGCTCTGACGGTCCACGTCGTGCGGACCACGATGGACACCGCGCCGCCCTGCGACTCGCCAGAGCGAAACGCCAACTCTCCCGTGTAGACTACGCGGCTGGCCGCGGGGTCGGTGGCGACGCGGCACGTGTTGAAACGGGAGTCGCTCGCGACGATTGCGCCCGTCGTCACGTTCACCTGCGCGAAGCAGCTCGACGTGATGTTCATGGAGGGAGACGACCGCGAGAGGGAACGCTCGAAGCCCTCAATGCGCTGAGTCAGCGTGGAGCACATCCCTGCGGGGAGTCCAACACACGAAACGACCCGCGACGTGTGAGCCCACTGCTCGGTGTCCGTCCACTGGAGCGGGCCGCTGTTGCAGGCGACGAGCAGGGTCAGCGGGGCGAGCAGGGCGGCGAGTCGGGTCATGGGGGCACCTCCGGTGCGCGTGACCCTACGTCGACGTCCCCGGGCGGTCACACGATTTGGCCCTCTGCCCTGCCGTGACATATCCTGTCCACCATGAGCGTGCTCGGGAAATACCTGCCCCACCCGCCCACAGGCTCGGGCTCCTGGGGTGACGCGGGCGAGCCCCTCGACGCAGGCCGGTGGACCGTGCTGCGCAACAACGCGGTGTTCCTCGCGCAGGCCAACGCATCGCGGCACCTCGCGGAGCACAACGGCTTTCGGGGGATCTACCGGCCGGCGATCGGCGGCACGTCGTTCACCGACCCGCCCGCGGTGCAGCAGATCCCGGTGGTCTACACGCGCAAGACCGGCGGGAGCTTCATCGACCTCGGCGTGCACTGGTTCCACCCGGCCGTGCTCGGCGAGACCTCGCCCACGGTGATCGCGCCCTACGGCACGGTGGTCTTGCGCGCCCGGTGGAAGGTCGCGGGCGGCTACACCCTCGGCGTGGTCCTCGGTGCGAGCGCGGGCACGGGCGGGCCACATGCGGCGCAGACCGTGGGGACGGCGCAGTCCACGACCACGAGCGCGTCATGGGCCGACCTGACGCTGACGCTGCCCCTCACGGAAACGAACACGCTCGAGGTCGACATGCGGCCCGCGGCGGGCGCGAGCGCGCTCCCCGACGACTACCAGCGCGGGCGCCTGCGATATGCGCGGCTGTTCTTCGGCGCGTACTGCTCCTCGAACATCGACACCGTGGGCACGCGCGGGCAGGTCGTGAACATCAGCGTGCACCTCGCGGGCACGAACGGGACGTGAGATGACGCAGATTCAGCACCAGAACCGCGGGCGCCCGACGATCCCCGAGCAGTCGCCGCGCATCGGCGTCCCGCCCACGGCGGCGGAGATGCTGCAGCACGCCGACTGCATCAACGGCGCGAGCCTGGACGACCACGCAGGGCGCTTCGGCACGTCGGAGATTCTCGACACCGGCACGTTCACCTGGAGCTACACGCGCACCGCGCAGGCCCGCTACCTCTGCGTGCGCGCGATCGTCGCAGCGACCGCGCCCGTCACGACCCCGGGCACCGACACGGTGACGCTCGACCTCACGCTCTCGGACGGGACCAACACCCTCACGAGCTCGTCGTCGAAGCTCCCGCGCGGGTGGAAGGGGGAGACGCACGTGTCGCCGCTGGCGTACCTCGGGGGCAGGCACGACGGGCTGCACGTCACGGGCTACGTCGACCTCGACGACGTGGACGGTGATCTGTCGGCCTCGTCCGACTGGTCCATCACGGTGGTGGTGACCATCGCGGGCGGCGCACAGGTGCAGGTCTTGAGCGCCTGGGAGGTGCCCGGCTTCGCCATCGACGATGCCGTCGCGGGCCGCGGCGTGCTCGTCGGGAACTACTCGCGCGACCGCGAGATCGTCGACACGCCCCTCGGCTGCGAGGAGCTCATCAACCAGGACGACTACGCGGTGACGCAGCAGCGCACGATCCTCTCGACGGCGTGGCGGCAGCAGGTCGCCGACAGCACCGAGACGCCCTCGTGCGCGTCGACCAGCTACGGCGCGGTGTCCCTGCTCGACGAGGGCGGGAGCGTGGGGCACTTCCGCACGATCGCCCGCGCGCTCCCGACGCCTGGCGCCGGCGTGCCGATCCGGTTCCGCGTGCTCTACCGCATGACGGGCGGGAGCACGCAGACGGGACAGGTGCGCATCAACACGGGCGCGTCGGGCGGGCCGTGGGCCACGTCGAGCTTGAGCTACACGACCTCGTGGACGTGGAGCGCGTGGATCACCGCGGCGCACCTCTCGGGCGCCGACGAGATCACCATCGAGGCCAAGGTCAGCGCGAGCCCCGCCGTGCTGTGGATCGCCGCCATCGCGGTCATGGAGGCATGCGCGCCCTAAGTCGCTGAAACTACCGCAGAACCAGCGCACGAATGGACATATTCTGTCACGCGCGATAGCCTCCCGCGGACCCCTCTTGACAGGAGCGTGCGGGCATGGCGTCGAAGCGAATCCTTCACAACGAATCCACTGCGACGAGCGGGTCCAGTGCCGTGCTCGCCACCATCGACGTGAGCAGCGTCGTGGACGTGATGATTCTGCTCACGCCTGCGGGGCAGAACCTCACGGCGGCGAGCATCGAGGCCGACGCGGGCAACGGGCAGTGGGGCGAGTACAACCTCACCATCGCGCCGATCACCGCGGGGAGCACCTCGCGTCCCATCGAGCTGACGAACCTCGCCGCGTCGCGCATCCGCGTGAAGGCCACGGCGGCGGGCGTCGGCACCTGTCGCGTCACCGCGTACGGGAGGGAGTGAGATGCCCGCGAGCTATGGTGGTGCGGGCGGCTCGGTCGACGCGCAGGCCGTCGTCGGCGCTGGCCTCGACGCGATCCTCGGTGGCGAGACCGCGGGGGACCTGATCGTCAGCGACGGCGCGGGCGGCACGCAGCTCGCGAGCGTCGACCCGGCCGCGACGCGCGCGGTGCTCGGTGTCGCGGCCAGCACGACCACGACCTACTACGCGGCCGACGGGACCGCAGCGAACGGCGCGGGCGTCGACGCGACGGCGAGCGTCAGCGGCACGGGCAGCGCGAGCACGGTGACATTTGGCGTGAGCTCGACGCAACGGCTCATCAACTCCTCGGGCGTCGCAAGTGGATCGTGGGTGTCGCCCTCGATCCCGCTGACCGCGAAGCGCGTGACGCTCTACGTGCGCAGCACCGCGACCTCGGGGCTCACGACCAACGGGTTTCGCTATCTGCAGATGTCGGTTCGCCGCGCGTCGGAATCGCCGCCCGCGTCGATGCTGTTCGGCGCGGTCGTCAACGACTCGACCAACGGCACGTTTCTCCAAGGCAACTGCCGCAGCAACTCGAACGTCGCCACGACCAATCTCGGCACGCGGGCAGGCACGTCGCCGCTCACCGGCACGGACCGATGGCTCCGGGTCATTTGGACGTTCGACGCGAGCCTGCCGCGCATGTGGTTCTCGACGGGCGAGACCACTGGATCCAGCCGCCCCACCGCGTGGAATCCGCTCGGTCTCGATTGGCAGGCGCAGCTCCAGGACACGACCGCGACGCTGGCGACCCTCGGCACGTTCGGCACCGCGTCCGCGCAGATTATCCTCGGGCTGGAGAGCTACACCAACGGCGGCGCATCGTCGCTTACCCTGTCGATCGCGATCGAGGTCGAGACGTGACCGCCGCCGCGCTCTGGCCGCACCTCGCACGGGGGCGGTGATGCACCCGGCGCTGCAGATCGCCCTCGGGGTCGCCTCCCTCGTGGTGGTGCTCTCGCAGATCGTCGCGCGGTGGGGCGGGCGGGCGCAGCGGCAGGAGAGCGACGGGCGCGTGCTGGAGCGCACCGCCGACGCGACGCAGCGGCACGACGTGACCGACGCGACGATGAGCACCACGCTGCGCACGCTCATCGACACGGTCTCCAAGATGAGCACCACCCTCGACGCGGTGGCGGCGAAGATCGGCGCGCACGACGTCGCAGCAGCCGAGGCGCGCGTGAAGGCCGACGCAGAGCGCGACCGCGTGACGCGGCTGGAGGCGCAGGTCACCGACAGCGCTGCGCGCCTCGTCGACGTGGACCACCGACAGACCGAGGCGCGGCACACGCTGCGCGCGGAGATGCACACCGCGATGGCGGCTCTGCGCGCCGAGGTGACCAATGCTCCACGCCCTCCTCGTCGAGGATGACGCCGATCACGCCGCGCTCGTGGTCGACGGGCTGCGCGGCCTCGCGCGGGTGCAGCCCGTCACCACGGCCGACGAGGCGCGCAAGATCATCCGCACGCTGGTGCCCGACGTCGTGCTCTGCGACCTGCGGGGCACGTCCGACCACGACGCGCCGCTGCTCACAGCGACGAACCTCCGCATCGCCCTCGACAACGCCAGCGCGCGCCTGCGGATGCGTGTGCCGCTGGTGCTCGCCTCGGGGCTCGACCCGCACGTGCTCCATGAGATCGCCGCGTCGCTCGTGCACACGCACGCGCTCCCCAAGCCCTTCACCCGCAACGACCTGCGCGCTCTCGTGGCGCGCGTGACCGGAACGTGAGGAACGCCGATGGCCCACGCGATGCCCAGCGCAGCACGACCCACCACGGGACACCTCTCCCTCCGTGTCGAGCCGCGCGAGGGCGCGCACACGGCGCTCGTCGCGCATGTGTCGGACCTGCACGAGGCGCACACGTGCCCCTATCGGTGCGCCGCCGTCGAGGAGTGGCTGACCGAGTGGCGCCCCGAGCTGCTCGTGCTCAACGGCGACATCTTCGACCTTGCGCCGCTGAGCGCGTTCGAGATGGCCGCTGACGAGGAGCCGCGGGTGATCCACGAGATCCGCGCGGGCGTCGAGCGCATCAACCGATGGGCCCGCAAGTGCGACCGCACCGTGCTCCTGCTCGGCAACCACGAGAAACGCTGGTCGAAGATCTTCACCGGCAAGGCCGTGCAGCTCTTCGGCGCGCACGGGCTCACCTTCGCCGATCAGCTTCGCGCGCAGGGCCTTGACCCGTCCATCGTCATCATCGACGAGGGATCGGACCGCGGCGCGCTGGACCGCCCTCCGCTGCTGATCAACGACGACGTCGCGTTCGCGCACGGCGACCGCCAGGCGTCGCGCTTCGGGGGACTTTACCCCGCCGCGCAGATGGTCCGCGAGACGCGGCAATACAACTCGATGCGCGGGCACACGCACACCGCGCAGACCTACGCGATCACGTCGCACGGGCGGACGTTCTGGGGCGTGTCCAACGGCGCCCTCGAAGCGCCGCAGCCCTGGAACGGACGGCAGCAATGGACGCATTCGGTGAGCGCCGTCGAGGTGTTCCGCGATCACTCGGGCGCGCTCGTGTCCACACCGCACCTGCTCTTGTTCGTGGGCGACGGGCTGAGCTCGTTCGCGTACGGCGGGCGGCGCTACTGCGGTCGCGAGATCGTGCGGCGCTGGACCGAGGAGCGTGCGGCGTGATGTCCATTAGTAACGGACACGGCCACGAGGTGGACGCGTGACGGTCCTCGTTGCGGTCGAATCGCCCGAGGGTGTTGTGCTCGGGTGCGACTCCTTCCTCGGGGGCGAAACCCTGCGCGACCTGCACCACGGGCCGAAGTGGCGCAGGCTCGGGCCGCTCGTGATTGCGGGCGCCGGGCAGTGCTTCCCCGACCAAGCGCTCGGTTCGCTGCGCATCGACTCGCGACCCAAGCGCCGCGAAGACGGGCGCGATTGGATCGCGCGCGCTGTGGTGGCACCGATGATCGAACGCGGATCGTGGCGCCGCGAGGGCATCGCCGCGGCGTTCCTCGTGGCCTACCGCGGCGCGGTGTACGAGATCGACGAGACCCTCGGGGTGTCCCGCAGTGCGCGCGGGTACGCAGCCTCAGGCGCGGGCTACGCCTACGCCTACGGGGCTCTGCACGCGACCGAGGGACGCCCTGCGCTGGAGCGCGTGCGCGCGGCGCTCACGGCTGCGTGCGAGATGTCGCCCGTCTGCTGTGGGCCGCTGCATGTCGAGGTGTTCGCGTGACGCCCCTCGGTGCGGAGCGTGTGGCCGCGGCGGTGTCTGCGGAGGACCACGACGCGATCATCGAGGTCGCGTGGAGTGACGACGGGCTGCACTGGCGGGTCGAGGTGGAGCAGGCGAGCGGCGCGGGGCCGCTGGCGATCGCGAACGCGCTGCGCGCGATGGCGGCGGCGCTGGAATCAACGGCCAACTGAGCGCCCGAGGGCGCGGGAAAGTGAAGCGGGGCTTTTATGAACGTGCAGAAGATCGCAGAGGTTTGGGGCTACGCCGCGGCGGGGCTCGCGGTCTACGCGGTGGCGTGGGCGGTGATCAAGGCCAGCATCGTGCGGGTCATCGGCAAGGACCTCCCGCGCAACGCGCTGACGATCACGCTCGACGTGCTCGCGGAGCTTGCGAACAACCTCCCGGGCGCGGTCAACCGCGCGAAGGGCGGCGGGATGTTCGACGCGCCCTCGCGCGACACTATGGCCCCGCCGCCCCCCGCGGGAGGTGCGTCGTGATGCACCGCGACAGCCTCGTGCGCGCCGCGCTGCGGCTGTGCCTCGTCGTGCTGCTCGCGCTCGGTGCGGGCGTCGTGGCGAGCGGGTGTCCGCGCCTCCCGCCCGTGTCGGGCTGCACCCCGCGCGCGTACCGCTGCACCGACAGCGGGCGCCCGGAGGTCTGCAGCACGTCGCAGCGGTGGGAGCCCATCGGCGATGAGCCCTGCAGCGCCTCGGGCAACGTCTGCGTGGTCGACCGCACCGCGCACTGCGCGCCCATGACCGTGACCGCCGATGGAGGTGCCCTGTGACCGATCACGCCGCCGTCGCCGACACCCTCACCCGCGAGCTCGCCGCGCGCTACGGCGCCAAGGTGCTCGCGCCCTCCGACACCGTGCCGCGCATCGTGCGGGCGCTGCTCTCGGCGCTCTCGACGGGCCTCCCCGGCGCGGGCGTCGTGGTGGACGCCCTGCTCGCGCGCGCAGACCACACCTCCGTGACGATCCCGCTGCTCGCGGGCGGGTGCCTGATCGTGCTCGCGCCGCAGCACGTCGCTGACCCGCTCACCCGCTGCGAGGTCGTGTGCCACGAGATGCAGCACGCCGCGGTGATCGCCCGGGACGCCGACCTCGACGTGATCGTCGACTACCTCGGGAGCGGGGAGCTGCGCGGGCTGCGCGAGGCCGAGGCGTACGCGGTGGGACTGTGGGCCCGCTACCTCCTCACCGGCGAGGCGCCGACCCTCGACGGCGTGCGGGCCTCCCTGGCGAGCGACGCCTACCACCTCGACGCCGGCGACCAGGCCACCGCGCTCTCGACGATGGAGTCGCATCTCGACACGATCCGCGCCGGGGCCGTCCCGCCGCTGAGCGTGTGCCGCGCCGTGCTCGAGGTGCTCCGCACGCACCACCCCGAGGCCATCGTGCCCGAGGCGCACCGATGACCGCCCGCGAGCCCGCGGTGGTGGTCACGGTCTACAACGACCTGACCGGCGCGCAGACGCTCCCGATGCTGCAGCGCCTCGCGCGCGTCGCGGCCCCCGGCGACCTCGCGGTCTGCATCCATGACCCCCCGAGCGACGATGAGCGCCGCCTCGTCGACGCGGTGCGGGCCCACGGCTGGCGCCTCTGGTACGCGTGGGGCGTCGACCCCGACGTGAGGCGCCCGGTGCGCGATGCCGCCGCCACGACGCGACGTCGGGCGAGGCTCGCGGCCGACCGTGGCGCCGAGGTCGTGGAGCTCAACGGGGAGGCCGCGTGGCGGCACCCCGACTGCGCCCCGCTGGCGCGCACGCTGATCGAGGCGTGCCGCGAGGGTGCGCCGGGGCTGCCCGTGAGCTGGACCAGCTTCGATCACGTGCTCTGGCACGACCTCCCCTGGGGCGCGATCCTCGGCGCGGGCGGCGTCGACCTGCACGCCCCGCAGATCTACGGCGCCGACCCGGGCACCCCGGGCGCCGAGGGACACCAGGGCGTGCGCGCTCGAATGCGCCGGGCCGGTGACCAGCTCGCCTCCCTCGTGCGCCGAGGCATCGCGCGCCCCGAGCTCGCCCCCGGTGGCGCAGGGTGGACCCCCTACGGGCAGGTCCACGGGATGACCACCGCGGGCGCGGCCATCGTGCTCGACGCGGCCGACACCGTGCGGGCGTGGGCGCTCCCCACCCGGTGCGACGAGGCGGGGCTGCGTGCGCTCGAGGTCGTGCTCACGGCGCGGCGGGAGTGCGGTCGCAGCGCCGGGGCCATCGCCCGCTGGCAGGCTGCGCACGGGCTGACGGCAGACGGTGTCGCGGGGCCAAAAACCTTGCAGAGCATGGGGCTCGCGTGAAGCGCGACCCGCTCACCCAGGCGCTCGCCGGGCTGCTGATGTGCCTCGCCGCGGCCATCGGCCTCGCGCGGGCGTGCGAGCACGTGGTACCCGATCCGCTGCGAGGACCGGCGCCGCAGGTGCACCCGGCCATCCGCGCGTGGGACGCCGGGGTGCGCGAGTGACCGCCCGGTGGCTCACACACCGCGTTCTCGACGCGCTCGGTGGCGTCGTCGTCGCGGGGCTCTACGCCCTGCGCCCTGGCCGCCGCGAGGACCTCGTCGGCGCCGTCTACGCGCTCAGCGACGACGCTCCCCGGTGGACGCGTCGTGCTGCGGGCGCGGTCGCTGGCGCCGCTGTGACGGCGGCGGTCGGCGTCTGCTACGCGGCGGCGTCGGTCGGCGCTCAGACCGCGCGCATCGTCGCGTGGCACCGAGACCTGCGAGGGGCACGGTGCGGGCGATGGTGACCCGCCTGCGCCGCCTCTGGCTCACCCTCGCGCTGCTGTGGCACCGGCCCGCGCCCTCGGTGGGCGTGCTCGAGCGGCTGTCGCGCTGACCCCCCGCGCCACCCCGGCGCACACGCCCCGCGTCCTGCGGTGGCGACGCACCCCCCGCCTCGCGTCAGCACCTCGCCCCGCCCACCACGCACAGCAGCCCGCCGGTGTCGGTGCGCCACGCCCAGAGCGTGTGCACGCCCGCGCGCAGGAGCTGCAGCTCCAGGCCGTGACCGTCGGAGCCGGGCGGGAGCTCGAGCAGGTGCACCGGGCCGTCGGCGGTGTGCCGCGTCCACCACGTGCAGCCCGCGGCGAGCTGCTCGGGGGTGTCGTGCGTCGAGGGAGGGTCGAGGGTGCTCATGCCCCGGGACTCGGGTGCCGGGCGCAAGAGGTTGCGTGGGGGCGGACGATTTCGCCGCCCCCCGCGCTGGTTGCTCACGCCGCGGCCTTCTCCGCGCGCGCTGCGAGGCGCTCCCGGATGAGCAGCACCGCGGTCGTCGCGGGCATCCCGAAGTCGGCGCAGCGCGCGACGACGACGAGCTCGGCCTCGCGGGAGATGCGCCCGAACTCCAGCACGTGCTTCGCCCAGGAGTTCGCCGCGTGGTTGGCGTGGCGCGCCTCGCGGAGGTGCTGCGCCCACCCTTCGAGCTGCCAGCGAAGCTCCGCGGGGAGCTGCGCCGCGAGCGCGGTCGTGATGGCGTCGGTAACGGGCGTGGTCGAGGCGTTGTCGTTCGCGGTCTTCATGGTGGTGGCCTTTCTGCGGGGGCCGAAGCCCCCGCGTGTTGGTTCAGCAGTCGTCGGTGTAGGAGTTCATGTAGGGGTCGAAGCCCACGTCGCTCACGTCGGGCTCGAAGTCCTCGGCGGGGTCGCCGTCGTCGCGCTCCTCGCGGCCTTCCTCCATGCCCTCCGCGTGGGCGATCTGGAGCGCGGCGCTCAGCACAGTCTCCGCGCCCTCGAACCAGGTGTTGGCGGCGTGCTCGTCGCCCGCGGCCTTGGCCTCGGCCCAGCGGGAGAGGTTGAAGTGCAGGTTCATCAGCGTGTCGTAGGTGTCGGTCATCGTCGTCTCCGTGTTGCCCCATTCTACGTTTGGCGGTAACCGTGGGTTATCACCACACACGCGCGACGGACGTAGTCTGTCCGCACAGGCAGGGGTTTCACGCGATGACGTCGGTAACGGGGTTCACGGAGCGGTTGCGAGAGGCGCGGGCGGCGGCGGGTCTTTCTCTGCGGGGGCTCGGCAGGGCGGCCGGGATCTCAGGACCAGCGGTGTCGCAGTTCGAGCACGGGCCGCGGCTCCCGACGCTCGAGACGGCGGCGCGGCTCGCGGCGGCGCTGGGGGTGCGGGCGGGGTGGCTCGCCTTCGGAGAGCTGCCACCCGCCACGGTCCGCCAGGATCTGCCATCCTCCCCGCCGTGACCCTCGCCGACCTCGCCCGCCTCGCCGCTGTCGCTGACCGCGAGCTCGCCCGCTGCGCCACGGAGGCTGAGCGGGCGGCGGCGCGGCGCATGGCGTGGGCGCTGGTGCGGGCGATGTCAGCCGCGCCCGTAGGGGTGAGCGACTCACCCGTACCGGCGTCGCCCGACGTCGCAGGGCGTCGCCCCTCCCGCGCGGGGTGACGGTGCGCAACGACCCGCAACGCCGTTGCCGGGTTCGAATCCCTCTCCCAGAACCTCTGCAGCACGGCCCGCGCCGTGACCATCCCACCGTCATTCCAGCGACGCGTCGGGCTCCGTTCTGACGTGTGCGGATCGACGTGATTTGCCGCGCGGCGTGAGCCCCAGGACCGATCGCCTATGATGAAAATCACACCCTCGTTCCATTTCGGTTCGTGACGGCGACGGTTTGATGGCACCTGTCGCGAAGATGCCTCACGAACCGACCCGGCGTGCGCTGACGCCGCGCCAACTGTCCATCAACCTTGCCGTGAGCGTCGTGGGCGCGCCCCACAACCTTCTGTTGGTGGACCTCACCACCCTGGGCATGAAGCTCAGCGGGGCATTGCCCCTGAACGTAGGCGACACGCACGACTTCGTGGTGGACCTCGGCGTGATCCCATCGCTCTCACCGCCGCGGCTGGCGCTGCGAGGCAGCGTTCGTTGGTGCTCACCCGATCTCGCGCCCGACCGCACGCTCATCGGGGTTCAATTCGCGTCGCTCACGCCGGAGGTTCACCTCGCCGTGCAGCGCATCATCGACCGCCTCGCGCTGTGACTCAGGCCGCCTGTCGCACCGAGCCGCGCGGTGCCGACGCCAACGCGAGGAGGTCTCCGCGGAGCGGGTCCACCCCGACCTCCATCGCCCAGAGGAAGCGCTGCGCGAGCTCCAGCCGCGCCATCTGGTCCAGCAGCTCGTCGTGGATCAACGGGTGGTCGTCGTCACCGGTGTCGTGCGTGTCGGAGAGGTCGCGCGAAAGCCAGTCGTTCATGGGTGATTCCCTCGGTCACCCAAACCTGCGCCCCGCCGTTCCCACACACAACCCATCCGCTGCCACGATATGTCCCGCCGGTCAGGGAACGCCCCGCGCGCGGCGGATGCGGTCGATCCAGTCTGCGGCGTCGACGCGATGGCCCGTGGGTCGCGCGGGGTCATCGCGAAGCGCCGCAAACGCGGCCTCGCTCTCGTCCCAGCGTCGGAGGTGGAACAGCGCCACGCCGCGCAGTCGCGTCGCCTCGGCCCGCACGCGGGGGTCGCGCGGCGATACGGTCTGCAGGAGGCCCGCGGCATCGGCGTAGCGCTCGTGCTGCACGAGCTGCCGCGCGACCAGGTAACGCAGGTCAGCGCCCTGGAGCTCTGCGCGCGCCGCGAGCGCGAGGGCGGCCGCGGGGGATGGATCGAGCTCCCCCTCGCCCACGAGGAGCGTCTGGAGCACCCGCGCGAAATCTCCTCCCTGCGCGAGCGCCGCGCGCTTCAGCGCGTGGGTGCGGGCCTCGTCGTCGCCCATGAGCCGCGGGTCCAGCGCCTCCATCGCGCGACGCGCGGCCGCGCTGTCACCCCATCGCCAGAGCGCATCCGCCAGG
>VYLZ01001076.1_pt1 | contig 16043 bp, 10 predicted proteins | sample 5115361 | NCBI WGS metagenome assembly VYLZ01 (sample SAMN12291805, study PRJNA351875) | freshwater metagenome | isolation source: freshwater lake | place: USA: Michigan, Sixteen Lake | collected 2013-08-07 | reverse complement strand
AAGGGTAATTATGATACTTCTGGCTATGCTAGGGATGTGCAAGTAGTCGGTGACTATGCTTATGTAGCTGATGATTTTTCAGGACTGCAAATCATCGACATCAGCAACCCCGCTGCACCTACTTTTAAGGGTATTTATTTGACTTCTGGCATTGCTTATGGTGTGCAAATAGTGGGTAACTATGCTTACGTGGCTGATGGGGGTTCAGGACTGCAAATCATCGACATCAGCAACCCTGTTGCACCTACTCTTAAGGGTAATTATAATACTTCTGGCATTGCTTATGGTGTGCAAGTAGTCGGTAACTATGCTTACGTAGCTGATAGCTGGTCAGGACTGCAAATCATCGACATCAGCAACCCCTATCAGCCTACTCTTGAGGGTAATTATGACACTTCTGGCTTGGCTTGGGATGTGCAAATAGTCGGTAACTATGCTTACGTAGCTGATGGTTGGTCAGGACTGCAAATCATCGACATCAGCAACCCCGCTGCACCTACTCTTAAGGGTAATTATAATACTTCTGGCGATGCTCAGGATGTGCAAATAGTCGGTAACTATGCTTACGTAGCTGATTATTATTCAGGACTGCAAATCATCGACATCAGCAACCCCGCTGCACCTACTCTTAAGGATAATTATAATACTTCTGGCTCTGCTTATGATGTGCAAATAGTCGGTAACTATGCTTACGTAGCTGATTTGGGTTCAGGACTACAAATCATCGACATCAGCAACCCCGCTGCACCTACTCTTAAGGGTAATTATGACACTTCTGGCTTGGCTCAGGATGTGCAAATAGTCGGTAACTATGCTTACGTAGCTGATTATTATTCAGGACTGCAAATCATCGACATCAGCAACCCCGCTGCACCTACTCTTAAGGGTAATTATGACACTTTTGACTATGCTTTGGATGTGCAAATAGTCGGTAACTATGCTTACGTAGCTGATTGGAAGTCAGGACTACAAATCATCGACATCAGCAACCCCGCTGCACCTACTCCTAAGGGTAATTATGATACTCCTGGCTCTGCTAGGGATGTGCAAGTAGTCGGTAACTATGCTTACGTAGTTGATGATTATTTAGGACTGCAAATCATCGACATCAGCAACCCCGCTGCACCTACTCTTAAGGGTAATTATAATACTTCTGGCTATGCTAATGGTGTGCAAGTAGTCGGTAACTATGCTTACGTAGCTGATTATACTTCAGGACTGCAAATCATCGACATCAGCAACCCCGCTGCACCTACTCTTAAGGGTAATTATAATACTTCTGGCGATGCTCAGGATGTGCAAGTAGTCGGTAACTATGCTTACGTAGCTGATAGTGGTTCAGGACTACAAATCATCGACATCAGCAACCCCGCAACACCTACTCTTAAGGGTAATTATGATACTTCTGGCAATGCTTGGGGTGTGCAAGTAGTCGGTAACTATGCTTATGTAGCTGATCATGACGGTGGCTTAAAGATTATTGATGTTAGTGACTTTACTAACCCATCTACTTCGACTGTCAGCCTTGCTGTTTCTCCCAGTAGTGTCACTGAAGATGGGACAGCTAATATGGTTTATACCTTCACCCGTAGTGGAGTAACAACCAATGCTTTAACTGTCAATTACACCATCGGGGGGACAGCTACCAACGGGACAGACTACACATCTATTCCCACCAGCGTCACCTTCGCAGCTAATTCAGCGACTGCGACTTTAATAGTTGACCCCACTGCTGACACTACAGTTGAAAGTAATGAAACCGTCATTTTAACTCTCGCGACCGGGACAGGTTATACAGTAGGTACTCCTGACGCAGCTACCGGGACAATTCTCAATGATGATGTCACCCTTCCCAGTATTACTCTTGCGGTTTCTCCCAGTAGTGTGACAGAAGACGGGACAACAAATCTCATCTATACCTTCACCCGTAGTGGAGTAACAACAAATGCTTTAACCGTCAACTATACAGTTGGTGGGACAGCTACCAACGGGACAGACTACACATCTATTCCCACCAGTGTCACCTTTGCTGCTAATTCAGCGACTGCGACTTTAATAGTTGACCCCACTGCTGACACTACAGTTGAATCTGATGAAACCGTCATTTTAACTCTTGCGACCGGGACAGGTTATACAGTAGGTACGACTACCGCAGTTACCGGGACAATTACCAATGATGATGTCACCCTTCCTAGTATTACTCTTGCGGTTTCTCCCAGTAGTGTGACAGAAGACGGGACAACTAACTTAGTCTATACCTTTACTCGTAGTGGAGTAACCACTAATCCCTTAACAGTTAATTACACAGTTGGTGGGACAGCTACCAACGGGACAGACTACACATCTATTCCCACCAGTGTCACCTTTGCTGCTAATTCAGCGACTGCGACTGTAACAGTTGACCCCACTGCTGATACTACAGTTGAAAGTGATGAAACTGTTGCTTTAACTCTTGCGACCGGGACAGGTTATACAGTAGGTACGACTACCGCAGTGACGGGAACAATTACCAATGATGATTCGCAGCGGAGTAACCACTAATCCCTTAACAGTTAACTATACAATCGGTGGGACAGCTACCAACGGGACAGATTATACATCTATTCCCACCAGTGTCACCTTTGCTGCTAATTCAGCGATTGCAACTGTAATAGTTGACCCCACTGCTGATACTACAGTTGAAAACAATGAAACCGTCGCTTTAACCCTCGCGACTGGGACAGGTTATACAGTAGGTACGACTACCGCAGTTATAGGAACAATTGCTAATGATGATGTCATACTTCCTAGTATTACTCGACAGTTAACTATAGTATTGGTGGGACAGCAAATAATGGAACTGATTACGCTTCTATTCCTACAGGTGTAACCTTTGCGGCTAATTTAGCGACTGCGACTGTAACAATTAACCCGACTGCTGATACTACTGTTGAAAGCGATGAAACCGTCGCTTTAACTCTCACTGCGGGGACTGATTATACGATAGGTACGACCACCGCAGTTATAGGAACAATTACCAATGATGATACCAGTGTCACCCTTGCTGTTTCTCCCACAAGTGTGACAGAAGACGGAACAACCACTTTAACAGTCAATTACACCCTCGGAGGGACAGCTACTCTTAATACCGACTACACTCGCAGCGGGACTAACAATACTGTCACCTTTGCAGCTAATGCTACTACTGCTACCGTAATCGTTGACCCCACTGCTGATACTACAGTGGAAAACAATGAAACCGTCGCTTTAACTCTTGCGACCGGGACTGGTTATACAGTAGGGACAACTACCGCAGTGACGGGGACGATTAATAATGATGATACCAGTGTCACCCTAGCAGTTTCTCCCGCAAGCGTCACCGAAAACGGGACAACAAATCTGATTTATACCTTCACCCGTAGCGGAGTAACAACAAATGCTTTAACCGTCAATTATACTGTCGGAGGGACTGCTACTTTTAACACAGATTACACCCAAACTGGTGCAGCAAGTTTTACAAGTACAACTGGGACAGTGACTTTCACGGCTAATGCTACGAAGGCGACTGTAATAGTTGACCCCACTGCTGACACAACTGTTGAAAGTAACGAAACTGTTGCTTTAACTCTTGCGACCGGGACTGGTTATACAATAGGTACACCAACCGCAGTTACAGGAACAATTGCTAATGATGATACCAATGTCACTCTTGCGGTATCTTCTGGAAGTGTTACCGAAGACGGGACAAGTAATCTGGTTTATACTTTCACCCGTACTGGTGTAACAACAAATGCTTTAACAGTCAATTACACCCTCGGAGGGACAGCTACTCTCAATACCGACTACACTCGTACAGGGACTAACAATACTGTCACCTTCGCAGCTAATTCATCCACTGCGACTGTAACAGTTGACCCCACTGCTGATACTAAAGTTGAACCCGATGAAACCGTCATTTTAACTCTTGCGACCAGGACGGGTTATACAGTTGGGACAACTACTCCAGTGACGGGGACTATTAATAATGACGACTTTTCCCAACTCTCCATCAACGACATCATTACTGTTGTCGAAGGTAAAGATAATAATGCCATCCTCACCGTCACTGTCGATAATCCAAATTCACAACAAATTAGTGTTAATTATGCTACTGAACCCATTGATGCTACCTCTAATGTAGATTACACTAGCCAAACTGGAACTCTCATCATTCCGGCTAATACTTCCACCGCTACTATTAGCATTCCCATCCTCAATGATAACCTTAATGAACCTGATGAAGTCTTTGCAGTAACCTTGTCAAATGCGACTAATGCTATCATTAATCCTGATGAAGAAACAGCAGGAGTTATCATTACTGATACTTGGCAAAGCAGTCTCACTCGCACCCTACCCAATAATGTCGAAAACCTCAAACTAATTGGGATTAACAATATTAACGGTACTGGTAACAATAACAACAATACTATTACCGGAAATAGTGGCAATAATCAAATTAATGGTGCTAATGGTGCTGATATTCTAACTGGTGGTCCAGGTGCAGATACTTTTATCTTCCAATTTGGACAATCTACCATATCCGCAAGCGATCGCATCACGGATTTTGCCATCAATAGTGATAAAATCGACTTATTAACTCAAGGCGGACTCGCCACCAATGCACCGATTAGTTTCAGTCGCGCTGCTGATAGCACTGTCACCACTTTACAGAATTTAGTCAATCAGGTATTTACTGATGCCAATGGAGCCACCACAGGCAATCAAGGATTAGGGGTTAATAGTGCTGCCTTAGTGCAAGTAACAACTGGTGCAATAGCCGGAACTTATCTAATTATTAATGATAGCACAGATGGCTTCCAATCCAGCAATGATTTATTAATAAATATAACTGGATTTACTGGTAGTTTACCAGCTTTAGGGAGCATTCCGGTGGGTAATTTCTTTATCTAAGTGTCTAAGCTCTCCTGCTAAGTCACCTAGAAAACGGGTTTCTTCAAGAAACTATTTAGAAACCCGTTTTCTTTCTATTTAGAAACCCGTTTTCTGTCCGTTAGGCAGCTATCAATTCCGTCAAAAAACCAAAATTAACAAGCCGCCGTAACGCACCAACTCTATTATTAGATTGGTGCGTTACGCTATCACTAACACACCCTACAGGCTAGACTGTGGTTATGATGAATCAATCAACTCCCAATACTAATCAATCTATCCCCGTAGAAATAATTGCTTCCCGTAACTTCATTGATTGGTTAGAGTCTCAGCAGATTAGTCTGGCTTTTACTACCTATCAAAGTTCTCGACTGATGTTTTTAGGAGTTAACCCTCAAAGGAGGATGTCGGGATTTGAGCGGATATTTGACCGCGCCATGGGTTTATATGCTACCCCAGAAAGGATTTATCTTAGTTCCCGCTATCAAATCTGGCAACTAGATAATGTGCTATTATCCGAACAGCTTTATGATGGTTACGATAAACTTTATATCCCCCGCATTAGTTATACTACTGGGGATTTAGATATTCACGATTTGGCAATAGAAAATCTATCTGAAAGAATTATATTTATCAGTACCATGTTAAATTGTCTGGCAACAGTCAGCGATCGCCATAGTTGTATTCCCCTATGGAAACCATCGTTTATTTCCGCTTTAGTCAATGAAGATCGTTGTCATCTCAATGGTTTAGCTTTGGTAGATGGGAAGGCGCGTTATGTTACCGCTTGTAGTCAATCAGATGTGGTGGATGGGTGGAGAGATAGAAGACAAACTGGCGGTTGTGTCATTGATATTCAGTCTAATGAAGTGATTGCTACTGGTTTATCTATGCCTCATTCTCCCCGATTTTATCAGGGTAAGTTATGGTTATTAAATGCGGGTACGGGTTACTTTGGTTATATTGAGCAAGACAAAGGCATTTTTGAGCCTGTTACTTTTTGTCCTGGTTTTCTGCGTGGTTTAGCATTTGTCGGAAATTATGCCATTGTTGGATTATCTAAAAGTCGTGGGGGAGATAAGACTTTTTCGGGGTTAATCTTAGATGATAATTTAATGGCTAAAGAAGCAGAACCTCGCTGTGGTCTGCTAATTATTGATTTGAAAACAGGTGAAGTTATTCACTGGATACGCTTAGAAGGTGAAGTTACCGAACTTTATGATATACAAATCTTAGAAGGAGTTAAACGTCCCCAAGCTTTAGGATTTCAAAATGATGACATCAGTAAAATTATTACTCTCGATCCTATTTCTCCTTTAGTTGGAGGAAATATAGCAAATAATCAGCTTGATACTTCGCCAGCAGATACCCTTTATCAGCAAGCATACACCTTGCAAAAACAGGTTAAGCTTGAAGAAGCGATCGCTCTCTATCAACAATTAATTAATCAATCTCCCCAATATGCACCTGCTTGGCATCAGTTGGGGGTGATCATGGATAGTTTAGGACAAATTAATCAAGCTATTTTGGCTTATAAGCAAGCTTTATTGATTAATCCTAATTATGCAGAAACTCACAATAATTTAGGAATAATAGCAGTTAGCAAGGGAAATTTAGACGAGGCGATTATTTGCTTTAACAAAGCCATTTGTGGCAATCAAAACTATGCTTTTGCTGATAATAATTTAGGTTTAGTCTTACAAATGCAGGATAAGTTAGGGGATGCCAGGGTCAAGTTTCAAGAAGCAATCAGGAAAAACCCTAATTATTCAGAAGCACACTTTAATTTAGGCAATGTGTTACAACTACAGGGAAAGACTGAAGAAGCGATCGCTTATTTTCAAGCAGCAATTAAGCTTAATCCTAAATACATTAAAGCTTATAATAGTTTGGCTTTAGCTTTAGGAAGACAGGACAAAGTAGAAGCAGCTATGAGCGTATTTCAGCAAGCTTTAGCCATTCAACCTAATTCATTAGAGGCTTTTGCTTGCTTATTTTCTATGAAGGAAATGACTTGTAATTGGAACACAAGAGAAGCTGATTTAATCCAACTTTGGCAATTAACCGAAAAACAGTTACAAGAGGGAAAATCTACCGCAGTAACTCCCTTTGATACCTTATATAAACCTTGGTCTGCTAGTCAACAGTTGAAAGTAGCTTGTAACTATGCTCAAGAGGTTAAAAGACAATTAGCCTTAGGGACTAAATCCCTCAACTTTAACCATTCCCGCACCCGATCTGGACGATTAAAAATAGGTTATTTATGCCATGATTTTCGTAACCATCCCACCAGTCATTTGATGCAAAGTGTGTTTGGTTTACATGATCGCAATAACTTTGAAATAATTGCCTATTCCTATGGTCCTGATGATGGTAGTGAATATCGTCGTCGCATTGCTAATGATTGCGATCGCTTTTATGATATTGCTACTTTATCAATTACGGAATCTGCACAACGGATTTTTAATGATGGGGTGCATATTTTAGTTGATTTGATGGGGTATATTGATAAGGCGCGGACGCAAATATTGGCTTTAAAACCTGCACCGATTCAAGTTAATTATTTGGTTTATCCGGGGACAATGGGAGCAGATTTTATCGACTATATTATTAGTGATGCCATAGTTACCCCACCGGAATCTGCTGATAATTTTACTGAAAAATTAGTAATTTTACCGGATAGTTATCAGGCTAATGATTATCAACAAATTATATCATCTAAACCTGTTACTCGTTCCCAGTATGGTCTTCCTGAATCGGGTTTTGTCTTTTGTTGTTTCAACCATACCTATAAAATTGAGCCGCAAATATTCACTGTATGGATGCAAATTTTGGCTAATGTTCCCGGTAGTGTGTTATGGTTATTTTCGAGAGTAGCTGAAGCTGAAGCAAATCTACGTCGGGAAGCACAAGCGCGAGGAATTGAGGGTGATCGCTTAATTTTTGCCCATCTCGAACCTAAGCCGGAACATTTGGCGCGACATCAACTAGCTGATTTATTTCTTGATACTTTATACTATAATGCTCATACTACTGGGAGTGATGCTTTATGGGCAGGTTTACCGATTATAACTTGTCCAGGTACAACTTTTCCTTCCCGTGTTGGTGCTAGTTTATGAATTTAGAGGAGTATAAAAATTTAGCGATTAATTTAGCAAAATCTCCTGATAAATTGCAGGAAATTAAACAGAAACTAGCACAAAATCGTCTTACTTATCCGTTATTTGATACCCTTCGTTTTACCCGCAATTTAGAAAAAGCTTATAGGACAATGTGGGATATTTATGCTGCGGGAAAATCACCAGAGATGATCAGGATAGCCAATTGATCACTGGAATTATTAGGGTAAGCGCATCTTATGAGGAATTAAAGCTTATTTTCATAGATTAAATTTACTTGACAAAATGACTTATATGTGTTAGTAAATTAAGTCCTAAAATTGAATTACCTTGCTCATTTAACAGAGGACTATAACAAGCAATAACGCCCTGTTCCGGTACAATTGATAATAACGCCCCACTGACTCCCGATTTAGTGGGAAAACCCACCTCAAGGGCGAATTGTTGGGAAGCTTCGTAGAGTCCACAATTAGTCATAATTTCTAGAATAATTTCACCAAAAGGAGCAGCTAAAATCAACTTACCTAAATTAGCAAGATCGGCAATTTTTCCAGATAAACAACAGATTTGATTGTAGGTTTCTAGGGCTAAATAACGATGACTAATATAACCATTTTTTTCTAATTCTAAACTTAAAGCTTGATTGTGTGCCTTAGGATAGGAGTGAACAGAATCAAGCACAGAACGATCAAGAAATAATTGACAATTACCCATTTCATTTAACCATAAAAGCAAATTTTCACAGCGAGATTCTGGCGTTTCTCCTGCTAATAAATCCGCCAAAGCGATCGCGCCACTGTTAATCATAGGATTACGGGGAAAACCGCAATCCTCTTGCAGTTGAGTTAAGGAATTAAAAGGATAACTAGAAGCTTCTTTTCCCACGCGACGAAAAACAGCATTTTCCCCTAAATGAGTTAAAAGATATAATAACAAAAAAGGTTTAATCACACTCATCAAAGGAAAAGTTACAGTTTCATCTCCCCAAGACAAAATCTCCCCCTCAAGACAGTGAATCTGGAGAGCGAAAACCTCGGTATTAACTTGGTTCAAAACCGGTATATAATAGGGAATCTGACCCTTCAGATCCGATAAATGCACTTCCCCGACCCAAGCTTGTATATCTTCCACCCTTAATCTAGCTAATCGGTTCATTTTTTTTAATCCATGTACTCAGTCAAAGAAGCAGAATCTATAATTTTAACTCAAATTCAACCCCGACAAGAAACAGAAAAAGTTTCTCTAGAGGCAGCTTTTGGGCGCATTTTAGCCGAAGATATCAGCAGTGATTTAGACTTTCCCTATTGGGATAATTCTGCTATGGATGGCTATGCTGTCCGCTACGAAGATGTCAAAGACACTAATCCAGAAAATCCCGTTACTTTAAAGATTATCGCCGAAATTCCCGCCGGCAAAGTCCCCGAAAAAATTATTCAACCCGGAGAAACAGCCCGAATATTTACAGGAGCAATGTTACCCGCCGGCAGTGATACGATTATTATGCAGGAAAATACTGACAAAAAAGGCGAGCGAGTGGCGATTCTTATCCCTCCCGAAAAAATAGGTCTTTTCGTGCGTCAACGCGGCACATTCTATCGAGCGGGAAATACCTTATTAAAAGCTGGTATTGCCCTTAATTCCCCAGAAATAGCGGTTTTAGCCACGGCACAAGCTACCGAATTAACAGTGTTTTCCCGTCCCCAAGTGGCAATTTTCTCCACGGGAGATGAATTAATTAATCCCGATGAAACCCTCCAAAAAGGTCAAATTATTGACTCGAATCGCTACGCTTTAACCGCATTTGTCGCCAGTTTAGGGGCAATTCCCAGACCCTTAGGTATAATCAAAGATAATCCCGATCTTCTCAGAGAAACGATCAGAAAAGCCATTAATTCTAGTGCTATCGTCCTTTCCACCGGCGGTGTTTCCGTAGGAGATTACGATTATATCGAGGGAATTTTAGGGGAATTAGGGGGAAAAATTCTGATTGGCAGCGTTGCTATTCAACCGGGTAAACCCCTAACCTTTGCTACTTTTCCTAACGGTTGTATTTACTTTGGTATCCCCGGTAATCCCGTCTCTGCTTTAGTTTGCTGTTGGCGCTTCGTGCAAATGGCCATTAAAAAATTATCGGGATTGACAGAATATCAGAACAAATTTCTGCGAGTTGTCACCCGCGATACTCTCAAATCTAAGGGACAAAGAGAAGTTTATCTCTGGGGAAAAATAGAAATTATCGAGGGAGTTTATCAATTTCAACTCGCTTCCGGACAACACAATTCGGCTAATTTAATTAATTTAGCGGGTACTAATGCTTTAGCCATAATTCCCCAGGGTAAAACTACTATACAAGCGGGAGAAACAGTAGAAGTTTTGACTGGACTTCCCCTTTGAGAGCCAGTTTCAGATTTTTTCAGCAAACCCTATATATTGCCCTCAACCTCAAAAACGGGACAATAGCCTTCGGCAACCACTTTAAAACCGTAGAGGGGAGAAGCGGGATTCCAACAGCGCTGACTTTTGTAGTGGACACAGACACGACAGCAATCCATCTCCTCTAAAGCTTTGGTGATGCGATTGGGACTCTCGCTTAATAATTCCCGTTGGGAGACTCCCCGTAATAATAATTCTTCCCCTTGCCAGCGCGCTTCCACCAGTCCCGTATCGGCGAAATTACTCCACCGGGGATCCCGGGTGATCGGCTCTGGTAAGGTGATAGTGACGATCAAATCCGATTCATTTAATTCTCCCTCATAGTGACTGGGGGCCGGGGGTGTCGGTTGCATAAAGCGATCGCCAATAGGCAATTCCACCAGAGTTCCCACGGCCGGAGAATGGAGTTGATAACGGCTTTGTAATTCTTCTAAACTGGTCAAATCCGCTAGATATAGGGGCGAGCCATGGACGAACATGATATGCTGTGGTCGCAGGTTATGGATCAGTTGGGTGGTGTTGCGACTATCGCTATGTTCGGCCAGTAGATAGGTTTCTTGGCTAATTAATCGCGAACGCTGTGCCGCTTTTAATCGGGGATTCTCCAGGTTGATATCGTGCAGGTGTTGGGGAGCTAACATTAACCAAGGTTTATCCCCTTGCAGATATTTACTCACCTCCCCTAGGCGATCGATTAGTAGAATTATCGGAGTGGTTCCCCCTAGAGGTGTCGGTTTTTCTGGCAACCTTCGCAACCGGGGACAGATGCGCTCATCCCAAAATAAGGGCTGATGTTTGGCAAAATTTTGCACAGATGCGGGAAATTGTGGTAAAATTTCTAGGTAGGCATCGCAAGCTTTAGCGATCTTGCCCCCAACCCAGATATCAATGTCGCGGCCTGTGAATTGGTGGTGCGACCGCAGTAATTTTAAAATTTCCTGACCCAATCCCAAAGCGGGGACGGGTAGTAAGACATTTTGCCCCTCAGCGATCGCCTGATAGATGCGATTCATCAACTGTTTTTCCTGCTGTCGTCGGTGGGGATGGCGTTCTGTGCCGTAACTGCCTTCAATAATCAGCACATCGGGGGATACTCCCCGCAGCAGATCGATCGATAATCCTTCCACCAGTTGAAAATTAGACAGGGAAAAATCGCCGGTATAGAGGACTTTATAGGTGCGTTTGGGGGTTTTGTAGGTGAATAGGACCACGGCGGCCCCAGGGAGGTGGCCAGCGGGAAAAATCTCGACGGTGAGATCATCAAAGAGAGCGATCGGCGATCGCCATGGCCAACCCTGACAGAAACTGCCGATTTCCTCGGCAGCATCCGGCCATTGTAGGGGCAGCAGTTGTACTGTCACCTCACTGGCATAAACTGGCAATTGGGGATAGGTCTGATGGAGAGCCATTAACCCACGGATGTGATCGCTGTGGGCATGACTACAGAACACCAGATCCACGGGGGGTTTTTTGTTTTGGGTCAGGGGTTGCATATCGGCCAAACCGCAATCTAAAAGTATGCGATAGGGACCGATTTTCAGTAGGAGACAAACCCCTTCTGATGCGTGACCGACACCAAAAGGTAAACAGGATAAAAGGGATTTTGACCCCCAGACGGCAGTAGAGCGTTGAACCATGGCAACCCTGATCATGATGACTGGTTAGTGAGCGGAACCATTGCCATCGTAGTTATCGCTATCGTAAAAACCGTTGCGGGTGCCGAAAAAGAGACAAGAGACGGTGAATACGGCCGTCAATGCCAACAAGATTAATTTGATGTCCATATAATTAGTGCAACTCCTCAGAGGGTATCTCCCTCATAGTAACCTAACTTTTTCGGTTGTTAGCAGCTAGGTTTCGGATTTGTCCCTGGGCGCTCACCCTCTTTTAATAGTTAAACTTGCCAGTAATTTGTGATAATTTCACCAAAAACTACTGATAATTATCTGAAAAACTAGCATCTTTTGTCATAATAGTCAAGAAAATTTCACAAAAATTTAGCCTGACTTTAAATTCGCCTTTGCTAAAGTGCGACGTAATGATAGGTGTAAATTGTCTCTTTTAGACCTAAGGCAAAAGCAAACAAGTTATTCATTTTGACTCAGATTAGCTCAATTCAATTATAGTGGAATTTTACTATGAGTTTTCGATTAGAGTTGAAGGCTATTTAATCAGATTATAAACTTAATTAAAGTTTATTAAAATTAAAATTTGTTAAACTCTGCTAAGTCATTGGTCTTTTCAAGAAGAGGATAACGAAGTGCTGTTTCATCGACTAGGCTAGATAAATACTCATAAGTGTGACGAAGTTCATAGGCATTATCATCACTTTTTGCTTGGTTACACTGCCAGCAGACCAGTTGTAAGTTGTCAAAATCAAACATTTTTTCGGGACAGCGGGCTTTATTAATTATATGATCGATAGTGACATAATTGGGATGAAAAAATATCTGATTGATTTGATTAATAACTTTTTCCCCTTGAGAATTATTATATTCGTAACCCCTTTTGACCGCTTCTGACTGAGAAGAAGTTTTAAATTCTTCGCCATGTTTCATCTTTTTGCCACAAAAAGGACAGGGTTTTTCTTTGGCCATTGTTCGATATTGATTCGGGCTAATTAATCCTTTTTGGGGATGTTCGATAACTGCTAGATGTTGATTAGCATTCCAGATTTCTGCAATTTCATCGGAGCTATATAATTGAGACAACTTTGATTTTGATATTTTAGTCATGGCAGTACAGAATAATCATAATAAAGGATATTTAGCCAAAGCTTTATCTGCTATTTCATGCAAATTTTTAGAGATTTTTTCTAACTCTTGTTTTCCTTCTTCAGACATTTTTTGGGCATTTTCAGACTCAATAATTGCTAAATCAATGGCTTTGACAAGACTTCCCTTATTTAATTCATGCTCAAATAAACTGACAACTTTATAAGTATTATTTTTAAAATCCTGAAGAAGCTCCCAAGAGCTTTTAACCTTTCCCCAGCCGATATTATAATAGCCCTTTTTTCTCGCTTGTCTTTGTTGCTCTGGGGAAAGACCATGAAATACTTCACTATTTCTTTTTTGCCATTGGCGATAGCTCATTTCTTCTAGTAAATTCATTGCTTCAGTTCCTGGTCATCTGCAAAGTAACGAGTGATTTCTTGCCACTTTTTATCGCCATAGTTATTAATAATATATTTTTTAATATCGCCCAGTTGTCTTCGTAGTTTATCATTAGTTTTTTCCAGAGATTCAACTGTAGAGATGGCTCGCTCTTTTATTTGTGTAATCCCATCCTGTTGTTGCTGAATAGTATTTTTTAGATCGCTCACCGCTAGATTATAACTGTCTTTATGAACTAATTCCTTTTCCAGTAAAGCCTGTTGACGTTCCCGGGCAGTTTTAGATAGACTAGCCTTTAACCATTGACCTAAACAATAAATCTCAGATTGATCAAAGTCTAATAAATCTTGACGTAACTGCTCTAATTTTTGTAGCAATTCATTAACTTTTTCTTGCCAATAACTGACTTCTTGTTTAAGCTCAACATTCTCGTTGTATAAATTCTGATTACTTTTTCCTAACTGTTCAATTTTGCCCTCGTGTCTGGATATTTGCAACGACTGATTTGAATTAACTTTGGCTCTATCATTTCGTTCTTGTATGATAATCTGGAACAATTCCGCCGCTACAGGATCATCAAGATGTTCTACAATCCATTCTAGATGACGTGCTTTTAACCTATCGATCAAATAGCCCTTAATTTCTATGTGTTGTTCTTTCAATATAGCTAGATTAGATTGAATGGTCATGACCGTAATTCTGACTTTAGTAACTTAATCTATAGTTATTTTAATACAAGTATAAGCTTTTGGAAAAAAGCAATCTTATTCGGTCATAGTAGTTTTGCCTGTTTCTGGGAATCAACTCGGACCGACTGAAGAAACAAAGGAAAATGGAAATTTTGCCGATCTAGGGCTGGCCTTTGCTATAAGTGAGCTATATAGCGCCTCCTTGGCTAGTGAGGAAATTCTCAAACGCTAAAGCACAGAGCTTACCGCTATAACTAAGCACACGAATCACCTAGACTGAGAAAATATCATGCGTATCGCTCACGATGTTACCGAATTGGTTGGCCGCACACCTTTAGTACAATTGAATCGGATTCCCCAAGCGGAGGGCTGTCTTGGCCGAATTGTGATGAAATTAGAAGGGATGAATCCCGCTGCTTCCGTCAAAGACCGGATTGGCACTCACATGATTAATAGCGCCGAAAAAGCGGGTTTAATCAATCCAGAAACCACGGTTTTAGTGGAACCCACTTCTGGCAATACGGGAATTGCCCTAGCGATGACTGCGGCAGCTAAGGGTTATCGCTTAATTTTAACTATGCCGGAAACGATGAGTTTAGAGCGCCGGGCGATGTTAAAAGCCTACGGTGCTACCCTAGAACTTACCCCCGGTTCCCAAGGTATGAAAGGGGCAATTTTACGCGCTCAGGAAATCGTTGATAGTATCCCCAGCGCTTATATGTTGCAACAATTTCGCAACCCTTCTAACCCGGAAATTCACCGTCTCACCACTGCTGAGGAAATTTGGCAAGATACGGAGGGACAGGTAGATTTTGTTGTTGCGGGTGTGGGTACTGGAGGCACGATTACAGGAGTCGCTGAGGCAATTAAACCCCGTAAACCTAGTTTTCAAGTAGTCGCGGTGGAACCTTTCAATAGTCCAGTGATTTCTGGAGGTAATCCCGGTCCCCATAAAATTCAAGGTATCGGTGCGGGTTTTATTCCGGAAGTTTTACGCACAGATCTGATTGATGAGGTAATTACTGTCAGTGATGAGGAAGCTTTTCAATTTGGTCGTCGTCTGGCAAAAGAAGAAGGTTTGCTTTCGGGGATTTCTTCCGGTGCTAATCTTTGTGCGGCGATTCAACTGGCCCAACGACCGGAAAATGAGGGTAAATTAATTGTGGTGATTCAGCCTAGTTTCGGGGAACGTTATCTGAGTACGCTGATGTTCCAAAATATCGAGGAGCGCGAGTTAACTTTGGTGTAAAAAAATATCGTCTTCAGCCTCTAGCAGTCAGCATTTAGTCTTAGCTTTAACTATAGCAGTTATCTTCATGGTGGGGTAGCATTCAGTTATCAGTTATCAGTTATAATACTAAATCCGGTTATTAAAAACTGATTATTTATTCTCCCTTTTGCCTCTCCTCATAAGTAGCCTATACTTAACGGATTTAGTATCAGATGTGAGTTTTCAGTTCACTGATTACTGTTTACTGTTCACTGATTTGAGGACGGATTTTCTCACCGATAGCGGCATTTGTAGAGGTTGCGGTTTGGTTGCTTCTTTGCTGGCAAAATTATCGAGTAAAGCCGATCGCACTTGCGTATCGGTTTCTCGCGAGAGAAGATAACGGAAGTATTCTTGGCATTGTTCTCGACGACTGGGGGAAAGTTGCATTTCACTTAAACGTCGGACTGCCATTAAGCGCATTAAGGGATCATTGACTGTTAATTTTTCTAACCAGCGATCAAAGTTTTTTGACTCATTTTGACCGCGATGGTCGAGAAAATGCCAT
>VYLZ01000396.1_pt1 | contig 16443 bp, 19 predicted proteins | sample 5115361 | NCBI WGS metagenome assembly VYLZ01 (sample SAMN12291805, study PRJNA351875) | freshwater metagenome | isolation source: freshwater lake | place: USA: Michigan, Sixteen Lake | collected 2013-08-07 | reverse complement strand
AAGCTGAGTGATTCGACTCCTACATAACAGCCCCTGTTTTTATCGGGCAAGGTCAGGGCAACCTTGCGGTTGTTCTTGACGGGCATGACAAAATCCTTGTCCAGCCCTCCTTTGTCGCCCTGTTGATCCGAAAAGACTTCAACGGGGAGATTTCTTATCACCTCACCAACAGCCGGGCACATATCCAACGGCTTGCCTACATACAGGGCCAACGCTATTTTGTGGAGCAGGCTTTCCGCGAGGCCAAACAAGAACTAGGAATGGATCAATATCAAGTACGCGGTTACGGTGCTTGGCACAAGCACATGGCCTAAGTGATGATAGCTCAATTATTTGTACAGCAGGAAAAGGTGTTGGCCAATCCTAATGAAGTAACCCTCACCACCCAGGACATCCTGACTATCATTAAACTATTGATCCTGCCAACCAAAAAACTTGAACAAGTAGTCCATCAAATCCAAAATAAAAACAAAACCGTTTCAGCTAAAATCCGATATTTGACAAAGTAGAGTTAAACATCATAAAAAAGGCGGTAAGTTGAAATACTTCCGCCTTTTCATTTTTTACTTTTTAGTCGGATGACAGTAGTTTAAAATCACAAAAATTAAAAAAAAGGGAAAGAATAAGAAAGAAAAAGTACTCGTTTATGGCGTTATGGGATTCACCGGCAACCTCTTCATAGAGTACGCATTTGATAAAAACATGCCTATTATATTCGGGGCAAGAGAGGATTCAGTAAGACAAAAGTCTAGTGACTATGGGAAGGAATGTCGCATTTTTGCAATTGACGATACCCAGAGCATTATACCTCACCTAGCAGACGTAAAGGCGGTTGTCAATTTAGCAAATATTTCCTACCGTGTGAATAGACATCTCATAGACGCCTGCATTGAAACCAATACACATTACGTGGATCTTGCGGCTGAATACCCTGATATGATCGAGGTATATAATCTTAATGATGCGGCACTAGCCAATGGCGTTATGCTAATGCCTGGAGCAGGCTTTAATCTGGCACCAAGTGATATTGCTGGATTAATCGCATCTGAATTGTTGCCAAATCCAACCAAATTAACACTTGGATTTGCCACGTTTGGAAAAGCATCCAGAGGAACAATAAATACAGTATTGCGGCTTGCTGCGGAAGCCGGACATTCGCGTCTTTCTGGAAAACTTGTTGCTACCAGCCCTGCTTCTGCAAAACACTCATTCTTTGCAGAAGGCAAGGAATATGTCATGGTTCATAATCCCATAATGGGTGATGCCATAGCCAGCTTTGTGAGCACAAATATTCCGGATATTACCTCCTATGCTTACTATCCTTGGATATTGGTTCAGTTTATGAAAGGACGCTTAGATTGGCTACGAAAATTCCTCATAAATCACACTCACTGGTTCTTCCCGTTTGGCCCAACAAAGAATGAGCTAAAGACCCAGCATAGCTACACTTGGGCTGAGGTCGAAAACAAACGTGGCGATAAATTGATTGTGACTATCAGGGGGCCACAGCCATACATATTCACGGTCAGAATAATAGGCAATATCATTCAGCGATTGGTAAATGGAAATATCAAAGAAGGATTCATTCCTCCATCTTTTTACGGAAGGAAACTTATCGAAAGCATCGATGGCGTTCAAATCAGCGTTGCGAATAAGATTCGACCCTAAGAGCCTTTGTTATTGTTAGCCGACCAACAATCTTTACTGCTCTGGTCATGCTAATTCCCTCCGTGGCAAGTATTCTGTTTTGCCTCAATGTGTCAATGACTATTTTGCCGGCAAACTAGTCGGCTAGGAAAATAAGAGTCTCTCAATTCCACCCTAACTTTAGTCGCGATAAAACAAAATCGGCAGGTCGAACCAAAAAAAGTTTACAACCAGATCTTCCGCTCAAGCCAGAAGATATTCGAACAGATTGTCCTGAATTTATAGCTCTTTGGTTCACTGCGATGGATGCCCAATATTATGCGGTCCTGTGGGAACACATTAATCGCTACAAAAAAATCAGCTACGAAGCTTCGAGAACTGTAAGAAGCTTTTTCATGTAGAATATTTCAAACAACACAACTTGGTTATAAAGGCAGGAGTCCTCGTCACTAAACAGTACTTTATTGTAAAGGGCTGCTTACGCACCCATTGCCAGATGCTGAACGTGATCGCGAGTACACGGTGCAATTCGCAGTAGAAGAGTGGTGGGCCAGCGACTATATTTCTTATTATACCAACTCACCTGCCACGCTAGACGTTGAGTGTCCTGAAGATTGCATTTTGTTATCCATTCAGAAAAAGGATATTGAATCTCTCTACTTGCAAGTTGACGGACTTGAATCATTCTTTCTTAGGAAATTAGAAAACGCATTCGTTGACAAACTCAATGAGAACATAAAACCGTTGAATGATTAACGAATTTGGATTGACTTTTTGCGATTAAGCATTTAGTTGGGACTGCCAACGTTTGGCCAGCGACAAAAACGTAAATCGTTACATACTTTCTTAACTAAACGGTCAGACTAAAACGCCCAGCCACCAACAATGCATTTGCGTCAAGCGGGGTTGACGCGTAATCCAACGTTTTAGTATCTTTATTCCGTTCGGTGTCGAGGACAGGACGCGGCTTCGGAAGCCCCGATCGAACGCAAATACTCACGCTGGCGGTCATGCCTAGGGACGCCCCAAGAATCAAGGAAAAATATTCAAATAACATTTCCCAATAAGGGAACTTTAGCTTACCTTTGACAAAAGATTAATACTTGAGAGTAATTGCTAAAAAGGTACTCCGAAAGTTTTGGACTAAACATTCGGATTGCGAACAACAACTTAAATCTTGGTATCGAGAAGCTGAGAAAAGTGAATGGAAAAATACCAATGAAATCAAAAAGGAGTATCCGACAGCAAGTATTCTTGGCGACAATAGAGTTGTTTTTAACATAAAGGGTAACAACTATCGACTAGTCGTTAAGATTAATTTTCAATATCAAATGATGTGGGTACGATTTGTTGGGACACATAAAGAATACGACAGGATTGACGCAAATAAAATTTGACGACTATGAACTTGAAACCGATAAAGACTAAAAAGGACTACCAACAAGCGTTGGACAGACTTGAATTAATTTTTGACTCCAAAAAAGGGACTAAGGAAGGAGACGAACTAGAGATATTGGGCATACTCATTGACCAATATGAAAACGAGCATTTCCCAATCGACCTACCGGACCCAATTGAAGCAATAAAATTCAGAATGGAACAACTTGGTTATACTCAGACAGATTTAGCGAAAGTCGTTGGACTTAAGAGTAGAGCAAGTGAAATATTAAGCGGAAAGAGAAAACTATCGTTAGACATGATCAGACAGCTACACGACAAGCTGAATATTCCGACTGACGTTTTAATTCAGGCTTACTAATCGGCACGAACCGCCAATACAACGTTTTCGTATCTTTAAGGCGTTCGGTGTCGGGGATAGGACGCAGCTTCGGAAGCGCACCACTGAAAAAACACAAACGTTAAGTACAGGCACACCTCAGAAAAAAGCAATGAATGAAATCCGTTATCAATCCCGATAGTCATCGGGACCAATAACGGGCTCATTGCTTCACCTGACCTAGATTAATCCTGGCGGGTTGCTCCTCAGCATTGCCCGCTTCCGCTTCATCCAGTAATCAAGTGTAAAGCGATTTCAGGACTGATTAAAAAGTGTAAATTTGAGTTAAGACTTTTAACCAAAAAGTGTAAACTTTTTTCACAACGAGTCATACTCTAGGAACTGGTTAACTAATATTGTCTCCTATGTGGGCTAAAACAATTCTGATTTTGGGCGCTGGGCGCTCCTCTGGTTCATTGATTGATTATCTGTTAAAGATTGGAAGCACGAACAACTGGCAAATTGTTGTCGGAGATGTTGACATCAACGCTGCGGCTCAGCGAATCGGAAATGCGGGTAATGGTGTTGCCGTTTATTTTAATATCACCGATGAAAATTCTAGTCGCAATACCATTGCTTCTGCAGATATTGTTGTTTCGCTGATCCCCGCAAATCTTCACCCCCTCGTAGCAAAGATTTGTCTGGCTGAGCGCAAACATTTGTTAACAGCCAGTTATGTATCTGACGAAATGAAGTCGCTTCACATCGAGGCAACTGAAAAAGGTCTTCTGTTTCTAAACGAAAGTGGGCTTGATCCCGGGATCGATCACATGAGCGCCATGCAGGTGATTGATCGCATCAAAGAGGAGGGGGGAAAACTAACTTCATTTGAATCATTTACCGGAGGGCTGATTGCCAACGAGACAGATCCTGAAAACCCGTGGAGGTACAAATTCACCTGGAACCCTCGCAATGTGGTGATGGCCGGACAAAGCACCGCCAAATATTTACGAGAGGGTGTGTATAAGTATATCCCTTACCAGCAATTGTTTCAGCGCATCACACCCGTTTCTGTCCCCGGGTTTGGCGAGTATGAAGGGTACGCCAATCGAGATTCTCTTAAGTACCTTGACACTTATGGATTGCAGGGCATAAAAACGATGCTGCGCGGTACGTTAAGAAACAAAGGCTATTGCAATGCGTGGAATGTCTTGGTTCAGCTGGGTTGTTGTGAAGATGTGTATGAGATGGAGGGAGTTGCCGAAATGCGGCATATCGATTTTATCAATGCTTTTGTAGAGGCACAACCGGGAAAAACCACCGAAGAAGGGATAGCCGCTACTTTCGACCTGGATGCGAAAGGCGAAGAAGTGAAGCGGTTGCGTTGGAGTGGTTTTTTTACAGATGAAAAAGTAGGATTGACCAAAGGAACTCCGGCTCAAGTGCTGGAGCACATCCTGAACAAAAAATGGAAACTCCAGACTGGTGACAAAGATTTTATTGTGATGTGGCACCGTTTTCGTTATGAAAAAGGAGGAGTTGGCAAAGAAATTCAGGCTTACCTGACCGCAACAGGTGATGACGAAAACAACAACTTGCCATCGCTGCCAAGTTGTTGCTTCAAGGAAAAATCAAGAGTAGGGGAGTAGTGATTCCAGTAGTGAAGGAGATATACGAACCAGTGCTGGCGGAGTTAGCCGAGTTTGGCATTCGCCTCGTTGAAATAGAAGCGTAGCATTTTTCCTTGTTGTCGGAGTGCCATCTTAACTGGGAGGTTGGTAGTTTTCTTCTCGATAGTTCAAGAGTTTTCGATAGTATCTTTTAATCACTTCAGGGAAAAACATGGCAATGCCATTGGCAATTTGCACTCGCAACCATGAGTTTTTTTCATACTTCCTAACAGAAATCACAACATCTTTTTGAATCAAATCAAAAGGAATTTTTGCTTTCCAAAGCCGCGCAATAAAATCATAGTCTTCCATGATCGTATAGTATTCATCAAATCCGTTCAGTTTGTCGAAGGCGTTTTTTGTAATAAATAAAGTTTGATCTCCCCCTCGAAACGTTAGTAGATTAAAACGAGTCATGTAGGCATTCAAGCGCATCAAACCCGGGTAGCTTTCAAAGTCTGATCGATAGCAACCCGACTCAAAACCTTGATTTATGGAAAGAAAGATATCATCATAAAAGCTTTTTGGTACTTGAACATCGGCATGAACGAAATACAAAACAGGAAATTTGGCTGACCGGGCGCCCAGATTCATTTGCGCAGCTCGGTTTCTCTTTGCGCTTTCTATCACTTTCGCACCCGTGCCAGCAGCAATTTCCACCGTTCCGTCTTGGCTGCCTCCATCCACCACAATCACTTCTAAAAAAGTGCTGTAAGTGTGTTGGGTAAACTGTAAAACGGCTCTAGCTATTATCGAGGCTTCATCCACAGCAGGAATGATGATAGATATTCCGTTAGACATAATTGCTTTCTGGGTTCAAGTTAACAAATGGATTTACAGTCAACTATACGAAGACAATAAGCTCATTGGATTACATTTGCGCGATGTCCCTGGAAAAGAAAGTAAACTTGGTGAAGGCAGTCTTTGAAAAACTGGACACGGAAATTGCCACGTTTCAATCTTGGTCTGGCTTGCATTGTAAATTTGGATGTGGTAAGTGTTGTACCAAACCGGACATTGAGGCAACGATACTTGAGTTTCTTCCCTTTGCCTATTTACTTTACCAAAATAAACTTGCAGAGGAGTGGCTCGAGAAGCTGGAAAATACCGATTCTTCGATTTGTTTGATCTTTAACCCTACGCAGGCTGGTGCAGGCCTTTGCTCGCAATACCATTATCGAGGGTTGATATGTAGGTTGTTCGGCTATTCCGCTCGCACCAACAAGTATTCAAAAAAGGAATTGATTACCTGTCAAATTATCAAAACCGAGCAGAAAAAGAACTACGAGCTGGCCGAAAGCAAGATTGAAGCGGGTGAAGAAGTGCCAGTCATGAGTGCGTATTATATGCAACTTCACTCTATTGACTTTGAGTTAACAAACCAGTTTTACCCGATAAATAGTGCCATGCGAAAAGCGATCGAAACGGTTTTGCACTACTATGCCTACCGGTGATGGCTGTGGCTGAAAAGACTTTTTAGATGTACTAAAATTTTAAATTTTTGGCTCGTTTTCTTTACTTGAAAGGCAAGTTCAGAAGTAGCAGAGGTCATTCCTGTGGGAATTGCGCTGCTTTCTGACAGGTCCACGGTTGCAGCAACCAGAAAGGCCATCAAAACGCCAAAAACAGTCAAAATATCTTTTCTATTGATCTTCATACTTCGTAAATGGAATACTTTTTGGATTGCAACTAGTTACAAAAGCCGCCAAAATATTATCAATGATCCGAACTTCTTTCTGCTTAAATTTGTCGGATGGAAGGCCTAAAAATTACAGCATGAACAACAAAATAATTGTCTTCTTATTCATTTTAGCAATTTTTTCGACCCCTGACTCCGTTCAGGCTCAGGAATCAAGCGGAGCATCGCCAGTAAAATGGATGACCTTTGAACAAGCGGTGGAACGTACAAAGACCGAAAAAAGGAAAATATTCATTGATGTGTATACCGATTGGTGCGGTTGGTGCAAAGTCATGGACAAAAACACGTTTGCAGATCCTACCGTGGCGAAACTGTTGAACGAGAAGTTCTATCCCGTGAAATTTGATGCCGAGCAGACAGAGGATGTAGTTTTTAACGGAACCACATTCAAATTTGTTCCCTATGGAAACAAGGGAACTCACCAATTGGCCGCAGCTTTACTAAACAACCAGCTAAGCTATCCCACGGTTACTTTTTTAGAAGAGGATTTTACCGCTGTATATCCGATACCAGGCTATCGGAAGCCGGAAGAGTTTCATCCGTATCTGGTTTTTTTCGGGGGAAATCATCACAAGAAGGGTCAGAATTCTTATGCGGAATTCATGAAAACATACAAGTCACCCTACGTAACCGTTTCGAATTCAGAAGCTCCGAAAAACTAATTACTTTGACAGGTTGCAATACCTAAACGGCTCCCGGCATAAGATTTCGTTACTGACGCACCAATGTTTCCTGCTGCTAAAACAATGTCTTTTTCGCGGCCCACATCGGACAAATGTATTTTGATGCAAGCTTCAAGGTTGGCCAAATCGGAATAGGTTATTGCTGTTTCATCGGCCAGCTTGGTCAAAGTAGTTTCACTTTTCCCGGTTTGGCCTGCCAATGGCGTTAACAATGCAGCTACGCTGGCTCCAGTTGTTGATAAATCACCCAAATGTAGATGAACAGGGTATTTCGCGTTACCTGAAACACCAGTAAGATCTACGACCACAACTAATGATCCGTCTCTCTTTTCTTGAAAAGCTACTGTTCCGGAAACATCATATTGTGAGGCCTTTTGAAGTGCGTAGGTTGTTTGTTTCCCTGTAAATTCACTTACATTCTCGTTTGACGAACATGCGCTCACCAAACACAAAAAAGTTACAATCCCTCCAATCGTTTTCATAGTTGTTCTTTTAGCGAGTATAAAGTTAAATAATAAAATTTAGAATTATCCCACAAACAGTCATTTCACACTAGATTTGTAAATTGTGTTTTTGGCATGGATATGGTTTATTTGATAACGCTTTAACTGACAATACTATTTGTGAGGTACACAATTTTTATACTTTTTGTTTTGGTGGCATGTAGCCCCGCCAGCACGCCAACAAAAAAGGACGACAAAAACCCAAAACCGGACTGGTTGGCGTCAAAGCCCAATCAACCTTCCTACTATGTTGGGATCGGTCGTAGCACGAAAGACGGTGTTACGAATCACATACAGGCTGCAAAAAAAAGTGCTCTTGAGGACTTAGTATCAGAGATTAAAGTTAACATCTCATCCTCTTCTGTGTTGAGTTCGATAGATGCCAACAAAGAATTTCAGGAGAAATATGAGCAGATTATCCAAACCACAGCTGCTGATGAAATTGAGGAATTTGAGCAAGTAGATACCTGGCAAGACGAACGAAATTTTTGGGTGTATTACAGACTCTCGAAACAGCGCTATAAAGAAATCAAAGACGAACAAAAACGAAATGCTGTTTCCATCGGCCTCGATTTCTTTAAAAAGGCAAAAGATTCAGAACGAAATAAAGAGCCAGTCTTAGCCTTGGGCTTTTACTACCAGGGATTCAGAGCCATTCAAAAGTACTTGGCAGAACCCATCCGGTTGGAATATGAAGGCAAGGAGATTCTATTAACCAGTGAGATTATTGCCAGTATGCAGGTTTTGTTTGACAAAATGGAGATAGCGTTAAATCCATCTCAGATCACGCTGAATCGCAGGGTTTCCACGAGCGAACAGACGATCATCGCCAAAGTTTTTGATAAAGCCACAAAGAAGGTAATTGCAGACTTGCCGCTGAAAGCGGAATTTGAAAAGGGATCTGGTAATGTTTTCCCAACTTACAAAACGGACGGGAATGGTCAGACAAAAATTTTGCTGACAAAAATTAGCTCCCGCGACTTAGAACAGACGGTTTCAGTTAAAGTCAATCCACTTAGTTTTGCTGGATCTTCTGTCACCACCATCGATTCATTAATTGTGCAACGCATGGTGGTGCCGCGTGCCACTGTGCTCTTGAAAGTACAACGGCCAACAGTTTACTTGGCTGCTATTGAAAAAAGCCTGGGAGCCGTTAAGCAAAACCAGCAAATCACAAATCGAATTAGAAACTTTTTGACAAATGCAGGGTTTGAATTTACCGAGGAAAAAAGCAAGGCTGAGCTTATGGTAGACGTAAACGCAAATTCTGAGAGAGGAGCGGTCTCCGGAAGCATCTATATCACTTATGTCACTGCGGTGATTAGGGTAGCAGCCGTCAGGGATAACAGAGAGATTTATGCAACTACATTGGACAGGGTTAAGGGTTTTAGTCTGGATTTTGAAAGATCCAGTCAGGAAGCCTACAATAAATCTGTTGAAATTTTGGAAAAGGAAAAGCTGCCCGAGCTGCTAAACTCCATTTTGCAATAAAAATTGGTGTTTTCGGGCTATTCAGGCGTATTTTTAATTTGAAATAATAATGGCCTGTAAATTGCATTCATTAACTTGCTAACCAAATTTAAAATCAATATGAAACGAATTGCAAATCTCTCTTTAGTAGTCATGGTTGTTGCTGCTGCGATCATCAGCGGATGTGCTAAGAAAAAAACGCCCACTCCTGATGGCGAAAAAGAAGTGGTGATCCCTTGCTCGGGGCCTGATTTTTTTACGACTAACAAAGTATTCAGAGCAAACTCAATTGGCGAAAGCATGGATCAGGTAACTTCAAAAAAGAAAGCATTGACAAATGCAAGAAATGACCTCGCCCAAGCCATCCAGACAACTGTAAAAACAGTCACTGATAATTATACGAACTCTCGATCAATGAACCGCAAGGAAGAATTGGAGCAGAAGTTTGAGAGTTTGAATCGAGAAGTTGTTGAACAATCTTTAACAGGCATTCGCACGATCTGCGAAAAGCTGGTTCAAACTAAAGATGGTAACTACAAAACTTACATTGCATTAGAGCTTTCTGCTGATGATTTAGTGAAGCAATACAATGATCGTCTTTCCAAAGATGATCGCTTGAAAATTGATTACGACTATGAGAAATTCAAGGAGACCTTTGATAAAGAAATGGAAAAAAGAAAAGGCGGTAATTAATACATTCACCTTTTAAGAATGAATCCTGACCGTAAAAGGTCAGGATTTTTTATTTTTGGATATGGCTGGATATTCGGGTACTCCATTGCAAAAGAAATTGGGCGCGGTCTTAGCAACGGGCTGGTAGATGTGAAAGTCTGTGCGGTCATTCAGACCTGGTCGGGTCTGAAGTTTGTGTACCCGTTAGCGGATCGATGACTACTTCCAGTTAGCAGGGTCAAGCCGCCAGGATTTCACATAGATTAACTGGTTCTCATCTAAATATTTTCTATCCAACGCTTCTTGTAGGAGATGATTGAAATCACTCAAACAAATGAGTGATACTTTTTCATCTTCGAAGCTCTTTTCGCTCTGCTCAAACCCATAAGTAAAAATGGCAACCATTCCAATTACATCAAAGCCTGCCTCTCGCATGGCCTGAGCTGCTTTTAACGAACTGCCACCCGTGGAAATAAGATCCTCCACCAGTACGACTTTTTGATTTAGTTCTATTTTCCCTTCAATTAAGTTGCCCATACCGTGTTCTTTCGGTTTAGGACGAACGTAGACGAATGGTAGACCCAATTCTTCTGCCACCAAAGCCCCGTGTGGAATTCCCGCGGTGGCAACACCTGCAATGCATTCCGCGTCAGGAAAGTTTTCACGAATGGCCATTGCAAGGGCTTTTTTGATGAACGATCGGATAGGAGGGTAGGAAAGAGCAAGCCGATTGTCGCAATAAATCGGAGATTTCCAACCTGAACTCCATGTAAAAGGTTTTTGATGATTTAACTTAATCGCTCCAATATCCAGTAACTTTGCGGCTACTTCTTGGGCTGTTTTATCTTGAATCTTTATTCTGCTCATGAGGGAAGCAATTTATAATGAATCGGTCAACTGCCCAATAACGGAGGCTTTTATTCATGGACGTGTTGTTGGATTGAGAATAATTTATGTTTTTGCAACTTCTAAAGAAAGTAGATCAGACCCTATGAACCTGTTCATCAACGATATTCCTGTTCGAATCCTACTTCCTGAAGAAAGGCCCGAACCTGGGCATTTTAACGTTGAGGTTAATGCATCTACGGAACCCATCAATAAAGCCAAGCTTCTACACCATGTCTGGCTAAATAAGGCAAGCGTACAGGACATGGACCTAGTTTTTGATTTGATTAATTCTAAAGTTCCGATCAATCTGTTGTCGCTGACAGTCAGTATTAACGACTATGAAGCGTTCAAGCAATATTTGAAAGGAAAATTTAAGGTTATCAAAGCGGCTGGTGGATTGATCAAGAAAAAGGATAAGTTTTTGATGATTTATCGCATGAAAAAATGGGACTTGCCTAAGGGAAAACGCGAGACTGGCGAACGATCGGCCGAAACGGCAGTGCGCGAGGTTGAAGAAGAATGTAACGTTAGGGTAAAGCTTGGAAAAAAGATATGTACGACATGGCATACTTACACCATGAACAAGAATAGTATGCTCAAAAAAACCAAATGGTATGAAATGGCGTTGGTCGATGATTCGAATAGTAAGCCAAGTTTGGAGGAAGACATTGAAGAGCTACGTTGGATGACCCAGAAAGAAGTCTATCATGCATTAGAAAACTCCTACAAATCAATACGGTTTGTATTCGAAGAATACTATAAGACCGAAAAGGTTGGCTAGTTTAATTTGTAGGGAAGAAATCCGGACACGTCCCCATTGTATTTATGTACTTCACGAATGATCGATGAACTGATTGCTGCAAGACCTGGAGATGTAATCAGGAAAACCGATTCTAAGTCAGCGTTCAAATGCCTGTTGACTTGAGAGATGCTATTTTCATATTCAAAATCAGTCGTATTTCTTAAACCGCGAAGCAGGTAGTTTGCGCCATTTTTCTTAGCAAATTCAGCGGTCAACTCTGAATAGGTTTGGACAGAAATAGCTGGATTGCCCTTAAATGTTTCATTGATTTTATCGATCATAAAATCGATTGGAAAGTATCGCTGCGTTTTGCCACTATTATAACCCACGGCAATAATTATCTCATCGAACAGAGAAAGTCCCCTTAACACAATGTCTTCGTGCCCCCTTGTAAAAGGGTCAAATGATCCGGGGAATAAGGCGATTCTTTTCATATCAGGCACGTAACAGATCTAGTGAGTAAAGGTCAAAGAAATGATGTTCTTGCACTTCGTCAAACATATAGCCAAAGCCTAGATTTTCGGGACGAGTGCCAAAATTCACATTTCGGACATACTTCACAAATTCTGTATAATGAGGTGACTTTTTCCCAATATAGCCCCAAAGCAAAACCTCGCTGGTTTGCTGATCCATTTTCAGCCCGTTCATCGCCAGCATTATATACTTCACATAATCTGAAAACTGGGTGATCGCAAATTGATTGTAATAGACAAGTTTACCTTTTTGAGCAGACAGGATATGGAGCTTGAAACGGTCTACATACAAATACAAAGGGTCATTCGAAAGCCGTTCTGAATAAACCGATACGCCTTCGATCAATGCCGCTGACTGATGAAAGAAATTCAGTTTTGTGTTTTGGTAAATGCTGCAGAGCCAATCGTGGAGATCACTTTGAACTGCAAACACAGTCATAATATCTTGTGTGGTATTCTGGCAGAAAAGAACTGTTTCTGATTTGGCATCCACACGGGCATTGAAATTCAAATAGTCAAGCGCTTTCTCTGACTGAAACACAGCAGCAGGAACCTGAATGAATTTATTGTTTTTTATGGATATTTTCACTTCCATCCAAAAACCAGCCTGAAGAATGGAGTGTTCTTCAAACAACGTTTTTACCAGTTGCATCAACTCCTGATGAGTATGAAGATCAGCTAGTACGTAGTCTTCGAAAAAAAGTAGCCGTTGGTCGCTGGCAGCGACAACGGCTACTTGAAAATCTCTAACACCTAGTTGAATCAAGAGGCGGTACTGATGAAGGCTCTCTTCATCAAACCGATCATCTTTGATCTTTTTGATTAACTTATACCGAGCTAATAGGGGCTGCAAGGAAAGGAATTATTGCGATTCCCAATTGCCTGAAGTAGTTACGTCAAACTTAGACCCAAAATGTAATGGCTTCCTTCCTTTTGCTTCATTACTTTCTTTGCGCATAGGGTTGATCGGTTTAGGGTCACGAACCTCAATAACCTGTACCATCACGCCATTTTTATCCACTTTGCCAATAAAGATGCTAAACTTTTGGCCATCCAAACCTGGAACTTCTCCAATTTTTTTGAGATCCACGTTCGGCTCGAATGCATAGTCCCAATAGTTTATAAGCAGGTCTCCTTTTTTCACCTCTGTACCGGTGGCAATTGAAGCTAAAGCCGTAATGACACCCTGTTCCTGGAAAGGAACATCTTGTATTTTGTCTCCGACCTTAAGAAGGTAAGCCTTCTGATTTTTAATGACGCGGTCTCCATTTTTTACTTTGTAGCCCATAAACACCCCATTGTCAGAAGCATTTACTGTAAAATTTTTCTTGAAAATTCTTTCTTTAGCAGGAGTATAGCCCAATGTATCGAAAAAGACCTTCACGATCTCCTGGCCGTAACCGACTTGAGTGATTTGTTCTCGCCTTTGAATGTTAGGCACTTTACCATTTTCTATAAAGTTGCTAAGTGAATCCCAATTGGCGGTGTAACGTTTATTAACTTCCTGAAAATTGCTTCTCTATCTTCGATGGTGCCCTGCACACCTCTATAAAGGCGAAAAGCGAGAAACAAGCTGGCGGCAACTAATACAATAGTGAGGATTCTATTAATATTCATGAGGTTAACAGGTTTAGCTTGCAATTATAGATATTTTCTGTGGTTAAAAGCAACCAATTACAACTTAAAATAGCCTCTTAGCGCAATGATTTCGTCAATTTTGCCTGTTTTCTTAAATATCCCATGGAGATGAACATTATTGATTTTGCTTACTTCCATCTCGGTAAGGAAATCAACGTTTCGAATGAGTTGATTTTCTCCCGATTCCGGGTCAGCTCCAATGCCCAGTTTTCCTCCAATTTCTTCCACCATAAAGAATAACTCGATCGCGTGAAGAGGTTTTTTAATGAATTCGCAGGCGAACAAAAAGTCACCAACTTTCACATTTAAACCCGTCTCTTCCAGAAATTCTCGAACAATGCATTCAGTAGCGGTTTCACCAAATTGAAGGCCACCGCTAGGGAAAGACCAAAAATCGCCTTCAACTAACCCCCGGTGATTGACCAAAAGCAGTTGGTCATTTCTGATGCAAATTCCGCAAACCCTAACTCTAAGCCGATTTCCGTACAATTCCAAAACCGATTTGTCCATTTTTTGAAGCCAGGTAAAATTAGAGTGTCTTCGGATTTCGCACCACAGAATACAATAAAAATCCCCAGCCAGTCAGAAGAAAAATGCCGCCAATGGGAGTGATAAGCGCGACCTTATTTGTGTTTAGCAGGGCCATCACATACAAACTTCCACTGAATAACATCGTGCCTGTGAAAATAAATGTCGCACTCGCCTGTATGCTTTTACCTTTCAAGTGGTTCATTAGCAAACCAATAACTAGCATCGTCAAAGCGTGAAAAAAATGATACCTGGTTGCTAATTCGTATGTGGCCACGCGGTTGTTTTCGAGAAGAAGCGATTTAAAAGAGTGCGATCCAAACGCACCCAATGCCACCGCAATGCCACCAAGAAGCGACCCGAGGATCAATGTTTGTCTTTGTGAAAGCATATCTTAAATACTGTAATTTCTTTCTCCAAAAATACCGATGCCGATACGAACCAGTGTGCTGCCTTCTTCCATCCCGATTCGGTAATCACCGCTCATTCCCATTGATAACTCCTTCATTTCTACCTGAGGAGGCAATGGCATGATCCGGATCTCATCAAAAAGAACTTTCAAACTCCTGAATTCAGCCCGAATTTGTTGTTGGTCATTCGTGAAACTAGCCATTCCCATTAGCCCCAATATGTGGACATGAGTGAACGAAGGAGGATAGTTGTTCAATAGTTCAATGACTTCCTCTTGACTAAAGCCAAATTTGGTATCCTCATCAGCAATATAGATTTGAAGTAGACACGGGATAACTCGGTTGCTCTTTTGGCCTTGTCTGTTAATCTCTTCCAATAGTTTCACACTATCTACAGAGTGGATAAGAGAAACAAAGGGCGTAATGTATTTCACTTTATTTGACTGCAAATGGCCAATCATGTGCCACTCGATATCTTTGGGCAGGGCTTCATACTTCGCCTGTACTTCCTGTGCTTTGTTTTCTCCAAAGATCCGCTGGCCGGTCTGGTATGCCTCTTGTATCTTTTCAACAGGCTGGGTTTTGCTCACTGCGATCAACTTACACCCCGCGGTGAGGGTGTCATTAATTGCCTTTATATGGCCATACTTGGAACCTTACTTAAAAAAGGAATAAAACTTAGGGAGAATTTGCAGCAAGAGTATTCTTCTCCTTTGGAACTGCAGAAGAATGAACTCAAGGAGTTAATGATTGCAGCAAGCCACACAGAGTTTGGAAAGTATTATGACTTTCCAAAGATACTTACTCGGTTCAAGAAGGGGGGGCACGCATTTTACTCGGCTTACAAGGCTGTGGTGCCCATTCACGACTATAATAAAATTTACAAAGACTGGTGGCAGTTGTCACTAAAAGGTGCCAAAGACATTGCGTGGCCAGGCAAGATCAAATATTTTGCACTTAGCTCTGGCACTTCAGAATCAGCCTCCAAACACATTCCTGTCACTAAAGAGATGACCAAGGCGATTCAACGGACCAGCATCAGGCAAATCATTTCATTGTCTAAGTATGATTTACCTCCTCAGGTATTTGAGTCAGGTATTCTAATGATTGGTGGAAGCACGCACCTCAACAAAAAGGGTAATTATTTTGAGGGTGACTTGAGCGGCATTCAAGCAGCGCGACTTCCATTCTGGTTCCAGCACTTTTACAAGCCGGGTAAAAAAATTGCAAAGGGAAGAAATTGGGACGCCAAGTTGGATGAGATTGTTAAAAAGGCCAGAGAGTGGGATATTGGCATTGTTGTAGGAGTGCCTGCATGGATTCAAATTCTTATCGAGAAGATAATTGTGTACTATCAGGTTGCAAATATTCATGAGATATGGCCTAATCTTTTGGTCTATGTACACGGAGGTGTGTCCATGGATCCTTATCGAAAGGGATTTGAGAAGTTGATGGGTCGACCGATCTATTTTATTGAAACCTACCTGGCTTCCGAGGGGTTTATTGCCTATCAAGCACTGCCAAAGCACAAGTCGATGAAACTAGTTCTTAACAATGGCATTTTTTATGAGTTTGTTCCTTTCGAAGAAAAGAATTTTTTGCCATCGGGTGATATTCGTCCAGATGCAGAGGCTGTGTTGATT